>JABLTL010098048.1_pt1 | contig 45368 bp, 45 predicted proteins | sample 7160151 | NCBI WGS metagenome assembly JABLTL01 (sample SAMN14651223, study PRJNA627086) | human gut metagenome | isolation source: feces | host: Homo sapiens | reverse complement strand
GCATTATGAAATTTATCAAAGTTTCTAACACCTACATTCCTTGCAACCATGTTTAAAGAATAATTTCCTTTTTTAGTTAAGTTTCTTTGATAGAATCTTTTTTCATCTTCAGTTAACATTGAATACTCTTTTTCGGATAATTCTTGTTTTCTAGTTTGAATTGCAAAATAAGTTTGAGCAAGTGCTATTGTCTTTTTTCTTGAATCACCATTTTGTGCAATAAGATAGCATGCATAGCGACTAAGTTTATAATCATTAATATTTCTTGTTCCTCCTTTTCCTAAATTTATCATTTTGCCAACATTGGCAAAATGATCTTCAACTCTTACATTGGAGTTATTACATGATGTCTTTGCTTTACTAACTGTATTTTTAAATCTTCTCCATTGAGAGTAACCAAGAACTCTTTGCAATTCTCTCGCATACCAATATTCATCACCTTCTTCATCTATATGTTTTATATCTTCAAATATCTTTTCTGTATGTTCTTTAATTTCGTTCATAAACTTTCTCCTTTTTTAGTTTTATATAATAAAATATTAAAATTAAAAAAAGTGTCGTTTTATGGCACTTAAAGAATAATTTTATTTATATATAATTTAATTTTGCAATAAATAAATATTCCAACAAATGATCCTAAGATATCTATTAAAACATATTACATTATTTACTAACTATTAATTTTTTATTTTCTTTTTCTAATTCTTTTAAGCTTTTTTCAGGAGTAGGAAGATTTTCAGGCATAGTTCCACCATTTTTGGCAATTACTTCTCTAATATTTTTCCCAATATTATAATGAGTTTCATTAGCATCATTTTCACTAGATATATTATCTCTTTTTAATTTTGATTCAGTTTGAGTTATACGAAAAAGGTTGGCCGCTAATTCTTCACTTCCCATATTATCTAGAATGTCTTCTCTATATCTTAATTTCTTTCTTTTTGCAATATCATTTGCAGTCTCACCACCATATAATCCTTTATATCCAGCATTATGAAATTTATCAAAGTTTCTAACACCTGCATTCCTTGCAACCATGTTTAAAGAATAATTTCCTTTTCTAGTTAAGTTTCTTTGGTAGAATCTTTTTTCATCTTCAGTTAACATTGAATACTCTTTTTCAGATAATTCTTGTTTTCTAGTTTGGATTGCAAAATAAGTTTTAGCTAAAGCTATAATTCTTTTTCTTGCATCACAGTTAAGAACTATAAGATAGCAGGCATATCTTGATAATTTATAATCAATTATATTTCTTGTTGTATTTGAACCTATACTAACCATTTTATCAGTACCGATAAAATGGTGCATAACATTATTATTACTATTTTTACAATTCTCTATAGCCTTTTTTATTGCGCTTGAAAACCTTTGCCATAATGTATATTCAAGTAATGGCATTAGTTCTCTAGCACTCCAATATTCATTACCTTCTTCATCTATATGTTTTATATCCTCAAACATCTTTTCTGTGCATTCTTTTAGTTCGTTCATAAACTCTCTCCTTTTTTTAGTTTTATATAATAAAATATTAAAATTAAAAAAAGTGTTGTTTTATGACACTTAAAAAATATTTTTATTTCCACATAATCAAATAAGTGCAATAACCTTCATATGTAAATCACCATTTTGTGCAATTAAATAACAAGCATATCTAGAAAGTTTATAATCTATTATTCTTCTTTTACCACCATTTACATTTATTGACAATTTTCCGGTCTCGAGAAATTGTCCACATATGTCAACATCACTATTCTTACACGAGATCATAGCTTGTTTAATTGCTTTGTGGAAGTTATCCCATCTTTTGTATTCAAGTGCTACTTGCAATTCTCTCGCATACCAATATTCATTACCTTCTTCATCTATATGTTTTATATCCTCAAACATTTTTTCTGTACATTCTTTTAGTTCATTCATAAACTTTCTCCTTTTTTTAGTTTTATATAATAAAACATCAAAAATAAAAAAAGTGTCGTTTTATGACACTTTTTTATTTTAATACTTCTTTTATTTTTAACTTAGCTTCATTTACCATATCATAGTTAGGATATGTAACATAGTCCTTTAAGGTACTTGAAGAATGAACTAAATCATTTCCAGCTGTACCATCTACAATTTGATAATTTATAGTCCAATCTTTAGGATTGTCTATATAATTACTTATTAAAGAACTAACAATACTTCTAGATATATTAGTTTCATATAAATAACTTAATTCATTTAAAGTCTCATTATAATTAACTAAAGTTTTAGAACTTACTAATTTCTTAAAAATTGCTAACATAATTTTTTGACAATTTTCTTGTCTTGCTTTATCACCACCATATAGATTTAATCTTTCTCTAGCTACCGTTAAAGTTTGAATTCCATTTAAATGTTGGCAACCTTTTTTTACTCTAAACTTAACTCCTTTACTATCATCATAAGAGTCCTCTATTAAAGCATGAGTAGTTGTATAAGACTTATCAGAACAAAATTCTATACCACCTACATAATCAGTAATCTTAACTAAACTACTAGTATTAAATATTACTTGATAATCTATTTTAGTATCAAATAATTTTTCTAGTGTTTTTCTATTCATATCTTCACCATAAGCATTTATAAAACTTAATTTATCCTTTAAACCATTCTTACCTGGAACCTCTAAATAATAATCCCTTGGTATACTAGTCATAAGAACAGTATTATTTTTAGTATTAATAGAAAGAATCATATTAAAATCCATTAGTTTAGCAAAATCACGACCCCCTATAAACACATTAAAATTATCTGATTTACTATCCTTTGTTTTAATCTTCTTATATAAATTAAATTTATATATAATATCATAATCATCTCTTTTTAAATCCTTATTTAAACTAAATACTATTTCATAACTAGAACTATCCATTAACATAAATCTATTAGTATTATCAGAAACACTAGAAATCATTTTATTTAAATCATTATAAGATACATTATTAACCTTATAAGACTTACTAAGCTTATTAAAAGCATCATCAATATTTAAAGTAGACTTATAAGTAGCAATATTCCCTTTTATATCTGATTCCTTATAATTATTCTTCTTAAGAGAAATTACATAATACTCAGTCTTAGATTCTATAACATTACTAAAAGACTTATTTAAATAACTATTAGTAACTGATAAATAATATATAAATATTATATTTATAACAGAAGATAAAATAAGAATTATACTACTAATTACTTTAAATACTTTCCTTTTATTATTTAAAAGTACAATAAATATAGCTTGAATAAATAGTAATAATATTGATACTAATACACTATACTTAACTGGTAACATATCAATTTTAAATATTAAAAATATTAAAACCATTGCTATAATAAAACTTATTATACTTAATATATTTCTTTTTTTAAATTTCATATTAAAACCTTCTTTCTACTTCTTCATAATTTAATTATACCAGTTATTGTTAGATATTTAAACAATTATTTTTTAATATCTTGCAAATAAATCCCTTGTATACACCTTACTCACTACATCATAAACATTTTTATTCTTCTCTTTACTACAACTGGTAAATGATTAATTGCTTCTATTAAATCCTCATAAGAAGATTTTTCAATATATTCATCATCTAAGTTTTCATATGTACTCTTTGTCCTTTTATACTATGTTTCTGCATATAGTTCTATATGCCTATCATATTTATTCATTTGTGATTTATTTTCAAGTTCAAAACTATTAAATGCATTAAATACTTTTTCTGATACCTTAACTATATTATTACCATCTTTAAATGATACATAAAATCCTTTACTTGTTTCTATGATAGTATAAGAATTATCAATACTCTTTCTTATTTTAGATCTTTCTAAATTTATTCCTCCAATTAATTTATTTTTTAAATCCATCGAATTGGAGAACTCCTACAATTCAAAAAAACTTTTTTAAGCAAACAAAAAAACCGGTTATAAAAACATAATAGTTTTTACAACCAACAAAATAAAGCATTGCATCACTTGCTTCTGTATTATATTCATTTTTAGAAAAAAATGTATTTTATTTATTAAAATCCAATTTATTTGAGTTTTTTTGCAAAAAAAGAAAATTTACCAAAAAAACTAATATATTTTCTTATATATATTTACATTTGTATAAAAAATATCTTAATATCTAATTTTTTAAATATTTTACAATTTTTTCTCTATTAAATAATATACTAATAAATAAAATAATAATTAATAAATAACGCAATACAAGATAATTGTACAATGGAATGATAATAATTGTTGCAATTATAAATAATATTGAAATGCCAATTATTGCTTTATCATTATAATATTTTTCTTTAATTTTATGTTTTTTCAAAACCTTATTCATAAATATATAATGCCCTAAAGCATATAATACATAACTTACTAATGTAGTATATCCTGCTGCAATATATCCATATTTTTTTATAAAAATAAAATTTAGCAATATATTTACTATTGCAGATATTGTAGAAGCAAATGTTACAAATTTAGTTTCAGAATAATAATATTCAATGTTGGCAAATAAATTAAATAAATAAGTTAAATAAACACTTGCGGAAACTGATGGAATGATATAAATTGCCTCATAATACTCACTTGGTGCAAATATTTTAACCGCTTCCGGAGCAAACAAAATCAATATAAAATTTAAAATAGCAATTAATAAAGTTAAACCAGTAACGCTTTCTTTTAACTTATTAATACCTTTTCCTTCTTTAATTACTTTATATGTAAGTGGTGTTAAAGATTTAAATATTGCATCATTAACAATAAGTAATAATGATGATAAACTATATGCAAGACTATATATACCAGCTTTAGAAGGCCCACATATATCATTAATCATAATTCGATCAAAACGTGTTAATATTTGAGTCGATAAAAAATGCGGTATCAATGGAATACAATATAAAAAGATAAATTTTGCATACTCTGGTTTAAGTAATTTATTAGATTTTTTAAAATTTAGAAAATAACAAATTAAACCTATTGCAACATTTATAAAAGCAGTTCCATAAATTCTTCCTAAGCCATTGTTATTAGGCATTGCAAAAATTAAAATAATACTTATTATAGGGCCAACAATTCCAATAATAATTGAATATATTGTTACCATTTTATATTTAAAATCCATTCTTTCTTTAGCAGCCCACAAACTAAAAGAAGAAAAAAATAACATATCAAAAAACATTACAACTATAACTGGAAAACTAAAGTCAACAATTTTTACAAAAAATAGATGAATAATAGAATAAATGATAAAAATTAAAATACTTAAAATTGATATAACAGTTTGTGCACTTGAAATAAAATTTTCACGATCATCACTATATTTAGTTAAACCAGTATATGTAGCATAATTAAAAACATTTAATGAAATAAATATTATAAATATTTCATGCCAGGATTGATAAATTGTATATTGTGCATATTGTTTTGTTGATAAAATTCTTGTAAATATAGGAGTTGAAATTACACTTATACCTTTTTGAATCATACTAGCTGCAAATGCCCATATTGTTGCTTTTGTAGCTAGTGATAAATTTAAATATTTACATTTTATCTTATCAATCATCATTATCACTACCCAAAACATTCATAATTAAAATAACTATTTTTTTTATTCTTCTAACATTTTTATAAATGAATGTTTTAATCTTTTTTATTTTGTTATTATTAATATTATTCAAATCTAAATCATAAATCCAAGCAAATCTAATATCTTTTTTTAAATTTGGATGCAAATTAAATTCATTTTGTATTGTAGTCCAATATGCTTTATCAGAAGTTGTAAAAATAATTCTATTTTTCAAATCATTTTCCATTTTTTTAAAATTCTTTTCAGTTAAATTAAATCCAACTTTTTTAACATCAAAATCTTTTGCACAAAAATTCATTATTGTTCGATAACACTTTTCACAACTACAACAATTTTCTACTCTATAATCTTCATAACATACACGCAATTTGATTTTTTTGTTATAATTATTTATAAAATTTACCACATTTTGACTTTTTGCATTTCTATCTAATTCAAATCCATCATGAAATATTTTGGTATTTGATAAAATAACTCTGTTGTCAATTGTAGGATCGGAAGCACATGGCACTAAAGATTCTTTAGTATATGATGCTGCTATATAAATTAAATCTAATTTTTCTATATATGCAATAGGAGCACCATGTGATATTATTGCTATTCCGTGTTGAAATCCATGCCAATAATTATCTTTTACCTGTTCATAGAAATACTTTGTAACAACTTTTTCTTTAATTATTGTTCTAAATTCAGATTTTATAAAAGTAATATCTAAATTAAAATCCTTAGCAACATTACTCAAATATGCTTTAACCTTTTTCAAAACTTTTTTATAATATGTAGATAAATCGGAGCCTTGAATATTGATTAATAGTGGTTTTTCTTCATAATGTGTAATTAAAGTTGATGTTGCGTCTAAACCTCCACTAAAAAATAAACCCTTTTTTGTTCCTGAATAATAATTTTTTTCTTTATTATTAACAATAATTTTCCCTAAAAATTCTAATTGTGGATACATTTTTATATATGCTTTTTTTATTTCATCGATTGATTCATAAAAGTTATAATCTAAACTATCTATATAAAGTTCTGCATTGAAAAGCCATACAATTGGTAAAACATTTGCAACAAAAGGTATTGCTAATATCCCAATGGGAACTGAAGACAAATCATATTCATATTTTATTGAATATTTATTTTTATTTTTAAAATATTTTTTTAAATTTCCTTCTATAGAATAACTATATATAATCTTTTTTTGCTGAACATCAATTTTATTTAAAATTATTTTATTCATGTTTTTCCTCCATAAATTGTGATTTCCATTCTTCTATTGCTTTTATATTAATTTTAACATTTGTTTCAAATTCAGAATTTATCATTTTCGATAAATTTTCTATATTATTTCTCTCAATTGTATTTAGTGAATAGGTTTTTGACATGTCTCTTGCCCTATTATCTATTGAAATTATGATACTTCTTACTTTATGACGCAATGCATAAATACCTGCATGAAGTCTTGTACCAACATAATCAATATTTTTTTTATTTAAAACATTTTCATAAGCTTGTAAATTTGGATTAATCAATTCAATGTCATTTATGTTCTCAAAACTATTAAAATATTCATAATCTTCAGATCCTTGAACCCAAAAATAAATTTTTTTATAGTTTTCCTTTAAAATATTAATCAATTTTTGATCATTCTCTCTATCTTTATCATAAAAAGTTAAAGTAAATATTACATTATCTGATTTTTTTGTTGGAATTAATTTGCAAAATTCTTCCGTTAATTTCCAAGTTGTTGGACAACCTGTATTAATTGCTTTATACCCTAACTTTTTGAATGTTTCCATAGTTCTATTATCCCTGGTTGAATGAATAAACTTTTTCGAAAAAATTTTTTTATATATGTATTTTGTATAAAAATCCATATGTTTTGCATTCATATCCATACCAACACCAATTGTTATACTATCTTTATAATATTTTATATTAAATATATTAATATTCCAATCTGGAGATATTCTAAGAAGACTCTCCTTTATTGTATTTGCACCACAAATAAATTTATTTTTTGAATTGTCACATGCTCTAGACATCATATTTCTTCTAAAATTTTGATAACATCTAGCAATAGGTGTATGTGTAGAAAAATGAGTAAGATACTTATTATTAAAATAAAAATCCATTTCCTCCATAATGCACTGCATAATTATATAATCACCTAAATTTTGAGTGCCTTCCGCAATATCAAATAAAACTAAATTTTCCATTTTACCATCTCCTACTTTTTTTAAATAACATAAATAAAATTAAATTCATTATGGAATAGACAACTAAATTTATTAATGAATTAGCAAATCCACCTCTAACGCTTGATGTAACTACCCATACAAACAAAACAACAAAATATACATTTTTTGTTTTATAATACCAGTTATCAAGTCTATTGCATAATAAACCAACTAAAAAGAAGTTCATAATAATTCCCAAAAATCCAAAATTTAACCATGCCTCTCCTAATAAAGTCGGAGTTACACCACCACCAGAAAAAATTATACCAATCTGATTCTTTAACCAGATTGTAAAATCAGGTTGACTACCTGGAGCAAGCATTATAAAATTTATTAAATATGCATAACCATATTGAAACGGGGTGTATTTAGGAAATTGATGTAAAACATAGTAAATATTTATACTACCATTTGCAAATGATGTTACAATTGTTTCTATAAAAGAACTAGATTCCACACCGGACATACTATTTCTTGCAATAGTTAAGGCACCTACTAAAAAAATTCCAACTATTCCTAATTTAATTACATTTTTTGATTTTATCTTTTTATATCTATTATGAATAAGCAATAAAAAAAGTGATAAAACAATTATTCTTGATTTAAACCCAATCAATGATATAGAAAACATATGAATAATACATATTATCCAAAAAATTATAGGCGAAAATTTTTTTCTTAATGTTATTTCATATAGCATGGCTAATCCAAATGTTCCTAACCACATCCCATATAAAAATATTCCATTACCAGCCATAGCGGTAATTCTTCCACTTTCTAAACTACCACCAAATAATAAGCTTTTATTTTTTGCCAAATATAAAGCTTCAAGAATAAATGATATACCAATCATAATAATAGATATCATTTTTGAATAATGAAGTATTTTATTATCTGACATTTTTATTACATTTTTTTCTGAATAATCAATCTTATCATCATTAGAAAAAAAGGTTGTTGCAATTAAGAATATATAATACGAAATTAATATAAATAAACATTGTTGATTAAAAAAATTTGAATCATTAATTATCATTGAAATCAATGACGACTTTTTATCCATAATTGTATATTGAAGCACTAAAAATATTGGACATAAACCTATATAAGCCATATGATATACAGTAAATAAAAATTGCATAGAAAGTATATTATATTTTTTTTGTTTCAAAAAAGTTAATATTAAAAATAGATAATCAATTGCATACATAACTATTTTTATATTAAAATTATCAAAAAAAATCATTAAAAGTAAGAAAAATATAAAAGGAATGGTTACAAGAATAATATAATTAAGTTTTTTTCTTTTCATACTTAAAATCCTATACTACTTTTCTCTTCTTCTTTTCATTTGTTTTTCTATATCTTCATCAACTATTTTTTCACCAGATTTATTTTTTAATTGTTCTAAAGATTCTTTTGATAAACCATTGTTTACAATACAATTTTTATCACAGGTAGAACATTTATCCAATTCTTCTTTTGTTACTTTACCATCCCTTAAATCTCTAACAATTTTATTTTCATACATAGAATATTTCTTCTTTTTGAAAAATCTTAAAAATTTATGCTTAAATACCCACCAAGCAGGTACCCATATGTATTTATGCATTGCTGGCGAAACAGATCCAATCATCCAACATTGTCTATCACAATGTCTTACTTTATTTCTCACTTCATTTGCTTGTTCTGAATTCCATAACTCATCCCAATTTTTACATTCATTTAAATTTCCCATAACTTCTTTATCTTTTGTTCCATTACATGGCATTACATCACCATACGGATCAATAAAGAATGTATCAAAGGCCATATCACATGGTAATAATCGTTTTTGACCATATATATAATTAATTAATCCATGATTAAAATATGCTCTAAACCATTTTTTAGGAGAATTAGAATTTAGTAATTCATTAATTAAATCTTCAAAATTTTGTGCAACCATTGGTCTATCATGAATAATATTCTTTGCTTCAACAAAATAGAAACTATTATGTAAAGATGCAGTTGCAAATTCCATATTCATTTCATTTGATATATTATATAATGGCACTAAATCTGGTGCATTTTTATCTTGAACAGTCATTCCAAAACCAACATCTTTCATGCCCATTTCTTTTAACTGTTTTAATGTTTCATATCCTCTTTTGTATCCATCTTTTAAACCTCTTATTTCATTATTTGTTTGTTCTAAACCTTCTATTGATATTCTTATGCCAATATTTGGAAATCTTTTTGCCATTGCTATAATTCTATCAGTAAAAAATCCATTTGTACTAATAACTATTCTATCAGATTTTTTATATAATTCTTCTACAATATCCTGCAAATCTTCTCTTATAAATGGTTCTCCTCCAGTTATATTTGTAAAATACATCTTGGGTAGCTTTTTTATGGTTTCAATCGATATTTCCTCATTGGGTTTTGATGGGCATTTATATCTATTGCACATTGTACATCTGGCATTACATCTATATGTTACTATTACTGTTCCATTTAATTTTTTTTCTTTCATATTATTTATCCTCCTTCCTTTTTTTTATAACTTTAGCTGGAACTCCACCAGCTATTGAATAACTTGGAATATCTTTATTTACTACTGCTCCTGCAGCAATAATACATCCATCTCCGATGTTAACTCCATCTAATATTTTAACCCCTGATCCTATCCAACAATCTTTACCTATTTTCACACCTTTTCTAGTTGCCCCTTGTAATCTGATGGGGATATTAATATCTTTAAAATTATGATTTTCAGCATGAATTGCAACATTTGGGCCAAAAATTGTATTATCACCAATAGAAACAGGACCTCGCATAGAAATAAAAGCATTAGCAGCAATTCCAACATTTTTTCCAATTGTTAATTTTTCACCTAATTCTCTAATTACACCCGTACATTCAATAATACTATTACGCCCTATTGAAAAATTTTCACCTATTTCTACTCCACCTTTAGACAAAGCATCTATTTTAACAAAATCTTCTATTAAAGTAGTACCGTTTAATACAATTTTTTTTCTGCATTTTAATTTAACATTCTTACCAACAAATAAAATACCCTTTGTTTTTTTTAAAAAGATTTTGTGCCATAAGCCTCTAAAGAGCATAACACACTTTTCAAAAATAATTCCCAACATAACTGAATCTGTAATGTTTTCATCAACTTTATAGTCATAATGTTTTATTTTTGATATAACCTTACTCATTATTTTTACTAACATTTTTTTCACCAACCAATTCTTCATAATAATTATTCAATTTTTTATAGTATGCATCAATGGAATAATTTTTTTCTGCTAACTTGCGGGATTCAACTCCCATTTTTTTTCTTAAATTTTCATTAGTAAATAACTTATTAATCAATTTCGATAATTCATCAACATCATCATAATCATATAAATAGCCATTTATATCTTGTTCAATCAATTCTGGTATTCCACCAATTTTAGAACCTATAACTGCTTTACCAGTAGCAAGTGTTTCCAAAATTGAATATGGGCAATTTTCATACCATATAGATGGTACTACGACAAAAGAACAATTCGAAATATATTCTTTTATTTGATTTGAATTCAAAAAGCCAAGCATTTTCACTCTATCGTTCAAATTATTGTCTGATATAAACTTTATAATATTTTCTTTTTCAGGCCCATCACCTGCAATATATAAATTACCATCAGATTGCATCGAAAAAGCTTTAACCAAATTAATAATTCCTTTTTCTATAGATAATCTTCCAAAAAAGAATGCATAATTGTCATCGTGATTATTATTAGAATTAAATTTTTCTATATCAACAAAATTATGTAGTGTTTCAATTCTAGTATTTATTCCTTCTTTTTTTATCATATTTCCTACAAAATCAGATGGTGATAAGATTAAATCTATCTTATCATATACTTTTTTATTTTTATAAACATTACCCTCTATACTACATAATAAACTTTTCATCAAAGATTTTTTTACACATTTATTTTTTAAACAATTAAATTTTGATGAATTTAAACATTTTTGACAAATTTCACCATTGCATAACATAGCACTTGAAGGGCAAACCACCTGTAAATCATGTGCAGTAAATACTATTGGTATGTTTCTTTCATTTATTGCTTCTATAATAGAATAAGTTAAATGTCTCTGAAATAAATTAATATGAACAATATCTGGATTAAAATCATCCAAAGCCTCAATCATTTTTTTCTTATTATCTTTTGAATATATTGTTTGCATTGCCTTTAATATATTTTTACTATTACCATCAAATTCTTTAACAAAATACTCTTTGTCTCCTGTAGAAATATTTTTCTCATTATACATTGAAAAATAAGCAACTTCATGGTCAAATTTTTTTAATAATTTTCCCAATTCAAAATAATATGTTTCACTTCCGCCTTTTGGCCAGTTAAATTTATTAACTAATAAAATTCTCATATAACACCTACTTTTTATATAATTTTAACGTTTCTTTAACTACATCATTCCAATTATATTTATTTAAAATATATTTTTTGGATTCATCTTTATATTTTTTTACTAGATTAATATCATCACATAATTTTTTTAATTTACTAGATAAATCTTTGACATTAGATTTTTTAAAAGTTACACCTTTATCTTCTAAAACATCTGCACATTCATCAATATCAGATGTTAAACAACAATTCCCATAGCTCATTGCTTCAAGCAGACTTAAAGGCATCCCTTCTAAATCACTAGGTAAACAATAAATATATGCATTACTATATAACTCTTCAAGTTCTTTACCTTGAACAAACCCTGTAAAAATTATATTTTTATTATTTCTTGATTTTTCTTTTAATTCCTGATAATACTCATTTGTATCACTAGCACCACCAGCAATAACTAATTTCTTGTCTGTTTTAATATTGTTAAATGCATCTATCAAATAATGAATTCCTTTTTCAGGAACTATTCTTCCTAAAAATAATATATAGTTATCTTTTGATAAATTATATTTGTTTTTTATTTTATTAGCTTCCAATAACGTTGGTTTATTTACCCCATTTGGAATAAAATGCACATTCCTTCCATAATTATCTTTAAAATATTTTTTTACATTCTCACTAAGTACAATTATTTCATCAGCATACTTTGCAGCCATTCTTTCTCCAAATTTGATATATTTTGTTGCAAATCCGCCCCATTTTGCTCTTTGCCAATCAAGTCCATGAATTGTAACAATTATTCTTTTTTTTGACAAAAATTTTATAATTGGAATCATAGCACTTGGTCCCTCAGCATGATAATGTACTACGTCTGCTTTTGAAAATAATATTTTAAACGTTCCAAAAAATGATGAAGTCATTGCTGCCAAACCTTTTTTGTCAATTGTTAAAGTTTTTTTGATTTTTACATTTTTATACTGTTTTAAATTTTTAGTTTTTTGATTTTTATCAAGTGCATGCTTTCCGCCTCTATTATAAGCAGTAACATCATACCCTAATTTTGTCATTCTAGTGGATAACTCCTCAGCAACAATTTCAACGCCACCTTCTCTTGATGGTATTCGCTTTTGACCAATCATTGCAATTTCCATTTTATTTCCTCCTAAAAAAATAAGGTACATTTTCATGTACCTGTTTTTAATTATAAATAAACACTACACAAAACACTTTAAAATCTTCCATTTTTTAAACTAAAATTAATCTATTTAGCACCTTTTCTTAATAAAACTACTCTAAATGTTCTTAAAAATATTTTTATATCCAATTTCAAGGAGTTATTCTTTGAGTAATATTGTTCTAACTTCAATCTTGTCTTAAATGATACGTCACTACGTCCCATAACAGCCCAATATGAAATAATTCCACATTTTACACTAACGATATCATTAAAATATTTTCCCATTTCTTTCTTTTCTCTTGGTAAATAAGGTCTATTTCCAATTAAAGCCATATCACCTATTAAAACATTAATAAATTGAGGAAATTCATCTAAAGATGAATTTCTAAGAAATTTTCCCATCTTAGTTATTCTAGGATCATTCTTAAGTTTCTTGTTCTTTTTATATTCTTTAGCTAATTCTTTGTTTTCTTTTAAAATTTTTTCTAATTCTTTATCTGCGTTAGGTATCATAGTTCTAAATTTATAAAATTTAAATTCTTTGCCTTTATGCCCTATCCTTGATTGAGTATAAAATATCGTTTTATAATCTCCAGATAAGACATAACTTATTTTAACGATCAATGATATAGGTAATAAAAACATAATTCCTAATAAAGAAAAAACAATATCAAATAATCTTTTTATAGAAAAATAAAAAAAACGATTTATCTTTTTTAAAAGACTATAGTCTTTTAAAACATCTTTGGATGTTTCAATTTCTTCATTCACTTCATACACCTCTCACTTATATTTACTGCTAAACTAATTTTATCATATATACCTATTAAAGTCAATTTACTAAGTACTTATTTTGTCATAATAATGTATTAAAAAAATAATATTATTTTATCATAATATTATTTTTTATACTTATCTTCATATTCAGCAATTCTACTTATTTGAAGAGCACACATAACAAATGTCATAAATAGTCCTCCTATAAATACTCCAATTAAAAATATTAAAAAACTATTAATAATAATCAGTCCTTTCTGTTACAAGTTACATACTATAATTGATTATCTATAAATATTATGTCGTTTTTTGTAATTTTTATAATTTTTTTATTTATATTACAAAATATTATATTATTTTATAAAAAAGAACTAATTTTTATATAATAAAAAACAAAGATATTAAATTAATCTTTGTTTTTAAATATCTTCATCATTAATAACTTTTAACATGTTATTACAAGTTATTTCTTTAAATTTATCTTCACCTGTTATCTTAATTATTTTACGTTTAATTAAATCAAATTTATCAAATAAACTAGAATTAGGTTTATGTACATCAGTTGATATAAAGTCTACCATATCGTCCTTTAAAAGCTTTTTAACAAGCTTTTTAGAACCATTTCCATATTGCCCTATAATACTTCCATAATTAACTTGAAATAAGACTCCACTATCGTATAACTTTTTAGCTTCTTTATAATCATCTTTAAAATAAGAATATCTTTCTGGGTGTGCAATTATTACCTTATACCCTTTTAAACTTAGTTCATATATATAATCATCTAAATTTAATATTTGATTATCAAATGGAAGTTCTATTAATATATATCTTGTATTATTAATAGAACGTATTTCTTTATTAATTATAAGTTCATTTATACTTTCATTAATAAATATTTCATTACCTAAAAATAAGTTAACATCTATATTATTCTTTAATAATTCTTCTTTTAATATTTCTAATCGTTCTAACTTTAAATTATTATTAGCTTTAAATAACGAATCTTCTATATAATGTGGTGTTAAAACTATAGTATTAAAGCCTACGCTTTTCATGTTTCTAATAGTTTCTATAGATTCTTCTATAGTTTTACATCCATCATCTATACCATATAATATATGGCAATGCATATCTATCATTTATTATCTACTCCGTATAATATCCATACTTATTCTTAGTTTTTGGCATACTATTTATTACTACACCCGCTATTTTAGCATCAGCATTTAAAAGAGCTTTTTTACACTCTTCTAAATCTCCTAAATCAGTTTTACCATACTTACATACTATAACTACTTCATTTGCATTCTTAGTTAATATTAAAGCATCAGATAAGCCATTAATAGGAGTTGCATCTAATATAATATAATCAAATATTCTTTTTAAATCATGAAGAATATCATCAAATTTCTTAGAACCTAATAATTCTGCTGGATTAGGTGGAACAATTCCCCTTGGAATAACAAAAAGTCCATTAACATCTGTTTTTTGTATATAACTTCCATACTTAGTATCATCATCATAGTTTAATATAAGATTAGATAAACCCCTCTTATTAGAAATATTAAATATTTTATGAAGCCTTCCTAATCTTAAATCAGCATCTATTAATAATACTTTCTTATTATTTTGTGCAAAACAAGTACTTAAATTACTAGAAATAAAACTCTTTCCCTCAGAAGGATTAGAAGACGTAATCATAACTACTTTCTCATTATTTGTAGTTAAGGAAAATTCTAAGTTAGTTCTAAGAGTTCTTATATCTTCACTTATTGTTGCCTTAGGTTTACTCATTACTATTAATTCATTTTTCACAATAACTACCCCCTTACTATCCTCTATATTCCCTTACTGTTGCAAGTACTGGAAGTTTTAGTTTATCTTCTATTTGAGATGCATTTTTAACTGATCTATCAAAGTAATACATAACAAATACAACGCCTAAGCCTAATACTAATCCAGCTAGTAAGGAAATTGCACTTTGTTTTGTAATATTAACATTATATGCACTAGATGGCTGCTCTGCAGTATCTAATATATTTACGTTTGAAATATTATATAATTCTGGAATTTCCTTTGCAAATACTTTTCCTATTTCATTAGCAACTTTCATTGCAGTTTTACTATTTTCATCAGTTACCGTTATTTTTATTATTTGAGTTCCTGTAACAGATGATACTTCTATGTTATTAGATAATGATACATAGGTATAATTAAGATTTAAATTATTAATAACCTGACTTAATACTCTTTTACTTTTAACTATTTCAGAATAAGTACTTACTAAGTTTTGGTTAACAGATACATCATTATATGTTAACTGACTATTATCTTTAGCCTCACTAATTAAAACTATTGAAGTAGATGACTTATACATTGGTTTTTGTATAAATAAACCATATAAACATCCTAATATTCCAACTAATACTACAAATAATATTACAACACCCAACTTGGATTTATAATAATCAAATAAATCTTTTAAATCTATCGTCTCCATAATACTCTCCTTCTATAATTCTTTACGATATAGATATACTTCTATTTTTTATATTTATTCTTTTTCATAATAACTAAATCTATTATCATAACACCTATTAATATTCCTAAAAGTAATACAAAACCAGTTTTATTTGGCTTTTTTGTTTCAACACTATCACTTATTGGTATAACATCATCATCTTTTTCATCAATTTGATTTTCCATTTCTTTTCTATTTATAGAAAAAGTATATACTTTTTTATCTTTATTTTTAGCTGTTACAGTTATTTTAATAGTATTTTCACCTATCTTTAATGTTTGATTAGATATATCTATTTTAGCATTACTATCTTCTGCTTGTGCGACTAAATCCATTTTATCAACATCATTTGATACTTCATATTCATAGTCATACGTATCTTTATTAAAATCTATTTTAACAATATTAGACGTAACACTTTTAAGATAAGAGCTAGATGAACTTTCATTAGATACTTTAACACTTAAAGATGCATTTTCTAATTGAACATCATTTAAAGATACATTACTTACTCTTATATACCCTGTTGTTCCAACTGTTGCACTATCTATAGCCTTAACATTTATAGTTGCAACTTTACTTCCACTTTTTAAAGGTGTTTTAGAAGTTAAAATAACAGAGCTTCCATTATTTGTTTTAGTAAAAGCCTCATTATACGTAATACCTGCAAAATTAATACTATTTGATGTTGTTATTACGTTCATTTTAATACTTGTAAAACTACTATCACTATCTACATAAACGCCTACTTCCTTAGTTTCACCTGGCATAACAGATAAATCCTCAGAATCAAAATAAATCTTGTTTAATGCTTTTACATTTACTAAAAATGCAAAAAAACAAAATACTACACTTATAAAAACTATTATCCTTTTTTTCATGCTATCACCTATTATCAATTATATCATTTAAGTTAGCAATTAGCAAACATAACATGACAAAGTAATTATAGAAAATAAATTTTCTTATACTAATATAATATTTGTTTTAAAAATTATGATTTTATTTTACACTTTCTTTATATGTATTTTTTAATACTTCTCACTTATAAATATATATAATAACTTTCACCATTTAGTTATATACATGTACATAAAAAAATCTAATATATAATTTATATAATCATTTATTAATGTTACATTATAGTCAAATATTTAATATACTTTTAAATCAATATCTTTTTTCATTTGATTAACCTTACTCATACAAAATTTCCTATATTACTACAGGTAGTATTACATTAACAATTTTTTCAATACACTTCATTATTTCTTCATAATCAATATCATTTGCATATTCATATTTTTTCTTATATGAATTCCATCTATTTTTAATAATTTCACTATATTTTAATGTCGTTATAACTTCATCAATATTTCCAGTATAATTTCTCTTTTTAAATGTTTTATCTATTGCCATACAAAGATCATCTATTTTCACATCATTCCAACCCTTAGTATATATCAAATATAAGTCATAAAAATCTCTTATTCTACTATTAGCTTCAGCTCTTCTTAAAATTGTCTCTAGTTTTTCTGCAATTACAGTTTCAATATTATATGACCATACATTTACATAACAATCTCCTAATATTGGACGATATTTATATACAATTGGTTTTGGTGTTATAGGATCTCCTGTTGCTATATCAATTTGAAAATTCTCTCTAATTGTATCCACTTTTACATTTAAAGTAACTCTAAAGCCACCATATTGATCCTCTTTGCGTATGTCACCAATTTCTATAAAACTTATCAAAGCTCCATCTTTAATATCTATTTCAATAATTGATTTAATCATCTTTTCGACGTTTTCCTTGGTAAAATTAACATCTTTTATTGCAGTATCTATATCTTTGGTAGATCGACTTTCTAATCCAAATAATGTACTTAGATAAAATCCACCCTTTAAAATAAAATTATCGCGATACTTACTTACTGCTAATCTTTCTATAAATCTATCATACATATATAAACGAAGTAATGTATTAAAATCTAAACTTCTTTTAACAGCTATATTTTTTAATTTATCTTTTAATTGCATACTATTCATACATCATACTCACAAAATCCATAACTTCTTTTTTTATACCAAACATATCAGCATACTTTGAAAGTTTTATTAGATTACTATCTTTTCTTTTAAGATATTCTTTAATTGCATATTTAACATGCTCTATATCCATTCTTTTTTTAGAACGAATTATATCACAAATACATCTTTCCACATCATAAACTCTTACTTTATTACCTTGCGGTGTTTTAGCTTCGGTAATTCCAATATTATAGAACTTATCATCAACATAAAAAACATTATGTTTTTTTAGTTTGGGATTATTATACTTTTTTGTAACTGTTATATCAAAAGAACTATCAGGGGCTTTAATTGAAAGATTATGAAAATAAAGTGCAGTCATATGAGAATAAATTATTTTTGGAGTACTTACACTAAGTACATAATATACGTCCTTAATCTTACAAGAATCTATATAAATACCTTTAGCTACTTTTTCTATCATGTTTTTTTTAGTCATAATAGATAGATAATTTCTACTTATATCAAAATTTTCAAGTTCTTTTGCAGTAATATATCCATTATTTCTTTCCATAAGTTTTTGAATAATTTCTAAATTACTTTTATTTATAAACTCTTCCTTTGTCATAAAATCCATAATTTCACCTTCTTTGTTCGTTTATACGGACATTATATCATTTATCCGTATCATTGTCAAAAAAACAAATATTTTTAATTAAGACTTTTTTCTATTAATTTTATATTCTTCCTTTTCTTTATAATTTCTATATTATCTAATAAACTTTTTAGATATTTTTTTATTTAGTTATACAAAAAAAGTTAATGACACATAATCATTAACTTATCTTACCTATAAAGTTTTTCTTTTTACCACGTTTTATAACTAGTAATTCACCTTCTATTGCTATATCTTTAGTAATTAGCATTTCTTCCTCAGTTACCTTTTTATCATTAATAGAAATAGATGATGCTTTTAAAAATTCTCTTGCTTCTCTTTTACTTGTGCAAATCTTATTATCAACTAACATATCAATTAGCTTAACTCCTTCTTTAACATTAAATGAAGGAACATCTTTAAAGCACATTAATATTTCATCTTTTGAAAGTGATGATACATTTCCACTAAATAAAGCCTCGCTTATTTTAACAGCTTTTTCATATTCTTCCTTACCATGAAGATCAGTTATTACTTCACGTGCTAATGCTTTATGAGCCTCTCTTAAATGAGGATTACAATTATGCTTCTTTTCTAGCTCTTCTATTTCTTCTTTACTTAAGAATGTTAATTTCTTTAAGTATTCAATAATCATAGAATCTTCTAGGTTAATTAAATATTGATATAACTCATAAGAAGAAGTTTTATTCTTATCTAACCATAATGCGTTTCCTTCAGTCTTACCAAACTTAACACCATTAGAATCAGTTACAAGAGGCATTACCATTCCGTATAATTCTTTACCAAGTTTTTTTCTAGTAAGCTCTATACCTGATGTTATGTTTCCCCATTGATCTGATCCTGCAACTTGAAGCGTGCATCCCCTTGTTTCATAAAGGTGCATAAAATCAAGTGCTTGAAGTATCATGTATGAAAACTCAGCATAAGTAATACCTGTTTCCATTCTTGATTTTACCTTATCTTTAGCAAGCATGTAATTGATATTAAAATACTTACCATAATCTCTTAAAAAGTCTATTACGTTAATGTCTTTTGTCCAATCATAGTTATTAACTACTTCAAAACCAAATATCTCTTCAGCTTGTTTTTTTAGTCCTTTAAAATTGTGTTCTACTTCTTCTTTAGATATCATAGGACGCTCTGCAGTTGGTTTAGGATCTCCTATAAGACCTGTTGCACCACCTACTAATAAAATTGGATGATGTCCTGCCTTAGCAAGTCTTTTAGATATTAAAAATGATGAATAATGACCTATGTGCATAGAATCTGCTGTTGGATCTGTTCCTATGTAAAAAGTTAATTTTTCATTATTTAGTTTATCAATTAGTTTTTCATCTGATATGTCTTGAATTAATCCTCTCCATTTTAAATCTTCATATAATGTCATAATAATCTCCTTTCAAAATAAAAAAATCATCCTTTACTAAAGGACGATTTAATAATCAATAACCGCGGTACCACCTTTGTTCTAGATATATGTCTAGCACTTAGTTTAAGTTAACGCCTTTATTACGTTTTAGCTCCAGAGTCGTAAATTCCTTCATCACTAACAATAATATTTTATTCAATTATTAATGATTTGTCAAACGTTTTATTATTAATAGGTTGCACCTTTAACGTTAAGACCAGAAACAGTTGCAGAAGAGCCTGAATTTTTAACTATACTAGAAACAACATTAGTGTAATCCTTATACACAAAGACATTAGTTAAATTAGAAGTACTATAAAACATATTTTGAGCCTTGGATTCATTAGCAAAAACCATGCTTGTAAGTCCTATTACATTTAACGATTTACAATATGCAAACATACGTGATAAATCTGTGTTTTCATTGGTCACAAATTTTGACAAATCTAAAGAATATACCATCCAAAAATCATTACCAATAGTGCCACCAGATTCTGATTCATTAATTAAGTTTACACATCCTTCAAACATTCCTTTCATACTAGTTACTTTACTGGTATCAAAGGAACTAAAATCTAATGATTTAATACTTGAACACCCATAAAACATATATGACATATCTGTTACATTTGATGTATTAAAATTACTAATATCAAAAGTATAATTATATTTTTTACTAGATGAGTCAAATTCATAGTTTGAAATTAAACTTTTACAATTATTAAACATAGAAGACATATTAGTTACTTTTGACGTGTTAAAATTTGAAACATTTAAATTAGAAAGAGAAACACAACCCGAAAACATTTTACTTAAATTCGTTGCATTTTCTAATGTCCAAGAAGATAAATCTAAGCTTTCTAATTTTTGGCACCCCAAAAATATAGATATTGCGCTTATAACGCTGGATACATTCCATCTTGAAACATCTATGTTTTTAAGTAATCCGCAGCCCATAAACATCGCCTCAATATTAACAACTTTCGATATGTCAAAATTAGAAACATCAATATATGTTAACTTGGAGCATCCATTAAACATACTATGAATGTCTACGGAGCCAGAAGTATCAAAATTTGAAACATCAAGGCTAGTAAGAGAAGAACAACCCAAAAACATCTGGCCAAATTTATATACTTTAGACGTATTAAATTTACTTACATCCAAGCTAATTAATGATGAACAATTTCCAAACATATTTGTCATCTCAGTAACGTTTGATGTATTAAAATTGGATAAATCTAAATTAGTTAACGAAGAACATTTCCAAAACATTCCCATCATTGAAGTTACCTTCTTGGTGTTAAAACTAGATGTATCAATCTTTAGCAATGATGAGCATCCATTAAACATATTGGACATGTCCGTTACATTTGAAGTGTTAAAGTTTGATATGTTAAGACTCGTTAACTTACTAGATCCAGAAAACATTCTTGCAAATGATATTATTTTTGATGTATCAAATGATGATAAATCAAGGGTTTTTAATTCATAACAATTCATGAACATGCCGCCATTATTATTTGCAACCGAAGTAACGTTTGATGTGTTAAAATTTGAAACATCTATGCTTTCTAATGATCTACAATCCGAAAACATACCAATCATATTTGTTACATTACTAGTATCAAATGATGATACATCTATATTCTTTAATTTTTGGCAATTAATAAACATACCACCCATATTAGTTACGTTTGATGTGTCAAACATATTAGTATCAACACTTTCTAATAAATAGCAATTTCTAAACATACTATACATTGTTTTTGTTTTTGACGTATCAAAGTATCCATTAAATGTAATTTTTTTTAACTTAGTTAAATTATAAAATAAAGACTCTTGATTGGAATTTGCATAAACAACCCCTATGCCTCCAATATAAAGCTCATAAAGGCCATTTCCATCAGAATCTTTGTATGATGCTATTACGGTTCCGTTTTTATCATATGATGCATCCCATGATCCTATAGCATCTTCTACTACATCAAGTGTTGGCATAAATGTTATTGATTCAATTGAACCACGAGTTATTGGTCCCGTCAAAAATTTATCATCAACCCCTTGATTTTCCCATTGTGATGTATGGCTTAACACGCTTTCTGGTTTTATAAAGTTAAATTTAAGTATTGTATCTATATTTGTATTATCAGGTAGTATAGTTATACTATCTTTATATTTTATTTTTACTATAAATTCTTTTTCTTCTCCTGGATTTATTAATTCTTTTAATCCTATTCCTTCTAGTACATATTCTATATTATCATTATTTTTAGTTTCTTCTATACTATCTATCCACATGGAGACAGTTCCACTATTTTGTACTTTTACTTTATATGAAATTGTTGAATTTACTTGCTTTAAATCCGCTCCTATCGTTACTGTATATTTACTATATTTACTTGTATAGTTTTCTAATCCTAAATTAGTTGTTTCATAAAGTGATACATTCGTTATTCTTATGTCAGATTCTACTCTAAAATTAGCCTCTCCACTTATTTTTAAATCACTATTAAGGGCTGCATAACCAACTGACAGGCATAACGTAAAACATACAAAAAGCAGAAAAAGCATTAACTCAGTTTTATCTTTTAAATCTTTTTTTGAGTCTATTTTCTTTAGTTCCATGCTAATCATTCCCCATTCAATAATATTGATAAGTCTACCTTCTACTTATAGAATATCATAATATCTTAAATTTTCCAAGGTTTACATACACTTTTTAAAACAAAAAAGAAAACTATTTTCTAGTTTCTTTTTCTAAATCTGCTAATTTTAATACATATCTATATGTTTCATTTGAAGTTTTAACAATGAACACACTCTTTTGTCCTTTATGAACTTCAGAGAAAATTATTGGTTTTTCTAAGTTATCTCTTACATCTAAAAGTTCAGTAAAACTATTTACATCTATTATTTCTTTTTCGTTATTTAAATCTACAATTTTCTTAGAGTTAACAATTACTCTATCATATTCTCTTAGTATTTTAGATAATGTTACGTCATATAAACTTTTTTTAGCAGAAGTTTTACGGATAAATAATAATAATTTAACAACAAATGCAATTGATATTATAAATGATACAAAAGATAATATAAATGTTACCTTATTAGAAATGCTAAAATCTTTATAAACACTTGCATTATTATTATCATTATTTACTGACTTTGAATCCATCGTAATATCTATCATTTGCTCTGTTAATGGAATCTTTAATTTCATTGTGTCAGAAGATTCATAACTTCTTATCATATTACCCTTTTCATCTTGTATTTGAACACATAAACTTAAAGTTAAATTACTATTAGCACTAATTGCATATGAACTCTTAAACGATTTAACTAAGTCATTATATTTATCATAATCAACTTTTATATTTTGGTTTATGTTAAATCCATTTGATGATTCCTTCGTGTAAATAACTGGTTCTGTTAACTTATCTGATTTTGAATAAATAACTTTTGTTTTATCCTGACTATCAGTTACTGCTACGTCAGCTTTAACGTAATATGAATAAGTATAATTAATGCTTTGGTTAACGCTAAAATTATAACTAAAGTTAACGTCTATGTCATTTATTAAATTAGCTATATACTGCATATTTTTATCTAAATAAGGTTCTTTATAATAATCATTTGGTTTTAAATATACTTTATAGTCTACGTTACTTGATTGATTGTATAAAACCGTGTTTTGTGTTTTTATAGATATACTAGATATAACTAATATTATCCCTATAATAAAGAATAAAACTATTCCTATAACATTAATTAGCAATCTTTCATTGTAACCTAAGTATTTATTGTTTTTATTTTCTTTGTAAATTATATCAGATTCATATTTTTTTTCATTACTATCAGTATTATCATTTGATAAATCTTCATGTTCTTTAGTATCACTAGAATCTTCTATAACTGGTATACTCATATCTAAACTAGTTTCTTCTAATTTTTCATCATCTTCCTTTATCTCAGGAATGTATGGAATAAATGTCTTTTCTTCTTTTTCTTCCTCTTCTAATGATTCATCTGGTTTTGTTTCTATTAAAGATTTTTCCTCAGGAATAAAAGCTTCTACTTCTTCCTTTTCTATTTCATCCATCTTTGTACTATCTTTAAGAAGTACTTTTTCATCTAATAATTTATCAATTGCTAAATCAATGCTTTTTACCTCATTATCCTTTATTTCATCTATTTGATTTATATTAGCTTCCTTTTTTACTTTTTGTTTTTCAGATACGTTTTTCTTCTTTCTATGATATCTATTCGAATTGCTAGTATACTTTCTCTTTTTAACACTCGCCATATAAATTCACCACCCTATTTATTCAATAACTCATTTAATGCAACAGTTGGCATTCCAATCCATCTTATTCTAATTTTAACTATTCCTATTACATCTTCTTGTTTTACTGTCCAAGAATCTTTTGCATTGTTATAATCGCCCTTAGTTTTAAAACTTATTGTTTCACCATTATTACTTTTCTTTATTACACGGTGAACTATTATTTTATTATCATGGTTATAAACTAATACATCACCTTTTTTTATTTTTCTTGCTTCTTCGTTTTTCATACTTTTAAGTACTATTACATCTCCTTTTTCAATTGCAGGAGACATAGATCCTGATCCAATTGTTAGAGCTTGATATGTAAATAAGCCACTTGTTAAAAGTACGATAGTAAGAAGCGCAAAAGTTATAAATGAATATAAAACAAGTTTTCTGTTATTATATCTTGAATCTTTTATTTTTCTAACTGAATAATAATTAAACATATTATTTAGTCTTGCCATTATAGCGATAGGTAAAACCGTTTTTAAAAGTACGTTTATATATTCACCAAAGTCCGGAAATATCGGAAGTAAATAAGTACTAAGCTCAGTTATTAACCTATATATAATTCCATTTTTATATCCTACTTTCATAGTTAAATAAGTAAGAAATATGTTTTTTGTAATACTAGGGAAAACAACAAGACATATCATTTTTGTTATTCCAAGTGCTGTTTTAACATCATAGATATGAACCATTGTGTTAACATCTACCATTACAAATAATAAGCATCCAATAATTAAGCAAGGCAAATTTCTCTTTGTTTTATTAAATAATACATATCTCATTAATTCACTAATTAATATTAATGCAATAACTGGAAAAGTATTTTTAATAATGTTTATAAATGATAAACTGTAGCTAGATTTTACAAACCCAGAAAATAAGCCTAAAAAATATGTAATAAAATAATACATAAGTAAAAATATTATAATGTTTAATAAAACATCTTTTTTGTACCTATAATTATCTTTTTCAAAACCATTTAACACTATCATTAAAATTAAAAATGGTAGCATTATCCCGGATATTACATACATATTTGCTATTTTGAATACAAAACTATTAAATAGCAAAAAAATTAGAAGAATTATTTCTAAAATTAGTATTTTATTAAATCCCTTTTTCATCCAATCACCACTTTTTAACACTTTTGTATTAAATAGCAATATCAAAGAAGAGTTTTATCTCTTCTTTGATTACTATTTATAATTAGTTTTGAGCGTATGTTATAGTTATTCCTAAATCAGAAATAGAAACATCGTCTGCTGGTAAGCTGTTACTTTCGAAAGCTAATTTTAAAGTTAAGTTTTTAGTTTCGTTAGCATTTAAAGTATCTTCTTTTGCAACTGCAGCTCCTCCATCTGTATAAGTTAATGTGTAAGTTAAACCATCACAAATGATTTTTGCATCTGCTGTTGCTGCTGCTCCAGTACCAGTACAAGTAGGTTTAGCTGCTTTAACTAATTCAGATATTTTAGCGTTAATAGTACCTTTATTTTCAACATCAAAAGTATATGTAACACTATCACCTGGTTTTGTTAACTTAAGCGCATAGTTACCAATTGTAGTTCCTTTCGTATCGATTGTAGGTGCTGTTGTAACTGCAGCATCTCCTGTTAATGTTGGGGTACTTAAATTTTTAAAATGAATATCCCATGAAGCTATATTTACAGTTGCACTACCATTAATTGTTAATGTTTGTGATAAAGCTGCAAATGCAACAGTTAGTCCTAATACTGCTACTAATAAAGCTGCAATTGATAGAACTTTGATTTTTCTTTCTTTTTCCATCTTTCTTCCTCCTATTATTATTACAAATATATGATATCATTTTTTTTAGTGATAATCAACATTTTTTTATAACTATGTAAAATCATATCTATCTTTTCTTAAAGTATAAACATTATCTTTCTTGTTAGTGCTATTTATATGGTTATAAATTTTAGATACAACATAAATAGATAATTTAGGCATTGCTTTTCTTATGTAATTTATTTCTTCTTCATTTGCTACATGATAACTTTTATTTGAAATTCCATAAGAATCATAAACAACTCCATTTATCATTATCCCGCATTTTCTTAAATTATTATCTATCATAACTGTTGCTCCAGGATAATAATGCATCATAATATCACAAAAATCCGAGCTGTAAACACTAAAAATATCTTCTGTATTACTACCTAGATAACTAATGTTATCCTCTAATATTATGTCCTCTAAAATAGAGTTTATTAAATTTATTGTTAAAATAACCTCATCCATAATAATCACCACTATAATTTATGAAACAATAAAAAAAGCCGTGACATATATCACTAGCTCAAAGTTAATAAATTATTAAAATATTTATCAAAAACTTCCTTTATCATAAATAATTCTTCTTCTATTTCATCGTGCATAATTAAGTAACTTTGATAAATCGGATAAGATTCTAACTTTTTATATAATTCATTTATTTTAAGTTCAACTGACTTATCTTTGTTGTTAGCACTTATTTTTTGAAATTTCTTTATTTCATTTATAACGCTTATTATCTCTTTATCCTTAGATATTTTATCTTGAACGCTTAAATAATCTTTGTACAACTTAGATTCTTCAAAATCATCAAATAATTCATCTATTTTTTCTTCTATATCACTCATCTATCTTGCCATCCAAGCTCCAAGTTTTAGCATCAGTAATTTTAACATTTACTATTTTACCAATATATTTTTTATCTGCCTTAACATTAACTAATTTCATGGTGTCAGTATAACCTGCTAACATATTTTCATCTTTTTCACTTACGTTTTCTAATAAAACCTTCATAACTTTACCAACTAATTTATCGTTAGCTTCTTTTGCATACTTATTTATTATTTCATTAAGTTTATATAGTCTTTGTTCTTTTTCTTCCTTTGATACGTTATCTTCCATTTTAGCAGCTGGAGTGCCTTCTCTTGGTGAGTATATAAAAGTAAATGCTGAATCATATTTACACTCTTCTGCAAGTTTTAAAGTTTCTTCAAAATCCTTAGTTGTTTCACCTGGAAATCCTACTATTATATCAGTTGTAATAGATGAGTTATCCCCTAGTTTTTCTCTTATTTTTTTATAAAGCTCTAGGTATGATTCTTTGGTATAACGTCTTCCCATAAGTTTTAATATTCTAGATGAACCTGATTGTACCGGAAGATGAATATAGTTACAAATATTATCGTACTTTTTAATTATATCAATCATATTATCAGTAAAATCCCAAGGATGTGATGTTACGAATCTTACTCTATTAATACCTGTTTTAGCTACATCTTCAAGTAAGTTTTCCATTTTATAATTTCTATCTTTAAAATCTTTACCATATGCATTAACATTTTGACCAAGTAATGTAACTTCCATATAACCTTGTTCTTTTAAGTTTTTAACCTCACTTATTATATCTTCTGGCATTCTACTTCTTTGTTTACCTCTTGTATAAGGAACGATGCAGTACGTACAAAACTTATCACAACCATACATAATATTTACCCATGCTTTATATTTAGAATCTCTTTTTGATGGAAGTCCTTCTATTACGTTTCCTTCGTTAGACCATACGTTAACTTCTAATTTTTCAGTTTTCATATGTTCTTTTAAAATTTCTGGAAGCTTATAGATATTATGAGTTCCAAACACAAAATCCATCCATTTATACTTATTAATTATTTCATCTACTACGCTTTCTTCCTGACTCATACATCCCGCAAGTCCAACCATTAAATTAGGCTTAGCATGCTTCAAGTGCTTTATTCTACCAAGCATTCCAAACGTTTTATTATGTGCGTTTTCTCTAATAGCACAAGTATTTAAAATAATTAAGTCAGCATTTTCATAATCATCTGTTTTAATAAATTTCATATCTTCTAATATTGCAGATATAACTTCACTATCATGTTCATTCATCTGACAACCATAAGTTTTAATGAAATACTTTTTATTTTCTCCTAAGTTTTTAACTTCATCTGGAATTTTATATTCATTTCTTAATACTTTTATATCTTCTTTAGTTCTTTTTTTAGCTTCTATATAATTTGGTTTTAACATATCAATCACTCATTTCTTAAAATAGTATAACATAAAAAAAAGAATTTGTTATTTTATTTATTCAAATTCATTTTTTTAATACAATAATTCATTTTATAATCTACGTATGATACAAAATCTGTATTTCTATGCTTTTTAAAATACTCTTCTACACTTTTATAATATGATTCTACTATGATATCTTCTAATACATCCGAAGGAAAAATATTTTTTTCATATTTTCTTAAAGTTTTATCAATTAATTCGTCACTATTTTCATTAATCATTTTTTTATTAATTCGTGTTTTTTCGTATAAAGATCTATCATTTTTAGCATAAAAAGTTAACCTTGAATTAACATATCTTTGTATATCAGGATTTTCTTTAAAAAGCATGTTATTTATTGCTTTTTCAAAATATATATCATATTTTTCTTTTAATGCTTTTTTAAATTCTTTCTTATTAATAACTTCATCTTTATATTTTTCATATACTAAACGAGTTATATAAAAATAATATTTATAAACATCATCATAATAAGTCATATCTCCCATTTTTAATAAAGAAATGCATTTTTTTATATAACTTATATAGTTCTCTTCTTTATTTTTCATTTCTTTAATTATCGTGGTCTTAAGGTTTAAATTTCTAAAATAAATATCACCAGATAAAATGTTCTTTATTATTTTCCTATATGTATTAAAATCAATATTTTTAAATTCATTTAATAAATACATGTATTTATTAACAAAATATAAAACTATTTTGTTATTTGAACCAACTTTATTAACATAATATACTAGTAATTTTTCTTCATCATTAAGGTACTTCAATTTTCTAGAAATCTGTGAATTAAAATAATTAGATACTGATGATTTTTTATCACCATTTAAATAATTATTATAAAAACCACTAACGATTTTATTGGATAACATCATAAGTTCATCATCATTTAAAACATCTGTTATATTTAAAATCTTAATATTTTTATAAAGTTTATTAATATAATGTTCTTTTATATATTCTTTGTTTCCTGATGTAATTACATCATTATAATGTGTTTTTGGAAAAAAAGTTTTAACTTTTTTTCTTAAAACGCAAGAAAGTTTACTTTTAATTTCGTCATTATAAATATATTTATAAACTAATTGGGGAAGCATTTCTTTTGCATCTTTTACATATTCTTCTCCATATTTATTAGAAACATTTAAACAAAAGATAGGCTCGTAATATTTTATTATTTCTTTAATTAGTTTTTCATCTTTTGTTTTTTTAGCTAGTCTAACTTTTTCTTCTATTCCCATAAAAAAACACCTCTTTTTATGGCACTTATTATACATAAAGAAAAAAATAAGTCAATCAGGCTTATTTTAGTTCTTTTACAAAGTCTTTAAATTCTTTTCCTCTAATTTCACATTCTTTATATTGATCCCAAGAGGCTGATGCTGGAGATAGAAGAACAACGTCTCCGCTTTTTTTAATACCTTCTATTTCTTTCATAGCATCTTTTAAAAATTCATGAGTATAAACTGGGATTTTTAAACTTTTTGCGTAGTCTTCTACTCTTTTTCTACATTCACCAATTGCTAAAACTGCTTTTACGTTTTTCATGTATGGTGTAAGTTCGTTAAAGTCTTGTCCTCTTTCTAATCCACCTAATATAATTATGGTTGGATTATTAAATGAAGAAAGTGCAATTTGAGTACATTTAATGTTAGTTGCTTCAGTATCATTATAATACTTAACACCATCAACTTCTCCCGAAAATTCTAGTCTGTGCTCAACACCTTTAAAATTGTAAGCAACTTTTCTAATGGTATCATTTGATACGTTAAATTCTTTTGCTACCATAATAGATGCCATTACGTTTTCTTTATTATGGTTACCTACTATAATCATTTTATTAGTATCAAGCACCCCTTCATCGTTATAGTAAATAATATCATCTTTTAAGTAGCAATCAGCTTTTTTCTTTGATGAAAAATATAACTTCTTAGACTTAATATCTTTTGTTTGTTTTAATACTTCATCATTTTCTAAATTAAGAATTGCAATATCATCTTCTGTTTGATTTTTAAATATCTTTGTTTTAACGTCTTTATATTTCTTATAGCTATTATCAAAAAAGTCAACGTGAGCTTCTGATAAATTAGTCATAACTGCTATATGTGGTTTAAATTCTTTTACGTTATTAAGTTGCTGGCAAGATGTTTCCATAACAATTACATCACCATTTTGTAATTTATCTAAAAAACTACATAAAGGGTATCCTATATTTCCTGCTAAATGGCATCTAATACCTGATTCTTTAATCATTTCGTAAGTAAGTGTTGTAGTTGTTGTCTTACCATTAGTACCAGTAATAGAAACTAACGTAACATCTTTTGGTAATAATCTATAAGCCATTTCTACTTCATTTATAACTTCTATTTTAAGTTCTTTTGCTTTTTCTATATATTTATGATGTATTGGAACTCCTGGATTCTTAATTAAATAATCATAACTTTCATCTAATAAGTCATCTGGATGTGAACCAAAGAAAAACTTAACTCCTAGATCTTTTAGTTCTTTTAGTTTATCCCTATCTACCTTACTTTCATCTTTACCATCATTTATTAAAACTTCATTTCCTCTTTTTACTAAAAATTTAGCAGCTTCATAACCACTTCTTGCAAATCCTAATATAAATATTTTATTATTTTCAAACATATATAACACCTCGTAATAATTATACTATAATAAACGTATTTTAACTAACTTTTTTTAATTAAAGTATTTATTTTTTCTAAGTTATCAAATGTAATACCTACATATTCATCATCCATAACTAATATAGAAGCCTTTTTATAATTATCATCATAATATCTTTTTAGTATATCTATATTATTAGGTTTAATATTTATGTTAAATATCTCCTTACTTATAATAAAATTTTTCAAATAATTTAATAATTCAATTTCTGTTTGCATAACTACTTATTCCTTTCTAAAAAAAATCACAATAGTAATTATAGTGATTTTAATTTGAAAAATATGTCGAATTATATACTTTTTTTAAAAACTTTTTCTAAGTAACATTTTCCACATAACGGAACGTATTTTGTTTCTTTATTCTCTCCATCTATTACGTTTTCTAATCCATCTTTTACGTATTTACCATTTATTTTCCTTGCGTTAAACCTAGCTTTCTTACCGCATTTACATATTGTTTCTAGTTCTTTAAACTTATCTGATAATTCAAATAATCTCTTAGATCCTTCAAAAAATTCCGATTTAAAATTAGTCTTGAGTCCAAAACAAATAACTGGAATATTAAATTTCTTTGATATTATCCATAACTCTTCTACCTGACTTTTAGTTAGAAACTGTGCCTCATCTGCTAAAATAGCATCCGTTTTCTTAATTTCTTCTATGTATTTATTACTAAGCAAACTCTCTTTTTTACCTAGTTTTATCTGAATCTTTCTTTTAGGTCCAATTCTTGATACTAAATAATCTCCTCCTTTAGTATCTATAACAGATTTTATTAAAATAACCTTTTTATTATTTTCTTCATAATTATAAGCCATTTGTAAAAGAGCCATGCTTTTACCTGAGTTCATTGGTCCATATCTAAATTCTAAATCAGCCATATAAAACACCTACTTACATATTTATTTTTTATAAACATAACTCTTACCTGGCTTTATGTTAATATTTTTATAATCTTTATCATTTGTAACATCTTTAATAACTTTTATAAATTCTGGAACTTTAGATGTAGCATTTGCTTCTAAAATATTCATACCATTATCAAACATATCTAATTTATACATATCATCATTAAAAGAAAAGCAAAGTCTTGTTTTATCAAGTTCATTTATTATTTCTCTTTGATTTTTTAAAATATTATATGTTCTTTCATCTATTTTTTCTTCTGTTATTATTTTTTCTTTATCATCATAAGTCTTTTTTATCGTAACATAATACGTGTTTTCACCTTCAAGGCTTCTTTTTCTAAGTCTCATTTCGTAGTTACCATTTGTTTTTAAATATGTCTGGGTAATTCTTATTTTCGTATAGTCTTTGATATTATCTATATTAAGGGGAAGTTCTACTACGTATTTTGCTTCCTTTTTTTCATCTATATTTAGATGTTTTTTTATTATTTCTAAAACATTATTCATCTTTTCATCAAAGGAATATTTATTTGATACGATCTTTAAATTATTGTGAAAACTCCAAGCATCTTGTACTTTATCATCACTTATAATAGCTTCTTTTATATCTTCTTTTCTTGCACTATTATTACTTGTTGTGTAATACTTTTGGGCACCCTTAGCTGCTGTTGTTAAACTAATTACCAAATCATAGCTATCCATAAGTTCTAACTTTGTTTTACCAAATTCTTTTATTAAAGAATCAAAATCTTTTTCATTTAGAAACGATTTTACGTCAAAGACTCCTCTATCACAAATTATAACGCATTTTTTATCTATTAAATTTGCAGCATAAGAAAAACATTCTTCATTAATTAACTGTTCCTTTAATAAAATTCTTTCAAAGTCTAACATACTTATTTTTCCTTCTCCAAAAGGTCTTATTCCCTCGTTTATAATTCTTGTTGCAACTTCATCAATTATAAATACCTTATACCCCATATTAGTAAGTTCATTATCTATTTTAGAAAGCGCGGTTGTTTTTCCTGCACAAGGTCCTCCAGTTAAACATATTTTTGATACTAACATAATTAATATATCCTTTCTATTTTATTTTTTGATAAATCCAATTTATGAACTGATGAGTGTGTAACTTTAAACTCATCTTTATACATAGTAGGTTTTATATCATTTAAAATATAGTAAATCATATTTATTACTCCTCTATGTGTTACTAATAAATTATCATCCCATCTATCTATTTCTAATAATAGTTTTTCAACTCTAAAATATAAGTCCATTAAAGATTCACCATTAGGATACGTATCATACGTGTTTATTTTTCCTAAAAAGTAATCATCTTTATCTAAACTAGCTTTTAAAACGCCATTATAATCTCCTTTGTCTTGCTCTCTTAATAAATCCGTATAAATTATTTCTTTATTTAAATTTTCATTTACTATGTTTGATGTTTGAACTGCTCTTTTAACATCACTTGAAATAATTTTATTAAAGTTTATATTCTCTTCTATAAAACTTCTTGCTTCTTTGGTTTTTATAATTCCTTCATCTGTCAGTGAAACATTGCTATAACCTCCTATTTTAGTTTCATCATCAAGACCATGTCTTAACAAATATATCATTTTAACCTCCTTTTAGTGTATTTTATACACATATAATTTTATATTAAAAAGTACATATCATTTGTACTTTTTAAAACACTTTCTTAACGGGAATTTCGTCTTTAAATTTATATAATTTAGATGGTTTATTTCCGTTTAAGCTAAGTTCTTTATTTAAGTCTTCAACTATGTTTAAACTTAGTATTTTCTTTCTAAAGTTTCTTCTATCAAACTTCTTTTGTAAAATACTTTCAAAGACTTTTTGTAATTCAGGCATCGTAAAATTATCAGGTAAAATAGATTTTAAAATGTTACTTTCAGTTATTAGGCTTTTTAATTTTTCTAATGCCTCATTCATAATTTCATTATGTTTAAACGCAAGATTAAGCACGCAATCAATTTTAAACCAAGCGGCGTCTTTAGTATTTTTGTTTTCTTTTATTATTTTAGAATCACTTTTTAATATTCCAATATACGATACTGCAAGCATTCTAAATAAGTTATTTTCTTCACCAAACTCATCAAATGTTTTAAACTGGTAAATATCACAATTTTTTATACCAGTTTTTTCATATATTTCTCTTTTAACCCCATCTTCTAACCTTTCGTTATTGTATAAAGCTCCACCTGGTAATGCCCACATATCCTTATATGGTTTGTTACTTCTTTTTACTAATAATACTTTAGTTATTCCGTTATCTACCGTAAATATAGCAGATATAACATGGATACCTTGTTTTTCATATAATTTATTATCTACTCTCATATAATCACCTTAACTATTTTTATTATATGTTCCGTTTATACACTTGTCAATAGCTTTTTGTGTATTTTATACACTTTAAGTAAAAAAAATAAAAAACACCTAACTTCTTTTACATAGCAAGTGTTTTTATTTTTCCATCTTCATTTAAGAATTCATTAATTCTATCTAAATTATCAAATGTAATACCTACATATTCATCATCCATAACTTTAGTTACTGCACGATTATATGCTTCATCATAATATCTAGTTAATTCATCTTTATTATTTATAAATAAAGAATTAAAATCATCTTTAGTAATATCAAAATTTTTCAAATAACTATTAACATTATTTTCACGAACAATAAGATAATTTATAAGTTTTTTGTTATTTAACATATTATCTCTCCTTTCTTTATATAATAAAATTAAAGCCAAATAAAATCACTATAAAAAATAGCGATAGAAAGAATTTACCACATTTTTTTAAATAATGCAAGTTTTTTTAATAATTTTTAATGCTTTTTCTTAATAAAAGGCTCATTATAATTTATATATAAGTCTAAATACTTATGAAAATACATCTTAAATGTTTCATATATCTCTCTTTCTACTTCCATATGATTTAAATTTATTTTTTCTAATTCTTCATTTTCTAACGTTTCATATTTACTTAAGTTTCTTTTACCATATACATCATAAATATCACCTTTTATCTTAATAAATATATGACTTATATGAGCATAATATTTATCATTTGAAACAAAATGAGCATTTTTATAAATACTTTTAAGCATTCTTGCAAAATAAAAACAATATCCATTAGTAAATGTCTTATAAGTATTAAAGTAAAGAAAATCAGAAAGAGCTTTTCCTTTATAATACTCTTTAGTACTAATATATGCTTTTTTAAGTAAATAGATTACTGCTTCTACGTCTTTTTCTAAAAAATCCATGGTGTCTTTATCAACATAGTATCTCATTTTTTTATCACTCTTTTTCTAATAGATTGTATGATATCATAAAATTAAATTTAACTCAAATAAAAAAAGGAATTAATCCTTTATTTATTTGTCGGAATAAGTTTATCCTTACCACCCATATAAGGTCTTAATTTTTCTGGTATAAGAACACTTCCATCTTCTTGTAAATTGTTTTCTAAAAATGCTATTAACATTCTAGGTGGAGCGATAACGGTATTGTTTAAAGTATGTGCAAACTCTTTTGTTCCATCAGGCTTTTTATAACGTATACCAAGTCTTCTTGCTTGAGCATCAGTAAGATTAGAACATGAACATACCTCAAAGTATTTTTGTTGTCTAGGGCTCCAAGCTTCTATATCGCAAGATCTATATTTAAGGTCTGCTAAATCTCCAGAGCAGCAAACAAGTTTTCTAACTGGAATATCAAGACTTCTAAATAATTCAACAGAATAATTCCACATTTTATCATACCAAGATTCACTATCTTCTGGTTTACATACTACTACCATTTCTTGCTTTTCAAACTGGTGAATTCTATATACTCCGCGCTCTTCTATTCCGTGTGCTCCAACTTCTTTTCTAAAGCAAGGAGAATATGATGTCATGGTAATTGGAAGCATATCTTCCGTTAATAATTGATCTTTAAACTTAGCTATCATAGAGTGTTCTGACGTACCTATTAAGTATAAATCTTCACCTTCTATTTTATACATCATAGCTTCTTTTTCTTCAAATGACATAACCCCATCAACCGCATCAGAATGAATCATATATGGAGGAATACAGTAAGTAAATCCTTTATCTATCATAAAGTCTCTTGCATATGCTAATACAGCTGAATGAAGACGTGCAATATCTCCCATTAAATAGTAAAAACCATTACCAGATACTCTTGCTGCAGCCTCCTTATCTAATCCGTTAAATGAAGCCATTATATCTGAATGATAAGGAATTTCATAATCAGGAACTTTAGGTTCTCCAAATCTTCCTTCTTCAACGTTTTTAGAGTCATCTTCTCCAATTGGAACGTCACTTGCTATTATGTTTGGTATTACCATCATTCTTTCTTTTATTTCTTTTTCTAGTATTTCCTCTTCTTTTTCAAGTTCTGGTATAGATTCTTTAATAGATGCTACTTCATCTTTTATTTTATTTGCACCATCTATATCTTTATTACGCATAAAATTACCAATTTCTTTGCTTAAAGAGTTAATCTTACTTCTTTTTTCATCAGCTTCTGTTTTTATTTTACGATACTTTATATCCATATCATAAACTTCATCAACAAGTGGTAATTTCTTATCTTGAAACTTCTTTTTAATATTTTCTTTTACTAATTCTTTATTTTCCCTTATTAATTTAATATCTATCATTTTTCTATCTCCTTTAATCTATTTAGTATTTTTTCATAAGAAGGCATATACCTTTTTTCTACTCTTTCATAATCTTTTACGGTAGGATTCTTTATCCTAGTTAAATCTATGTTATTCTTTAAATCTGCAAGCTTTACTTCTAAAGCCTCTTTACTACCATTTTTTATTATGTTATCTATATAATCTGTATAGTTTGTATTTTTTATTCTAGTTAATACTGATATATCACTTACTATTTTGCTTGGAAAACCAATTTCTAATAAATCTTCTTTGGTTACGTTTTTATCTTCCATAACATCGTGAAGTAGTGCTACTACCTTTTCTTCTTTATCATATACATGTCTATATACATAAAGTAAATGAAGCACATAAGGAAAACCACCCTTATCAGTATCGTGCTTAAATAACTCTAATGATAATTCTAAAGCCTTATAAATCATATCATTACTTTCTTTTAATTCTTCATACTTTTCTTCTGCCAAATATTCTTTTAACATATATCCTCCTTATTTTTTATGTATTATAGCTTCTTCAAACCTATATTTTTGTTTTACATCAGGATACTTTTCATGGTCAACTTCTGATAAAAACATATCAAGTGGTCTTGCAAAGCTTGCACAATCATCATACAAACGTCTATATATTACAAGTATTTCACCAGTTTCTGAGTGAACCGCTAAATCTTCTACTAAATATAAGTTTCCCTTAAAATGTTTATAAATGCTTTTTAGTTTTATTTTTCTCATCATACTCTCCTATATCTCGCTCATATATTACTATTTCTTCCCCACTTATATTATATAATTTATGGTTTTTAGGAACCTTTCTATAACATGTTATCTTCGCTCCAAACTTTTCTGCTGTTTTTCTTGATGCTATGTTGCCAGACGCTATACTAAATATCATCTTGGTAATTTCTTCTTCAAGCATAATATCCTTTAAAAGTTTAAGTGCCAAAGATGCATATCCCTTTCGTCTATACTTTTCAAATATCTCATAACCAGCATTTCCAAAATATTTGGTAAAATCTTCATCAAATCCCTCATCAAACCACATTCTACCTATCATCTCATCAGTATTATGCAAGTAAATATCAAACGTATTATCATACTCTTCAAAATCCTTTGGTATCGTTAAGTCTATTTTACCATCGGTTTTTAATATTAACCTTTCATCCATAAAATAATCTCCCTTAAATAAAAAGAATAAGCCTTAATTGTTGGAGTGATATTAACCACGGTGCCATCCAAGCTTATTCTTAATTTGTTTAACGGTTTTACCCGCGAATGAATTTTATCTCATTCGTCTTAGAAGCAGATTCATCAGCAACTATTTATCGCCTTCCATCAAACGGCAACTTTCTATAAAATAATTATGCTAATTACTAATCTTCATCATCAATTTAAATATATTTTTATATTACAATAATTATTAATCATTGTCAATTTTAATCTTCTGTTTTTTTGCTTTGCTTACTTTTTATTTCGTTTAAAAGTAATTCCTTAAATGTATCTTTTGTAACTGAGTAAGTTTTTAAAGAACCATGTCTTCTATAACTTACTAAGTTTTCATCACGTTCTTTATCACCTAAAATTAAGGTAATAGGAATTTTTTTAGTTTGGGATTCTCTCATTTTATATGATAATTTTTCATCTCTATCATCTAATTCTACCCTAACAGATGCATCTTTTAGCATTTTATATATTTCATTTGCATACTCTAAATGATAATTATTATTAACTGGAATTATGTTTACTTGTACTGGAGCTAGCCAAGTTGGAAAAGCACCTTTAGTTTCTTCAATTAAAAATGCTGTAAACCTGTCAAATGTTCCAAATATTGCTCTATGAAGAACAACAGGAGTTTTCTTTTCTCCCTTATTATCAATGTAAGAAAGATCAAATCTTCTTGGAAGTAAGAAATCTAACTGACAAGTTGATAAAGTAACCTCAGGCCCTACAGCAGGTTTTACTTCAACATCAAGTTTAGGGCCATAAAATGCAGCTTCTCCTACAGCTTCAAAGTAATCAACGTTTAATTCATTTAAAACTTCTCTTAATTTAGCCTCTGCTTCATTCCACATCTTATCATCATCAAAGTATTTTTTCTTATCTTCCGGATCTCTAAGGGAAAGTCTAAACTTATAATCCTTTATTCCAAAATCTTTATAAACATCAAGTATTAAGCTAACAACTTTTTTAAATTCCTCTTTAATTTGTTCTGGAGTTACAAAAAGGTGGGCATCATTTTGACACATGCATCTAACACGTTCAAGGCCCTTAACAGCTCCTGATGCTTCATATCTAAAGTCTGTTGCAAACTCTCCTATTCTAACTGGTAAATCACGGTATGAATGTAGTTTGTTTTTAAACACCAACATATGATGTGGACAGTTCATAGGACGAAGTACAAACTCTTCATCATCAACCTTCATCATTGGGAACATATTTTCTTTATAATGATCCCAGTGACCTGATGTTTTATATAAATCAACCGTTCCAACACATGGAGAATATACGTGCTCATATCCCAAGTTTCTTTCTTTTTCATATATATAATTTTCTAGTTCTTTACGAATTACAGCACCATTTGGAAGCCAAATTGGCATACCTGCTCCAACTAATTCGTGATTCATAAAAATCTCTTGTTCTTTTCCTATTTTTCTATGATCTCTTTGTTTTCTTTCTTCAAGTTCATTTAAATAAGCATTTAAGTCTTCTTCCGTCTCAAAACATACACCATATATTCTTTGAAGCATCTTGTTTTTAGAATCACCCTTAAAGTATGCACCAGAATGCTTAATTAATTTAAAATACTTCATTTTCTTTGTTGTCTCAACGTGAGGTCCACGGCAAAGATCAGTAAAATCTCCTTGCGTATAACAAGAAATAACAGTATTATCTTCGTCCATACGATTTATCAAATCTATTTTATATGGATCATCTTTAAATCTTTCTAAAGCTTCCTTTTTAGATATTTCTTCTCTATAAATTCTCTTATCAGACTTAGCACATTTTTTCATTTCTTTTTCTATTTTTGGTAAATCTTCATCATTTAAAGTTTTATCTCCTAAGTCTATGTCATAGTAAAACCCTTCTTCTATAACTGGACCTACCCAAAATTTAGCATTAGGATATAAATGCTTTACAGCTTGTGCAAGTAAGTGTGCACAAGAGTGATTAAGTACGTTTAATTTTTCATTTTCTTTTATGTTTATCATTAGTAATCATTCCCTTCTACTTCATTTTTTAATTTAAATGTTCTTATGTTAAAGCCACCTTGTTTTTCATAATAATAATTTATTAAATTTTCCATGTTTTTATACATAACACTTGGTTTATCCATCTCAAAGCACTTTACGTATAATTTAATAAACTCTCTTTCGGGCAAATTAAATACGTGGCACTCTCTTCTATAATCTTCATCGGTTAATATCTTGTATATCTTTGTTTTAGGAAGCTTTGGAAGTGCTAAAAACTCAGCATATTTATCATAAACATCTCCCAATAAAGAATAGTATATCAAGTTGAAATTAAAACTATTTTCTTTTAATGAAACCTTAAGTTCATCCAAATAATTCCATAAGTGATAGTTATTCATACCCAATTTATGGCCTGTTATATTGTCTAACTTTCTATCAATATATTCTAGTGCTTTAGTTTGAATACGTGATGCGCTGCCATCTAAATCATATATTACTTTTCCGTATGCTAACATATTAGCAGTCTTTTGTTTTCCGTTTAAATATTCTTCTTCCATACGTTTTTCTATTCCAGATAAAGTATCAATAAAATATTCTATTAGATAACTATTAGAATCGGTGCATCCCATTTCATTATAGTGGCATCCACTTTTCAATACCAAATAAACGTTTATATCAGAGTACTCGTTATTGGTATTTGTTGCATAACTACCACATAAAATTGCACCAGTAACATCATCATTATCTTCATACTTTTTTAAGAATTCTCTTAAAGCAAGCTTCCATTTTTCTATCATTTTACCACCTTCTTTAAAACAAAAAGGACAGTACCAAAGGAGTGCAAAATGCACGGTACCATCCTTAATTTAACTTAATTTGATAACGTGCTTATTGCACGGGATTCTCTTTCGAGTCCAACTTAGAAGTAGTAATCTTATAATTAGTTTATCTATTTTTCACCATCATAGACTCTCTTTAAAACATCGTTATAAAACCTTGTCTTCATCAATGTATTTATACCAAAATAATACTACAAAATGTAATATAAGTCAATTAATACTTATTGTTTTTTTATTTATATTTTATGTATAATTTTTATGGTGATAATATGAATTCTGACAACAATAATAATCCTTATGTTTTATGGACCTTTTTTTATAGGATACTATATGTTATATTTAATTTTTGGAGGACTAACATCCTTTCTTATAGGTTTTTCTATTTTAATTTTAACAATTTTAATAATTATTATAAGAAGCAAAATAAGAGAGAAAAAAGCATTTCAAAAATTAAATTTTAATTTTGAGTACATAAGAGAAATTCCAAATTACATAGACGTTAATGATATTATATTCTTAAATCATACAAGTTTTTGGAATAAAAAAAATATCAAATTAATAATAATGCAATTATATCTTAAGGGTGTATTAGAAATCAAAACAGAAAACGAAAAAACAATTATAACAAAAACTGATAAAAAATTCATGGTTTCATACGCTGAAAAATATATATGTGATTATATAACTAGCGAAGATAAAGATAATTTTAATTATGTTAATTATACTAATATGGTTAAAAAAGATATATTAATTAAAGGTCTTGCATATGATGAAAATGATTTAAGTCTTTTTAAATTTTACTTCTTCTTTAGTTCTTTAGTATTTTTAACATTTGCAATTTTGTTTTTCTTTGGCTCAATATATAAAAGGCTGGATTTAAATGATTCTGTAGTGCTAGGTTTTATATTGCTTACCTTTCCAAGTGTAGTATTATCACAAATAGATAAGATAACAAAAACCTTAAACCTAAAGCTTTCTGATGAAGGATGGGCATATAAATATATAATAAAAGCTTATAAAAAGTTTTTAAAAGATTTTACACGAATGAATGAGCTAAAGAATAGTGATTATCATTTATGGGAAAAGCACCTTTTATTTGCACAAGCCCTAAACATTAACTTAGATTATAATAATTTACCTGATATTAATATGAATATCCTAGATAACAAAGAAAAATAGAGACTCTCAAAATTAAGCCTCTATTTTCTATTATTTTGACCTATCATTTCAGCATCTATAGTTAACTGTTTTATTCTTTCTATAATTCTTACAGCCTTTACTCTTTCTGATTTATTAGTTGTTGAGACACTTAAATGTTCTTCTAACTCTTTTAAGTTCAAGTTAGACGTGATAAAGGTTGGAAGATGTTCTTGCATTCTATACTGAAGTATTGTACCTAATATCTCATCCCTTGACCATGAAGTAACTCCTTCTGCTCCTAAATCATCAATTAAAAGTAATTTAGCATATTTCACTTCATTATATTTATCTTTAAATTCGTAAGAAGATGATGATGAATAACTAGACTTTAAACTTCTTAAATATTCAGGCCAATACATTATTACACTTCTAACGTTTTCTTTTGCAAGTTCATTAAACATTGCTGCTAGAAGATAAGTTTTTCCACATCCAAAATTACCATGTAAATATAAACCTTTACCAAAGTTTCCTTTTTTATATTCTTTTATGTAATTTAAAATCCATTTTATTACTTTTTCTCTTTGCTTATCATCCGTATAAATATCTTTTATTTTAGCTTCTCTTATTTCTCTTGGAACGTCCATACTAGTAACGTTTTTTTGATACTTACAATCATTTAAATACTTTTCTTTATATTTACAAGCTACATAAGAAAAATTTAACTTTCCTTCTTTTAATACTGGTAAAAAACAAAAACCAGTCATTTTATTTTTACATGCTGCTAAATTTTTACAAGATTTACAATTTTTATATTCTTCTTTAGAATCTTCAAACAAACTTGTATGTTTCATAAGTTCATCATCACTTAAATTAATACTATCAGTAAGTTCTTTAAAGTAAGGATCTTTTTTTGCTTCTTCATAAGCTACTTTTAACTTATATTTTAAATCCTTAACACCTTTAATAGTGTTATTAATATTTTCCATAACAAATCCCCCTTCTATGAAAATTCTTTAAGCATATCCTTTAATGATTTTTCATCATCAGCACTTATTTCTTCTTTTTTTATACTTTGATTAAACCAGTCAGGTAATACTTCTTCTTTTACGTTTTTACCTGTATTAAAATTAGACAAAGTATTTGTCTTTTTAGATTTTTTATATTCTTTTTCTGCTTCCTTCATGGCTTCCTCTACGGTTTCTATATTAAGTCTTTTCCACTGAGATGCTATTGTTTCTAAAAAACCCCTGGTTAATTTTTTATTATTTATCTTAAGTACATAATCAATTAAAACGTTTACAACACCCGGATTAAGTTTAAAATCACTTAAAAGTGTTTCTAAAAGAGACAAATCTCTAGATGATGGTTTAGCACCATTACTTCTTCCTTTTAAAAAATTATATGGAGAAGTATTTTCAAAAACATAAATCATTTTAGCACGTCTATCATCTGCTCCTACCGGATTTTTTAAATACTCAGGTTGACTTTTATATATTAGTGAAGGAAGTTTATTATCATTTTCATATTTATAATAATTCCTTACGTTCTTTCTTAGTAAAACCTTATCTATAAGCCCATTTTCTTTAATAGAATTTAAAATTGGAGACTTAATATCATTAGCATCTAAATTATAAACAAAAGAAAGTTCATTAATAAGTTCCTTAACTTCCCTACTAAACGTTCTATTAGTTATAACCCCACTTGGTACTATTGACATTAAAAGATCAAAATCAAATGCCTTATCTATTTTTATCTCACCAACTTTATTAACACGTAAATCTTCATTTAAATTATCATAAGAAGATGCTGGTACACTTTCAAATACAGAATCAAAAGTACTTGTTATTTCTTCATATGAAGATAAATTAATTCTTGGAACCTTAAAATATTTAAGTAAGTTTTCATATTCTTTTTTACCAATGTTATTATATAAAACTATGTTTAAGATAGGATGATTAAAAAATTCAGATGCTGAAATTGGAGAAAACATCTCATATACATAATTATTAACATCACCTTTTTTGACAAATGTTTTTAAAAGTCCAACACCTTCTAGTTTTTTTCTAGCTGTTACTATTGAATCCATTTTTATTCTAAGTGAAGTCATTAAATGATGGTGAGTATATTCCCCACTTAATAGTTCTGTTTTATCTAAATCAGTCCACAAAGTATAATATAAATCAGTTGCAATACAACCTATTATTGGTTGGTATAGCATACTTATTATTTTTCTATCACTTTCATTTAGTATAGTACGGTTTACTACTACAAAAGTATCCGCTGGTAAAATGTTTATTTCTCTTTTCATAGTAAACCCTCCTTGCTATATATTTTAATATATTTTTCTAATTATTTAAAGAGTTTTTATCTCTTTTTCACTTAAACCTGTACATTCTGATATTACATTTATATCAATGTTTTTTTCTAACATCCTTTTTGCAACTGAAAATTTATTTTCTTTTATCCCTTCTTTTTTTCCTTCTTTTATTCCTTCTATCCGTCCTTCTTCTTTACCTTCTTTTTTACCTCTGTTCCAGCCATCTTCTAAGGCATCTTCTATCAAGGAATTTCTTACCCTTCTTTCATGTTC
>JABLTL010081410.1_pt1 | contig 45640 bp, 52 predicted proteins | sample 7160151 | NCBI WGS metagenome assembly JABLTL01 (sample SAMN14651223, study PRJNA627086) | human gut metagenome | isolation source: feces | host: Homo sapiens | reverse complement strand
TTTTTCTATATCTAAAGAATACCAAAAATTCATTATTATGTCCATATTGTATTCGTATATTTCAAAGTTTTTTATATAACATTTTTGTTCATCATCTTGGACCTTATATATTCTTAAAATCTTATTATCATCTTTTATACCATATGTAAAATTAATTTGAATGGTAAGGGTGTCTTCATTATAATCTTCAGATATACTAGTATTCTTATTATAAATATTACTTAAGTAACAAAAGTTTCTTGGGTGTAAGTAATCTTTGTTTGTCGCGTTCATTTCAATGTTAATTCTCCCCACATTTGTTTCCACTAATATATCTAGCCTTTTTCTTTTAGTTACTAAATCATTATTATTTCTTTCGACATTTAAATATGTTAACTTATTAATTCTAACTTGTAATATCCTTTCTAATAGCCATATTAATAACTTTTTATTTTTAATATTACCAAATATTTCTTTAAAGGCTGAATCATTTTTACAAGTATAAAACTTTTTAGGTTTCGTGATTGTTTTATTCATAGTTGTCCTCCTTGATAAGTTATCCTAAAACAAGTTTTCAATTTAGACAAGGGGGATATTTTAGGAAGTTTTGTCGTATAAAAACACATGTTGTAGAGTTTTGTCGAATACTCAATCATTAAATCAATTTTCAACCCATTTTATACAACAACATATAATTTTTAATTATTAACTTAGTAATTTTTATTACTTTTAAGAGAATATACATTGCTTATTAACATCTGACTTTATCCCACCCAATCTCGGAAAGCTATTATTTCATGGTCCATGTTGTCAAAAGGAAATTGGAATAAAAAAAGCGAGTGGATATACACACTCAAACTATGACATTTCATGTTGACATTTACAATTTTCTATAACTCATAATCACCGCCCTTATAACCGGACAGTTTTTCAAAACAATAAAAATGGAGTAAATATACTATCTACTCCTAAAGTCTCTTAAAATTGATAAAGCAACCACTTTTTGTTATCATTATTTTAACACATATAGATAAGGCGGTTGTTTATGAACATAAGTATATAATACTCAAAATGATTTTGCAAGAGGTATTCAAAAATTTTTGAAAATTGCTATGCCTAATATTAGAAAAACTCAACTTAAGATTATCCCTTTTATTATGCTTGGCGCTATCTTGGCTGAATCTTTTGTCCCCTTAGATATTGCTAAGAAACTTAAAGGTGATTTTTCTTTAGTTCAAGTTGATTCTGTTACCAAAAGAATCAAAAGATTCTTTACTAATAAATTATTTGACCCTTACATTTTCTATGATCATATTATTAAATTCGTTATTAATACTTATAAGAAAAAGTATCCTGATAAAGACGTCCATATTGTTTTTGATCATATGTTTTCTCATGATCACTTTACTGTATTTATGATTACTATGCGTTTTGGTAAACAAGGTATTCCTTTATGGTTCCGTTGTTTTAAAGATAATAATGACACTGAAGCATTTAAATTAAAACTTATGCAAGATGGTATCTCTTATGTTTCTTCCCTATTTGATAAAGATTTTAATCTTATTTTTTTAGGTGATAGATGGTTTAATTCTACTAAACTTATGGAACATATTGATTCTCTTGGTCATACTTATAATTTAAGATTAAAATCCAATATCAACGTTTATCATCATGATAAAAAAGAAACCCATAAAACAAGAAAAACTGTTGGTCAATTACCTAAGAAAAAATATCATTCTGTTTATTACAAAAACATAGAACTTACTGATTCAAAATATGTTGCTAATATTGCAATTGCTCCTTATGGCGAGACTAGTGAGCCTTGGATTATAGCCACCAATGGTGAACAAGATAAAGCAATTAGAGATTACAATAAACGTTTTGAAGCTGTTGAATGCGTTTTTAAAAATCAAAAATCAAATGGTTTTTATATTGAAAACACAGTTAACTGTTCTTTAAAATATTTTGAAACCATGTATACTATGGCCTGTTTTACTACATTATACTTAACTATTTTAGGTTCCGACTTTGCTAAAAATTCGAAATGCTATAAAAATGTAAAAATCAAAACACATACTACAAGCCACGGCAAAAAGACAAGAATTTTATCTTTATTTAATACAGGTTTAACCTTATTTAATCGTGCTTTTGAATCACTTAGATATATTAGAATCCCTTATTCATTTATCTTATATGACTCATGATTTGAAAATTTAATATTACTTTATTTATCGTTGTTTTTTTAAAACTGTCCACTAATCAGCTAAGGATGAAAGGATTTCCAGAGCTGCCATCTCCACTTTGGATCAACGTATTCGATAACAGATAACCGACGGGACGGACATAGGTGACGGCGGACTCATCGCCTCCGCCGACAGAACCAGAGCTGTCCACTTGGAACACATTGACAGCACCGGAAGAGCTAGCACACGGCGATAATGTCCATTGTACGCTGCTACTATCAAATAGCCAATCATTATTTTTACAATCACTTACACTACTATCAGACCAATTATATAATTCTTTATTTAAACATGTTGCTCGGTCTGCCCCACTTCCGCCACTTGTTGCATATCCATAATCTGATGGATACATTAAGCCTACTTTTCCTGTCCATGTCGTTGTTCTTGTTACTGTATCATTACATTTATCACCACTTGTGCAAATTTTTCCTGTATTTTCACTTCTTTCATATGTATAAAAATGTTTTGTTAATCCATTGCTTGAACTATCATAGTCATTTGTTCCATTACTTCCTGTGTTCCATACGGCATTCCCTATCATATTTTTTAATTTGTCTGGCTGGTTATTCCAATACAATGATCCATCTACTGACTCACTTTCATAGCCTGGATTTAATAGTTTCATTAAATCAGCTTGACTCCACTCATTTACGCCACTGCAAGTATTTACTGAACAATCACTTGTGTCCCATGAATATTTATCTATTGTTTCTGAGCGAATTAATTTTACTCTATCGCTCTTGTTTCCTGTACCATCATCAACGTCTTTCATGACACCAATAATACGCCATATATCACCATCGATACTTACATAGTTATTTGGGTCTTTTCCTATATATCTTGTATTACCATAATCATCTACTGCTAGGTTCGTTGTATCTGTTGTTGCTAGAGCTGTTATTTGACAAGCCATTGTATCTGGATGTAAATCACAATACTTTGGTAATTCTTTTGCATAACTTGCGGTTACTGTTACTTTAGCTTCTAGTTTTAGGTTTTGGACACCTTCTGTATTCATATCAACTGCTTCATCAATCCATAATCTAAGTTTATGAGTAGCTGTGGCTTTTTTATCTAAGTAACTTGTTTTTAATTTATAGGCTGTACTAGCATTAGTTAAAGTTTTTTCTGTAGTTTCTTTAGTAGTTAATAAAAATGGTGTTTCATCATCAAACATAACTTTTATTGCGCTCATATTAGTCATTGTAGTTGTATTTAATAGTTCTAGATTAACTTGATAGTTTGCATATGAATCACAAGCATTAGTTATTGTGAATGTATATGGAGTTAGTGCGGCTCCATCACTATCAGTTATTGGTATTGTATCGACTAAATTTATAGCATCTTGGTCTGTTAAAGATACTTTAAAACAACTCGTTGCTAATTTACTTGAGTTATTTTGGACTAAAAATATTCTCCATACGGCATAGCTTACAGCTACTGTTAAACATATTAGTAATAAAATACCAATTATTGTTAAATATATTTTTTTATTGTTCTTTTGCATTACTTTCACCAATCCTTTTACCTTAATAAATTATAGCATGGATATTTTATATTATCAATAAATAAATTTCAGTAAAATAGAATAAATTTTATTGATATTAATTAAATTAAGCAAAAAAGATTTTGTAAAAATCACAAAAATTTAGTGAAAAATAGGGCTCCATCAAAAATGTCCTTGCCATTTTTTGATAGATTTTTATTTACTACCTAAACTTTCAATTAATTTAAAAGAATAATTATAAAAATTATTAAACTTATTAATTAATTGGTCTAGTTCTATATCTACAATTTCTGGTTTTTTAATTTTTTTACCATATTTCGAATAATATACAACAATATAATTTTTTTCTGTTCCAATATTTGGTGCTACTGCACTATTTGTATAAGAATGTTTATACGCATTATCTAAATCATTTATTTTTTCAAAAAAAACCTTAAACTTATCATACTCAATATAATCACCATTTTTAGAATTATTAATATAAGAACCTATATTGTGTATAATTATATTTTCTACTTTTTCTTCCTGTTTTAACACTTATCCATAAAATTTAAGCACCTCACTTAAACTTATGGAAATAAGTTTTAATTTAGTAATACTAAATCGTGTATTATTACAAATACACTTAATTTTAGTATTACTTATAGGCACTCACCCCATAAATAATAATTCCTTTTTAATAACATAAACATCATCTCCTTTTCCTAGACATGATGCGTGATATATCATAATTTTTAGAAATGCAAATCATTTTTCTTTTAATAAATTTGTAATTCATCCTACCTTGTAGATTGATATAAAAGATAAATAATTATTTTATAATATTTTAAGACATATAAAAATCATCCTAAATTCCAATTTTAACTTAAATTTATAGGATGATTAAATTTTTTAATTATTCTTCTATTTCAAAATTAAGTAATTCTTCACAAGTTATTTCAAATAAATCTTGTTCATGCTTTATGGTATCGATTAAGAACATTTTATCATTTCCATATTCTTTTAAACCTCTCATATAATAAGGTTTGTCATCATCTAATACAATAAATGGCATAATATTATTTCTTAGGCATTCTTTAAACATAATAATTCTACCAACACGACCATTTCCATCCCCAAAAGGATGAATACGTTCAAATTTATAATGAAAATCTATAATATCCTCTAAAGTGATATTAGTTTTAGAGTTATATTCAGCAAGTAATTCATCTATTTCTTTTTCTACATCTTCCGGAGCAGTTGTATTAATAACATTGACTATTCCTATAATATTAGGGACAACTTTAAATCCACCAACATTATATCTAGGATTTTCTTCATCACTAGTATTTCTTTTTAAAATCTTATTCATTTCTATAATCATTTCTTTAGATAAATTATTATCAACATTATCTAACATATAATCAAATAATTTAAAATGATTTTTGGATTCAGTTAAATCATCTAATTTTATTAAATCATCATTTTTAGGAATAAATGAAGATGTATCAAATATTGCTTCAGTTTGTTCACTAGTTAACCTACTACCTTCTATCTTATTTGAATTATAAGAAAAATTTACTTGTGAATAATGATATATATTTCCTTTAAATTTTGACTCTTTTTGACTAATTAACTCCTTTTTAATTTTATTTATATCCATATTATTTATCCTCCAATGAAATATTAATACCTGACTCACAATGTTTAAAAAATTCTAAAACATTTATATGATACTTTGGTTTGACTTGCATGAATATATAATTCACCTCTATAATTTGTTTTCCAACTTCTTGTTTCGATTAGTTTCTTTTTTTCTAATATCAAAGTAGCAAAAGGTTCTGTCAGACTTAATACTTTCATTTAAACCACCTACAAACATTATAGCATACAAAAAGGCATTTTTTTATCGAATGTCTTTAAATTTGTACTTATTTATCTCTTTATTTATTTAGTCTATCATAAATTATTACACATGACAGTGCCCTTGCAAAAGTATTTCTACTTTTTTCTCACATAACTAATATATCAAAATTGCTAAAAAAAGCAATAGTTTAATTATTTTTCACCAACAATTCTTGAACAATTAAATCCTTTGAATATAGGTTATTGTTCTTACCTAATAATAAATTTTCATAAAATTTAACTAAATAACTACTATCTTCTTTTATATTCAAATAATTATTGAAATAATTACTTCTTACTAAAGCATTTCTAAAATAAACTGATTTATCTTTAAATAAACTATTATCTACATTATAACCCAAACTAATTAAATACTTCTCAATAAATAACGCTGTAGTTCTAGTATTTCCTTCTCTAAAAGGATGTACTTGCCATATACTAGAAGAAAATTTAGTTATGTTATTAATAACTTCTACTATATTCATTTCTTCATATTTTTTTTCTTTTTCTAATGATATATCGTATTCTAATGATGCCGTTAAAGTAGTACAACTTCCGTATGCTACTGAATCATTGTTAAGTATTTTCTCATGTTTAGAAAAATCTATTTTTCTAAATTCACCAGCAAATTCATAAACATCTTGAAATAAATATTTATGAACATACTTTAAATAGTTTACTGATAATTCAAAATTATCTTCCTGCAATAATTCAACAATTCTTGTTGATACAAAGTCACATTCCATTTCATTATGATTTATCTCATTTTTATTTTCTTTTTCAATATAGTATTCTCTTAATTTTTTTTTTACATCATCTATAGTTAAATTACCATCTACATTATCATTAACAAGTTTTTCTAAATATTTAGAAGGTTTTAAATTATCGACTTCTTGAAGCCCAATTGCCATATCCCATTGCAATTGTTTAACATAGTTACTAGATTTATATTCTTCTTTATATTCATTGATGCTTGAATCCAATTCTCTTTCACTCATGATTTATGCCTCCTACTATTTAGATAATTGTACCAAATTTCTGACGAAAAGTCATTAGCTTTGAATTAAAAACCAGGTCAAAGACATCTTAAAACACTTTACATTTTCTTCTCATTTTTATATAATTATTCCTATTTCATTTTGTAAAATTACATCATTCTTTTTCCAGTGCGTTCAACACTTTCAATCATTTCAGTTTCTTCTTTTAAATCATCAAACAAATTATCATCGATACCAATTTCACTCATTCTTCTTTTATAAATCATTTCACAAAATTGCTGTTTTATAATCTGTTGTTTTTCAGGTTCTAACTCATCATAATCATATTTTTCTTTAATTATTTCCCATTCTTGATCTTCTTTTGTTTTGTTTTCATGAATAGAATCGCTAGTCTGTGCCTGCTCTTGTTGATATTGATTATCTTTATTTCGACGAAGAAGAACCATAGACATAAGACTATCTAATCTTTTTTCTTGTTTATCAAACTTACCTGTTACATAAGGTGTTCCTTCTTGCTTTTTTCTTTCTTCAAATGCGACTTTTTCTTGCATATTCTTTATTTTATCATTCTTTAAAATTTCAATAATGGAATCAATATTTGTTGCTTGTCCTTTTAAACCATTTATATATCTTATTGTTTGAAAATCAATATCTGATTCATTTTGCTTAAATGTCTTTGTTGTTAAATACCTTGTCATACCATCTACATCATTAGTGATTAAACTATCTTCGTTAATATACTTTAAACCATTTTTTCCGTAAATAGATTTTAAAATATTTAGAACATCTCTCCCAAAAGCATTTCTTTTCATGGGTGATATTCTTTCCATAGCATTAGCAAATGTTTCTAGTCTATATTTGCGCATTTCTAATTTTTGCTTGACTTGTTTTGAGATATTTTCAGTTCTTAATAAATCAATATCCTCTGCATCATGCAAAATATCTGCACCAATTCTAACACGATATAATGTATAGTTATTAGCAGGAACGATATCTGCTATCCATTCATCACCTTGAAACCCATTATTGTAATGTCCTTTTAATTGGTCTGAAATAAAAGGTTTTCTTATATCTAAGTCATCCGTATTAATTTGATATATTACTGCAACAGATGGTATCATTATTCGCTCATTATAGATTGTTAAATTATTATGAATTGGTATTCCGTCATGATGTAAATTACCATACGCTGATGTTACCATGCTTAAATTATCCGACATATAAACACCATACTCATTTCCATCAATAACAGTTTTCCTACCATATTGATCAATAATTGGAGCATAATTGACTCTTAAATCAACACCAGAAAATTCAAAGTCTTGTAAACTATTATAATCAACTTTTAATCCTCTATATAATACACTTGGTTTCTTCTCCATTTTACACCTCATACTTTCTGTTCAATTATATCATTAATTTAGATATTTTACTTCCATTTATAATAGTTGGTGTAGTATTACAAAAATCACACGTAATCATTATTCGTTGTTTTAAAGATTTTTCAATCTCTAATTTTTTTTAATAAACTTAATCATAGATTCCACTTCTATGATTTTTTCTTATAAAATGAAAAAATCAATCAGATATGATTGATTCACGTATTCAAAGTTCTGGTATTTTGAATAATTCTTAAATGGTGCCACAAAGGTTGTAGTATAACAACTTTTAAAGCAAATAATTATAGCCAGTAATAAATTACTAACTGATATAAGTATAGCATGAATTACATAAAATAGTTCTAAAAATTTAATCTGTTCGCTTGTTTTAGTTTTAGCATTATTGTATAATTTTTATTAGGAAATACTATAACTGTTGAGTACTTGCCAACTTCTTATAGGAAGGAGGCTTGATATTTATGAAGAAAAAAGATTTACTAATCTCATTTCTAATACTAATTATCATTTTATTGATAGTCTCTTTAATGATTCTATGTATAAAAAAATAGTACTCAATCTGCAATAGATTCAGTACTTTACACAATTATTGGGTAAGTACTCAACTCGGCAAAGTTAAGTATTTCCCTTTTTTATTTTATGCAAGTTTCCTTGACATATTCATAATATCATATTTTTAAGTTCTTGTCAAAAATCAATTTTCGTTCCAATTAACTTTATCTAAGAATTCTAAAGGACAAATTCCATCTTTAAAACTAATACTAATATGATTTAAAGTACTAAAATTCATTAAAAGAGTGTCATCATATTTAGAAAAATATTCTTCTTTAGTAATATTTTCATAATATTTTTTATCTAATAATTTATTATCATTATTACTCATATCATACCCATAAAATATATCAGTTATGGTTTTTTGGATTTTCTCATCATTTATATTAATTCTATAAATATCTTTATATTTTGCTATTTCATTTATTTTATTACCCAGTTTTTTATATGGTGGGTATCTAAAAAAGTATATATAGTTTGTACCATATTTCCCTCTAAAAATATTTAATGCATCAATATATTCTTCACGTGTCAAATTAGATTTTCCTTTATATTTTTCTATATTCCAATCATTTAATATTCTTTCTTTATATTTTAAGACATTTTTATCAAATAAATCATACATCTTGTTATCATACATATATTGAAGACTTATTAATCCATTAACCATATCAACATCTTTATTTACTAAATGGTAAAAATATAATGGTTCATTTGTTTTAATCAATTTTTGGGTTTCAATATATTTATAAAATTTATCACAATTTATGTGTTTTTTAGGTTTTTGATACTCATAAATATATAAAAAACAATTCTTACTAACATAACTATGTTCATTAATAAATCTTTTTTTAACATCTAATAGTAATTCTAATTCACTTTCGTATTCATAAATCCCTTTATATACTCCCCAAGAATGTTCAAACCAATAATGTTTATTATTATTTTCATAGGTTAAAAAAGTGTGAGATAAAAGCATATCATTGTCAACTATGTAAATAAAATAAGTTTTAAACTTAATATTATTATCTTCAAATAATTTTCTTTCTAATTCTACTTTACCCAACATACACCACATTTAGATTCTAACAATTCCTCTGGAGTTTGCAAATAATAAAATTTAGAAAATTCATCATCCCATTTTTGAGGATTAGTATTAATTATATTTTCACCATTTTTATCTTTAAAACCATATTCAATAGAATCCATCAAATTCATTATATTATTGATTTTTTGTTTCATCTTTTTTGCTCCAATCTTCATAAGGATCAAATCCATTTTCTTTTTCCCAATTAATATGGTTATCTCTTGCGTTCTTCACAGCTTTACAACCATTGTTAGATGTTACACTAGCTCCATCAGTTACTACAAAAAATGGCAAATTATATTTTTTTGCTAATTCTTTTACTTCTTGGCAAAATTTTCTAGCTTTATTTAATTCATTATTATTTAGCATAATAATCCCCTCTCCTTTATATTAGATAATTTTTAACACATTTAGTTTTCTTATCTCTATATAATTTACCATAGAATTAACATTTAATCAGTAGCCAAATATAAAAAAATAATTGTTAATAAGCAATTTATATTCCCTTAAAAGTGATAAAAATAGAAAAAATTTCATCTGTTCGCTTGTTTTATTATTATACAAATAGTATAATTTGATGTAGGAAATACTAACTGTTGAGTACTTGCCAACTTCTATAGGAAGGAGGCTTGATATTTATGAAGAAAAAAGATTTACTAATCTCATTTCTAATACTAATTATCATTTTATTAATAGTCTCATTAATGATTCTATGTATAAAAAAATAGTACTCAATCTACATTAGATTAAGTACTTTACGCATTTAATTGGGTAAGTACTCAACGTGTGAAAGTTAAGTATTTCCCTTTTTTATTATATGCAAGTTTTCTTGTTTACATACTAATAATATCATAAAAAAGAACTTTTGACAAGTTCTTTTAATTTATTCAAAGTTCGAGTATTTCGAATAATTCTTAAATGGTGGCTCCAACGGGAATTGAACCAGTGACACAAGGATTTTCAGTCCTCTGCTCTACCGACTGAGCTATGGAGCCAAATGGCGGTTCGTACGGGATTCGAACCCGTGGTCTTCTGCGTGACAGGCAGACGTCATAGGCCTCTAGACTAACGAACCATTGGTTGCGGGGGCTGGATTTGAACCAACGACCTTCGGGTTATGAGCCCGACGAGCTACCAGGCTGCTCTACCCCGCGATAAATAAATGGCGGAGGAAAAGGGATTCGAACCCCTGCGCCGCTTGCGCGACCTCTCGGTTTTCAAGACCGATCCCTTCAACCGGACTTGGGTATTCCTCCAATAACAATTAAAAATAAAATGGTGCCCAAGGCCGGACTTGAACCGGCACGAGCTTTAACACTCGCAGGATTTTAAGTCCTGTGCGTCTACCTATTCCGCCACTTGGGCAGGCACTTGTCTTAATTCATAAGACTTCTAAATTATAATATGTTTTTTTAAAATAATCAAGTTCTTTTTTACTTATTTTTAACTTTTTTATTTATTTTGACTATATTCTTTTAGTTTTTCATCCATCCAAACTGGTAATTGTTTCTTTAATAAAGAAAATCCATGGTCCATATTAGCTTCTTTAGTGGCACCAAATGGAGTATTTTTAATACTACATCTTAATTTCTTGTTTGTTTCATCTACTTCTAGAACTGTACAGGGAATAACATCATTAATATTTGCAAAAATAGAAATAGAAGTTACAAAGTTTTCACTTATTTCTGAAATATGAATCATGCCAGTATAATCATTATCAAAGGAAAGAAAGATACCATAGTCTTGAATTCCAGTTACAATACCTCTTACTTTATCACCTACTTGATACTTTTTATTCATAAAATTTTCACCACAAAGTTATTTTAGCAAATTTTTCTTTACTTGTTAAGGGTAAAACTTTATAATAAGACTATATATTTAGGAGGTATTAATGGATAAATTAGATATTGAAAATAAAATAAAAGAAGAAATTGAAGATATTAGACCTTTTCTTAATATGGATGGTGGAGACATTCTATTTATTAAGTATGAAGATGGTTTTTTATATATTAAACTTACTGGAGCTTGTGCAATGTGTGGATATCAAGATATTACAATTAAAAGTGGGATTGAAGAGTTTTTAAAAGAAGAAATACCAGAAATTAAAGGAGTTATTAATGTTTCGTTATAACTCTTTTTTTTCTAACCACATAACTTTTTCAATGGGAATATATTTACTAATTAATATATAAGCATTATTTAAAAATAATTCCATATCATTTATTTTATCAACTATTTTTAATATGGCTTTTTCATCAATTTCTTTATTCATTATTTTTTCGTGTAAATCTAGGTAGTAACTAGGATACAGAAGTCTTGCATATAACATACTTGCTTCGTAATGAGTTAAGGGTTCTAAAGATAAATAGCTTTTTAAATCTATTAGAGCATATTTAGGGTCTTCTAGGGCTTCGCTTTTTAAGTATTCGGCAATATCTCGTACTTTTAAGTCAAAGATGAAATTTAAGGGGTTATAGGCGTTTAAGTAGTAATTGGGAGATGAAACTCTTCTATGAGCTAAGTAAATGTTAGACTCACCTTTTTCTTTTATAACATGATTTGCATAACTAATGGCATTTTCTACAAGACCTGCATAATAACTAAATACTTCTAATATGATAGGATAGTTTTTACCTAACTCACTTATTTGATACTCTAAGTAATCTTCTTTTTTACTCCATAATTCACCCCAGTTATCACGGTTTAGTGAACTTACTTTTTTGTTTATTAAGGGTATACGAGCAAGTTTTATCATATCAAGGAAAGATATTTCTTTTTTAGAATCATATACTTTTAATAAAACAAAGTTATCGTTTTTTACTTTTGTTATGAAACTACCATTTATATTTTTAATAAAGGGATATACAGGATAGTTTTTAGTTAGTAATTCATTTACAATAATAAGAAGTTCTTGAAAGTCATTTTCATTAATCATTAGTTTAGTAAAGTAATACGTATCTTTTTGCCACTCAAAAGATGAATATCTAGGATATTCATTTAAAGAAGTTATTTTTAAGTTATAATTAAGCCATAAAATATCTTTCATACTATTATATATGTAAAGTATAAAAAAAAAGAACTCTATTATAGAATTCCTGGATTTACATTTTGAGCATTTTGATGCGCAATTGTGGCAATTGTTTCAGCTGCTTGAGCATTTTTTAAATGTTCTTCTGCTTGGCCTTTTAAATCATTTATTTGTGTTTCATAAGCATTTATCTTAGTTTGATATTTTTCTAAGATAGCATTTAATTCAGTTTGATATTTTTGATTTAAAGAGGCTATTTCTTCCATTAATGTGTCATAATCTGTTTTTTTATTATTACTTACAATTTCAACATTGTTATTTGTAGTTTCAGTTACTACCGGTGTAGGTTCACTGGTAACTGGTGAGACAATAGGCACGACAGCAGGTTCACTTACCGTAGCATGTTCTGGAACAACTGGCGCTACAAAAGGAACACTTTTTGGTTCTGGTACAGGCTCTATAACAGGTATAGGGCTTGGTGTTACTTCACTTGTAGGCATAACTGGTTCAGTTACCGGTTCAATACTTGGTTTATTAAAACTCATAACTTGTTCTTCAACATTCTTTTTGATTGTATCAAGTTGATTAGGATTAAGTCCTAGAGTTCTTCCATCACCTAAGGCTGCAGATACGGTTTCAATACCGCCTTCTTGATGATTTAAATAGACAATCTTACTCATTATATAACACCATCCACTTCTACATTAGATTTTATAATATCAATAATAACACTTTTTACTTCACTCCAAGCAGCATCATCTAGTATTGGTTGATATACACCATCTTTTTCCCAATAAAATTCTACCACTTGATTACCATTATTAACTTCTTTTTTGTCTAATACTAATATTGGTACATTTTTAATATTTGGTTTATTATCGTCTACAGATTTAAAATGACAAATAACGTCTTTCTCGTCCATTTCACCATTTGGACGCGCTAAAATAACTTTTTCTTTCATAATTTTTCCCCTTATCTTTATCTTTCTTAAAAATTATAGCAAAATTAATTGGGTTTTTCAATCCCTTAAGCTACACTTTTTCTTTGTTTAACTTATTTTTTCTAACAGAAAGTTTTTGCATTCTGGAGCACAAAAATCTTTTTTGTAGGTATTCAGGCTTGCAATATCATTTTGTTCTTTGAAATTAGGATGTCCTTTTTTATTAAAACCTTTTAGTCTTAATTTGCCATAAGCCCAGTCACCAAAGACATAATCATAGTCTAAAAAGTACTCAGTAAACTTACTTTCTACTTCTTCTTTTATAAAGCCTTCTTTTTCTTCTTCTATTACTTTATAAAGTGTATCTAATAATAAAACTTCCATAAACTACCCCCCTTATAGATAATTAAACATAAATAAAATTGTAATAAATATAGCCGTAGCTACAACACTTGCAAACAATAAGAAGTCAACATAACCATTACCAGTCGTTATTTTATTACCATATCTTTTATAGTAATTAATAGCTTTATTTAGTACTTCTTCTTTATTATCATCTAGTTCGTTTACTTTAAAGAAAGCATAAACTTCATGATTAACTTTTTCTAAATCATTATCTGATAAATTATTTATATCAGGCATTTTATAACCCATTAGAAGATAGGCTTCTTCATTTAAAGTGGTTCTTTTTATTTCTTCTAGTTTAAATTGATGATGCATTTCAAATTTTTTACTAGTAAAGTATTCATTTAAAATATTTTTATTAGTTAAGAAGTTTTCAATATCCCTTTTAATATAGGGATTTATATTTTCAGGAATGTATAAGTATTTTTTAAAGTCTTCTTCTTCAGTACTTGGTAAGTTCATCATCTTTTGTTTATAAAAGAACATGTCAATTAAATATTTTTCTATTTTTATAAATGGGACGTTTGGTTTACTTTTATTTTGGATGGCTTCGTTAAAAAGAACAAATTGTTTTTTAAAGTCATCTAAAAGAGGGGCTGGAAACCCATACTTAGTTATATTAGAATCAAAGCCGCCCATATTATGTTCATTTTGAGTAATATAGGGGTTTATTATATCTAATTCACCATATATGAAAATAAGGGTTCTAATAGCCGTGATATAGAAACTGTTGTATTCTAAAGAATCTTTTTTATCTTTGTATTTTAAGTATAATTCAATACTTTTGGATAAGACTTCATTAATAAATACCTTTCCTATCATACCAACACCATCCTAAAGATATTATAGCATAAAAGTTAGGGAAATACATTAAAGAAAGTTGTTTTTGTTGCAAAAGTATGACCGATTATATTTGGTACAACACCGGTTATGATTTTTTGATCAATAGGTAAATTGTAATTTAAAGTAACTTGTTCCCTTACAAAAGGGCTTACTATTTCATAAGTTAGGTTAATACTTAAATAAATTTCAATAAGGGCATTATTAATACCATAATCAGTAACTTTAGTTTTAATTTCTGTAAAGATATTGTCAACGAAATATATTTGGACAGGTATTTTAGGGCCCATACTCGTAAATAGTGCTTGATTAGATAAAGCCCCGATAGGAATCATAAAAAGAATTTTATTGTTATTAGTTTCGGTAATAAAGGGAATATTATTATTTTTTTCTTTTAGTGAACTTTTGATATTACTAGTAAAAGCCCCGGCTATTTCATAAACTACTTTCATATCATATGTTAGACTAGTTACTTCATTTTTATTATTATAAGTAGGTATTAGAATATCTTTATTATTATAAGTATATTCCTTAAAGTTAGAAGCAACATTTTTTATGTGATGATTTAAACTTACTTTAGCAAGACTAGTAACTTTAGGGGTTATTTTATTACCAATAAAGGAAAGAAAATTAAAACTTAGTACGATAATTATAACTATTGTAAATAAGATTTTTTTAATAATTGGTTTCTTTTTAGTTTTCATAATTTATTGTATGAAAAAAGAAATACTTTTATTTAGTATTTCTTAAAACCAACCTAAATTTAAAAACTCATTTAAGAAAATAACTATGCCAGCGACGATGGCAATAAAAACAATAAAGATTAGTATTTTTACAATTACACTACTAGCCCCACCATCATCATCAAAGAATGATTCATCAAAATCTTTTTTATCAAATGACATGCTATTAGTGTAAAATGACTTATCTAAAGTTTCATCTAGGGCTTCTTGTATTTCTTTTTTAGTTTTATCAGGTGCACTATTCTTAGCTTTTAAAATTTCATCTTGCAGTTCACTTGCCCCAGCTACAACTGTATTTTCATCACCTTTTAAATCACTTAGTAAATCAAGAGGATCTAACCCCTTAGTTTCTGTAAGACTCTCCTTTATTTGTTTAGTTTGTTGTTCATTTAAATTGATAGTATTAATAAGATCTAATAATTCTTCTTTTGTTTTTTCGGTTGAAGACTTTAAACTTTTATCATCATTTAAATCTAAGTTCTTTAGAATATCATATTGGGTATCTCTTATTTTTTTTAGTCTTTCATTTTCATAATCGATTTCTTTTTCAGCTCTTGCTTTTTCTAATATAGCATTTATATCATATTCTTTAGTTTTTTCTAATTCTATTTCTTCTGGTTCTTCATAATCTTTTATAACCGTTCTTTTAGGTGGTTCGGCATAATTTTTTTCTAATATTTCTTTTATTTTATCAACATTCATTTGCGAGTCATTTTCGCCAATAACACGGGCATTAGTACCAACATCAAAACTAGAGATCTCACTACTCTTAATACTCTCATATAATTCATTATTTTTGCTAACTCTTTTTGGAGCTTCTTCAATATCACTAAAATACTTATCTACTCTTGTTTTCATACTATGATATCCTTTCATAATAAATGATATCATATTTTAGGGCTTTTGCAAATATTTTGTCGAATTTTTTTCTTTCCTTCTTCTTTATTAAGAAAATTATTTAACAGATTATAATAGGCTTCATAACTAAGTTGACTTTCTAAGGCATAGATTAGAATTTCTTCTTCATTAGTAAATAGGTCTTTTTGAACAATTAAATTAGGAATAACTGTTTTTCTTTCTGTATAGAACTCTTCTATAATTATATCCTTTTTAGTTAGACGACGTTCCTTTTTTAAAAAGGAAGAAAAATATAAAAGTGCAAAGTAATATTCTTTTAAAATGGTATAGTATTTTTCTTGCATAGTTATGTAACTATTATTCGTAATAAAGTAATCTTCGATACTTAAAACTTGCATTTTTAAACTATAAATTAAGTTTCTAATGGTTAATTCTTCTTCTAAAAAGATTTTACTAAGCCATAAGTAGTTTTGGTAGTTGTTGTCAGCTATTTTTTCAATGGTTCTTGCTTCTATAGTTTTGGTTTCTTTTCTTAGACTAGCAATAATTTCATCAAATTCTTTTTGATCTTCTTGTAAGAATGGCTTTTTTAAGAAACAATTTTTGGGAGTAATAAATGTATCATGTAATTCTTGTAATTTGTTTTCAATTAAAAACATAGTATAATCTCCTTTCTATAATTTTATTTAGGGGTAGCGTTTTTAGTCTTGTAAGTATTATTTTTTTCGCTTATAATATGGAGTGAAAGAAGGAATATAATGAAAAAATTAGTTTTAGATACAGACCTATGTATTGGTTGTGGGGCATGTGTTGGTATTGATCCTGAACATTTTGATTTTAATGAGGAAAATTTATCTCATGTTATTAGTGAGGAAAATTTAGATACGGAAAGTTTACGTGATGCGATTGATGCTTGTCCTGTTGGCATTATTTCTCTTTTAGGTGAAGAAGTTACAGACTGCCAATGTGAACATTATCATGGTTGTTGCAGTGAAAAAGCAGATTAGTGTCTGCTTTTTTTATTTTAGGGAATATAGTTTTTTAACTTCTTTAATCGTAAGATGACGATACTCACCGGGTTTTAGGCCATCAAGTGTTAAGAAAGCAAATGTTTCTCTTTTTAGTTTTTTAACATCATGATGCATTGAGGCAAATATTTTTTTTACAATGTGGTTACGTCCTTCTTTAATACCTATCAAAACGCTTGATGAATCACTTTCTTTATTTATTTTTTTTACTTTTAGGTAAGTAGGCACTACTTTTCTTCCTTCAATAACAAGGCCTTTTTTTAGTTTCATAAATTCTTCTGGTGTTAAAATGCCATTTATTTTAGCTAGATAAACTTTTTCTACTTCATGGGAAGGATGGGTAAGAATTTTAGTAAGTTCACCATCATTAGTTAAAAGAAGTAAACCGGTCGTATTATAATCAAGACGACCAACTGGATAAATTCTCGCTTTAGTAGGAATAAATGAAACAACTGTCTTTCTATTATGTTCATCACTAACGGTAGAAACACACCCTTCTTTCTTATATAAAAGATAATATTCTTTGTCTTCTTTATTAGAAAGAACGTTACCATCAACAACTATTTCACTTTCATATGATACTTTGGTACCTAATTTGGTTACTAAAACATTGTCAACATAAACTAGACCTTTTTTAATATATTCCTCAGCTTTTCTTCTGGAACAAAAGCCCGTAGAGGCTATAACTTTTTGTAATCTTTCCACTACTACTCACCACTTTCAAATATTTTTAAAAATTCTTTAGGTATTTTTGTTTCTACCTCGACATTATCTTTACGATAAGGAACATGTAAACTTAAATGATAACAATGTAAACCAAGACGGCCAATTGGGTTTTTAGAAGCCCCATATTTCTTATCGCCAATTAAAGGATGCCCATATTCACTAAGAGATACACGTATCTGGTGTTTACGACCAGAAAGTATTTCAATATCAAGTAATGTGTAAACACGAGTTTGGTTAATAACTTTAAATTTGGTTGTACACAACTTACCTAGTTCTTTATTTGTTACATGAACATTTAATCTTTTATCTTCCGTTAGATAATACTTTAGCGTTGCTTTTTTATCCTTAACTCGCCCTTCTACAACGCCAATGTATTGTCTTTTTGTTGCACATTCTTGCCAATGCTCTTGTAAGAAATGTTTTAATTTTTCGTTCTTAGCAAACACGACTATACCTGAAGTATCCCTGTCTAGGCGGTTAACAATAAAGACTTTATTTTTAGGATATTGTTTTTTCACATAGAAACTTGCCATACTATAAAGTGTATTAGATTCTTTTTTTTCGGTAGCAATAGTTAGTAATTTTGCTGGTTTATTAACTATTAGTAGTTCTTTATCTTCATATAAAATATCTAACTTTTTCATTTAAGGGTAGCTCCTAACTCTAAATTATCTTCTTTTTCAATACTTAGTGTTTGACTGGTACCATCAGTAAAATTGATAGTTAAATCAGTACCTTCTTCCTCACTCAAAATATACTGTGCAACGTGATTTAAGTAATAGACATCACCGTTATTGTTAGTCTTTATTTGGCCACTTAAGATAGCATCATATGTTGTCATATCATCGATGCGATTTAACCCAACATTATAACTCATATATCCTTTTATAAGATCATGCTTTTTATCAACTAAATATCTTAAGTAAGCACAAGAAATTTTAATGTTATTTTCGACATCATAAATATCACTGTTAGCATAGATTTGATAGCCTTCACTTTGTAATTTGTCGGCTTCTTTAATATATACTAAATCTTCTTTTAAATCTCTTTCATCATATATCATAGAATGTAAGTCTTCTAGTTTAAAGCGATCATAAGACTCTGGTAAAACATAAAGTTTATCATAATCTGTTACTACGCCATTTTCCATTACTGGGGCAATGATTTTTTCACAATTAATGCTTGTAAGACTACCAATATTTTTCTTAACTTTAGATGAAGTATTATCTAAGTAATATCTTTCTTGAGTAAACAAAGCAGCGGTTAAGGAATACGGTAAGCCATAACGTTCAGTATAATAAAGGATAATATCACCATACATAGTATCAGTTTCTAAGCGTCTTTCTAAAGTAGCTTCTTTACTACCTTGGTAAACTACAGGAATATGAACAACTCCATCAAATTCATCAACACTCTTTTTTTCGGCATCCAAAGCTGTATCAACAGCACTTACTATATCTTCTTTAGGTTCTTCATAGGCAAAATCATCAATCATTATTACTTCTGGAGGGTCGAAGGTTTTATCTTTTTCATATGACCTGGTAGCGGATATTAAAACAGCAGCAGTAAAACCTAATACGGCTATAACTCTTTTACTATTAACTATTTTTCCTTTATTAGTTTTGATGTTATGGTTATTTACACTTTTTAAATTATTGCCACCTAATATGATACCAATTTTACCAACTGGTAAGACGATTACACGGGCTAAAACAAGTTCATTATTAACAAAATTATACTTATAATAAGAATTATGAATTTTATCAATAAAAATATTTTTATCTCTTCTAAAAGAAACGGATATGTGTTCACCAGGATATTTTAAGCGAAGGTAATTGATTATTTTATTTTTTTGCTCTTCACTTATCATAATTACTCCATATATTCTTCTAGTAGTTTAGCTACTTCATCTAATTCAGCATCATCAGTTACGTCTAATAGTTCATAGTCATCTTCATCGCTATCAGGATCGTAAATAGATACAAAAATATCTTCGCTTGGCATATCAGTGTATTCATAAATCAAATAATGACGATCACGGTTTTCACTATATAAGCTTGTAATTATACGACATTCACGTGTTCCTTCATCAGTTTCTAATGTAAATTTTTCTGGCATATTATTTTCCTTCTTTCTCTTTTTTTATTAATTCATTCACGGCTTTTAGAACCCCTAATTTAGCCGTATGGTATGTTAAACCACCTTGTTGATAAGCAATATAGGGAGGTCTTATTGGTCCATCACATGATAGTTCGATGCTACTACCTTGGGTAAAAGCACCTGCAGCCATGATAACTTGATCTTTGTATCCTGGCATATCACCCGCAACTGGGGTTACAAAAGCATCAATAGGGCTACCATCTTGAATCCCTTTACAATAAAGGATTAAATCATCAGGATTATTAAATGTAATAGTCTCTACGATATCACTTCTTTCTTCGTCTGGACTTGGGTCAGTAATGTATCCCATTTTATCTAATAGTAGACTTGTTAAAAGGGATGTTTTAAGAGCACTTGCTACGACACTTGGGGCAAAGAACAAGCCTTGTAAAAATTGTTTATTAGCCCCAAGACTAGGTCCCACGTCTGCCCCTTCACCTGGCAAGGTCAAGGCCTCACTTACTAAATTAATGTACTTTTCTTTACCAACGACATAAGCCCCATTAGAGGCAATACCCCCACCTAAATTTTTAATAAGAGACCCAACAACTAAATCGGCACCTACTTCACTAGGTTCAGTTTTAGATACAAACTCACAATAGCAATTATCAACCATAACAATAGTACTGGGACTAACTTTTTTTATTAAAGATATTACTTTTTCAACTTTTAAAATATCAATGGTTTTTCTAGTTGAATAGCCACGACTTCTTTGAATCTCAATCATTTTTACAGGTTTATTTTGTAGATATTCTTCTATCTTAGCATAAGCAAAATCATTATCTATTAAATCTATTTGATCATAGAAAACGCCAAAACTTTTTAAGGAACTTGGATTATCAACAATACCTATTACTTCATGTAATGTGTCATATGGAGTCCCGCTTATCGATAACAATGTATCCCCTGGTCTTAAAATACCAAATAATGTTTTAGTAAGGGCATGGCTTCCTGAAACAAATTGATTTCTTACTAAGGCACTTTCGGTTTTAAAAATGGTTTTATAAACATTTTCAACTCTTTCTCTTCCTATATCGCCATAGCCATAACCTGTTGTTGATACAAAGTCACTTTCACTAACATGATTTTGCCAAAAAGCATTCATAACTTTCAGTGAGTTATATTCTTCTAAGTCATCTATTTTTTGGCATTTACTATAAAATTTTTCTTTCACACTTTCATATAACGCCCATGTTTCTGGTTCTAAGTCTAAAAATTCTTTCATTTTCTCACCAACTCCAATTCACCTGATTTTTTAGTATGCATATATTCTATTATTTTATCCGTGGCCTTATTAAGAGATATAAAGTTAAGTTGTTTTTTGATATCACTTGGAAAATCATTCATTGGGGTATCAAGCCACCCAAATAATAAAGCATTAATATAAATATCTTGATAGGACCTTGCAAATGTCTTAGTTATTTGATTAACACCACACTTAGATATATCATACTCTAGCGATACCATGTCATAGGCATCTACTGTATTATCAGATGATATATTAACGATGTGGCCATGTGCTTCTTGTAATTCAGGCAAGAACTCTCTTATCATTAAAAAGACCCCAATAGCATTAACTTTATAGATTTTAAGGAAACTTTCCACACTTTTAGCCTCTAAGTCACTTGTAATATCAATACCAGCATTATTAATTAAAGTATCTATTTTAATACCCATGTTTTTTAAGTAAAAATGGGCATTTTTAATACTAACCTCACTAGTTACATCTATATTAAGAATAATAACATGACTAGCATATTCTTTTTTTAGATTTAAAAGATTATTATTACTTTTATTATATCCAAGTATTACTGTATTACCTCGTTCACATAATTTACGGGCTAAAAAACTCCCTAACCCACCATTGGCGCCGGTTATTAAAACAGTTGCCATAAAAGTCCCCCTCTCAAGAAAAAAGATTATAGAAAAACTATAATCTTATTATAATAAAAATTCACATAATTTTCTATCTTTTCCAAGCATTTTCTTGAGAAATAGGTGTCAATGCTTTTAAAAAGGCTAGTTCTATAATAGAGCGGAATGCGATTGAATACTGAATATTTTCATTTATATCATCTTTATTAATTAAACTCCAAGAAAATTCTAATGGTCCAAAAGCATAATTTTTGGATTTTGCATTGGCATACTCTCTAATAAATTCTCTTATAGTGCGGCCATTTCCTTCTCTAAAAGGATGAATATTTAATAATTCTGCATAATATCTTGCTAAATGACAAGCAAAATCATACTTAGAATAAATATTTTTCTCTTCGATAGCCATAAGTCTAAGTTCTTCGTTCACACTTTTATCAATCATCTCATAATCTGTAAAGCCATGATGGTTTCTTTCCATATTAACGTTACGATACTGACCAGCAAAATAGTAAACATCTTGAAATAGATACTCGTGTATTTGTCTTAGATGAAACGCATCAAACTTGCCAGCAATAGGATTATCAATAAGTTCTACTAATCTATTAAATGAGCATTCTATTTCTGTTTCTCTTAATGCTTTTTTTTCAGTAATATCAAATTTATTTTTTAATACTTCCGTATTTGGATAAAAATACGCTGCCCAACGGGCATCCATTTCGTCTTTCATTCTTACTCCTTACCCTTCTAACGGCATTTTCATTTTTGCCAATATTATTAACTATGTTATATATTGTATTTTCACTAACATCTAAGTTATCAATCAAAAAAGATGCACGTGCTTCACTAATGGCTTTAATTGTCTTTACTTCACTACTACTCATTAAACAATCACCTTACAAATATTATATGAAAATTTTTTTCTCTTTTCAATCTTTTAAAACAGAACTTGCTTAAATATTTAAATTCTATGGCTTTAAGATAGTTAAAGGCACTACATAAATGCCAGCTTCTCTATCAACGTAGGCTGCTTGTGTATTGCATTAATAACACACATAAACTTAGGTTTTGTTTGAACATTATCATAAAATTTTGTAAGGCTTTCAATTGTATCACTTACTCTATCAAAGCCAAGTTTTACCACACCACTTTGGTCCCTCGATACATACAGTGCCAAAAATTTTAAGATGCTCTTCTATCTTTTTTTAGACTCATTTATATTACTTCTAAGCAAAGTACATCATATCACTATGTCATTTTCAGAACAGCACAAATATAAAACTATAATTGTTTTTTTATTTATTAGTCTCATGGTAATAAGCATACTCTTCTATTTCACGAGCCACTTCATCTAACTCTTCATCATCTACTATATCTTGTAAATAATAAAGAAGATCTCTTGCTGTTTCGCACTTACCATAAGGAATATTAAAGTTATCTAAAACATTCATTTGATAGTTAGATAAATAATAAGAATTAATTTTATTTAGTTTATTATCATTAATTGTTTTATTAAAAATTTCTGTAATATCTTTATTCATATACACCACAATTAATAATATAACATAATTTTACGAAAATAAAATAAATTATTATTAGAAGGTGACATTTATGAAAGAAAAAATTAAAAATTTATTATATATTTTTGGACCATTACTACTAGGTGGCTTAATTGGCTTATTAACAAAAAGTAATATGGAATATAATGCACTTATAAAACCACCATTTTCACCACCTAATAATATTTTCCCTATTGTTTGGAGTATTTTATATTTACTAATTGGTATTTCTTATTATTTATTTCGTAAAGATAATGAAAGAAGTAACTTATATATTTTAAACTTAGTATTTAATTTTACTTGGCCTTTATTTTTCTTTACTTTTAGGTGGTATTTCTTTTCTTTATTATGGATATTAATATTAGATATTTCTTTAGTCTTTTTAATTAAAGATTTTTATAATAAAAAAAGAATATCAGCCTATTTATTAATACCATACTTAATCTGGCTTATTATAGCCACTTACTTAAATATAGGCATATTCATATTAAACTAATACTCTTTTTATTATTTATCTTTATTTTCATAAGCTAGTAGTGAACGGATATCACTTTCATTAAGTTGCTTTAAGTAAGAAGAATCATCAAGTTCGCCTTCAAGGATTGAATCACTTAAAACTTTTTTCTTTTGTTGTAAATCAAGGATCTTTTCCTCTATTGTTCCTTTACAAATAAGTTTTATGACCTCAACATTCTTAGTTTGCCCTATACGGTGAGTTCTATCTGTTGCTTGGTTTTCGGCTTGTGGATTCCACCATAAATCTAAATGGATAACGGTATCAGCACTAGTAAGATTAAGACCTGTGCCACCACTTTTTAACATAATCAAGAAGACATTAGTCGCATCTTTATTAAAGGCATCAACAAGCATTTGTCTTTTTTTGCTTGGGACGTCACCGGCTATAGTATAACTCGTGATACTTTCTTCATCAAGTTTTTCTCTTACTAGTTCTAAAGCTGTTTTAAAACTTGTAAATAATAGTATCTTGTGACCATTTGTAACAACTTCTTTAATAATTTTAATTAAGTTATCTATTTTACTACTACCACCCGTGTAACTTTCAATTGCAAGTTTTGGTTCAATACATATTTGTCTTAGTCTTGTTAAAAGTCTTAGGATAAGCATTTTATTTTTTTCAAAACCACCTGACTTTATCATTTTATCCATTTCATCATTAACATATTTAACCTCGGCGGCATAAATTTTCTTTTGTTCTTCATTTAAATCAATATATATATTATTTTCGATTTTTTCTGGTAAGTCTTTTACAACATCAATTTTCTTTCTACGTAAAATAAATGGCCTAACCTGCAACTTTAGATTACTTAAAAGTTTATTTGTATCTTCATCAAAATCTTTAATTTTATATTTTTTTTGGAATTTCATTAGACTAGATAAGAAACCCGGCATAATAAAATCAAAGATACTCCATAGTTCCACAATCGAATTTTCAATTGGTGTTCCTGTTAAAGCCATTTTGGTCTCGGCATTCATTGATTTAACAGCCTTTGTAAGACCAGTAGTTGGATTTTTAATATTTTGAGCTTCATCAATGATAAATACTCGGAAATTCATTTGTTCATAAAATTCAATATCTTCTCTTAAAAGGCCATAACTAGTAATATAGATATTACCCGTATATTTTTTTAATAACTCTTGTCTATCATGACGAATACCTGAGAAAACTTGATATTTTAAATCAGGAGCAAACTTGTTAAATTCATTTTCCCAGTTATAAACTAAACTTGTTGGAGCAACAATTAAAAACTTGCTATCTTTATTTTCTTTTAATAGTTTTTTGAAAAAGATAATTGTTTGTAATGATTTACCAAGACCCATTTCATCAGCTAAAATACCACCAAAACCACATTTACACACTGTGTAAAGCCATCTTACTCCTTCTTCTTGATAATCTCTTAAAAGCTTATGCTCTTCTTTAGTAAACTCAAGTTCTACATTTTGAAATTCTTTAAATTGGTTAATAAATTGTTGAAATAAAGAATCAGTTTTAATAATACCCATCTTTTTTTCTTTTAAGGAATCTAAGTATAAGGCTCTATACTTTGGTAAGACACCATGACTTTCTTCTAAATCATTTAATGACATATCAAGTTGTTCAGTTAAATCTTTTAGTTCTTCTAAAGATTCTTGGTTTAAGTCAAGAATATCGCCACTTTTTAAGCGATAATACTTTTTCTTAGCACTCATGCTACTTAAGACTTTATCTATTTCATCACTACTAATAGCCCCCAAATCAAAATCATAATGTAAAATATTATCTTTACCAATACTAAATGTAGCACCAATACTATTTTTCTTTAATATACTAGTACTTTGTAATTTTTCACTCGTAAATACAAGATATAACTTGCTTACTTCATCTAAGCCATTATCCATAAATTCACATACTAGATCAAAATCATCTAGTAAAAACAAATTGTTCATTTTATGAAAACCATATTTATATAATATATCCATAGCTTCTTCTTCATATTCTGTATCTCTAATTAAACCATCAACTGTATCAAAATAAGATAGTTCAATATCACGATACTTTAACTTTGGAATGCAAGTTATATCATCTTCATTTAAATCAAAGTAAAATTTAATATCTGGTCTTGTATCTAAAACAATATCTTTAGTTGTTTCATCTAAAATAATTTTATTTTGCACAGGCCTTAATATTGTTTGCTGTAAAGTATTAAATTCACTTTCTGGAAATACTAACTCATCCATATGATTTTCTAAACACTCTTTTACTAATCCTTGTTGAGTTTCATCTAACTTATAAATCGTATCATTATTTAGTACATATTCGCAATCTTCTGTTAAGGGATTAATGAAATCTAAGTCTGTTTGAAAAGACATTGTATATTTACCATTTTCTTTATGAAAATCAATATTAATAGGAAAACCATGTTCAATATTGATAAATCCTTTTTTGCTTTCAGTATAAAAGCCCTCAGGACATACGCTTAGTAGTTGTTTCATAAGCTTATCATTTAAATAAAGGCTATTGCCATCAATACGATAGTAATTTCTAACTAAATTGATAAAATCTAAAAGTTTTAATGATTCTTCACTAAAATAATGTGTGTTTGGATCATATGTAAAATTAGTCCCAAAAGTATATTTATCTTTATATTTATAGGCATTCATAAAGGCACTAGATTTTCCTAAAAATGAATACATTTTATTAACCCCAATTTTAACTTTTAAAGCCCATGTTTTATGATAATAACCATCCTCTAGATAAAGATATGGTAATAATTTAACCTCTTCTTTTCTAGTTTTAGTATTACTATTTTTATTTAGCTTACTAAGAATAGCGAGAGATTTCTGTTCAATACTTTTTTCATTTTTAAAATTAAATAATTTATCAGAATATGAAACAAGAGAGGCAGCAATATGTTTACAAGATTTAGTGCTATAATACTGAGGACATGTACAGAAAGTTTTAACAATATGATTATCTTGCATGTCTATTTGAACACCATATTTAGAATAATATCTTTCTGATTCCACTAAAAATTGATATCTTTTTCTTTTTTCAACTTGGGTTACGCTAACGTAATTAACATAATCTTCATCATAATTAATGCCTTTTTCATAATCAGACGCAGATATAACTTTTAAAATTTCATTTTCAACTGAATTTATCATAAAGCCTCCTTAAACACTTTTTTTATTATAACATAATTTTTATAAACAACAAGAAAAAATGTGCAAAAAAGCAAACAAATGAACTATATTATTAATTGCAATTATAGTTTTCTTTTAAAGGTATTTTTGTTATACTTATTATAATAGGTGATGATATGGAAAAACAAAGTGTTAAAAGATCAAAAGAAATATTTAAAGTATTAAAAAAATATCAATTATTAACGAAAAGAAGTCCTGAAAACTTAAGAAGAGCTTGTGAAGAGTTAGGTCCCACTTTCATTAAACTTGGTCAGATTATGGCCGATCGTGAAGATATGTTAAGTAAAAGTTATTGTGATGAACTAAGAAAGTTAAGAAGCCAAGTATTACCAATGGATTCTTATACAGTAAAAGCTATATTAAAAAGAGAACTTAAAATGAAAATAAATGATTTTACTAGTATTAGTCTTAATCCTATTGGGGCGGCAAGTATTGCCCAAGTACATAAAGCAAGATTAGATAATAAGGTTGTTGTTTTAAAAATTGCTCGTGAAAATATGGAAAATATGATGGAAACTGATATTGCACTTTTAAAAAAGATATTAAAGCTAGTGCCTACTAGTATTACTTCTAATATTGATATATTTGCAATGTTAGATGAAATGTTAAAAAGCGCTAAAGAGGAAATGAATTTCTTACATGAAGAAGAAAATATGACTAAGTTCTATAATAAAAATAAAAATGAAGAATTAATAACTTTACCTAAAGTTTATAAAAAGTATACGACTAAAAATTTATTAGTTATGGAATATATAGAAGCCCCAAAAATAAATGATGTTAGTGCTTTAAAATACTTAGGGTACGATTTTAAGTCTTTAGCTCTTACTTTGTCTAAAAATTATATTAAGCAAGCCCTTTTGGATGGCTTTTATCACGCTGACCCACACCCTGATAATATTAAAGTAAAAGATGGTAAAATAGTTTATTTAGATTTCGGTATGATGGGTACTTTAAGTCTGCAAAATAAAAGAATATTAAAAAATTGTGTAACAAACATTGTTTTTAAAGACTATGAAGCTCTTGCCCACAATGTCATGCTATTTGGCACTACAAAAGAAGTTAATGAAGTAATGTTAGAACGTGACCTACAAAGATTAATGGATGCCTACTTAACTACTGGTTTATCGGAAATAGACATTAGTACTTTTGCCCCTAAACTTTTACATATTATAAAAGATTATACTATTAAAGTACCAAAAGATATTACCCTTTTAATGCGAGGTATTATTGTACTTGAAGGGGTTTTAGAAGACATTTATCCAGAAATAAATTTGATGGATGCACTAAAAAGTGAACTATCTATTAAAGAAATTTTAAATAAAGAAACGATTGAAGATAATTTATTTGCCATTATAAAGAATAGTAAAGATTTAAGTAGATTACCAGAAGAGTTTTTAAAACTAAATAAAAATTTGAATCATAGTAATATTGTTTTACCCCTAAAAGAAAGCCCTACTTTAGAAAAGAAAAAAGATGAAAGAATAACTCTTTTAATACTTGCTTTATTGGATTTAGGTTTTATAATTGGTACAGTTTTAACAAGTAGTAATGAAAATACTTATCAAGGTTTATTATTTTTCTTTTATTTAATTTTATTTTTCTTAGATACAACTGTTATATTAGTTTTTATCTTAAAAAATCTTACACGCAAAAAACGCTAAAATATATTTAAACGTTTTTGTATAACCGTAAACAAAGTGACGTTATTTTTCTATCTTCAATATTAGTTAAAATTGATGCTTTACTTTTGTAAACATTATCTTTAAAGATTGGAAAATAAATTATATTTTCTTCAGCATTGCAAATATTTTCTAAGAAATATTTTTTAATCGTACTAGACAATACCTTGTTATACTCAATTGGATTAAAGAGTTTGTAGTAAAGTTTTTTGGTACATAAAACATTTAATGAAACATCTAAAACATAATCTTCTTTTTCGTAATTAAATATTAACCAAGAATGAAAATACGGACCATCTTCAAAGTCTAAAGTACCTTGGACTACGTAATCATCGTCTTCAAAAAATAATGATGCAACATCACTCATTTCAATACAGTAACCTTCAAGACTATTTTTTTCCATAAGTTCAGTAATCTTACCACTTATAAAATTTGTAAATATCCATACTTCATTTAAATGTGCATAAACATATTTTTTGACTTTACTATAATCTTTTTTATGAATAAGTATAAATTTATTAAGAAGTTCCATTTTAATTTCTATTCATAATAGCAAGAACTATCATTAAAATGACAGCCACGGCGATGCCAAAAAAAAGAATATTAAAAGCATCAATTGACATATATCGCAAGAAAAACCCCTTAATAGTGTCCCAAAGGTTATTTAAAAAAGTCATAAAAGGTTCAAAAAAATCTTTTGTATCATCTAAAATATTTAAAATTAGCATTTATATTACCTCTTTTCTTACAAAACATTATAATATATACTTGCATATTTAACAATAATTTGTTAAAATTTATTTGCACGGCGGAATTGGTGAAGCGGTTAACACACCAGATTGTGGCTCTGGCACGCGTGGGTTCGATCCCCACATTTCGCCCCATAATGTTTATTACACTAAAAGTGTTAATAGATTGAAATATTTTTTTAAAATTTCGTGTAATGGTTTCAAAAAAATTATTTCTAATCAAAAGAGTACTTGTTACTCTTTTTTTATATTTATCAGAATGTAGATATGTATCTACCGTAGTAGAAACTTTAGAATGTTCTATAGAGCGAGATAGAACCATAGCTATATCTTTTTTCACACATAAAAAAGTTTAATAACTTGGCCAGAAAATAAAGAATATTATAAATTATATTTTGAAATTATAAAATAATTATTCTAAGTAAAGACTCATGCGTTTTATAACACATGAGTCTTTACTGTATTTTTTATTATTTTAATTATAAATCCATGTACTTTTTATATTTCGGTAATAGGCCCGTATGATCTTTACTTAAACTAGGCTTTATTTGGAATACCCCAGAGTACTCATTGCCTTCAATTACGTCAACACCATTTTTTGTTAAGGCAATATCCCAACCTACATATCGAACAGATGGTACTACTTTAGCAAGAGATTTAACATAACTTATTACCTCATTAAAATCAGGTATTATAAAGCCTTCTATTTTAGTATTACTTATTGGGTGAGTTTTATAAATATTGCCCTTTTCATCAATTGCTGGCACTAAAACTTTACCGGTATCACTAACAAAAGTATACATGCCACCACTACTAAAGTTATCAACAACCCCACCATTACCTATTCTAAGAACAGTATTTAAAATAACTACACTGCCATCATCTTTTACAAAAGTAATTATTCGTAGGCTATTGATGCTACCACTATATAACTTATTCATTTTATCATTTTGTTCAATATAGTCTTCTAATAGATACTGTTTATTTTCTTTTAATGTATTAAATAAAGTTTCTTTATCTTTATAATCTTTTAAATTATATATGTCTACTCCTTTACCACCACATTCATCTACTACTTTGGCAACAATCTTACTTTTATTAGAAATAAACTTACAGAAATCTTTAAAACTACTCTTACTTAAATCTAAATATTCTCTTTTTAAATATTGTTTAAATCTTTCATTAAATAATAGTTTGTCATGAAAGACTTTCATGTCTGATTTATTATTATATTTAGCAATTATTTGATTGTTAATAGAACTAGTTAAATAAGTATTACGTTCTTCTTTAGTTAAAAGATAAAACTCAAATTCAAAGTAATCCATATAACCAGATCCATACTTTAACATACAATAGACTGTATCAATAAAGATAACTATTCTTGGCTTTTTAGTTTTCTTTGCAATCACACCAACTATTTTAAACCAGTTTGCCCACTTAAAACTTTTTAATCTTTTTAAAATATATTTTGCTTTCTTCATATACATCACTATATAATTATAACATAGATTATTTGCTTTGCGATTTTAATATTTTCACTTGTTCTTTTTCAGTTTTAATTCTTTCTATTTCTTTAATGTTAAGTTCATCAACAATCATCACATCATTTTTCAGTTTTATTTGTAATACTGCAGGATTTCCTTTTAATGTTTCTACCTCTAGGATATCATTTTCTTCTAAAACAACAGTTGTTTTTTCTTTATATTCAATAATCTTCATAATATCAATCTTCTCTTTCTATTTTTTGGAAAAGCTCATCATTAAAAAATTCATTTAAAGGTATATCAAGCCCTTCACATATTCTTATTATAGTAAGTAACTTTGGATTGTGTGACTTACCATTAACAATATTTTGAACTGTACTTTGTGTAAGACAACAAAGACCCGCCAATTTATTAGGGGTTATATTTTCTTCAATGCAAATTTTAATTAGTTTACGCGACATTGCTTCGGAAAGTTTCACATTTACCACCTTACAAAAAGTATACCAATGAATATTTAAAAACTATTAACCACACATGGTTAACCTTGCCATATTTTTGATATTTTATTTTATTTTGCCCATAAAGCAATGGTATTATACTAATTAAAAAGCATATTTCTTGTCGAAAAAAGAAAAATTAGATATTTTTTATTATTTAAGGCATGAAAAAAGTTCTTATTTCTAAGAACTATACTACAAAAATGGTGGCTCGCTCGGGAACTGATTTTAACTTTTTTAATTAAAATTATGAGCCTATAATCCAGTAATTATCGGACAAATCGACTTTTTAAAACTCTTTTAAAAATATATAAACTTACAAAAAGTGTGTTGCAAGTGTGTTTGAAAGAGTTTTAAAACATGAAAAAACCCTTTAAATAAAGGGATTAATACAAAAATGGTGGCTCGCTCGGGATTCGAACCCGAGACCCTTTGATTAAAAGTCAAATGCTCTACCAACTGAGCTAGCGAACCGCATAGAGTAAAATATAAAATGGCTGCCTCGGATGGACTCGAACCATCGGAATGTCAGAGTCAAAGTCTGATGCCTTACCACTTGGCTACGAGGCAATATTAATTAAGTGGTGGAGGGACATGGATTTGAACCATGGAACCCGAAGGAACAGATTTACAGTCTGCCGCGTTTGACCACTTCGCTATCCCTCCAAAGTGGTGCCGAAAGAGGGACTCGAACCCCCAACCCACTGATTACAAGTCAGTTGCGCTACCAATTACGCTATTTCGGCATAAAAATGGTGGACGTTTACGGACTCGAACCGCAGACCCTCTGCTTGTAAGGCAGATGCTCTAACCAACTGAGCTAAACGTCCATGTCTTTGATTGACACTTAAAATATTACCAAAATTGCTAATCTTTGTCAATCAATTTTTAAGACTTTTTTTAATTTTTTATGAAATATTCTTGGTACCAAATCAAAAAGCAATAAATATTGTATATTTTACGACCATTATTCTCTATATTTTGATAATGTTTGTCTAATAATTCATTAATATACTCTTTATCAAAAAATTCACTTACAAAATCCATTGTGAAAGCCTCTTTCACTTTTTGATAAAACTTTTCTTCTCTTAACCATTTAGAGAATGGTACTGGGAATCCACATTTTCTTCTCTTAGACCATTTTTCTGGTATCTTTTTAGAAGCAATATCTCTAAATATATATTTTGTTTCTTTATTTTTTAGTAAAAACTTATCGGGTAAGACACTTGCATATCTAAAAACATCTTTGTCCATTAGAGGTGTTCTAAGTTCTATTGAATGGGCCATACTCATCTTATCTGCTTTTAATAAAATATCTTGGGGTAACCAGAAATGAAAATCAACAAACATTTTCTTAGTTAATTCACTTTCTTTTTTTACTGGTTCTAAAACAGGGTCAATAATAGATGCAATTGTCTCGTCGTTTCTTAAACTTGGAGCAAGGATTTTATTGGCCTCCCATTCCTCCATAAAGGTACCATGGCCAATATATCTTTCATCAAAAGGAAGACCATATTTAACTAGGGTATTACGGCCTGGAAAGTGTGGTAAATGTCTTACTAATATTCTTATACCCTTTCTTATAAATAATGGGACATGCAAGTATAATCTTAGTAAGAATGGGTCGTTATATTCATTATAACCACCAAACATTTCGTCTGAGCCTTCACCAGATAAAGCAACTTTAACGTGCCTACTAGTTAAATCAGATAGGAAATAAAGGGGAACTGTGGAAAGGTTTGCATGTGGTTCATCAGTATGCCACATGATATTTGGTAAGACTTCAAAAAAGTCTTCGGGACTAACTTTCTTACGATAGTTTTTAATTCCTAATTCATCTGATAATTCATGAGCCAAATCAGTTTCATCAAACCCTTCATAAGAAAAACCTACCGAAAAAGTTTTTTCTGGTTTAGCCACACTTACAACATATGAAGAATCAACGCCACCAGAAAGATATGCTCCTACTGGCACATCACTAGTTGTTTGATGGTAATAAATGGAACTTTCTAAAACATTAGTAAGTTCGCTTTTCATATTATCATAATCAATATGACGATGCTTATCATAACTAATACTAAAATATTTATTGATTGTTAAACCATCTTCTAGATTATATGTGAAAGAATGACCTGGTTTTAGTTTAAAGACATTTTTAAAAAACGTTTCTTCTTTAACAGAATATTGAAAAATCAAATACATCTTTAAAGCATCTTTATTAACACTCTTTTTAAAATCAGGATAAGCTAAGAATGACTTGATTTCTGATCCAAACAAGAAAACACCATCATCTAAATAATAGTAAAAAGGTTTCATACCAAAATGATCTCTTGCCCCGAATAGTTCTTTTTTCTTTTTATCATATATAACAAATGTAAACATACCTCTTAAGTGACTGGTAACACTGCTACCCCATTCTTCATAACCACAAAGGATAACCTCAGTATCTGTCTTAGTCGCAAACTTATAACCTTTTTGACTTAATTCAGTTTTTAATATTTCATAATTATAAATTTCACCATTAAAGATAATCATTTTTGATTTATCTTTACTGTAAATAGGTTGACATCCACCTTCTACATCAATAATTGATAATCTTCTATGGCCAAGGGCCACTACATCATCTGTATAATAGCCTTCTCCATCTGGCCCACGGTGAATTATTTTATCAGCCATTTCTTTAATAATTACATCTTTTTCTTTCTTCTTTCTAGAATCAACAAAGCCTACTATGCCACACATAAAAATTCCTCCTAAGTTCTTTTATTATAACGCATTTTAGTTATTCTTGCCAAAAACTTTCTTTATATTCCTTATTATAATGCCAAAGTCTTTTTTTCATCATTAAAAATCTTTTAAAGTTTTTATCAAGTGGACACTCCATGGGACTTACTTTATTACTCCAAAGAAGCATTGCTTCTTTTACAAAGCCCTCATTTAAACAATATTTTTTAATTATTCTTTTAGGTACAAAAGAAAGCAAAACTTTATCATTTAGTTCTTTAAAAGATAATTCTTTTGCGAGTATTAAATCGTCTACTAAAGTTTTTACTAAGTTAACTCCTAAAGGAGTAATGTAATAACTGCTTCTACCTTGTCTTGCGTTAATTTCTAAAACTTTAAAAGTATTACTTTTTCTATCATATTTCATGTCGACTTCAAAAAAGCCATTCATACCTAGTTTTTCCATAAAAGATTTAATACTTTCTTTCATCTTAGTTGTATCACCATTAAATGTATTGAAGCCATTTATTAATGTAGCGGCATTACCAACCATACTTCTTGTTCTTTCTTGTAAGCCTATTTGGGCAAAACTAATTGTTTTTACAAGGCCATCTCGGCCAACATAAACAACCGAATCAAATAAATAGGAATCATCGCCTTCAATAAACTCTTGAATAATTAATGGTTTTGTATAGTGGGCATCTTTTATTCTTTTTAAAACAATATTTAATTCTTCTTCACTAAAAACTTGATAAATTTTTTCTTTACCTACAAAAGACAAATGATTATATTCTACGACATCACTTGGCTTTACAATCACAGGATAATTCATTGTAGGAATAATCGTACTTTTTAAAGGGTCAAAATAATATGTTTCTGGAAAAGAAAGTCCTTTATTTTTATACGTTTTATAAAACTTTTCTTTATTAGTTAAACTAAGTAATACTTTCTCGTCTTGATTTGGAAAAACAAGATTCTTTTCTAATAAGCTTTTATTATGTGCTAAAAACATACTATATGTTTCATTGGTACTAATTACTAAAACTGGGCATTTTTTTTGCTTAGCATAACGATTAAGAATAGCAACAAATTTTTCTTCATCCCATAAGTCATTATAATATTCGATAGTTAAAATATTAGAAAATTTAGTGAATGCTAGCCTATCCTTAGCAATTATATGCGCCTTTTTATGATATGCTTCATAAGCACACCTTGCCATATAATAAGCATTGGCATCACTACCAAGAATTAATATTTCAAAGTCTTTCATATATTCTCCTCCTAATAAAATATTTCTTCTAATTCATCACCATTTTTATGAATTCTAAGTACTCTATTTTGAATCTGATTAAATAAATGATATGTATTTACATGTAAGTTACGGGCAGCTTCTAATACGGAAATGCTAGCTCCAAAAATTTCAATTTTCTCATCAACATTAATATACTCTTCACTAAAAGCCATTAACATATCCGATGAATCTGACACTATGGGTAACTTTTTACCTTTATAAGAGACATATTTAAAATCTTTAGTTACTCCATCAGCATAACCAATAGGTATTGTTATTATGTAGCCATCATTTTTAATTTCATATGTATTATACCCAACATTGTCACCTTTATATACACGCCTTATTGCCATAACAGAAGAATATAAGGAAAAAGCAGTTTTTAGTTTTAAATCATTGGTAAAATGGCAAGCACTACATTTATATTTTTTTCTAATCAAAGTTCTTTTTAACTTTCTTAAGTTACCTTTTAAGCCAAACCCTAAATTGCTAGATAAAGACATACCATACATAATAATGCCTAGTCTAATACCATTTACAAAATCTAACTTTTCACGTGTTACTAGAGTAAGACTTCGTCCTAAATGAACAATGGGAATATCTTTTAAAGAAATACTACTAGTAATATTCTTAAAAGTTTTTAACTGTTTATCATAGTAAGGGTCCATTATCCCAGATGTTGCAAAATGGGTATATAAGCCTTCTAAATTAATTTTGTCATTTGCTAAAAGTAAAGAATATGTTTCTTTTAACTCTTTAGCGTCTTTAATGCCTAGTCTATTCATCCCTGAATCAACGGCTAGATGAACTTTTAATTTAGCAAATAAATCAACGTCAACTAGTTTTTTAGCATAATCTAGGGAATCTATGGTAATTGTTAAATTAAAGTTTATGGCATCAAGTACTAAATCTATGGCAATTGGTTCTAAAATTAAAATTGGAAAGTCTGTGTAATTACGAAGACTTATAGCTTCTTCTAAAGAAGAAACAGCAAAGTAATTAATGCCACCCTCAATCATACTTGTAACACATTTGATACCATGATGATAAGCGTTATTTTTAACAACGCCAATATAATATTTATAATCAGGATAATGTTTTTTTATTTCCTTAATATTTTCTTTAATTACATTACCATCTATAACTGCATATGTTTTTCTTTGCATAATACCACCATCAAAAGTATAGCAAAAAATGGTATGAAAAACTACTCAATCGTAAAGGACATTGACAGGTAAAAAAAACTTACTTAAATGAATAAGTAGTTTTTTCTTTTGTATCTTTTAAGATAATTCCTTTTTTTAGTAGACTTTCTCGTATCTCATCAGCTAAAGCATAATTTTTAGCCATTTTAGCTTTATTTCTTTCATTAATCTTTTCTTCAATATAATCTTTTAACTCTAAAGATATACTTTCAGATGTACATAAATTAAGGGATAACACTTTATCAAAAGAACTAATAAGATTATACTTTAAAGCATCACTTTCATCACTTTTTAATAATTCATAAATTAATGATATAGCATTGGCCGTATTTAAATCATCACTAATAAAGCTTTTAAACTTATCATTATAATAATCAAATCTAGCTTTATCAACCGAACCTTCTCTATTCAAAAGAGAAACTTTATTTTTTAATTTTTCATAACTAGATTTCATATTATCTAAATTAGCATAACTAAAAACTAATTGATTACGATAATGACTATTTAAACACATAAAACGGTAAACAATTGGGTTATAGCCTTTACTTTCTAAGAGAGAAACAGTTAAAAAATCACCTTTACTTTTACTCATTTTCCCGCTTTCATCATTTAAGTGTTCACCATGTACCCAGTATTTACACCAAGGATGTCCTAAATAGGCTTCACTTTGAGCGATCTCATTCGTGTGATGAGGGAATATGTTATCTACCCCACCACAATGGATATCCAGGTATTCGCCTAAATTAGCAATAGAAATACCAGAACATTCAATATGCCAACCAGGGTAACCTACACCCCAAGGGCTAACCCATTTAAGTTCTTGACTATCAAATTTAGATTTCGTAAACCATAAAACAAAGTCAGCTTGATTTTTTTTATTTTTATCTTCTAAGACACCTTCTCTTACCCCAACTACCATACTATCATATTTATCATTTGTAAGACGATAGTAATCATTAACTTTTGAGGTATCAAAATATACGTTTCCTCCAGATATATAAGCATAACCAGTATCTAATAATTTACTAATTATTTTAAAGTACATAGGAATATTTTCAGTAGCAGGTGAGACTATGTCTGGCCATTTAATATTAAGTTTTTTAGTATCACTTTTAAATGCTTCCGTATAAAAGTGAGCAATATCTAAAACTGACTTTTGTTCTTTTTTAGATTCTTTCACCATCTTATCTTCTCCAGAATCAGAGTCACTTGTCAAATGGCCTACATCAGTAATATTCATAGCTCTTGTTACATCATATCCTAAATATCTAAGGGTTTTTTCAAGTATATCTTCAAAAATGTATGTTCTTAAATTACCAATATGGGCATAATTATATACGGTAGGCCCACATGTATACATTTTTACAACGCCTGGTGTATGGGGCACGAATTCTTCCTTTTTTCTTGTTAAAGTATTATATATTTGCATATACATTCCCTCTTTCTATACAATTTTATCACGAATGATATCTTTTAGCAAAAAAATTAAGCAACCTATTATAATATATTCTTTTATATAAATTAAAGCTTTTGTAAAGTTTTGTTATATTAATTTTAACTAGGTAATATTGTATTTAGAGTTTACTTTACTTCATTAATACAAAAAAATCTTACATAGTATGAAAAAAGTCCTTCTCTACCGAAAGACTAATTTCTAATAATCTTTTTGCTTTGACCAAAAAGAATAAATAAAAAAATTGTAAATATTTCCTCTTAAGTGCACTTACATAGAAATAATTACAATTTAATATTAACATATTATAAAGTATTTTGTAAAGTTATAGATATTCAATAATAGCAATGTTTTTAGCGAGTTTCTCAATCAAATCTTCTCGATCATATTTATTAAAAATACTTGTAAAGTTACTATAATCCATTAAAAATAGTTCATAATAGTGGAAGAATATATCGTGAATATTTTTTACCCCTAAATCCATTAAATACTGAATATTAGTCTTAACTAGTTTTTTATTGTTTTCTAGTGTTTCAAGCATAACATCGGCTGTATTATCTTTAAAGTTTTTTATTTCATCTTTATCAAAACCTAAATCACTTAAAAATTTCATTTGGTTACCCCCAATCCATCACTAAAAGCTTGTGCTTTAGAATTACTCACAATTTCTTTATATAGTTTTACAGGATCTACAACAAACATCTCTTTAAATTTATCTTCACCGTAAACCTCTTTATAACTGTTTATACATTCTTCATTAAATTGTTGAAAGCGAGAGTACGCTAAGTAATTTTGAATATTTAAAGTAACCCCATAAAGACTTATTGGGACTGTAACATTATATCTTTCAGGCATGTATCCATCAATAATCGCAAATAACTTTTGTGTTTCTGTTAACGGATTTTCTTTATTTTGGGTTTCATACATTGAAACTAATTCGTTTTTCATTATGAACCTCCTTACTAATAAGCCATTAATGGAACATCTTTAGGGTCCATTTGGTTTTCTTTTATTCTTGCAATAACATTTTTTAATGTATTTAAATCATATTTAATTAAAATGCTTGGATTTAAATATAAATCTAATTTATCTTTACCAATACTTAATAATAATGTAACTTTATCTTTTAATTCTTTATCAAGCATCATACTAGCATGATTAATAAAGATATCCATATCTAAGCCTTTTTCTTTCATAAAAGCAATATTTTCTTTTATCTCTTTTTCATCAAAATTTTCAATTAAATCATTAAGTTCATTAGATGTATAATCTAAGTAATCAATACCAACATTTTTTAGTAATGTAATTAATTTATCTTTATTACTTGGTATAGCCTCTTCTACTACAGGATTTTCTTCTTCATTTGGAATTTCAATAGGCTCTACTGGGGCCATAGTTTTAGCTTCATGTATTACTTCAGAAATTGATTTACCACTTTTATCTTTTTTACTTACTTTTTTATCATAAGCAAACAATGCGTCTTCTGGAAACATTAATAATTTAGCTGTTTCTCTTTGTTCTTCATCATTAAAACCAAATTCACTTAATAAAGAGGTAATTGAGTCTCTGGTGATATTGATTCTTCCTTCTAGGGCTAAATCAAAGTATTCATTTAACTTAGCTTGATTAGCCAAAGCTGTATCTTTTCTAATACCTAATTCTTCAATTGTCGTTATAGCCTCATTCATTTCTTGTTCAACTTTTACTAGTTCATCTTCGGCTTTTTTTGTATCTTTTTCAACAGTTTCAATTGTTTTAGGTAAATTTTTCTCTACTTTTTCTAATATTGTACTAGGGTCAAAATCAATTCTAAGTCTAGTTAAAACGGTTTCAAAATCTTCCTTATGAATACCTTGTAATAATTCTTTAAACTTTTCACCTTGTTCTTCTAGTTCTTCTCTTTGTTTTTTAAATTCCGCTATGTCAGTTTGTAATTTACCCTTTTCTTCAGTAGTTCTATTTCTTGTTTCTTCGGCTTTATTTTTTTGTGATTCCATTTCTTTTAATATTTCACTATCAGAACCACGTAGATTATATAATTTGTCTAATAATGTCTCTGTGTTTATCATTTTAACACTCCCCTTTTTACCTTTTTCTATTCTGAAACAATTATAGCAAATGATTATTTCTTTGTAAAGGAGAAAATTTTTGACTATTTTCTTATAAGACGCATAATATCATCATGAATTTCTTCTATAGGTTTCATACCATTTTCGTTATCACAGACAACTTTTTCCCAGCCTAAATAATCGGCAACATATAAGGCATTTTGATAAACTCTCTTTAAAAATTCATCATTTTGCTCATGAATATCATTAGAAATACCATCATTACTTGTTCTTGACTTTCTTAATTTAACAATATTGTCATATGTTGCAGTTAAAAATATTACTAAATCTGGTCTCTTAATATTTAATTTATTATATTCATAATCAATAACCCAATCAATAAAAGCTTCTTTCTTTTTTTTGTCTTCAATTAAGGCTGATTGATATATTAAACTAGATGTTGTGTATCTATCTAGTAAAATGAACTCACCATTAGTGTATTTTTCTTTTAATTTAGTATGCCAAGTAATCATCCTATCAAATGCATAAAGACTTGTAACAAAGTATGGTGATAAATCTTTAATCTCGCCAAAATTACCTTGTAAATAGTTTTCTACTCCCTTAGCTTGATACTCGCCATATGTTGGAAAATGAGCCATTGTAAATGGTACATTATTGTTTACAAATTCTTCACATATTAGTTTACATTGACTACTTTTACCAATACCGTCACTTGCCCCTTCAATAACTATTAATTTTCCTTTTTCCATAACTAATCACCTTCCATATAATATTATCAAAATAGTAACTAAAAGAAAACTCTTTTTAACCAAATACTCATGTTTTTCATAAACTAAAATGGAACAATAAAAGGAGGAATTTGTTTGAAAAAGAAAATTATAAAGACATTAGTTGGTTTAATACTTATTGTATTACTTGTTGGAACCTATAGTGTTTTTAAGCAAAAAAAAGAAACTGACTTAACAACTGTTAAATTAGCGGAGGTTACTCATAGTGTATTTTATGCCCCTCTTTATGTGGCAATAGAAAATGGGTATATGAAGGATGAAGGCTTAGATATTAATCTTTTACTTACACCAGGTGCTGACAAAGTAAGTGCCGCGGTTTTATCAGGTGATGTATTAATTGGTTTTGCGGGTCCTGAAAGCACTATTTATGTATATGAAGGGGGAGAAAAAGATTATCTAGTTACATTTGCAGGTCTTACTAAAAGGGATGGTCAATTTATATTTGGTAAAGATGAAAACTTTGATTGGCATAATTTAGAGGGTAAAGAAGTCTTAGTAGGTAGAAAAGGTGGTATGCCAGCCTTAAACTTTATTAACGCTATGGAAAATGCCGGAATCGATATATCCAAAGTCAATTTGAATTACTCAGTTGAATTTGCAGCTTTATCTGGTTCTTATATAAGTGGTGTTGGTGATTATGTAAATCTTTTTGAACCAAATGCATCATTATTAGAAAAAGAAGGATATGGTAGAGTTCTTGCAAGTATTGGTTCTTTATCGGGAGAAATGCCATATACGACTTTCTATACGAAAAAAAGTAATTTAGAAAATAACATAGAGACATTAAAAAAGTTTACTAGAGCAATTAATAAAGGCTTAAAATATTGTGAAGAAAATGATGCATTGGAAATAGCTAAATCTATTAAAGGACAGTTTAAAGATTCTAATACTAACGATTTAGAAACATTCGTTAAACGTTATAAAGAAAGTGATTCTTGGTTAAAAGACACATATATAAAAGAAGAATACTTTAAAAACTTAGAAGATCTACTTATTAAAAATAAATTAATTACAAAGTATGTTCCATATAATGATTTAATTAAGAATTTAAATGAATAATCATATTTTAGAAATTTTAAATATAAAGAAAGATTATATTACTATAAATGGGACTACAGAAGCTATTAAAGATATTTCTATGAAAATAAAAAAAGGAAGTATTATCACTCTTGTTGGTCCAAGTGGATGTGGCAAATCTACCTTTTTAAGTATTCTTGCTGGTATTGATAAACAAACTAGTGGCGTCATCATTAAAGATGAAAAAACAGTTGTTGGTTATATGCTTCAACAAGATGCCTTATTTCCTTGGCTTACTATTTATGAAAATGCTATATTAGGTTTAAAGATTAAGAAAATGGCTACTAAAGAAAATAAAGAATATGTAAAAAAACTATTATATGAATATAAATTAGGTGATTTTTTAAATGCTTATCCGAAAGAATTATCTGGTGGTATGCGGCAACGTGTAGCCTTAATAAGAACTCTTGCTCTTAAACCTGATATTTTACTTTTGGATGAACCATTCTCAGCCTTAGATTATCAGTCACGCCTAAAAATTAGTGATGATGTTTATAAAATCATTAAAAAAGAGAATATTACGGCTATTTTAGTAAGTCATGATATAGCTGAGGCTATATCTATGTCTAATCAAGTCTTAGTGTTATCTAAAAGACCATGTACAATTAAAAATATATATAATATTAATTTGACTAATCAAAGTGCACCAATAGAAAATAGAAAAGCTAAAGAGTTTGCAAGCCTTTATAATGATATATGGAGGGATTTAGATGTCCAAGATTAATAATAGTAAAGATTTAAAAAGAAAAATATTAAAAGAAAAAATATTAGTATTATCTTTGCAAATTACTTTAATATTATCTTTTCTTGTTACTTGGGAGATTATGTCTAGAAAAGGCATAATAAGTAGCTTTCTATTTTCTTCTCCAACGAGGGTTTTAAAAACTATCTATGATTTATATTTAGATGGTTTGTTATGGACCCATATATGGGCTACTATTTATGAAATAATTATATCATTTAGTATTGGTATCATGCTTGGTTTTATCATTGCTATTATTTTATACGAAATACCTTTATTAGAACGGGTATGTGCTCCTTTTTTAACGATGATTAATAGTCTTCCTAAAGTAGCCTTAGGTCCTATCATTATTATATGGTTTGGCGCTAATATTAAATCGGTAATTGTAATGGCTTTACTTATTAATTTAATAGTTAGTATTTTAAATATTTATAACGGTTTTCAAGGCGTTGATAGTTACCGATTAAGGCTTTTAGAAACACTTGGGACTAGCAAGAAAGATACATTAAAGTATTTAATTATTCCTGAATCAAAGCAGACTATTTTATCTTCTTTAAAAATAAATATTTCTATGACTTTAATCGGTGTTGTTATGGGAGAATTTTTAGTAAGTAAAAAAGGGCTCGGATATTTAATTATATATGGAACACAAGTATTTAAGTTAGATTTAGTTATGACAGGAATCTTCTTATTAATTATTATTTCATTTATCTTATATAAGATAGTAACTTATTTTGAAAAAAAATGGTCTAGGTAAAACACCTAGCCATTTATTTTGGGTGGCTCATGAGATATATAATCTTATCCATATTATCATCATTTGCCATCTTATTTTTCTTAATCATTTTACAAGTTTCACATTCATAGATGATTTTTAAAGTATCTTTTTTTCCTTTTTCAATACCAATTGGGTTTAACACGCCATGACACATACACTCTCTATCACCGGGATAGTTATCTAAATGCAGTGAACACAAACAATTAGGACAATGATCTCTTGCAGTATAGCCAAGTGGTTTTACTAAAAAGCCACATACTAAACAGGTAAATTCTTCATCAATCATTTTAAAATGTTTATTTTCCATCATGACCTGCAAAATAGTTGATTTTCATTGCCTTTTTAACATCACACATAGTATTTTTGGCGGCAATTTGAGCTTTTTTAGTACCTTCATTTAAAATCTCTATAACTTCTTCTTTGTGAACACGTAGATATTTCTTTTTCTCTCTTATTGGTTTTAGGTATTCATTTAAGTGACTAGCAAGTTCCTTTTTACAAAGAACGCAACCACGTTTACCACTCTTACATTCCTCACATATGACTCTGGTATTTTCTTTGTTCACTAATTTATGATAGTAATATACCATACATATATCTGGGTTAGCTGGATCATCTTTTTTTATTTTTGATGGGTCTGTAACGGCGCCCATAACTTTCTTATTAATTGTTTCTTCATCATCAACCAAATATATTGCGTTTCCTAGGCTTTTACCCATTTTTTCATTACCATCAAGTCCTTTAATTCTTGGTGTTTCTGATAGAAGTGGTTCTGGTTCTTTTAATACTTCACCATAGATGTGATTAAACTTTCTTACTATTTCTCTACATTGTTCTATAAGAGGTAATTGGTCTTCTCCAACTGGTACTAGTTCACCTTGGAAGGCTGTTATATCAGCTGCTTGACTTACTGGATACCCTACAAAACCATAAGTAACACTTTCACCATCATTACCAAATAATGCTTTTTTCTGGGCTATCTCAGTTTTAACGGTTGGATTTCTGTATAGTCTTGATATCGTAACTAAATTAGAGTAAAACACTGTAAGTTCAGCAATTTCAGGAATAGCTGATTGAATAAAAATATGGGTTTTCTTAGGGTCTATTCCAATTGATAATAAGTCACTTGTTAGTTCAAAAACATTTCTATATACTTTATCAGGATCATTAAAGTTATCGGTAAGGGCTTGGACATCGGCAATCTCTAAAAAGAACTCATTACCAGATTCTTGTAATTTTTTAAAGTTTACTGCTGCTCCAAATAAATGGCCTAAATGTAGGTTGCCAGTTGGTCTTATACCTGTTAAAATTGTTTTCTTTGTCATAATACACATCCTTTCTAAGTATTATACTACTTTTTTCTTATTCTTGTCATCTCATAATCAAAATTTAACATTTCAATATCAGGAATGGTTTTTAATATTTCATATACACTTTCCATAGCCGTGTTTTTATCTTCTTCACTTTCAATATTTTCTAAATACCAATTAATAAGACTCATTTCACTCTCATATTTTTTATTGTTTTTAATCTTTGTTAATAATAGTTTATAGTAACTAGCATTAATAATTTTATTTTGAAAGCAATAGTTAAAAT
>JABLTL010169096.1_pt1 | contig 45688 bp, 33 predicted proteins | sample 7160151 | NCBI WGS metagenome assembly JABLTL01 (sample SAMN14651223, study PRJNA627086) | human gut metagenome | isolation source: feces | host: Homo sapiens | reverse complement strand
GGACTATAGTTGAATATCATAGTTCCCTTAACGAGAGCATATTCCCCATAAAATGCTTCCTTCGTAGTGTAAATTAACCTTGACAGGAGCGAATAACCTTGTTTTTGCTTCTGTCAAGGTTTGCAATTGTGGATCACTCCGCGCGGATGGCGTCGGCGGGGTTGGAGTGGGCGGCGTGGAGGGTCTGGAAGAAGATCGAGACGACCGCGATTAGGAGCGACACGGCTCCGGAGGCTATGAATATCCACGGGCTCAGACCGATGCGGTACGAGAAGCTTTCCAGCCACTTGTCCATAATGAACCAGGAGAGCGGTACGGCGAATATGAACGACACCAGAAGCGGGGCGCAGAACTTCGTCAGGAGCAGGGACAGAACCTCGTTCGTGGTGCTGCCCATAATGCGGCGCACTCCGATCTCCTTTTTCCTTTGCCTTATGAAGAACAGCGACATCCCGATGAAGCCGAGGATGGAGATGAGCACTGCCACGCTTGTGAATATTCCCACGATTCTCATCGTGTTCTTTTCCTCCTCCAACGAAGCCTTTACAGTGGCATCCACACTTTGCACTTTCCAGTCAAGCTCCTCGGAAGTCCCGTCAACCTCTTTGACAAGATCGCACAGTTTCTTCCAAGCGTCATGGGAGCCGTCAGTCTTGACCATGAAATTAGGATCTTCTATCTCATCAGTGCTCTTGACAGTGATGAGGAACGGCTGATATGGATCAAGGATATTCGTCATATGGAAATTGGAGACGATTCCGGCGACCTGCGTCACGCCTTTATCACCGCCCCAGGATATTTCAGTCTCATCATCCTTCAGCCCAAGTTTTCCGGCGAGCTCCTCATTGATGTATTTCACATCGCCGGAAAGATGGTTGTCCTTAATCATGTTGATTCCCATTATGTCGATGAACTCCTTGTCCCAAGTCGTGAGATAGACCAGAATATTATTGTTGTCCTTGTCTGTGCGGGGGCTCATCGAACGATAGTTTCCGTCAAGGGATGTGCCTGAAAACGAGCCAATTCCTTTGATGAACGGCTGGCCTTTCAGAGCGTTTCTCATAACCTCTGGATTGTCGGAGCTGACGCGGTAGATGTTCTCTGTGTTGTAGCCCAGCGGAGCCTTGGCCAGATGGTCCATCTGGAGAAGGATTGTCAGAGTCGCTGTCATCATCGTCATCGTGATCACGTTCTGAAGGATTATGAATATCCTGCTGAGCACCATCTTGGAGTGGTAGCGGAACGAACCCTTGACAACATCGATCGGCTTGTACTTGGACAGCGAGACTGTCGGCATTATTCCGGAGATGATTCCGGTCAGGACAATGAACAGCAGGCTGACAGAGACTGTGGAGAAGTTGATGTCCTTAAGAATGTCGATTTTCCCTTTGAAGAGCACGGCCATCTTGTCCTCAAGCAGAAGCGCCAGCGCTCCGCCGATGATGAATGAGATGAACACCATCAGGGTGGATTCCCCGATCAGCTCCAAGGATATTCCCAAGCCATCGCTGCCGAGAAGCCTTCTGGTGGCCATTTCCTTTGCCCGGAAGCCGGTGTTGGCGACGGTCAGGTTGATGTAGTTGGTGACGGCGAACAGGAGGATGGCCAGCACGACGGCCAGTAATATTCCTAAAAGACTCTTGTCGCCGGTCTGAAGACCCGCTCCGCTGTTCTGCGGCGCGAACATCAGGCCGTCGAGCGGAATGAGGGCGGCGCTGGTCTTGCCGTAGAAGTCGAACATAGGAATATTCTCGGTACAGTAGTCGGTCAGGTCATCGATCTTGTCGTCGAGGTTGGCTCCCGGCCTCATCATCAGGAAGGACAATGTCGAACCCAACGGCCCGCTGACCATCAGGTCGTTGCGGAGTCTGTAGCCGAGAACCTGCGGCGCGCGTTCGAGATTGGCGATGACCGCTGTCTCGTTCAGCAGCACGGTCTTGTCCAAATCCTTGATGACCCCTGACACGGTGTAGACAAGCGAGCTGTCGTACGGGTCGCCGTTGTCATCACTCACGAAGACATATCGTGCCCCCTCGATTTGAAGCGGCTGGCCAAGAGCGTTGCCGTCAGGGAACAATGCCTTGGCAAGAGACTCTGTGACAACACATTTCTCAGGGCTGTCCAAGGCGGTCTCACGGTCTCCTTCTATCATCTTAAAATCAAAGAATCTGAAGAAATTGGAGTCCGCGAGCATTATGTTGCCGGCGTTGTCTCCCTGTGCCTCCTCATATGTTATGTCTCCGTGTTTGATCTTTCCGTTATGCATGTAAACGCAGCAGACATCCTCTACTTCAGGGTACCTGTCCTTGAGGGAATGGGCGCAATCCGGCCACGACATAAGAGAGTTGTCTGTACCAAGCACGTAGATCCTTTCATGGTTCCTGTGCCATTTGTCAATGCTGAACTGCCGGTAGGTGTAGTCCCCGATCAGTATCACAAACATCAGCGAGAGCGCCAGTCCCACCACGTTGATCACCGCATAAAGCGGATTGTTCTTCAGAAACCTAAAGAAATATTTCATTGCCTCAAATCCTTTTTCTTGCAAAACATCCTTGTACTATGGCCGTTTCGACAGGATCAGCGACCATTCGCAAAAACCGTCATTTGCGCAATCCATTATTATGCCAAAAGGATTAAATGATTGTCATTCAGAAATATACTTGTTTTATGAATATGCAGGAGTGTAAAGAAATTTAACACCCGGTGTAAAGAAATTTAACACTTTCATCGGTCACTGAGCCTGTCAAAGCGACTGCTTTCGGTAATGGTTATGCTCGTCGGCTTCGTGCGTGGAAGTTGGGATGTTGCGCACGGTGGTTATAAATTAAAGTCCCGTGGAGTGTACATATTGTGTGCTTCGGTCGCAACTTGTTCATTTTCCGTTTTGCGGATATGGTAAAAAACTGTAACTTTACGCCCGAAAACAGTTTTGGTTTATGGAAAAATGTATCATCGCGGCGGTTGCCGACAACGGGGCGATAGGGAAGGACAACGACCTGCTCTGGCATATTGCCGAAGATATGAAATATTTCAGGCGCACCACCACCGGGAATCCTGTGGTGATGGGTTTCAGGACGTTCCTTTCGATCTGCAGGCCGCTTCCTAAAAGGGTGAATATAGTCATTTCGACACGGTCTTGGGCTGATGTTCCGGAGGGCGTGATTGTGGCCCGGAGCCTTGAGGAGGCATATTCATTGGCGGAGAAGGCGGTTGGAGGTTGTGAGGCGAGTGTTGAGACTTCGGCGAAGAAGGTAAGTGTCGAGGAAGTGAATGCTGCGGACGTTGAAAGGAAAATATTCATAATGGGCGGCGGTGAGACTTACCGCAAGGCGCTTCCGACGGCGGACAAACTTTACATAACGCACGTTCACACCGCGATTGAGGATGCGGACACGTTCTTCCCGGTGATCGATCCGGTGATTTGGGAGGAGGAGTCGGCCACTCCGGTCGCCACGGATCCTGAAACTGGTTATACTTACGAATTTAAAGTTTATAGAAGACGATTTTAGGTCACTTCGACCCTTCGACAAGCTCAGGGACCAATTCCGGCATCCCCCACAGGCCGGGCAAATAAACGAACTTAACGAATATGTCAGACAGAGAAAACTTCGGCAGCCGCGCTGCCGTGATTATGGCCTTCGCCGGCTCCGCCATCGGACTCGGCAACATCTGGAGATTCCCCTATATGGTCGGTGAATATGGAGGCGCGGCCTTCATACTTATCTACATAGTGTGCTCCTTCGTCCTTTCCCTGCCGATCCTGTTCTCGGAATCGGTGATCGGCCGTAAGACCCATCTCAGCACATTCGGCGCGATGAACGCCTTGGCGCCACATTCCAAATGGAAATGGCTCGGTCTCCTGACGGTCGTCACACCGCTGATCATCCTTTCCTACTACAGCGTGGTGGGCGGATGGGCCATCGAATATCTCGTCAAATCCGCCACTTTCAGTTTCACGCCTGACAAGGCCGAGGCCGTCACCGGGATGTTCGGCGAGTTCGCCTCTTCGGTCTGGGGACCAATAATCTGTTTGTTTATATTCCTGTCGCTGACCGCTTTGATTGTCTTTCTGGGAGTCAAAAAGGGAATTGAGAAGTTCAGCAATGTTTCGATTCCCATCCTGTTCGTGCTGATTGTGGCCATCGCCATCTACTCGGTCACGCTTCCGGGAGCTGGCGAAGGAGTCAAGTATCTTGTCAAGCCGGATTTCTCAAAACTGACCCCAGGGGCGTTTTCAGCGGCGTTGGGACAAAGTTTCTTCTCGCTGTCTTTGGGCGTGGGGACTATGCTGACATATTCATCATATGTTAGTAAGAATGAGAATCTTATGGTTTCAGGCGCAGGCACCGCCGTGTCTGATTTGATTTTCGCTATGCTGGCTGGATTCGCCATTATGCCGGCTGTGTTCGCCGCCGGAATTGCTCCGTCCGCCGGACCGGGACTCGTGTTCGAGACCCTTCCTTACATATTCGCTAAGATGGGTGCTGGCGGTCAGATCGTGAGTTGTCTGGTAGCGATCCTGTTCTTCCTGACCATTCTGGTCGCGGCGCTCACATCGTCCATATCCATCCTTGAGGTCGGGGTCGCCTATCTTGTTGAGGAGAAGGGAGTTTCGAGGCACAAAGCATCAGTCGTGCTCTTCTTCGCCACGTTCGCTGTCGGGGTGCTGTGCTCGCTGTCGTTCGGACCGCTGTCGGATGTGAAGATTCTGGGAGACGGGATATTCAGTTTCTGTGACAAAATGTGCTCCAATTACCTGATGACGCTCGGAGCCTTCCTGTTCTCGGTCTTTGTCGGCTGGAAGATGGACAAGAAAGCCGTCCGTGACGAACTCACGAACGGCGGTTCCATCAAGTTTAACAACAAGTTGTTTCCGGTTGTCTATTTCCTCATCAAGTATGTCGCTCCGGTGACCATCGCGGTGATCTTCATTACCGGGCTTGTCGGGTAGTGTTCTATTTGATCCTGAACCTGTAGATCTGTCCGTCGCGTGGCTGTCTGCTGACGTGCAGGACCATGTAGAGCCATTTGCCCTTGACGTCCACGCCTTCCGGCTCATGATGCAGGTCGTTCAGGTTGACAGTTTTGACCAAAGTCTTTGTGTTCATGTCCACAACGTGCAGTAATCTGTCGTGAGGCGGGTAGCCGTCTCCAAGGTAGGCGTAATGCCCATTGAGAACACTGCCCTGATATATTTTTATGCCAGGTACATAGAATTCATCCAGCGCATCGTCCTGCGTAAGGTGTACCTCACCGTTTTCATCAGAGTCCTTCAAGGTTGGAAGTCTGAATTTCTTTATCAGCTTCCGCATCTCGCCGCTTGACCCATAGGTGTAGATGATCTTGTTCTTTCTGTCTATGAACCAGTCGAACGACCCTGTGTAGCCCTCTCCGGTGTGGAAAAGCTTCTGCACAATCGTGCCCCCGTCCAAAGTGATGTCCGTGACATAGCAGCAGTGATCTCCCTTGCATCCTGAGATGTAAAGCAACGGGAATTCCGATCCTTTTTCCACTCCGAAGGATGCGTTGTTGCAGTGCGACTTGTTTCCTTCCAACATGAAAGTGGAGACGTACTTGTTCTTTTTCATGTCAATGACGACACACTGCCCCTTGTCGTGAAACACAAACCCGTATTTTCCCCAGATAGCAAACCCTTGTGTAGCTCCCTTGACCTTGACGTTATCCGGAGTCAATTTCCCAAGGTCGCACACAAATTCCGGTGTCAGTTCCGGCCCCTTGTATTCCTGAGCCGAAGCCATCAAACCAAAGAACAGCGCGACCGTCAGCGCCGTGAAGATTTTTTTGAGCATTGTCTTTAATGTTTTTGAATATGGTAAAGTTACGTCTTTCATTTCAGACCGCAAAGAAACAAAAGGCGGAATTGATTATCTTTGCCGCAAAATTGTATCGCTATGAATCCCGTCACCGCAAGACTTTTGAGCCAGCAGTTGATTTGTCCTCAGTTCACTGAACCGGAGGAGGTTGTGTCGTGGTTCGGGGCGATGCAGGGGCAGGAGTACCGGATGGTCCGCTGGGCGGTGGCGATGCGGACCAAGAGTCCGTCTCTCAAGGCGTTCGAGAAAGCGTTCAACGAGGGGCGGATTGTCAGGACACATCTGCTTCGCTGCACTTGGCAACTGGTTGCGGGTGAGGATCTTGGCTGGATTCTGTCCGTTTGCCGGACGAAAGCCTTGTCCGGCCTTCGAGGCTGGATGAGCGCCAACAAGATCTCCATCCCGGCGGAAGAGCAGGAGCTGATTTCAGGAATATTCGAGGAAACATTGCTCCGGCAGTGTAGTGCCCGGAAGGCTGATTTTGTCGCCGCGCTCGCCGAAAGGGGAATCACGATGGACGATCACCGCCTGTCCTACCACATCCGTCTGGCGGAGCTTTCCGGACTTCTTTGCAGCGGCGACCTGCACCCGATGAAAAACACCTATTCCCTTGTGCGTGAGAAGATTGGAAATTCTTTGAATATCTCGGGAGAGGATGCCCTGGGAATGCTTGCCCGGAAATATTTCCGAAGCCACTCTCCGGCCACGTTCGAGGACTTCCTCTGGTGGTCCGGCCTGAATGTCAGCGACTGTCAGAAAGCTGTCGAAATCATTGGTGAAGAACTCGTTAAGGAAACGTGGAAAGGCCGTGAGTTCTATATTCACGAATCCTGCCGCACCAGAGGATTCCGCTCCGGAACGGTTCATCTCCTCGCTCCGTATGATGAATATCTCATCGGCTACAAGAGCCGTGATGTCGTCCTTCCGCCCGAGCATTCCCACAAAACCCACAGCAACAACGGAATATTCCAGCCCATAATAGCCCTTGACGGCGAGATCGTCGGCAACTGGTCCCCGACCTCCAAGACCGGCTGCTTTGAAATATTCAAGGATGGACTTTCCATCCCGGAAGATGTCCTCGCCACTCAGTTTGAAATTTACCAAAGATTCGCAAACCTCACTCGCTGAATTTGTGGTACGCTTGTAAGTTCAGAGGTATTCCCCTTCCCACAATTTTTGTAACGTGAAAAATTCGGGAAGGGGAATACCTCTGAACTCCTCCACTATAACTTGCCTTAGGATTACAGCGAATGCAGAAATCCGAAGGCGTGGCTCCAGTTCTGGAAACCGAGGTCAGAAGCGGAAATCAGGATGTTGAAGTTGCCGGAGTCGTAGAAACGCATCTCAAGATCGTCATCCTCATCGAGTTGGAGAAGGTTGACAGCGTCAGGGAACTCCTCGCGGATCTCCTCGAAGTACGGCCGGCCGAGAATCTTGAAGCCATCGGCATCGTCCTCGCACTCGGCGAAGTCAATGGCCATAGCCGGCTCGGCGAGCTCCTGATCATCATCGTCCACAAGGATGCACGAATTGAAGGTCTCCATATTTATCTGCTTGGCGTACTTGACCTTGACCGCCTTTTTCGGCCAGCGACCGAGCGGAAAATGCTCAGGGGAATCGTAACCGATGAACTCATCGATCGCCGCAAAGAAATAGAGCATCCCCTCGTGCGGCAGCAGCCCCTCCTTGTCGAAAGGCGCGATGTCCTCGCAATCGATCTGACAGATGAAAGTGAGGGGATATTCTCCCTCCGTTCCATCCTCTTCCGTGATCTTCATCATCGGGTACTCCGCCTGAGGTGGCAGATCAGGGTTGCCCCACCATTTGCTGCAGCAGAAAAGGTTGGATTCCGTCTTTCTGGGTTTCAAACTTATTGCCATATTCTTCAATTGAGTAAAATAATTGTCCTCTTTTGGCATTCAAACATAAGATGATTGCTATTATTAGGCGAGGACATTGTATTTCCTATTGGTGTTTGTGCTTGCTTATGAGACATCCGCCACGATGGCCGTGACGTTGTCCACGCCTCCGTTCCGTTTCGCGGCGTCGATCAGGGCCGCGCAGCTTTCCTCCGTGGAGCCGGATGCCAACAGCCGTTCGATCGCATCATCTTCCAGCATATCCGAAAGACCGTCAGAGCAGATAAGGATCCTGTCCGACTCCATCAGCCGGTCGGTGATGTCCAGAATGTAAGCCTCTGTGTCGCAGCCCGCTCCAATGCAGTTGTACAAAGCCTTGCCGGCCGGAAGCGGAACCATATCCCTTTCGTGAAGTGTCTGGTCTGAGGTCAGTTGCCTCAGCATTCCGTCCCTCAGGCGGTACGTCCGGCTGTCACCGATGTTCACGAGCAGAGTCTTTCCCTGCATCCAGACAATTCCAGTCAACGTGCAGCCCATCGCCTTGCCTTGATGCCGCTCGCAGGCCTTGGCGTTGAGATTGGCGCTTATGCTCTCGATCTTCAGTTTCAATTCAAAGATAGGGTTGTGATGCTCCAGAGATTTGTCCAACAGGTAGGCCCGCAAGGTCTCCAGAGTGAACTGGCTGGCATATTCACCGCTCTCGTGGCCACCCATTCCGTCCGAGACAAGTAGGCAGAAGGTCTCATTTTCAGTGACTTCCTTTTCTATATTCAGAGAATTGTCCCTGATCAGGTACATCCCAGCGGATGCCATATCCTCGTTGTTGTCCCTTATGCGTCCGACATCCGAGACGCAGCTGATTCTTAGTTTCATAGGCTATTCAACTGTGAATTTTAATGTGGCTATCTTAAGTTTTTGACCCTTTCGGAGGGTGTACCATTTGTCTTTCTCCAACCTCACCCCGTCTATGGCCGTGCCGTTGGTCGAACCCAGGTCGCAGATCTTCCACTCGCCATCCTTGAAAGCCAGTTTCCCGTGCCGTCCAGAGACAAATTTACAACTTCCGAGTTCCGGGAATATTCCTCCGCTCCTTCCGAACCCGCCTTCTTTGACATAGAGTGTCATATCTTCCCCCTTCAAGGTCAGCAGGGCATCGAATATCTGGTTGAAATCAATTTTTTCCAATGGCTTGGGGGAATCCTGTCGCGCGGCCGTATCCATCGGCTTTGGAGAGTCAGATGGTTTAGAGTTTACGGCTACTTTTGCGCCAAAGAATTCTTCGGCGCTGATAAGCAACTCGCCGCAGCGAGGGCAGGAAGTTCCTTTCTTGGGCTGCCGGCACTCCGGGCAGAACATCAGATGCTTCCCGCAGAGATCGCAGTAACGGCTGTCTTCGTCTATAACACCTTGACAGAACGGACATTTCATAGCAGATCCTCCTTTGTTATCGTCTTTGGCTTGGAACCCTCGTAGGCGGCCTGACGGTCAGCGCCCTCAGCGATGAGTTCCTTCATTCTTGAATATGCTCGGCCGGCCACCGCTGACTTGACTTTTCCGAACATATTCCTTACATCCCGCCCGTTGCCGAAGTCGAACGCGCGGTTGTCATACATATCTATGAAGCGGTCTTTCAGAATAGTTTCGGCCTCAGGCTCAATGGAATACCCTTCCTTGCGGCAATAGAGTCTGAATATGTCCATCAGCTCCTCGGGATTGTAGTCCTCAAAGGTGATGGCCTTCGTGAAACGGGATTTAAGCCCGGAATTGGAATCCAGGAACCGGCCCATCTCCCTCGTGTAGCCGGCGGCGATGCACACGAACCTGCCCTTGCGGTCCTCCAGCAGTTTCAGCAGTTCGGTCACGCTCTCGTTGCCGAACTCGTCGTTGTCGCCTTGGATCAATGAATATGCCTCGTCGATGAACAGGATCCCTCCCATCGCCCTGTCGATCGTCTCCCGTGTCTTCGGAGCGGTCTGGCCTTGGTACGGAGCCACCATGTCCGCCCTCGACACCTCGATCACATCCGGTCTCGCGATCACTCCGAGAGAGTACAGGATCCTTCCCATCAGCCTTGCGACAGTGGTCTTGCCGGTTCCCGGATTGCCGAGGAACAGATAGTGGTCAGGAACGATAGCGGTGAAGTCCCCGCCGGAAAGCTCGCTGTCCATCTTCTTCTGCCTCATCTCGTTGAGCATTGAACGGATCTCGTTCTTGACGCTTTCCAATCCGATCAGTGAATCCAGTTCCGCGAGGCACTCCTCCTCGGAAGCCACTTTCGGCTCTTCGAACGGAATGTCCTCCGGAAGGATGGTGAAGAAGGTTTCCTTGCCGACCTGGCTGTCAGGAAGCGCGTTGACCCTTGCGCCGATGTTACCCAGCACACTGTCGAGCATATTCCTTGCCTCACGGGCATTGCCGAAATCCTTCCCCGACTTTTCCGCCGAGAGCTTCCGGAACGCCTTGAGGGCTTTGTCCAGTGTGCCTCCTGCAAAGGAGTAGCCCTGCCCTTCGGCCATCCGGCGGAAGATCTCCGTCAGTTCCTCCGGCGTGTAGTCGTCGATGTTTATCCTGTGCGTGAACCGGCTGGCGAACCCTTCGTTGGCTCTCATCAGGTTCCGCATCTTGTCCTTGTAGCCGGCGCAGACCACCACGAACTTGCCCCGGTCGTTCTCCATCCGGACCATAAGCCGTTCCAGAGCCTTGATCCCCTCGGAATCAGAGCAGTGGCCGGTGTCGTCGAACGGAGCGAGGGCGTAGGCCTCGTCGATGAAAAGGACTCCGCCCATCGCCTCGTTCACAGCCTTGTCCATGTTCTTGTCCGACTCGTTGGCGTAGGTGCTTACGATGTCCTTGCGGCTCTTCTCGATGACCCGGTCTGTGGAGCATATTCCCATAGCCTTGAACAGCTTGCCGAGCACTCTGGCCACGGAGGTCTTGCCTGTGCCTGGGTTTCCGGTCAGGATGATGTTCACAGGACGGATCGAGGCCTTGCCTCCGAACTCCATCCGGCGCTGCTGGAAACGCATCTCCTCCGCAAGATCCCTCAGGGCTTTCTTGACGGACTCCATTCCGACGAAAGAGTCCAGCTCCTTCATCACGCTTTCCACCGAGATCTCCTTCGTGCCGTCCGGCCCGGCGATGTCCTCCCAGGTCAGGACTTTGCCCGAGCTGGCATATTCATCATCACTCAGACCCGCCGTTCTGGTGCAGAGCCGCTCGAAGCAGCGGTCGAAGGTGTTGCGCACCTCGCGGGCATTGCCGAAGGTGTCGGTGCGGCTCAGGTACATCCGCTCAAAATATTTTCCGACCTTGCCCGCTGCCTCGTCCGAAAGGGACAACCCCTTCTTTTTCACCATATTCAGGAATATCTCGGTGAGTTCCTTGCCATTGTAGTCCTTGAACTCTATCTTCTTCTTGAATCTGGAGTCGAGTCCGGAGTTGGAGCGCAGGAACATCGTCATCTCCTTGGTGTAGCCGGCGATTATGCAGACGAAGTCTCCGGCCCTGTTCTCAAGGTACGGCAGCAGGGTGTCGATGGCTTCCTGGCCAACCTTGTCGTTGTCTCCTTGCTTGAGGGTGTAGGCCTCATCGATGAACAGGATTCCGCCCATTGCCTTGTTGATGACCTGTTCGGTCTTGAGGGCAGTGTCTCCGACATACTGCGAGACAAGATCCTTGCGTGTCACCTCGACCAGATGGCCGCTCGGGAGTACCTGAAGGCTGCCCAGAATGTCAGCGAACAGCCTTGCGATAGTGGTCTTGCCTGTGCCTGGATTGCCTGTGAAGACAAAGTGGCTTTTCAGCTGCACAGGCTTGCCGGGATTGTCCCTCTTCTGTCTCTTGATGCTGTCGATGATGGACTGAATCTCCTGTTTGACTTCTGTCAGGCCGGTGAAGGCGTTGATCCTGGCCATGATCTGTTCCTCGGTGAGCTCCTCGAACGGCTCTCCCGGAATGTCGGCCTCCTCGATTTGGGAGCCACCCCGGCTGAACATGTTGAAGGCGCTCTCTTCGGCTATTTTTCCGGCCAGGATTCCGTTCTCCTTGGTTCTGCCGCCACGGAACATCTTCTTGAAGACAAGTCCCAGCCTCCTTTCCGCCTGAGGACTGATCGCCGTCCTGAACTTGTCCCTGACCATTGACACGCACATCGCCTTGAGGTCGTTGTCCTTGAATGGAGAGATGTGGAAACGGAACTCGAAGAGTGACTGTGCGTTGCTGTCAGCGCTGATAAAGGTGCCAAAGCCGTCTTCAAGGCCGCACAGGATCACCACCGGCATATTCACATCAACCTTCATCCTCGCGAAGAGTTTGTCCAGCTGTGAGGAGCCGCCCTTGGCGTTCACCAGATTCTGGCAGTTCGTGACCACCAGCGCTCCGGTCTTGATTTTGGTGAGATTCTCGTCCAGTTTGGAATTGAACTCGTTCCAGTCGGCCGCGTCCACGGTCTTAGGCCTGAGGTTATCCGTGATATGATTGTGATAGAGAATTTCGGCCAGTTTTTCGGCCAGATAGGTCTTGCCGGTGCCGGTCTCTCCGGTGATGATGCAGTCAAGCCCTGGCCTTACATCACTGCCGGTACGCTTGCGGAACTCGGCGGTCTGCTCGCAGCGCTTGGTGAAATTTGCGAGGGGTTCCTTGACGCAATCCTTCGCGATCATTCCGTCCCCGGTCACAGAGCCTGCCGAAGTGACCGCTCCTGATGAGCCGGCCGCCCTTGACGCTTCGATTGCTTCGACAGGCTCAGCAACCGCAGCGACCGCTGCAACCAGCCTCTCCCCGCACCATTTGCAGTACGAAGCCTCATTTCTGTTCGTCTTTCCGCACTTCTGACACGTTTTCATGAACCTTTTCTGTTATCTTGTTGATTGTGTTACCGATTTTCGGATGATTCTCCGTGATTTTCTCCGTGTCGCTGATCCGAGGAATGACCGCGACAGGGAAGAGCAGCAGGAAGGTCGTCATCGCAGCCAAAACCAAATGCTTCAGCTTGTGCAGCAGGCTTTTAAGGTACTTTGACCGGAAGAACTTCTCGTTGGCGAACAACGATGAGACGAAGTCATCCTCGCCAAGATTGAAAGCATAATGCAGAGGCTCCAGAATCGTATGGTCTTCATTCGGGTTCCACATCTTCCTAAGTTCGGAAGCTCCCTCGTCACGCGAGAACATCTGTTTGGCGAACCACACGATCGCCGCGGCCACGGCCGCGATGGTCACATAAATGATGTACTTTCCGAGGAACCATTTGCAGAGGAAATACACCGCTACGGTCAGGATGATGAATCTGAATATGTAGGTGAACAGGTTCCTGTCGTAACTCCTGTTGTAGAAGAATAGGTTCAGCAGCAGCGGGAACACGATTCCTCCTCCCCAGACCCAATAGACTGATTTGCCGACATTGTCCAGAACCGGATAGTCAATCGCTCCGATGACGAGCATGAACAGCATCGCAAGACATGGGATGAGCCACAGCGCCACCGCCGCGATCTTCTCCAGCAGCCCAAGAAGCAGGACAGGTGGAGGTAACTGATGCCATCCGACCGCTGTCGTGGCCTCGTTGTAACGCTTGAAATTCTCGTCATCCTTGTCGTATTTGCCTATGAGTTTCAGGTACTTGACCGTTAACCTCTCGTAGGTCAGCCGCTTGCTCAGATCTCTCTTGGGATCTTCCTGCAGCTTGACGGCGAACCAGGCGTCCAGAGCGTAGAAGTCCAGAGCCTCCCGGATCTCGTCGTCCTTGATCTTGTTCAGGTCGTCAAGATTGTAAACGGTCTCCCCTGAGGCCGGAAAATAGAAAAACGCCGGTTCGGAAAGTCCCTCCGCTGCCTTCATCATAGCGATGTCCTCGTTGTAAGGGCCTGGTTTCCCGATGTTGTCGGGGCTGTCGTAGTCCGTGCAGTAAGCTACCCATTTGTCCTGCGCGGAGAACCTGTCCCCCTTGCTGATGAAGAACCTGTGCAGGTAGGAATCCTTGTAGTCGCCTTGGAACGACTTGACCAGCAAGTCTGCCAGCGAGGCCGGGCACATTCCCGAATATGGATTGATGTCTGAGTACCAATCCTTGTACATCTTGTCCCTCTCGCTGTCGAAGACGCTGCGGTAGGCGCAGAAGGCAGCGTTGATGAGCAGTCCGATCGACTCTCCGTCCATCGCGTAGTTCGGGTCTTTCGGGTCTGTGATCAAGCTGATGTCCGCCGCAGGGTTGATGGTCTGGATAACAAGCCGGTACAGCATCTCGTAATCCTTGATGCCCTTGCGCACCTGGATCAACCTGTCAGCGTCCTTCTCGGAGAATACCCTGACCATCTCGGCGAACCCGAGCGAGCAGAGGAACTGCTTGTCCTCATCCGCCACAACCCTATATTCAGAGCAGAATCTCACCACGTCCGTGATGTTGTAGCAGTCCACCTCCGTGAACTTTTCCTCCTTTCCGGTCTTCTTGCCTTGCAGGGTGCGGAAATATTTCCGGTCATATATTCCCCAGACTATCACGCTCTTGGCGTAGCCGAAGCTGTCTTTCAGGGCGGCGCAGGTTCTTGAATATATTCCGTCAGTCTCCTTTTTCCCAAGACGCACCTCGCTGTAGAGGTAAATCGGGTTGCTTCTGTCGCCCAGACTTGAACCGAAACCGCCGTCGCCGTTGAGGAGTTTGTTGACATTCACGCAGACATTTCCGTTGCGGTTGTAGAACGGCAGCTGCGGATCGAGGGACAGAGCGGCGGCATAGAGACCCGCCAGCTGGTTCTTCGGGTAGATTCTCTCCACGATGTCGTTCAGCTTCACCTCCATCTCCGGCATCACCCTGCTTATCCAGCCGCTGATCTTGCCTTTGTAGAGGTAGGCCGTTCCGAGGGCTTGGTCCTCCATCATGAACTGGGCCAGCTCCTTGGCCGTGTGCGCGATCTTGTTCTTACCTGAATCGAAGACAATACGCAGAATCTCAGCGTCTTCCACCACAGGAATATTCTCGCCCTCAAGGGTTCTTCGGATCTCATCGTAACTCCATCTGTTCTCCGGCTTGCCGACCAGAAGTCCTCTGGTGATAGTGCGAAGAGGCTCCGGCATATCCTCCGGCACAGGCAGCTTGCCCTGGATCTTGAGCTTCACCAGTTCGGGTTCTTTCTTGCGGAACTCGCTGTCTCCCATCCACATGGAGAGGACCGACATTCCGAGGGCATAGTAGTCCGAGGCCGCCGTCATTATGGCGTAGGTGACATCTCCGATGCGGGTTGTGTTGGCGTAGAGTTCCGGCGCGGCATAGATCACGGTCCTGGACTGCGGAGTGTTGACGCTTCCGTCGTCCCCGAGAACGTCTGCGATCCCGAAATCCGAAAGCACGACCAGACCTGAGGCCTTGTCGGTGTAGAGTATGTTCTCAGGCTTGATGTCCTTGTGCAGCAGCCCGACCCTGTGCAGTTCACTGAGATTTCTGGCGGTCATCGCAGTGATCTGGAGGATGGCGTCAGCGTCTTTCCTGAGATCATAGCCCGCCACGGAGCCATCCTTGCACAACGGCATCAGGACGTAGCCTCTGTCGGTGGCATCGATCCTGACCGTCCCGCTTTCAAGAATATCCACGATCGCCGCCTTCCCTTTCAGCCGCTCCAGCCTTTTAAGAATATCCTTGCGTACGCCATTGCCACGGCGGTACAGTTTCAGGGCGAAGTTTCCCTTCGCCGAACTGACCACATAGACCTCGGCCTCGCCTCCGTTGCCGATCAGTCTGTCAACGCTGTAGCGGTTGCCTCTGAGGGTGATCTCTTCTTTTGCCTGGATCTTGGCCGCATCGTCCGCCGTTCCATTTGCGGCCACTGTGCCGGTTGTCCCGCAAGTGAAAGTTGCCTTTGCGGTCACGGTTCCTGAATATTCAGAATCAGATTCGGTTCTGCACGCGCTTGTCGCGGTGATGTCCGCTACGGCTGTGCCGCTGTCTGCGATGGTTCCTGCCATAATTCTTTTTATTGTAAGCTGTTATCCTATGCTGGCCTTGTCGTTTCTATTTGAAATCCAGTATCTTTTCTTCCTTATATTCATAGACCCATTTCCCGCCGTGCCACGGTTCGCAGCACTCGCTCGGGCAGTTGTGCCAGCATCCGCAGAAGTTGCAGACCCAGGCTTCTCTGGTCTTTGTCAGGATGACCTTCTCCACAGGCAGCTTTCTGGCCGAGAAATAGTTCCGTTGCTCTTGCGGAGTGGAACCCACCGGCGGAAGCATCTCATTCAGAGCCTTGTTCAGTTCCTCCTGGATTTTTGAATATTCAGCCCGCAGCTCGGCCTTGCTCTTCATCTTATTGGCCGCGGAACAGGTGGTTCGACAAGGCTCACCAGTCGCCGAAGTTCTCGGTTCCTGAGCTTGTCGAAGGGCCGGTGCTTCGACGGGATCAGCAACCGACCCAGTCTCCCTCTTCTGGTCGCTGCGGTCGCTGAGCTTGTCGAAGCGCCTCAGCGTGGTCTTTCCCAGCAACTCCTTGAGCCTCAACACATCCTCCGGCAACTCAATCTCCTTGATCTCTGATTCCGGAACCTCTTGCTCCTCAGCCTCAATCCTTGCCAGCAACTCGGCCGCTTGCACCGCCAGTTCCGCCGCCTTGAGAAACTGCGGATCCTTTTGCGCCCTCTCCAACTCCTTCTTCGCCGCCAGCGTCAACGGCTCATTGCATTTCCGGCAGAATCCACCGGCGTTCCTGGTTCCGCATTTCGGGCAGACAATTCCGCTTCTGCTCATCCCGCACTCCGGACATTCATCCTCTCCGCGAGGAATGTCCGCCCCGCAGAACGTGCACCAATCCACAAGCGAATGCCCACAGGACGGGCACCATTCCCAGCTTTTCCTTACCGGTTGCCCGCAGTGTGGACATCCGATGTCATCGGAAGACGCGCGGATCTCATTCACTTGATTCAGAATGCTTTCCTTGTACAGTTCCTTTTGCTTGAGCTTGGATTCCATATTCGTAGATTCTTATGGTTCTATTGTTTCTTTCAGTCAAGAGGCGTCGATAAGACTACTTCTTAGTTTTTTGGAAGTTCGATGACAAACCCAGAAATCACCGGATAGTGGTCGGAAATGTATTTGACACCGAATTTCTGCTCATCAATGACGTTGAAAGTCCGCGCCTCGGCGTTGCGGTAGAAGATGTGGTCTATCATTTGAAGTCTGGCTCCGTTTCGGCCGAAATCATTGAAAGAAGGGGTTTTGTCCGCCTTTTTCACGGTTTTCCCGGATTCTTTCAAATAGGTGGCCAGCGGCTTGAGAGCCTTGTCCTCGCTGGTGGTGTTGAGATCACCGGTCATAAACACGACCGCATTGTCCCCGGCGATCTCCTTTATCTTTTCCACCATCAGGACGGCACTTTCATGCCGTGCCTTCTCACCGGTGTTGTCAAAATGTGTGTTGAAAAGGAATATTATCTGTCCGGACTTCCTGAAACGGAGCTTGACCCAGTTGGCCGTCCTTACATATTCAGCGTCCCAGCCTTTTTTTTCGGGAGTCTGGTCCTCGTTGAGCCAGAATGTGCCGTAGTCCAGCAGCTCGAACCTGTCGGCAAGGAAGAAGATCGGGTTGAAGCCGAACTCGGAATCCTGGTTGACGGTTCCGGGTTTTCCGTTGCCGTCGATCATAATGTACTTCTTCAACTCGTTCATCAAGAAGGACTTCTGTCCTGGTGCCGCCTCTTGGAGACCGATAATGTCTGGAAGATATTTCCTGATCGCCTTGACGCATCCGGCCTTCCTGCTTTCCCAATTGTACTTTCCGGTGTCCGCCGGGAACTGGATCCGGATGTTGAACGACATCACGCTGGCTTTCTCACTCTTGGCCTCCGCCTTGATTCCGGACAGCGCCAAAACAGTGATGACAGCGGTCACTAACAATAATATTCTTCTCATAAACCAAAAACTTCTTTTTCAAGCGTTAAAAAATATGCCGCCGCGATGGCGTGAATATTTTTGTGTCGCTTAGCGGGTGATTCTTGCCACCCAGCCTCCGCCAGGAGCAAGATGGATTTTCACGATCCCGTCCGCCGGGATCTTCGCGGAAGTTTTCTTATAGTCTCTGGCTGCCCTGTCGGCGTTGATTCCGTCCTGGAAGACGGTCATATTCCCGTCTCCGATGAAGTTCAGGTCAAGGGTAAGGTCGCGCGCATCCCAATTCGTCAGCGCCCCGATGTACCAGATGTCTCCACTGCGGCGGGCCACGGCGACATATTCACCGATCTCTCCGCAAATCGGAACTGTCTCATCCCAGACGGTAGGGAAGCCTGCGATGAACTCCGTGCACTCCGGTTCGGCCATATAGTTGGACGGCGAGTCGCAGAGCATTGTCAGCGGCGCCTCGAAGACGGCATATTCCGCGAGCTGACGGCAGCGGGTACCCTGGCTCATCGCCTCGGATCCGATAGGGTGGTAGTTCTTCCTTATTGCGTTGCGCATCGCCCCTTGGGTGTAATCCATCGGGCCGGCCACCATCCTGACGAAAGGAATCGTCACATCGTAGGTGACCTCGTCGTAGCCTTCCGGACTCCATTTCAACTGCTCCAGTCCGGCGACACCCTCGAAATTAAGTACATTCGGGTAAGTCCTTTGGATTCCCGCAGGTTTGTAAACCCCGTGGAAATCGATCAGCAGATGGTTCTCGGCGGCGATCCTCGCCATCCTTTCGCAGAACTTCACGGCCTGCTGGTCGTCCCTGTTGATGAAATCGATCTTGAATCCCTTGAAGCCCATCTTGGCGTAGTGGCTCATCGCCTTCTCCGGGTTCTTCACGATGCTGTTGTAGCTTGCCCAAAGGATGATTCCGACCCCCTTCCCGTCAGCATAGGCGACGAGTTCCTCAAGGTTGATGTCGGGGTTGATCAGGAAGAGGTTGGCCTTGGCTCTCTGCGCCCAACCCTCGTCCATAATGATGTACTCGATGCCGTGCGCGGCAGCGAAGTCGATGTAGTACTTGTAGGTCTCCGTGTTGATTCCAGCCCGGAAATCGACTCCGTAAAGATTCCAGTCGTTCCACCAGTCCCAGGCCACCTTGCCAGGCTTCACCCAGCCCCAGTCAGTGTTCTCGTCCGCCGGAGTGGCAAGCTGCCAGACCAGATCCATCTCCATCAGCGACTTGGCGTCCTGAGCGATCCCGATGACCTTCCACGGGAACTTCTGCCCGGCCTCGACCTTGGCGATGTAGTCGGCGTAGTTCATATCCTGATAGACGTACACCCCGTTAGGTCTCAGCCCGATCGGGTATGGCGCGCGGACGCTTTTCAATTCCTTGCCGCCCTGCCCGTTGAGGAACATTCCAGGATAGCCGGACAAATCTGACTCGGTGATGACGATCTTCACCCCGTCAGCCGCGTCCACCGTCATCGGAAGGAACACCAGCTTCGCGGGATTCATCCGGGACAAATGAATATGCTCGTAGGTGTTCTCGAACGAGTTGACGAACTGCTGCTTGAATGTCTTTCCGTCGTCGCTCTTGACGTAAGGCACCCACGCCGTCCAGTCCTCGGCGAAGTTGAATTCCGTAAGCTCGTCAGTCACAGTGAACTCCCCGGACTTCACTGTCGAGATGAACCTGTATGCCACCCCGTTGTCGAACGCCCTGAACTCCACATTGTACCCCTTGAACTCCAGCGTCAGGAAATTGTAAACGTCATCCACGGTCGCCTTCTTGTAGTTCATCGCCGGAATACCCTTCACATCGTGGCTCCCTTTCCTGCTCCTGCGAACCTTGTCCGCTCCGCCAAATACCGTCCCGTCCTCAAATGTCATCGAGATCTCAGATGGTGTCAGGAGCGCAACCCCATCGCGGCTTATTGAATATCTCAGTCCGTCCCCAGTAGAGATTTCCGCCACGATCTTCCCGTCCGGAGAAGAAAGCGACCAATTATTCCGCGCCCCGAAGGCCACCAAAGGCAAGCCGATGAGCATCGCCGCCGTCAAAAGAAGTTGTTTCAGTGTCATATTACCCATAGTAATGAAGCTGATTTCAATAAAAATCAAAAATAGTCATTTTCCCGAATTTTACCAAAACGGGACAGGTTTGAATATGTGAGCATACCTCCCGGGGAACGTTTCCGCCCCGAAATGTCACCGAAGAGCGCCTCTTGACCCTCTTCGGCAATGAAATCGCTCAAAAATGTCGCCCGAGAGACCTTGTTGATCATGACGGTGGCATTATATGCGGAAAATGCCACCGTTGTATGTGTTTTTGCCCCTGACAAGAGCGATATTGCCTGTTTATGCTCCTCTGATCGTGCTCATAGCCGATAAACACGGTTATGTATTGCCCGGAACTGTCTATCGTAGGAATATTTTACATTATACCTTTGCGATAACCGCCTGAAATCAGCACTTGTCGCAAGGCAATAAAATTTATTCTTGTGCGGTAACTCGATTTTTTTTACCTTTGTCGCAAAGCGATAATGAATATGGCAAATGAGATCATAGGAAGGGAAGAGGAGGTCAAACTGCTCGAAGAATGCTATCAATCAGGTAAGGCTGAATTGGTTGCGGTGTATGGCAGAAGACGGGTCGGGAAAACCTATCTGGTAAAAAACCTGTTTCAGGATAGGTTTGACTTCTTTGTCACGGGGCAATACGAGGGGAAACTTCGGGACGAACTGTATTTGTGGAACAGGAAACTCGTGGAGTGCTCCGGAAACTTCTACCCTATGCCGCGCGATTGGAATGAGGCGTTTGAGCAGCTGAAGCACTATCTCGGCACGATCGCGAAAAAGAGAGTCGTGATATTCATAGATGGGATGCCGTGGCTGGACACTCCTAAGTCGAAGTTTGTCAGTGCTTTTGAATATTTCTGGAATGATTGGGCCTCTTCGCGGAGCGAACTTATGGTGATCATCTGCGGTTCGGCCACAACGTGGATGAATGAAAATGTCATCTCTCAGAAAGGCGGGTTGCACAATCGGGTCACACGGAAGATAAAGTTGTCTCAGTTCAATCTTCACGAGACTTCTCTTTTCCTGGCCAAGAAAGGCATCAAATGGACAAACCACCAGATCGCGGAGTGCTATATGGTTCTTGGCGGCACCCCGTACTATCTCGATCTGCTCCGCAAAGGCTATAGTCTGCCTCAGAATGTCGATTTCCTGTTCTTTCGGAACAACGCCGAGCTTGACGGTGAATATGATGTTTTGCTGAAATCCTTGTTCAAGGACTCGCAGACCTACAGGCGTGTGATCGAGCTTCTTGCCAAGCGCTCCAAAGGCATGACCAGAAAGGAGATGTGCGAAGAACTGAAGTTTTCCGATGGCGGAGCGTTCACTACCATTCTTGAAAACTTGAGGAATTGCGATTTCATACGGTCATATTCAGCGTTCGGGAAGAAGGACAGGGACACGATGTATCAGCTTGGGGATATGTTCATTCTGTTCTATCTCAAGTTCGTCAAGAATGGTGGCGGAAAGGACGAGGCCTTCTGGTCGAACTCTATTGACGATCCGGCGAGACGGGCTTGGTCAGGATATGCTTTTGAACAGCTCTGCCTCAGTCATATTCCTCAAATCAAGGAAGCCTTGGGCATCCGTGGCATCCTTAGCAATGTCTGCTCCTGGTACAAGAAAGGGGACAGTGAAAAGGGAATAAAAGGGCATCAGATCGACATCCTTATAGAACGCCGGGACCAGGTGATAAATGTCTGCGAGGCAAAATTTTCCAACAGGCCCTACGTCGTGACCGGAAAATATCTTCAGGAGATGTTTGAACGGATGGAGGATTTCCGCGACACGGTGAAAACCAACGCCGCCTTGCATCTCACGATGATCGCGTCAGACGGACTTGCGACCAATGAATATTCAAGTGAAGTCCAGAGTGTTGTGACGCTTGATGATCTATTTAAGAGTTGATGTTTCTTGTGTTTTGTGCACTTTGGAATGATGATAATTGAAGTTTTGTGCACTTTAGTAATGTTGAAAAAATAAGTAAGCGTTAAAATTGCATCAATCGATAAAATTGAATACATAGAATCACCCTGAACATTATATAACGGCTCTGTTGTTTTGATTTTTTTGAGCCTTGTGCAAACCCTGTGCAAACCTATTTCGTGCAGGATATGCTGGCGGATCAGGACAGAGAACTTCATGTCTTTTTTTCTTTTTTGAACAAAATCGTTTGCGCAACGCACAATGAATCAAATTGTTCTGTGCGGAGGGGAATATATTTGCAAATTAGAATAATTATTAATATCATTGCGGAAGATATGACTGGCAGACCGAGGATTCTTTCGACAAGGTGACATCCTTTCAGAAGCGTCCCACTTACATACAAACTGAAGTTTAACATACAAACCGATTGATGAATGAAAAAGTTCAACAGTTTTGATGCTGGCTCCAGAAGCGGGTGCAAACAATGTCGTAATATTCCCTGACCATCACTGGTCCGGTGCGGCATTGGCAATTCTGCCGTCCTTCCCTTTCACGTCGGCTTTTCCGGCCTCCAGGCTGCTCCTTGCTCTGATTGCGGGAGGAGTGGCTTACGCGGCTTCTGACCAAACAGACACCGAGTCCGGTGTCCTCAAAACGTGGGTCTCCTGAGGAGTCGCACAGAAGTTTCACAAACCATTTACAAACTGATTTCATTATGTTTAAAACAATGATTGTCAAGAGCATAGGGGGTGGTATTGCCCTCGCTATACTCTTGTTATCCTCGACAGGCCTCAAGGCGGCGGTGACGCACTCCGGTGGCTCGGCGACGCAACAGCAGCAACCGAAGACCCGGATCCTATCGGGAACCGTTCTGGACGCCGTCACGAACGAACCCGTGATCGGGGCGGCGGTCCAGGTGCGCGGCCGTCAGGGCGGGGAGATCACCGACCTTGACGGAATGTTCACCATCGATGTCCCGTCCGGGGCGGTCATCACCGTCACATCGCTCGGCTACCGTTCCCAGTCTTTGAATGTCGGAACCCGGGACAACATCAGGATTCTCCTTGAGCCTGATTCAGAGGTTCTCGAGGATGTGGTTGTCACCGCGTTCGGCGTGGGACAGAAGAAGGAGAGCGTCGTGGGAGCCGTGCAGCTGGTGCGGCCGGAGTCCCTGATCGTTCCTTCCGCCAACCTCTCCACGGCGTTCGCGGGAAGACTCGCCGGAGTGGTCTCCTTCCAGAGAAGCGGAATGCCGGGACAGAACGGGTCTGACTTCTACATCAGGGGAATCTCCACCATCAGCGGAGTCACGTCACCTCTGATCATCCTTGACGGAGTGGAGATCTCGGCAGGAGACCTCAACGCCATCGACCCGGAGATCATCGAGGGCTTTTCCATCCTCAAGGACGCGACGGCCACGGCGATGTACGGCACAAGAGGGGCCAACGGTGTGATGATCATCACGACCAAGAGCGGGCGCGACCTTGACAGGCCGATCATCGGATTCAGGATCGAGACCAACGTCACGACCCCTACCAGGCTGCCGAAATTCGTTGACGGAGCCAGATATATGGAACTCTTCAACGAGGCCGTGACAAACCAGGGTACAGGCGACGTGCTCTTCTCCAAGGAGAGGATCGACGGCACAAGGAAGAGGCTCAACCCTTACGTCTACCCGGACGTGAACTGGTACGACGAGATCTTCCGCAACCACGCCTTCAACCAGAAGGTCAACTTCAACATCCGCGGCGGAACCGGCAAGATCACCTACTTCATGAACCTGACCGTGAATCACGAGACGGGTATGCTCCGCGACAGGAGCAAGGACTTCTTCTCGTTCAGCAACGGAATCAACGTGATGAAGTACGCCTTCCAGAACAACATCGACTTCCACATGTCCAAGAGTTCCACAATCTCGCTTCACCTCAACGCGCAGGTCAATGACATCACCGCTCCGGCAATCAACAACAATGACACGAGTCCCGCCGGACAGATGAACAGGATCTACTCCTCCATAATGGACTGCAATCCGGTGGACTTCCCTGTCTACTTCCCTGCGGGAGAGGAGAAATGGATAAAGTGGGGAGCTTTCAGCGGCGGCAACGACCAGGGGGCGACGAACCCGTTGGCGCAGGCCACCAGAGGCTACGGCACCAGTTTCGCGAGCACGGTCATCGCCAACCTTGACTTCGAGCAGAAACTCGACGTGCTGACCAAAGGATTGAGGTTCAAGGCGATGCTCTCGTTCAAAAACTGGAGCAAGACCACCACGAACCGTTCGCAGGGCGTCAACCGCTACTCCCTTGAAGGCTACACTGTCAACCCTGACGGAACCTATGACCTGAAAGTGACGCCGATCGGCACACCGGGCAAGCCGGTGCTCTCCACCAACAGAATAATGGAGGGAGACCACCGGATATATTTCCAGACCTTCTTGGACTGGAACAGAACCTTCGGAAAGCACTCGGCCAGCGCGATGCTTCTGTTCAACATGGACGAACTGTCGTTCAACAGCGGCGGAGACCTCATCAGTTCGCTGCCGAGGAGAAAGGTCGGCTACGCTGCCAGGCTGTCCTACGACTACGACCACCGTTACCTGCTCGAGTTCAACGCCGGCTACAACGGCTCCGAGAACTTCGCCAAAGGCCACAGGTACGGATTTTTCCCTTCAGTCGCCCTGGGCTGGAACGTCAGCTCGGAAAAGTTCTGGGCTCCTGTCAAGCCGGTCATCTCAAGACTCAAGCTCAGAGGCTCTTACGGACTTGTCGGCAACGACCAGATCGGTGGGACGCGGTTCATCTATCTGGCGGATGTGAACCTTGAGGCCTCACCGTGGTTCACTACTGGCTATGGTACAGGACAGACCCAAAGCCTCCGGGGTCCTACCTACAACCGCTTCCAGAACAATGACATCACCTGGGAGATCGGACGGAAGGTGAACGCGGGGGTCGAGATGGAGCTGTTCGGGTCGCTCAGCCTCACGATGGAGGCTTTCAGGGAGATCCGGAGCAACATATTCCAGCAGAAACTGTCGATTCCCAACTATCTCGGAACGGCAAACACCGTCATCTACGGCAACCTCGCCAAGGTTAAGAACTACGGATTCGACATCTCCGCCGAGTTCGGCAAGTCTTTCTCCAAGGACTTCTACGTGCAGTTCCTCGGCACGTTCACCTACGCGCGCAACAAGGTTCTTGAATATGACGAAGCCCCCGGCACGCGTCCGGCGAACTCCAGGATCGGACATCCGGTCAACACGATCTACGGTTTCATCAGCGACGGTCTCTACATCGACCAGGCGGATCTGGACCGCAGTCCGGAATCCACTCTGGGCAACATAGCGATAGCCCCGGGTGACATCAAGTACATCGACCAGCCCGACAAGAACGGCAAGCTTGACGGGAAGATCACCACGGACGACGTGGTGGCGATGGGGTACCCTACCGTCCCGGAGATTGTCTATGGTTTCGGGCCGACGATAACGTACAGGAACGTTGACTTCTCGTTCTTCCTTCAGGGGGCGGCGAGGACATCGCTGATGATGTCTGGCTTCCATCCTTTCGGAGCGCAGTACAACAGAAACGTCCTCCAGTTCGTGGCTGATGACCATTGGAGTCCTACCAACCAGAACATAAGGGCGGCCTACCCGCGCCTTACAAAGTACGAGAACAACCACAACTCCAGAGCTTCTGACTTCTGGCTCAGGGACGCTTCGTTCCTCAAGCTGAAGAACGTGGAGGTGGGTTGGAGAATCCGCAACGTAAGAGTCTACGCCAACGCCGTCAACGTCCTGACCTTCTCCAGGTTCAAGCATTGGGATCCGGAGATGGGAGGCGGGGCAGGCATGCAGTACCCTACCCAGAGGACATTCAATCTTGGTCTGCAAGTGACATTTAAATGATAACAGCGATGAAAACATTCAGTAAAATAGTCTTTCTTGCCTGCCTTTGTGCTGGCGTTGTCTCCTGCGACTTTCTGGACATTGTTCCCGACGAGAAGGAGAAGGCCGAGGATGCGTTCGAGGATGTCAGAGCCGCCGAACGGTATCTGTATTCCTGCTACAGCTACCTCCCGAATCCGCGCGAGGGGCCTACCTCTCTGGATTTCATGACGGGAGACGAGGTGATCACCGCTTTCGAGCACGAGACATTCGCCTCGTTCCCGAAAGGCAACTTCACCGCCTCCTCGCCTGTCATATCGTACTGGAACACCCTGTTCCAGGGCCTGAGGCAGACTTACATATTCCTCAACAATGTGGACAAGGTTCCTAATCTACCCGCAGGCACACTCGCGGACTACAAGGCGCAGGCGACCTTCCTCATCGGCTACTATCATTTCCTGCTTTCAAGGTGCTATGGCCCTATCATCATCATCGACGAGGAGCCGAGTATCCTGACCGTGGCCTCGGACTACAAGGCCAGGACGCCTTACGACCAGTGCGTCGATTTCATCTGCGACAAACTGGACGAAGCGGCGGCGGGTCTCCCTGCCAAGCGTCCTGCGCTGTACTACGGACTTGCGACAAGCGTGGTCGCCAAAGCCCTGAAGGCCAGGATGCTGCTTACCGCGGCCTCACCTCTGTTCAACGGCAATTCCGAGTTCTACTCTGATTTCAAGGGCAAGGACGGGACACAGCTGATGCCTTTGCAGTACGATCCGGCGAAATGGCAGAGGGCGAAGGAGGCATTCGCCGAGGCCATCAGGGTCGCGGAGGAGGCCGGCCACAAGCTTTACATGAACGACAGCTTCTTCAACGGGAACCTTGAGCCGGCAGACCCTGTGCAGCACAGGCTCCGCTACAACATAATGGAGCCGCTCAACGAGGAGATCATCTGGGCGGACTCCCGCGGCGAAGGATACTACGGCCTCCAGAACAAATCCACGCCTTACAGCAGCGGCTCGGCCTGGAACGGGGTCGCTCCGACCCTCGCGATGGTGAAGCGGTTCTACACCAAGAACGGACTTCCTTTGAATGAGGACAAGAGCCTGTTCTCCCCGTCGAGCATGTACGATGTCGTGACCGTCGATGAGGATCATGCCTCCGAGGCCGAGGTGGGAGCCCAGACCATCAGGCTCAATCTGGACAGGGAGCCGCGCTTCTACGCCTGGGTGGCGTTCCAGGGTGGTTACTACGAGATTCTCTCGGCGGCCTCCAACGGAGCGTACGCCAACGACCCGTCCTACCAGAGGCATTCCGGGACGGACAGAGGCAAGCTTGTCTGCGACTTCGTCCTTGGAGGCAACTGCTCCAGGGACTACGGCGGACTAAGGACCAACAACTACTCACCTTCGGGCTATCTCAACAAAAAGGGCGTTAATCCAGGCTATGCAGTCGCGACCTTTCTCAAAGCCCCTATTGACTATCCGTGGCCGCTTATGAGGGTTGCCGAACTCTATCTCGGCTACGCCGAGGCCTGCGTCGAGACCGGAGACCTCGCCATGGCAAAGACCTACCTGAACAAGGTCAGGGAAAGGGCCGGCATCCCTTCCGTGGAGGAGTCGTGGGAGACCATCGCGGGGAAGACCCTGGACCAGGCCCTCCTCAGGGACATCGTCCGTCAGGAGAGGCAGATCGAATTCTACCTCGAAAACCACAATTTCTGGGATCTCAGAAGATGGAAGATGGCTGAGAAGTATTTCAGCGTGAAGGCTGAGGGATTCAACATCGAGGCAAGGGACATCAACAGTTTCGCCACCGTCAGCACCATCATGTTCGAGCGGAAGTTCGAGTCACCGACCCAGTACCTTCTCCCGATTCCTCTGAGCGATGTGAACAAGAATCTTAATCTTGTGCAGAATCCGGGATATTGATGAAAACATCGTAAACAACAAAGATATATGAGACCATACAGAATATTCAATCTGCTTTTCCTGCTTCCGCTGCTCGCCGTCGGCTGCAAGGATGACGACAAGGGAACGGTCCCGTCCCCGATCAAGGATGTCCGTTCGGAGGAGCGTCCCGGCGGGATCGCCCTCTTCTGGACCCTCCCCGCCGACAAGAGTGTCCACTATGTGAAAGTGTCCTACCACGACCATCTGCTGGGGATAGACGAGGTCCGGCTTTCCAGCTGTGACTCCATCCTTATTCCTGACACCAGGGCAAGGTTCGGCGACTATCGCTTCACCATCCAGCCGTTCAGCAGGACGGACAACGGCGGAAAGACCCAGACCGTGACCGCAAGGTCGGGCAGGGCTCCCGTGACGGAGCAGGCCACACGCATCATCCTCAAGGCCGAGCATCTCGGCACGAACGCCCAGGAGCCGAGCGAGGGTCCCATCGCCAATCTGATCGACGGGAACACCGCCACGTTCTTCCACACGGCGTGGAGCGTGGCAATCCCGGGGCCGCACTGGCTCCAGATCCGGCTTCCGGAGGCCTTGACCGAGGGCCACTGGAAATTCTGGTACGCTCCGAGAAACAACGGGCGGCAGAAACCTACGGACTTCGACATCCTGGTCAGCGCAGGCGGCTCGGACTGGACACTCGTCAAGAAGTTCACGAAGGACGAGGACGGTCTGCCTGTTACGGCAACCGATGCCTACACATCGCCGAACCTGCCTGTCACACAGCCTTTTGACCACATCAGGATGGTCGTGAACGCCGTCAACTCAGACGAGGTGTTCTTCACGATGTCCGAGTTCCGGCTGTGGCATGTGAAGGTCGTTGATCCTGAAGCGGAATGAAAGCGCTCCGTATCATAGTGTACATGGTTTGCCTCCTCTTCCCGCTCTCCTGCGGGGAGAAGGAGTCTCCTGACGGACCGGAAGTTCCTCCTCTTGTTCCGGAGGGGGAATATGTTCCGGTCGGCAAGCCGGACATCAAGGATGACATCAGGGTCAAGGTGCTGTCCGGAACCGCCTCCTCTTGGCAGCAGGGTGAGAACATAGAGAAATCCTTCGACGGAAGTTACGAGACCCTCTACCACTCCTCCTGGGACAACTCGGCGGGCGGTTACTTCCCGGTCACCCTGACCTACAGCTTCTCCAAGGGAACGGACATCGACTACCTTGTCTATCATCCACGGAAATCCGGTTCCAACGGCAACTTCAGGGAAACGGAAATCCACTACAAGATCCGGGGCAAGGAATGGTCCGCCGCGGGGAAATATGACTTCAAGGGTTCGGGGCATCCGTCCAAAGTGGACTTCCGGACCACACTGAAAGACGTGGAGAGCATCCGGTTCACGGTGTGGTCCGGAGCCGGGGACGGACAGGGATTCGCCTCCTGCTCCGAGATGGAGTTCTACAAGGTCAACCCGGACAAGTTCGACCCCCTGTCCCTGTTCACCGACAGGGCCTGCTCAGCGTTGAGGCCGGGGGTCACGGACGAGGACATACGCTCCTGCGGCTCGGAGTTTTTCAGGAATATGGCAGCCTACATGAAGGCGGGCCGCTATCCTACGGAATTCAGGGTTCAGGAATATTCCGCCTATCCCTATCCGGAAGTCGTCGCGCGGGATCTCAAGATCTCACCTTACAGTTTCATGGACGGAGCCACTGGTATCTTCTCGCCCGGCGGCGAGGATATGGTAGTACTCGTCGATGGACTAGGAAACCGTCAGGCCTCGGTCTACGTCCAGAATCTGGACAGACCCGGCGGGGATGGCTTTCACGGACGCTCCTTTCCGTTGAGCGACGGAGTGAACCAGTTCAAATCCATGGACAAGGGACTTCTCTACGTTGTGTTTCAAAGCGACGACTATCTGACAGCCAATCCCGTCAAGGTGCATTTCGCGGGAGGCAGGGTCAACGGACTCTTTGACCTGCGAAGGCACAAGGACACAGACTGGCAGAGGCTTCTGGGTGCGGCGGAATATTCTTTCTTTGATGTTGTGGGAGAATATTCACACCTCACCTTTCCCACCTCCCGCTTCCGCGCCCACACCCCGGACGGGGCCGCCCTTGTCCGCGTGTTCGACTCGTTCGTCAGGGCGGAGCAGGAGCTGATGGGGTTGTACCGCTACGGCAGGACATTCCCGAACAGGATGAGGTTCATCGTGATCTACACCTCCTACATGTACGCTACAAGCTACTATACGGCCTACAATGACTCCACCCTGCCGCAGTTGTGCGACGTCCTGAGTCTGACAACCGGCTCATGCTGGGGACCCGCCCACGAGGTCGGCCACTGCAACCAGACCCGTCCGGGACTCAAGTGGCTGGGCACCACGGAAGTGACGAACAACATAATGTCCGAATATGTCCAGACCACAATCCTCAGGCAGCCTTCAAGGCTTCAGACCGAGGACATGGGAGAGGGGCTGCCGAACCGCTACGCCAAAGCCTGGAGGGACATTCTGGCCGCTGGCGCGCCTCATTCCACAGAAGGCGACGTGTTCTGCAAGCTCGTCCCTTTCTGGCAGCTCCAGCTCTACTTCGGAGAGGTTCTGGGGCAGACACCCGAGCTGCGGGAGGACAAAGGAGGGTTCTACCCCGATGTCTTTGAATATGTCAGGACTTCCCCCGACCTCGGAACCGCCGGGGAGCAGCAGACAGAGTTCGTCCTCACCTGCTCCAAGGCCTCGGGACACAATCTGCTGGACTTCTTCACCAAATGGGGATTCCTTACTCCCGTGGACGCACCTATTGACGACTACGGCTCCGGCAGGATGACCGTGACGGAAAGCAGGATCGAGGAGATCCGCCAAAGGGTCGAGGCGCTGGGGCTTCCTAAGCCGGACTCCCCTATAGAGTACATCACGGACAACAACAAGGGTCTGTTCAAGACGAGGCCGGAGGTGATCCCCGGCTCTGTGTCGGTCAGCTCTTCGGGAACCGTCACCCTGACGGACTGGAAGAATGTGGTTGTCTTTGAGGTGAGGGACGCCGACGGCGGTCTGGTCTTCGCCTCCGAAGGCAAACTCGCCCCGTCCTCCAAGGCGGTCTTCAGCGTTCCAGGCGGATGGAATCCGTCCTACAGGCTCATGGCGGTCTCCGCCACAGGCAAAAGGACGGATGTCACACCATAGAATTTGAAATAGTCAAAAAGAATCCCTATCTTCATCACTCGGCAACATTATAGACAAAGGATATGAAATTGAAATCTATCACATTGGCCGCGATGGCCATCTGCCTGACCGGCCAGACCGCATTTTCGCGGAGGCCGGCGGTCTTTCCGGAAACGGAAGCCCGGGAGTCCGCCCCGGAGTGGCTGGCCGTGGACTTCACCGAACATCTTGACCAAAAAGTTGTCTCGAAGGGAGGTGCTGTGACTCGCCGTCACGAGACGGTGTTTTTCGACTCGGCGAAAGACGCTGTGTCAAAAGACATGGAACAGAGCCCGAACTATTCTTCATTGAACGGAGTCTGGGATTTTCGCTATTACGATTCCGTGCAGGATATGCTGGCGGATCCGGACAAGGCTCCCACGGCCATCAAGGTTCCTGGCAACTGGGAGGTTCAGGGATTCGGGACCGCCGTCTATGTGAACCACCCGTACGAGTTCCGCCCGAGGAATCCGCAGCCGCCACAGCTTCCGGACAGGATTCCCACGGGGGTATATTCAAGGAAATTCACGCCTGAGTTTGGAAAAGGGGAGAATTGCTACCTGAATCTCTGCGGAGTGAAAGGCGGCGCGTATGTGTTTGTCAACGGGAAATTTGTCGGTTACAGCGAGGATTCCAAGGATTTGGTCCGCTACGACATAACCCCTTATGTGGAAAGCGGCATGGAGGCGGATCTGCGCATTGTCGTGACCAGATGGAACACAGGCAGCTACCTTGAGTGTCAGGATTTCTGGCGCATCAGCGGAATCGAGCGGGATGTCTATCTGTCAAGGGAGCCGGCCACGGTTCCGGAGGATTTTGACTGGAATGTGGTCTCGACGCTGTCCGAAGACCTCTGCACCGGAGATTTCAGGCTGGAAGTCAAATCCTCGAAACCGATCAATGTAAGTTGGATCCTTCTGGATGCCAATGGCAACGAGACCGCTAAAGGAGAATCAGAAACGGTAAAAGGCGTAAAACAGTGGCAATCAGCCATCAAGGATGTGAGAAGGTGGTCTGCCGAGACACCGGAGCTATACACCCTGCTGCTTTGCGTCGAGGGGAAACACGCCAAGGCTAATGTCGGTTTCCGCCGTCTGGAAATTGTCGGCGACCGGTTCCTCGTCAATGGCCTGCCGGTCAAGTTCAAGGGGGTCAACATCCACGAACACAACCAGTTCACCGGTCATTACATCACCGAGGAGGACATCCTCGCCGACCTGCGGCTGATGAAGGAACACAACATCAACGCCATCAGGACCAGTCATTACCCTCTGCCGCGGCGGTTCTACGAACTGTGCGACAAGTACGGCTTCTATGTCTATGACGAGGCCAATATCGAGTCCCACGGGATGGGCTATAATCTTGAGAAAACCCTCGGCAACAATCCTGACTGGCTGCCTCAGCACAGGGACAGAATCCTCAACATGTACTACCGGACCCGCAACTACCCGTGCGTCACGATCCTCTCTCTGGGCAACGAGGCCGGCAACGGCTGCAACTTCTACGACACCTACCGGGAACTGAAGGCACTGGAAAGGGGCGGCCAGAACAGACCGGTCTGCTACGAGAGGGCGGTCTTAGAATGGAACACGGACATGTTTGTGCCGCAATACCCTGACGCCGAGTGGTTTCACAAGATGGGAAAGAGCGGCTATCCGAAGCCGGTTGTGCCTTCGGAATATTCCCACGCGATGGGCAATTCCAACGGCTCGCTCGACCGCCAGTGGAAGTACATTTATGAATATCCGAACCTGCAGGGCGGCTTCATCTGGGACTGGATCGACCAAGGGCTCTACGAGACCGACAGCGACGGCAGAATGTACTGGACGTACGGCGGTGACTACGGTGAGCACTCTCCGAGCGACGGCAATTTCAACTGCAACGGAGTCATCGCGCCCGACCGGACCCCTCACCCTGCGATGGCCGAGATAAAGCACGTCTATCAGGACGTGAAAGTCTTGCCGGAGGATGCCTCCCAAGGGCTTTTCAAGGTTCAGAACAGATTCAATTTCAAGAGTTTGAATGAATATGCCCTCAGATGGGCCGTGACTGCCGACGGCACCCGGATCGCTTCCGGCAACGTGGCTCTCTCCGCCGCTCCACAGTCCGAGGAGGAAGTCCGCGTGAGACTGCCGAAGCTTCCGTCAGACAAGAAATGTCTCATAACCTTCGAGACTATCACCAGTAAGGCTGCCGGGCTTCTGCCGGAGGGTGGCGTCATCGCCTACGATCAAATCAAACTATCTGAGGCCAGGAGACTTGCGACACCTCGGCGGGCGAGGGGAGTAAAGGCCATCGAGACAGAGACGGCGATCGCCCTCGAATGCCGTGACGCGTCGCTTGTCTTTGACAAGGCACTGGGATGTCTGAAGGAATATTCATTTAAAGGAAAGAATATGTTCAATGAGGATTTCGGCCTCAGACCGCTGTTCTGGAGGGCGCCGACCGATAATGACTACGGCAACGGGATGCCGTCCCGCTGTCAGGCGTTCAAGGTCTCCAGCCGGGAGTTCGATGTGAAGGCGGGTCTTGAAGGGGACTCGGTAGTGGCTGAATATTCATTGGCAAGCGGAAACATATTCACAGTCCGCTATACCCTGCTTGAGGGGGGCATCCTTTCCGTCGAGTCGGATTTCAAGGGTGTCAAGTCCTCAAAGCCGGTCGATGTGCCGCGCATAGGATTCCGGATGAGGCTTCCTGCCTCCGCCGATTCGTTCACCTATCTTGGCAGGGGGCCTGAGGAAAACTATGCCGACCGCTTCGGAGGGACGCTGATCGGGGAATATTCATCATCCGCATCCAAGGAATATGTCCGCTATGTGCGTCCGCAGGAATGTGGGCATCACATTGATTGTGAATATCTTTCCATCGGAGGTCTGGCCATCCGCTCCGACCGCTTTGAGTTCAACGCTCTCAGGTGCGCGGTCGAGGATCTCGATTCCGAAGAGGCTGTCCAGCGTGACTATCAGTGGGAGAACAAAGGGCCTTTGACCGAGAACGATCCGGCCAAGGCGAAGAATCGTCTCCGCCGCCAGACCCACATCAATGACTATGTCGAGAGAGACTTCGTGGAGGTTTGCGTGGACTATGCCCAAAGCGGAGTCGGCGGCTACGACAGTTGGGCGGCAAGGCCGGACGGCGACAGATGCCTCTGGAGCGACCGTGACTATTCATTCCGCTTTGCGATTGTCCCCGCCAGGGCGATGGGCGTGCGGAAGTCGTTGGGATTTGATTTTTAGGAGTATTCCCGAGATTTGTAATCCTTAAAGAATGCCAACTTATTTTTTAACGCTTGCTCAGGCGATTTATTCCGTGAAGGAGCGTCAGATTTTTCGGGATTTGTGATAACTTTGTAAGAGAATGATTTGTAAACAGTAATAAGCGATGAGATTCAGAAGTTTATTGGCCGCCATGTCACTTGTTCTGGCGGTATCATGCGCCACTTCCAAGGAGGAGGGGCCGATCAAGGTAGAGACACCTGCCCGTCCCGCGGGTCAGGAGAACGCGCTCGGGCTGACCGTGCCGGCGATGGACACCGTCCGTGTCGGTTTCGTCGGTGTCGGAATGCGCGGCTCAAGCGCCGTGGAGCGTTACACCTACATTCCGGGCGTGAAGATCAACGCCCTTTGTGATGTCGAGGCCGACAGGGTTGAGGCCGCACAGAAGACCTTGGAGGACAGGGGGTTGCCTAAGGCTGCCGGTTATTCCGGATCCACCGAGGCCTACAAGGAACTCTGCGAGCGTGACGACATCGACCTTGTCTACATCTGCACTGACTGGAAGCATCACGTTCCGATCTCTCTCTATGCGATGGAGCATGGCAAGAATGTCGCCGTTGAGGTTCCGGCCGCGGCTTCTCTGGAGGACATCTGGGCTTTGATCAACATGTCCGAGAAGACCCGTAAGCATTGCATGATGCTTGAGAACTGCTGCTATGATTTCTATGAGATGGCCGTCCTTACGATGGCTCAGAAGGGCTTGCTCGGAGAGATTCTCCACGGAGAGGGTTCCTATCATCACAATCTGGATCCGTTCTGGGACTCCTATTGGAACAACTGGAGGCTTGATTTCAACAAGGAGGTCAAGGGGGATGTCTATCCTACCCACGGCCTCGGTCCGGTCTGCCAGGTGATGGACATCCATCGCGGCGACCGTTTCAAGACCCTTGTCGCGATGGAGACCAAGGCTGTGAACGGCCCTAAGCATGTGGAAGCCAGAACCGGAGAGAAATGTGAGGACTTTCAGAACGCCGATCTCACGATGACGATGATCACGACGGAGAAAGGCAAGACCATCCTCGTGGAACACGACGTGATGACGCCGCGCCCTTACAACCGCATGTACCAGATTGTAGGCAGCGAGGGCTATGCCGGCAAGTATCCGATCCAGCAGCTATGTCTGAGGGACAACGCCTTGACCGAGGCTTCCACTGACTACCAGAACCTTGGCCGTGAGGTCACCTATTCGGGAGACAGGCTCAAGGCAATTCTTGAGGACTACCGCAATCCGATCCTTACTCCTGAGCTTGAGGCTCTTGCAAAGCAGGTCGGAGGCCACGGAGGTATGGATTTCATCATGGACTACCGTTTGGTCTACTGTCTGAGGAACGGCCTTCCGCTTGACATGGATGTCTATGACATGGCCGAATGGTGCTGTCTCACGGAACTGGGCAGAATCTCCATCGAGAACGGCAACGCTCCGGTCGAGGTTCCGGACTTCACCCGCGGAGCCTGGGACAAGATCCAAGGCTTCTCCTACGCATTCGCTGAGTAATCATATTCAAAAATCCTAAAAGCTATGGAAATTACACTGAAAGGCAAGGTCGCGGTGGTCACTGGTGGCACGCGCGGCATCGGTTATGCGGTCGTCAGGAAATACCTTGAGGCGGGTGCGTCCGTCGCCCTTTTCGGGTCGAGGCAATGTACCGCCGACGCGGCGCTCGAAAGGATCACTTCCGAGTCGCCGGGAGCCAACGTGATGGCTCTCTCTCCTGACCTCACCGACTCGGCCTCCGTTGAGGGCGCTTTCGGGGAGGTCGTCAAAAGGTTCGGGCGGATTGACATCCTTGTCAACAACGCCGGTATCTCGCAGTCGCTTCCTTTGAATGAATATTCCGACGAGGAAATGGACAAGATTCTGGATCTCAACCTCAAGGCGGTGTTTGTCTGCTGCAGGGCCGCCGCGAGGTTGATGGAGGCGAGCGGCGGCGGTGTCATCCTCAACACCAGCTCTGTGGTGAGTCTTTACGGCCAGCCGTCCGGCTGTCTGTACCCGACCACCAAGTTCGCTGTCAACGGCCTGACGAAATCCCTTTCCCGGGAACTGGCTCCCCGTGGGATAAGGGTCAATGCCGTGGCTCCGGGCGTGACCCGCACCGACATGGTCGCTAACCTCCCGGAGGCTTTGATAAAGCCTCTGGTGGCGCGCATTCCTATCGGCAGGGTAGGTGAGCCTGATGAGGTCGCCGACGCGTTCCTCTTCCTGGCCAGCGACATGGCCTCGTACATCACCGGTGCCGTCCTTCCGGTTGACGGCGGAGTCATCATCTGATTCCCGTGGTGGCTCCAAGGCCGCTCCGTGGCAGCTCTGTGGTGGCTCTGTGGCCGCTCCGTGGCGGATCCGTGACAGCTCTGATAACTTTGAGTAGCCGAAGGTGGCATTAGGTAGAGCGAGTGTGGGGAGATGGGAATGGGGGAATGCCGTGGGATCCGTGGCGGACAACGTGTTGTAAATCAGCGGAATAAAACAACAGTCTGGTGTCAGATTTGGCACTAGGCTGTTGCCTTATTTGGTTGACTGTCAATGGGTTGACTGCCACGCCGCTCACGCTGTCTCCCCCTCACGGGCTGCCTTAACGGAAACTTTCGTATTCGGGCATTCCGAGACCTGAGAGGAAATCTTTGAACTGCTTGTAATCCTTAGGGCAGATCAGAAGCACGTCACCAGTGTCCACAATGACGTAGTCCTTCAGCCCTTTCACGGCGTAGAATTTCTTGCGTCTGACGGTACTCACGAAGATGCTGTCCCTACAGTCCTCGGTCATGATATTGTCTGCGAACACCACGTTACCATCCGGGGTCTTTCCGTTGAAGTTCCTTGACAGGGAATCCCATCCGTCGATGTCCGACCAGCCGAAATCCCCCCGGTAGAGCCATGCCCTGTCCGTCTTCTCCATCACCCCGTAGTCGATGGAGACCTTCGGGCAGTCCGTGTAGGCTTTCTCAAGGAATGTCCGCTCCTCGTCCGTTCCGAGAGCCTTCTCCCAACCGGAGAAGACAGCCGTGACATCGGGGATGTACTTCTCCATCTCTTCCTTGATGACGGAGACTTTCCAGGCGAATATTCCCGAATTCCAGTAAAACTCGCCGGTCTTGCACAAAACCTCGGCCATCGCCTTGTCGGGCTTTTCTGTGAATGTCTTGACTTTCAAAGGGATGTCATAACTGGCGTCCTCGCTGCCTTTCGGAGCTTGAATGTAGCCGTAGCTCGTGTCGGGATTGGTAGGAGGGATTCCGAGGGTCATCAGGACAGGCTTCTCCTCCGCATATTCCATCATCTTCAGGATCGTGTCCCTGAATCCGCTCTCGTCCGCTATGGTGTGGTCGGCGGGAGTGGCAAGGACGGTCGCGTCCGGGTTGCGCTTCATGATGCTGTAGGTGGCGTAGACGAGGCACGGGCCTGTGCTTCTGGAGTAAGGCTCAAGAAGGAGGTTGTCCGCCGGAAGATCCGGAATCTGCTTGCGGACAAGATCCGCGAATCTGGCCAAGGAGACAACAATGATGTTCTCCGGGGGAACAATCCTTGAGAAACGATCATAGGTGGTCTTGATGAAGGACTCGCCTGTGTAGGCGATGTCCAGAAACTGCTTGGGGCTTGCTTCGCGGCTTATAGGCCAGAAGTGGTTAGAGGTGCCTCCGGCCATGATGACGCAGTATCGGTTATCTTTGTTCATATCTTGGTGCTTAGTATATTTTTCTCAAATCAGCGCGGTCACTTCGACAAGTTCAGTGACCGCATTCCTGCTCCGGTTGCCGAGCTTGTCGAAGCATCGAAACACCCGTTCAGAGGTACATCGGGTAAAACGCGTTCGGGAACCATTCCACAATCTCTTTTCCTCCGTCAAACGTCACGGCGACGACATCAAAGTTGACTTCCAGATCACCGGAGATCCGCTTGTCTTTCGCCATATTCAAGTATCTCAGCGCGGCGTCCGAAACTTTCCTCTGCTTGCTCATTGTCACATTCTCCTCCGGAGAGACCATAACAGGCGCAACCCGGCTCTTGACTTCCACAAAATGCACACCATTCCGATCTAAACTGATGATGTCGATCTCAAGATGACCGGACCTGAAATTCCTTTGCACGATAATATGCCCTTTGCCGGTCAGAAACTCACAGGCGACATCCTCACCCCTCCGCCCCAGCTCCATCCGTGGAGTCATCTGTTTTTCAGTGTTTTTCATAGTCTTGATTCAAATGCTTATCCCAACGTCACTATCGTCACACCCGACCCGCCGAACTGAACCTGCTCATCGTGGACGGAAGTGACCCCGGGAATTGTCCTTAGATATTTCTGTAACTCATCGCGCAGCGCCCCTGTGCCTTTGCCATGGATGATGCGTACGGAGCCGATGTTCAGCATGATGGCGTCATCGATGTAGTGTACAACGATGTCCAGAGCGTCAGAAACCCGCTCTCCACGCACGTCCAGTTCCGGAGAGAACGCCAGTCTGCGCTCACGCAGGCCTGAATCATCCTGGGCGGCCCGAGGCTTGATGTTCTCCCGCACCGCTGCTTTATATTCATTGGAAGAGATCCGCTCGACCCTGTCGAGAGGCATCTTGCTGGTGATGTTGCCGATGGCGACGGTCACTGCTTTGTTGGAAACACGGATGACCTCACCGGCCATGCCATTGTCCTTGATCCGCACTTTCTCGCCGACCTTCAGCGCTCCACCTCTGAACTGCTCCGTGGCCTGCTCCTGTCCATCGTCCTGAGGCTTCCCTTTGTGGGCGTTGCGGCGCATCTTCCTGTCTTCCAGTTGCTTGAGCTTCTTCTCTATGTAGTCATCGTGGTTCTTCAGATCGTTCTCCTTCTTGGTCTGGAGAGAGGATACGAAATCCTGAAGAGCTTTTCTGGCATCGGAGGTCTTTTCCTTGTCCGCCTGTGACTCCTTGATCGTGCGGATCGTGTTCTCCACCGTCTTGTTGGCTCCCTGAACGATCTCCTGAGCCTCTTTCTTGGCCTGGTCCAGAATCTCTTTCTTGGTCTGCTTCAGCCCTTCAAGCTCTTTCTGGTAGCGCTCGGTGATGTTCTCCAGAGTCTTGTCTGTGTTCTTGATCCTTTGGAGCTTCTCGTCCAGGGCACGGCGGTTGCGCACGATCTTGCGCAGGTTCCTCTCCATTCCTACGAACTCCTCTCCGGCTCTTGCCTCGGCATCCTTCACAATGCTTTCCGGGAGGCCCATCTTGCGGGCCAGCTCGAAGGCGAACGAGTTCCCAGGCATTCCGATGTCCAGTTTGAACAGAGGCTGGATCTTGGCCGCGTCGAACTGCATCGCCCCGTTGATGACCCCGGTGTCTGAACCAGAGGCGTAGAGCTTGAGGTTCGTGTAGTGGGTCGTGATGACTCCATAGACACCTCTCTTGTCCATCTCGCTGAGGATTGCCTCGGCGATGGCTCCTCCGGCGGCAGGCTCGGTTCCGGAACCGAACTCGTCTATTAATATCAAGGTCTTGTCATCGGCCTTGGCCAGCATCGTCTTCATGTCGTCCAGGAACGAGCTGTAGGTGCTGAGGTCGTTCTCGATGTTCTGGTCGTCACCGATGCTGACCATGATCCTGTCGAACACAGGAAGTTCAGAAGTCTCGGAAGTCGGGATCAGCATTCCCCATTGGAACATGTATTGCAAAAGCCCCGTGGTCTTGAGGCACACCGACTTGCCGCCGGCGTTAGGACCTGAGATCAAAAGAATATGCTTGGCCGGGGTCAGACGGATAGAGACCGGCACAATCTCCTTTTTCTCTTTTCTCAATGCCCTCTCCAGAAGCGGATGACGCGCCTTACGTAGGTTCATCTCCCCGTTGTCGGAGATGATCGGGGCACCGGCCTTGAAATCGAGGGCGACCTGTGCCTTTGCCACCAGAAAATCTATCTCGCCGATATATTCAGCTGAATTGATAAGATCTGGTACGTATGGTCTTACGAAGTCGCTGAACGCCGCCAGGATGCGCTGGATCTCCTGTGCCTCGTCAGCGTGGAGGGTCACGATCTCGTTTTCCAGTTCGATGATCTCGGCCGGCTCGACAAAGGCTGTCTTGCCTGTGGCCGAGGTGTCATAGACGAATCCCTGGATCTTTTTCTTGCTGGAGCTGTTGACCGGAATCAGCAGCTTGCCGTCACGCACGGAAAGCCCGGCGTCCTCGTCCACAAGCCCGTCGGCCTGTGCCTGCTTGAGGATGGCGTTCGCCCTTTTGGAGATCGCCCCCTCCTTTGTCTTTATCGCGCGCCTGATTTCCAGCAGCTTGTCCGATGCCGTGTCCTTGACATCCCCGAACTTGTCCAGGATCTGGTCGATCCTTCTCTGTACTTCAGGGAAACTCAGCACCGGGGCGCTCATCCGTTTGAGATTGGGATATACCCCGTCCTTTATCGACATAAAGAAGTTGGTCAGCTTGCGCACGGTCTCGACCATGGTGCGCAGCTTGCCCAGCGAAAGGATGTCGATTGTGTAGCCGGTCTTTTCCAGCGGCTTGAGGAAGTCGAGGCAGTCAATGTACCCGTTGGTCGGGAAGTTTTCCTCGAACATCACTATAAGCCTCATCTCGTCGGTCAGCGCCAGCCTTTCCCTAATGACCTTCGGGTCGTTGCTGAACCTCTCCTCCGTCACCCTCGTGACTGCATATTCAGTGGAACATCTGTCGGCCACAAAGGTTCTGACCCTGTCAAATCCCAACTTGCCCTCCAATCTGGTGTCAATCTCTGTTTCGTATTCGTGCTCCCGCATATTCGTAAATTATTGTTTCCCCTCTGTGGCGCGCTTTTCCTCCGTGGTTCCCTCGCCAGCGCCGAGAAGGAGTTTAAGTTCATTGATGTTGTTGATGCTCTTGATGTTGCCTCCGCGGACAAAGGATATTCCTCCGGTTTCCTCCGAGACAACTACCACGTCAGCATCGGTCTCCTCCGAGATTCCGATCGCCGCCTTGTGCCTCATTCCGTAGTGCGCCGGAATGTCGGAACGTCCCGTGATCGGCAGTGTGCACCGCGCTGCGACTATCCTGTCGGCGCTGATGATCATCGCCCCGTCATGCAGAGGGGAATTCTTGAAGAATATGTTCATTATCAATCTCCTGGTGACCTTCGCGTCCACAATGTCCCCGGTCTCGACGATGAAGTCGAGAGAATCCTTGCGTGGGAACACGATCAGCGCCCCGGTCTTGTCGGCGGACATGGCTCTGCACGCCTCGGCGATCTCGTTGACCGTGCCTCCTGCCATCTTCTGGTCCTGGATGCCCATAAGCTTGTTGAAGAAGTCGCGGCTTTTTCCGGCCATCCCATAGCGCGAGCCGAGCTTCATCAGAAAGTGCCGCACCTCGGGCTGGAATATGACGATGAGCGCGATCACGCCCACGTCGATGAACGTCCCGAGCAGGGCGCTCATCAACTTCATGTTGAATGCCGCCACGACCACTCTCAGCACGAAAAGCAGGATGACGGCGACGAATATATTCATTGCCGCCGACCCTCTTATCCACCTGAATGCCAGGTAGATGAATATTGCGACCATTAGTATGTCCAGGATGTCCGCAAACGAGATGTTGAGGAATCCGAAGATATTCAAAAGCATCATTGTTCTTTTTCGTGGTACAAAGATAACTAATCCTTGATTTATTCCCCAAGGCCTGATGACGATTTCTCTGATTATTAGGAAGTAGGCCTGTGGAAAACTTTGTTAATTGAAAAAAAATCACTACCTTTGCAGTCCGCAAAATAGTGCGGATTAACGTAAAATATTTATTTACAATTAATTAATCAAACCAATGCCTGGATTAATTGGAAAGAAAATCGGAATGACTTCCGTTTTCGGTGCTGATGGAAAAAATATTCCATGCACCGTCATCGAGGCTGGTCCGTGTGTTGTCACGCAACTGCGTACAGTAGAAAAAGATGGCTATGCCGCTGTACAGCTTGCCTATGACGAAATCAAGGAGATACACGCCAGCGCGCCTCTTATGGGCCATTTCAAAAAGGCAGGGACCACCCCTAAACGCAAGCTTGTCGAGTTTCCGGCAGACTTTCAGGGTGAGCTCAAGCTTGGAGACACCGTCACCGTCACCGATGTCGTCACAGATGATGTCAAGTACGTTGATGTTGTCGGTACTTCCAAAGGCCGTGGCTTCCAGGGTGTTGTTCACCGTTATCATTTCGCCGGTGTAGGCGGAGCGACACACGGTCAGCACAACAGACTGCGTAAGCCGGGTTCTCTCGGTGCGTCATCTTGGCCTTCACGCGTGTTCCCTGGAATGCGTATGGGCGGCCACATGGGCAACGAAAGGGTCAAGGTCTTCAACCTCGAGATTGTTAAGGTTATCCCTGAAAACAATCTTCTCGTCATTAAAGGTTCCGTTCCTGGAGCCAAGGGTTCTTATCTTGCATTAGAGTTTTAGTTATGGAATTACCAGTATTGAAAATTGACGGATCAGAATCCGGAAAGAAGGTTGTTCTTGACGAGAAGGTGTTCGGTGTGGAGCCGAACGACCATGCAATCTATCTTGATGTCGTTCAGTACCTCGCCAACCAGCGTCAGGGTACCTCCAAGACAAAGGATCGCAGCGAAAACGCTCATTCCACCAAGAAGCTCGGTCGCCAGAAGGGCGGCGGCGGCGCGCGTCACGGTAGCTTGAAGTCCAACATCTTCGTTGGCGGTGGCCGCGTGTTCGGTCCTAAGCCTCGTCTTTACAGATTCAAGCTTAACAAGAAGCTGAAGTCTCTCGCACGTTGCTCAGCCCTCACCTACAAGGCACAGGAGAACGCTATTGTCCTCGTTGAGCCGTTCGCGATGGAAGCCCCTAAGACAAAGGAACTCATGCGCATCCTTGACGCTCTCAAGGCTGGCCAGAGAAAGGTTCTCGTAGTGCTTCCGGAGAATTCAAACAACATTTTCCTTTCATCACGTAACCTCCCTGAGGTAAAGGTCATCACTGTTGACGAAATCAACACCTACACCGTTATGAACGCCAACTCAATGGTTCTTGTGGACGGTGTTCAGGATGTCCTCGCAGCCAGGGTCAACCGTTAAAAGCGCAAAGAGATGGGAATTTTAATCAAGCCAATAGTAACCGAGAAGCTCACGGCTGAGACTGAGAAGTACAACCGTTACGGCTTCATCGTTGACAGGGAAGCCAACAAGCTTCAGATAAAGGCCGCTGTAGAGCAGTTCTACAACGTGACTGTGAAGGACGTCAACACCGTGAACTATCACGGAAAGAGAAAGTCCCGCTACAGCAAGGCAGGTATGCTCCGCGGCCGCGCCAATCACTTCAAGAAGGCATACGTTACCCTTGCAGGTGATGACAAGATCGATTTCTACAGTAACATTTAAGGAGGGACAAGGCAATGGCAATCAGAAAATTCAAGCCGACTACTCCTGGTACCAGGAACAAGGCTATCAGCGCATTCGATGAAATCACTGCCAAGAAGCCGTACAAGGCTTTGTTGGAACCTCTTAAGAGCACAGGCGGTAGAAACAACACCGGTCAGATGACCGTTCGTTACCGTGGCGGCGGACACAAGAGAATGTATCGTATCATCGACTTCCTCCGCACCAAGGACAACGTCAAGGCTACTGTGAAGACCATCGAGTATGATCCGAACCGTAGCGCCCGCATCGCCCTCGTAGAGTACGAGGATGGCGTTAAGAAGTACATCATCGCTCCTGCCGGAATCAAGGTAGGACAGATCATAGAGTCCGGATCAGGAGTCGCTCCTGAGCTCGGCAACTGTCTCCCGCTCGCGGAGATCCCTGTAGGTACGCTCGTGCACAACATCGAGCTTCGTCCTGGCCAGGGCGCCGCGATGGCACGTTCCGCCGGTACATTCGCGCAGCTTGCCGCCCGTGAGGGCAACTACGCCATCCTTCGTCTGCCTTCGGGTGAGACCAGAATGGTGCTCGTGACCTGCCGCGCCACCGTTGGAACAGTTTCTAACGCAGATCATAATCTTGAGTCTTACGGAAAGGCCGGACGTACCCGCTGGTTCGGTCGCAGGCCTCACAACCGTGGTGTCGTCATGAACCCTGTTGATCACCCTATGGGTGGTGGTGAAGGTCGTGCCTCCGGAGGTCACCCGCGTTCACGCAAGGGACTTCCTGCAAAGGGTTACAAGACACGTAATCCTAAGGCTACTTCCAACAAGTTCATCATCGAGAGAAGAAAGAAGAAGTAATTAAACGGAATTAAACTTTAAGATTATGAGTCGTTCATTAAGAAAAGGTCCATACATCCAGGAAGCCCTGGAAAAGAGAATTCTTGCTATGAATGATGGTAGCAAGAAGAAGGAGGTCGTGAAGACCTGGTCCCGCGCCAGCATGATCTCCCCTGACTTCGTAGGCCACACTGTCGCAGTTCATAATGGAAACAAGTTCATTCCTGTTTACATCACTGAGAACATGGTGGGCCACAAGCTCGGCGAATTCGCGCCGACCAGAACTTTCAAAGGCCATTCGGGCAACAATAAGTAGTAATTAAGGAGAATTCATTATGGGAGCTCGTAAAAGATTAATGGCTGAAAAGTTCAAGGAAGCCAAAAAGAATACAGCAGTAGCTAAGTTGAATGATGTTCCTACATCCCCTCGCAAGATGCGTCTTGTCGCTGACACTGTGAGAGGTGTGGAGGTGAACCGTGCGATTGACCTTCTTCATTTCTCGAAGAGGCAGCCGTCCATCCGTCTTGAGAAGCTTCTCCGCAGCGCCATCGCCAACTGGGAAGCCAAAAACCCGGATCAGAGCAAAGAGCTGGACAACGGTAACGTTTATGTCAAGACGATCATGGTAAACGAAGGCCGCACGCTCAAGAGAATCCGTCCTTGCCCTCAGGGCCGCGCCGGAAGGATCCGCAAGCGTTCGAACCACGTCACCATCATTCTCGACGTCAAGAAACCAACAACAGTAGAGGAGAACAAGTAATATGGGACAGAAGACAAATCCTATTTCTAACAGAATCGGTATCACCCGTGGTTGGGACTCTAACTGGTGTGGTGGTAACTATGCTGAGAAGATCGCTGAGGATTATGAGATCCGCAAGTATCTGACCAACCGTCTTGCCAAGGCCAGCCTCTCCAAGATTGTCATCGAAAGAACCCTCAAGTTCATCACCGTGACCATTCACGCCGCAAGGCCTGGATTCATCATCGGTAAGGGCGGGGCCGAGGTTGACAAACTCAAGGAAGAGCTTAAGAAGGTCACCAAGAAGGACGTTCAGATCAACATCTTCGAGGTAAAGAGGCCTGAGGTTGACGCCCACATCGTAGCTGACAGCATCGCCCGTCAGATCGAGGGACGTGTTTCCTACAGAAGGGCCATCAAGATGGCTATCGCATCAACCATGAGGGTTGGCGCAGAGGGCATCAAAATCCAGATCAGCGGTCGTGTAGGCGGCGCTGAAATGGCCAGAAGCGAAATGTTCAAGGAAGGCCGTACACCTCTGCACACATTCCGTGCTGACATCGACTACGCTCTTGCGGTTGCAAGCACAAAGGTCGGCGCCCTCGGAATCAAGGTGTGGATCTGCAACGGCGAGCGTTACGGCAAGCAGGATCTCACTCCTAACACAGCTGCCGCAGCCAATGCGCAGGGCGGATCACGTCCTTCACGCGGAGACCGTGGCGAGCGCAGAGGTGGAGACCGTGGCGACCGTCGCGGCAGCCGTGGTGGCCGTGGCCGCCGTGGCAACGACCGTCAGGCCGAGTAGGAATATTCCGATAATAAAATAGACAAGGAGGTGACGGGAAAGAAATTTCGCGTCACCTTTATTAATTAAGTAATCATTAAAAAATAACTTGAACAATTTGTATATCTTTATGGTCTATATTTCTTTTCTCATCAGTCATGTGCCACCGGCACACTCCTTCTTCCAAAAGAAAT
>JABLTL010048578.1_pt1 | contig 46910 bp, 49 predicted proteins | sample 7160151 | NCBI WGS metagenome assembly JABLTL01 (sample SAMN14651223, study PRJNA627086) | human gut metagenome | isolation source: feces | host: Homo sapiens | reverse complement strand
AATGTATTTAACTTATCTTTATTATAATACATATCTTTTATTTTTGAAAGATTTACGTGATATATTATTGGATCATTACTTTCTATGTAATCACATCTTTTCTTACCTGTTTCTTTTTCTATCATTTCAAACTTTGTAATTAGTTTATCTCTAAACTTCCATTTAACATCAAAGTTTACTTGAATTATCATTTTATCATAATCTATGTATTCTTCTTTTTCTTTTATACTTCCTAATATCAATCTATAAATATACATATTATTTTTATGTGTTAATGACTTATAATATCCCTTATTCATTTCTAGATTTATTTTCATATTTTCTACTTCTACTATTAAATCTGATATTTTTCTTTTGTCTTTTTTTGATAGTTTTGTATGCTCAGTATTTTTATACACCAAATTATCTAGAATATAATCTTTATCTATATTTAGTATATTGCTTAGTATTCTTGCTAGATATTCTTTATTTTCACTTAAAACGCTTTTAAAGACATAATCATATGTCATTGGTATTACTTTTCCTTCTTCTAATTTATTTATTATATCACCTCCCAAGGCCTTACTATAGCCTAAAAGGATATTTATTACAAATTAGTTTTCTGCATTAAAAAGTATGCAAAAAACTAATTTTATCTTAGCAGAACACTTATTTTTGATATGTTTTTTCTTATCATTTTTTATTTTTTGTACTTTTTTATAAATCGTTCGACAAATTACGACATTTAAAAAAATCCTTAAATTTAAGGATTTAATTAATTTCTTCTAAGTAAAGTCTATCTTTATAATAAGCCTTATAAGCTTTAGCTTTTTTGCTACTTTTTATTACACTTATAGATTGATCAGTAAATTCTATCGCTGCACAATTATCTACGCATAATGCAAGTTTATCTTTATTTTTTTCTAATACTTTTTTTAAATCTTCCTTCTTTTTAGGATCACTAGAAAAATGAGGTACAAACATATAATCAATAAAACCTAGTCCATCAATTTCAACATAATTATTAGATATATTATTAATTATTTCAGTATCTGATAAACCACTTTTTAAATACGCGATTGCTCCTGCTGAAATACCTGCTAAAACAGAATTTGTATCAAGTTTTTCTCTAAGCATTTTATCAATGCCATTTTCCTTTAATATTTTAACTAATTTAACGGTATCTCCACCACCTATATATATTATGTCCGCTTTTTTTATTTTTTCTTCAACAACCTCTATATGTGTTAGTGTTTTATTAGATATTTTACCTGTTTCGCATCCTAAGTTTTTATAAATGTCTTTAATTAACTTATAGTATGAATCCGCAAAATTACTTGCAAGACCAATAAATAAAAAGTTAGGTTTTTCCTTACCGCACAACTTAACAATTCTTTCATCTATCGCGCCTGTTTCATATTTAGTGCCACTTTTTCCTATATCGCCACCACCGATTAACATTAATTTCATATTTATTCCTTCTTTCTTAAAGCCTCCATTTTAGCTTTTATCATTTTAATTCTCTTGCTTTTTTCTTTATTATCTTTCTTATAAATACCATTTTCAAATAAAATAATATCAGTTTCTTTTAAGGGAAATGAAAAACATTCTTTTTTAATTTCCTTTTTTTCACCATTTATGATATTTTCAAGTAAAACAATATCATCTTCTACTTTATCTACCGCATATTTCATAACATCACCTACCCATTAGTATCAGTTTTTAAAGCTTTTACGCTTAAATTATCACCATCTGAGATAAATACTATAGTTCCATCTAAATCAGTTCTATAAACCTTAATATTCCTTTTATTTAGCTTTTCTAAAGTTTTATTAGACGGATGATTATATATGTTATTCTTTCCAACCGAAATAACTGCATAATAAGGCTTTACTCTATCTAAAAACACATCAGTTGAACTATAAGAAGAACCATGATGAGCTACTTTTAAGACATCACTTTTGATATCTTCATTATATATTTTTCTTTCAACGTTACTAGTTGCATCCCCCGTTAGTAAAAATGAATTTTTACCATAAGTTATTTTTAAAACTATTGAAGAATCATTAATATTACTTTTATCGTCTCCAGGATATATTACTTTTATATTAGCATCACCAAGTTTAAGCGTATCTCCTTTATTTGGAACCGTATATTTTAAGTTACGTCCATCAAGTGCATCTAACACATCCATAAACGTTTTAGTGGTAGATAATTTATTAGACATATAATAATTATCTATTTTAAAATTATTTATTATATCATCCATACCACCTATATGATCTTCATGAGGATGAGTCGCAAAAACGTATGTAAACTCTTCTATTCCAAGACTTTTAAAGTAATTAACTAATTTTTCTCCATCTTCATTATTACCAGCATCTATAAGCATATTATAATTACCATTTCTAATTAATACTGAATCAGCTTGTCCAACATCAATAAATGAAACAGAGAAATTTTTCTTTACTTTTGCATCTATCTTATAACTTTTAGTACTATCATTTATAGAAGCGGTAGCATTAGATACGTTATCAAATAAATTACCTTGAATTGTAACAACAATTAATATTACAAGTCCTATAATTATTCTTGTTAGTTTATTTAGTTTTTTATCATTCATAAATACATACATCCTATCCTTTATAATTATATCAAATATAAGAAAAAAATGAAGTGTTTTAATTATCTTTTTAAAGTATAACTTACTCCATTTTTATCATTAATTTTTGATACATTAAAAGAATTAATATAACAATCTATGTATCCTTCTTTTTTCGTATTAATTTTAGATATATTAACATCTTTGAATTCTCTTAATCCAATATTTAATATATCATTTAACATAATCATTCCTATCATACTATCAAATTCTGTATTCTTAAAATTATATTTTACTATTACCTCATTATTTACTTTTATAAAATATACTTTTCCAACATAATACTTTCTGCACTTCAAAAATATATCATAAACAGCAAAATTATTATTTTTTATCAATAATTTAAATTTTATCTCTTCCAAAAAACTCACGCACCTTTTTATTTTAGATTAAAAAAAAGCTTAACTTTAAGCTTCTTCTTTCTTAACAACTTCTTTTCCTTTATAGTTGCCGCATTCTGGACAAACTCTATGTGGTCTAATCATTTCTCCACATTTAGGACATTTTACTGTTCCGTTAGCTTCAATTTTATAGTGAGTACGACGCATTCTTTTTCTTGTCTTACTAACTTTTCTGAATGGAACTGCAAATAATTGGATATCCAACTTTAACATATTCTCACTCCTTCCTTACTCTTTGATATAATCTTTTAACTTTGCGAGTCTTGGATCAATTACTTCCTCATTGGTATCTTCCGTAATAAGACGCCAGCCATCACCACTTGCTGGTTCATCACTTGCGTCAGGCGCAAGAACTCTTAAAGGAACATCCACTAATATATTTTGCCATACAATTGGAAAAATATCAAGTCTATTTTGATTAATTTCTAATGAATTGTCATCATTTTCACCAATTATCTCATCTATTTCGTTACTAAATGGATATTCTACGTCTTTTAACGTTCTAGCACAAGGAAGTATCATTGTTCCTTTAATGGTTATATTAAGTTCAAAATCTTCTTCATTATTAAAAATATAACCTTCTACCTTAACAGGTGATATTCTTCTAATATCCGTATTTTTAAGCATTTCAATAGGTACTATAACCTCCCCTTTAACAGGAAGTTTATATAAATTACCATATATTAACTTAGTTAAGTCAATTATCATAAAATCACCTCTTGCAAGGTAAATTATACTATCTTTTTAGCTTTCGTGCAAGAATTTTTAATAAACTGTGTTATAATTATTTAAAGCAAAGGAGTACGTTATGAAATACTTATTTATTATTGCAATGGAAAAAGAAGCTAGTGACATAATAGAACACTACAAACTAAATAAAATAGATGATAATTATTATAAAAGAGATAATTTAGAGCTTGTTATAACAGATGTATCTAGAAATGGAATTACAAGCGCACTTGTTAACTTAAATTGTAAATATAACATTAATTATAAAGACTATATTGTAATTAACATTGGTATGGTAGGATCTAACAACTTAAAAGTTGGAGAAGTTGTTATGGCAACAAAAAGCTTTGGTTACCACTTTAATCTTACGCCTTTTGGAGACCCTTTATACCATGCTTTAAACTCACCCTTTAACTTAGAAAAGGTAGATGGTATAAAAAATGTTACATGCTACACGTCAGATGGCTTTGTACTTGAAACAAATATAAAAGAAGATGCTATATTTGATATGGAATTAAATGCTATAGTTAATTTTCCATTTAAAAAATACTACTCTATAAAAGTAGTATCAGATAGTCTTAATAACAACGAATATAATAAATTCAATTATAAAAAAGCATTAGAAGAAATAATAAAAGTAATAGACAAAATAATATAAGCCTATTATTTTTTTTCATAATAATTAATAATATCTTCATATAAATTGCTATTAAACTTTTTATTTTTTATTTCATCTATTTCAAATTTATATGGAGGATATAATCTATCTTTTACAAAAGGAGTTTCTAATATCTTAGGAACATCTTTTAATCTTTCGTTATATATAATGTTAATTAAGTTTTCAAAGCCAATTGTACCATACCCTATATTTTCATGTCTATCCTTATTGGAAGATAATATATTTTTAGAATCATTTATGTGAATGCATCCTACCTTTTCTATTCCAATTATATTATCAAACCCATCTAAAAAGTCATCAAAATTACTCATATCATAATCAGCGTCATTTAAATGACAAGTATCTAAACATACCATTAATCTCTGACTATTATTTACACCATCAATTATTCTTTTTAAATGCTCTAATTTAAAACCTATCTCAGTACCTTTACCTGCCATTGTCTCAAGTAATATTGAAACATTAGACTCATCCTTTAAAACCTCGTTTAAAGCGTTTATAATGCATTTTATTCCTCTATCTATATCAAGAGTAGTATAACTGCCTGGATGAAGTACTATTTTTTTAACACCAAATTTTTCTACTCTTTTTATTTCATCTTTCAAAAAATCAATTGCAAATAAATACTTTTCCTTATTTTCATCATTAGCTAAATTAATAATGTATGGGGCATGAACAATAACGTTTTTTATATCAATATTATTTTCATTCATAAGCTTTAAAGCCTTGTTTGTTAAATTATCATCTATCTTACTTCTTTTCGTATTTTGAGGAGCTCCCGTGTAAAACATAAATGTATTTTCTCCATAACTTAATGCTTCTTTTGTACTACCCAAAAGCTGCGTATTACTCTTAAAAGATACGTGTGATCCTATTAATAGCATATAAATTACCTCCCTTTAATTATTATTAAATAATTTGATTAAAGACTTACTATATTCTGTTACAGTACTATCCTTTATTAGCATAAAAATCTTAACTTGCTTTTTTTATTTTTCATATTTACCACTTAGTTTAATTATATCATGAGTTAAATAAAGTACAAAGAAAAAAGATAACAAAAATTGTTACCTTAATATGAAATGAATTATCCAACGTTATATGTAGCCTTTAATGACTTCACTGGGTTTGCTGTAATTTCTGTTAATTTTGTTGTATTTGTTCCTAGCTTTTTTGCAATATCAGCATCAGTTTTATAATAATCTTTTATGCTGATTCCCTTAAATTCTCCATCAGCAGTTGCTGCTAACTCTATTGTATAATTCTTATAATCAGAATCTGCTGCTATTGTTAACGTATAATCATTTGTCGAATAATCTACAGTTGCAACACAATCTGCTCCAGTTATTTGTTGAACTGCACAAGACTTAGTTGCCTCCATAACTACTTTGTAAGTTGATAAAAATGAATCAACTCTATTTTTCTTAATAGTTCCATTAATTTGTTGTGTTGCAATAACCATTATGATTGCAAGTACTACGATAACCGCAAGTAATTCGATTAACGTAAAACCTTTTTTGTTTGTTAATATTTTTTTCATTATTTTCCCTTCCTTTTTCTTTTATTTTTATAGTAATTAGTTTTTATCCTTAAGTCCATTAATTAAATTATGAATAATATCCTTATTTTTTTCTACTTACTATTATCAGTTAAATGATAGCATTATTAAAATAGATTGTCAATATGTTATAGCAAATTACAAAGTCATATTTTATTAATCTTTACATTATTTATATATCACGTTTTTAACAAACAAATTAACAAATTTTATTTTATCTTGTACGCTTAAAATTAAAATATTTAAGTTTTTTTAATAATTTTAAAAAATAACTTCTATACTCTCTGGGTTCTATAAAAATCAAATTTCTAATTAATATGCTACGATCATTTTCCTTTTCTTTTCTTCTTTTTTTCTTTTTTTTAAATAAAACTTGAATTATTGCAATATCTTTATTTGTTTTTAAAATTTCTGGTGATGTTATTATTATCTTTGATGAATACCCCTTGAAATGTTTTAGTAATAAGTACCATTTTAAAACATATACTTCACTTGTTTTTTTAATCAATACCATTATGCATATTCCATTAATATATATTGCTCGTTTTTAGATAATACATACAAACTTTTAACATCATAATTTTATCTTTTACTTTATTTTTAAAATTGTAACTTCTTTAGAACTATACTTTCTGGTTTTATAAATCATAAGATTATCATATTTTTGGTAATCTATTTTTATTTCTGTTTCACATACTATTATTGCTCTTTTACCTAACAAGCATAAATTATTATTTATTATGGTAAGAGATTTATCTAGTTCATTTGTATGATATGGTGGATCTAAAAATATGATATCAAATTTTATACCAGTATTTATAAAGTTATTTAATTGTTTTACTGCATCTTCTTTTATAACATCTATATTATCAATTTTAAGCATATTTATATTTTCTTTAATGGTTTTTATAGCAACCATATTATTATCTACTAAATAAGCTTTTTTAGAGCCATTAGAGATAGCTTCTATACCAATGTTTCCAGAGCCAGAATATAAATCTAAAAATATAGAGTCCTTAATATAATCTTGAATCATTGCAAAAACAGATTCTTTTACCCTATCCATTGTGGGTCTTGTTCCATCTATCATATATCCCTTTAATATTCTTCCCTTATATTTACCACTAATTATCTTCATTTTTCTTCACCAATTAAAGTATACAATAAACAAAAGAAAAAAACATCATTTTAGTAATGTTTTTTAGTTATTTTACCTATTCTATTGTTTATTTGTAAAGTAAGCATATTTACTTTATTTTGAATAATAACATATTCTTTTATTAACCCATTTTTAAGCATATCATCCTTGGCTTTTATGAATTCTTCTTTTAGATTATATTTTTCATAGTTTTCTTTAGCATAGTTAAACTTATCTATTAAAATTTTAGCATTAGAATCATTTTTTATTTTTGCTTTTATTTCATCCAATCTATGTTTAACACTAGATTCATCTATCATATCAGTTATTAAAAAAGCTTTATCTGCCATAATATCACCTCAACACGTTAATAAACTTACTAACCATATCTATCTTATCCATTATATCATTTATTTTATCAGTTGTCCTTAATTTATATTTTTCTTTTACTTCTCTTATGAAATCATCTATCAAAAAAGGGTTTCTATTTAATATTTTATACCAATATGAATTAGTCCTTAAATATCTTTTATAATCAGGATTAGAATCTATTATTATCTTTATTTTAGTATCCATTAGTCTTCAAACTTCTTAAAAATTTGCCTTGGTTCATAATTATTAGTAGTATTTGATTCCTTACCTATTGTTAACCCTTGTAAAAGTTCTATTGCTTTTTGCATACTATTAATACCTTTTTGAACAGAATTCATATCTACTTTTTTTAAATGCTCTATTAATGATGAAAAAGTAAAGGAATCACTAGTTTTTTTACTTTCGTTTATGTTTTTTTCTTTGTATTTTTCCCATACTTTTTCATCATTACCATATAGATTCCATATCTCATAAAATTTTTGCCAAGTCATTTCTCCACTAGATACATAGCTTACTAATTCTGGTTTTGTTCTTACAAACGCTTTAAATTCTTCTTTTATGATAATCACCTAATATAGTTTATGCTATTTAATAGAAAAAAGCCCATAATAAGAGCTTTTTATAAACCAACAATTACTTTTAAAGTATAATATTTTTTATCAGTATTAGCTAATAGATAAGATACTTTAATATTTGATTTTGAATCATTATAATAATAAAAATCATTATTTTTAGCTTCTGCAATTGCGTTTTTTGGAGTTGTTACATTAACATAATTTTTTAATACCGCATTACAATCAGCAGCTACCTGTGAAATACTAAAATCATTTTTCAAATAAATTAAATTCAATTCTACAAATTTAACCTTATTTTCATCATCATAAATAATTGTTATTTCATCTAGTTTCCCATCATATTCCTCTATTTTATTATAAGCATATGTTGCATCATATACCCTATCTTTTAATTGTTTTTTTCTTGACATAACGCTAGTAAAACCAATTTTTTTTAATATATCTTCTCTATTTTCTTTAGAAACATAAGCATAATTAGATTTAAAATCATTAACTTTTTTGTAATCTGCACTTACACTTCCATATAAAACTATTTTATTAAATATACTAGATGACACATAAAGTGCAACTAAAATAATAACAATAACTATGAATAATATAATTTTTTTTAAATGCTTTTGTTTTTTCCTCTTACCAGGAAATGGTTCAAACTCTATTTTATCTTCCCTTTTATTCTTCATATCATAACCTCTACTAAAATCATAACATTAATTAAGTTTTTTAACAACTTATTTTATGTTATTTTTACAATTTAATTTTTCTATTATATTGCTTTCTAACCCTTCATTTAATTTATAATAAGAATCCCATAAATAATTTATTTTATCGTTATTTAAATAAATATCCAAATTATTACTTCTTCTTAAAGTATCTTTAACTAAAAGCCTATCTCTATTCATCTTTTTACAATATATTCCTAATATAACATAAGTATTATGGTTTAATTTTTTTACGGTTACTCTTATATCATTTTGCCTCATTTCAAATGTTTTATTTGACGAAGTTAAGTTTCTTTTACCAGTCCAGTTACATCTTTTAAGCCTATTAATCGCTTTTAATATATCTTTATAATAAGCTTCTGATATATTATCAATGTCTTTTAGAAGATACTTTTTACTTGCCGTAAATCCGTAATACAATATCCTATTATCTTCTTCAGCACTTTCTTTTTCTTCCACATTAGAATTAATGATGTTTTCTAAATACTTTTCTAAATACTTTCTTATGCTATCATCATTTGAAAAACTTATCATATAACTTATTATTGATATAAAATTATTTTTTATACTTATATAATCTAAAAATTCATTTATAGATGCTTCGTCAAGTTTTTCTATAGAATCCAAATAATTTTTAGCTACTACCATAACAGGAGTTACTTTTTCTCTTTCATCTTCATAAGCATCATAATCTATAAAAGTACTTATTTTGCTTTCTTTAGTAGTATTATCATTAGTTTCAGTCTTTTTTAAAGCAAGATTTTTTCTTTTTTCTTCAACACTTTTATTATATTTTTGGATAAAAGATACTAATTTGATTTTTTTATTTTCTTCTAAATCATTTAGAACATAGTCAAGCGAATCAGAAGCCATTTTATTAAATAATTCTTCCTTTTTTATGTTTTCTTTAGCATAAGTAAGGCCTTTTAAAATACTTTTATAATATTCTTTTTTCTTTTCTAAATCTTCAAACATATTAATTGCAACATCACAAATATACATAACTATCTTTTGATTTTGATTAAATAACTCTTCTTCTCTTTGTTTCATTTCAAGTAATTCATCGTGAAGACGCCCTTTTGTCCTATTAATAAAACTATCACTATAAATAATTTCTTTTGATAAGCCATGTCTTTTTAAAGCGTTTTCGGTTTCTTTGTTATACATATCAAGCTCTTTTTTATCAATAAGCATTTTCAGTATTTCATCAACGTCGGTTTTTATAACCATGCTAGTTAGTTTTTCGCCCAATAGAGGTTTTTCCATCAAATTAAGTACGTTTTCTTCCTTAAATTTTTTTCCTTTTGGTTTTAGAGCAAAATAAACATCTTTGTATTCTCTAATTTCTTTATTTAAATCTTTAATTAAAATTTCTAATTTTTCCTTATACTCATCAATTATTTTAAATACCTCATTCATAAGTAATCACCCATTACATTATAACAAAAAAAACTATATTTTTATAGTTTCCTTTATTTTCTTTATAACTTTTTTTTCTATTCTTGATATATAACTTTGTGATATATTAAGCTTTTCTGCAAGTTCTTTTTGAGTTATTTCTTTAGAACCAAAAAGGCCATATCTTAATTTCATAATCTCTTTATCCCTTGAAGGAAGTTTTTCTATTTCTTTAAAAAGAGTCATTTTAAGATCATTATCCTCAAGTTCTTTAGTTACTAAATCAGGATCCGTTCCTAAAATATCTTCTAAATGAAGTTCATTTCCTTCAGCATCAAATGATAATGATTCTTCTAAAGATACATCAGCGTTCCTTTTTTTATTCTTTCTTAGGTACATTAATATCTCATTATCAATACACCTTGATGCATAAGTTGCAAGTTTTATATTTTTCCCTATCTTATAAGTATTTATTCCCTTTATTAATCCTATGGTTCCAATACTTACTAAATCTTCTAAATCAATTTTAGTATTTTCATACTTTTTAGATAAATAAACAACTAATCTTAAATTATGCTCTATAAGTTTGTTTTTAGCCTCCACACTACCTTCTTCCATTTCTTTTAGATACTTTAATTCTTCTTCCTTAGAAAGAGGCTCTGGAAGTACGTCTTTCGCGCCAACAAAAAATACCTGTCCTACCCTTTTAAATAAGCTTTTTAATAAACATAATAATTTCTTCATAATTTATCTCTCCTTTACAATTTTATTATGCAGTAATAAGTCTACATCACCAAAATTAAAATTATTGTCACTTATACCAACTAAACACTCATCTTCTATTAAATTACCATTTACGATTAATTTCTTTATTTTAAAACATTTTATTAAGCTTTCTTTATTAACGGTAAGACATGGTATTAATATACATCTAGGATTATACCCAGAAAGTGCACTTTTACTAATTAATATAACTGGTCTTTTTTTATACGGATCATATAAGTTATTTCCAGTATCCAAAAACGCAGTAAATGTCTTTGTTTTGTTATTTAAAAACGTAATAGAAACAGAATAATACTTAGATAACACTTCTTTTTCTTCACGCACTTTTTTAACGTATAAAAAAATTATTACGGGAGCAAATAAAATGATTATAATAATGTTAATACTAAATCCATTATTAAAGAAAATAAAGCCATAATTTTTATATGAAAATGATGAATTTATAAAATATAAAGCACCTCCTAATACTATGCTAAGTAAATAAAGATATGATATGTTTTTTAAAGTATATTTTATTGTTTTATATCCAAAGCAAGTTAAGATCATCAAAATAGAAATAAGTATTTTTATTAAAAACAACGTAAAGGAATTGATACTAACAAATAGTAAAAATACGCTTAAAGAGCCTATTAGTGCTCCCAAAAGTACCCTTTTTATCCTAACATATCTTCTTAAAATAAGAGATATTGCAAGAAGCAGCAAAAAGTCAAAAAAGAAGTTTAAAAACAAAACTAAATCTACGTATATCTTCATTTTAATCACCACACTTTAAGTATACAAAAAAGACACTAATTAAAGTGTCTAATTATGGTTATAAATTAAAAAAGAATGCTAACTAAAAGCACTCTTTAGAAACTTCTTCTATTTTTTAAGAAATTTGGAATATCATCATCGTCATCATCATCTTGAATGATGTTGCTTACTCTCTGCTGCATATTTGGAGTTTGAACAGGAGCTTGTTTAGCGGCTTCTTCTTTTGCTTTTTGTTCTCCTTTTTCAAATCCTGTTGCAATAACAGTTACGATTACTTCGTCATTTAAGTTTTCATTAATTACCGCACCAAAGATTGTATTAATATCATTATTCGATGTTGATCTTACAACTTCTGCTGCATCTTCAGCTTCAAATAAAGTTAGGTTAGCTCCACCTGTAATATTGATAATTGCATCGGTTGCTCCTGAAATATCTGTTTCAAGAAGTGGGCTAGATACTGCTTGACGAGCTGCTTCAACTGCTCTGTTTTCACCTGTACCCATACCAATTCCGATAAGTGCGTTACCACTTTTTTCCATTACGGCCTTAACGTCTGCAAAGTCTAGGTTGATTAAACCTGTTACAGCAATTAAGTCAGATATTGATTGAACACCTCTATGTAATACGTTATCAACTTCATGGAAAGCCTCAACCATTGGTGTTGATTTATCTATTATTTCTCTTAATCTATCATTTGGAATAACGATTAAAGTATCTACGTTAGCTTTTAATTCTGAAAGACCTTCAATAGCTTGTGCCATTCTTCTTTTACCTTCAAAGCTAAATGGTTTAGTTACTATTGCAACCGTTAAAGCTCCAAGTCCTTGAGCTATTTCAGCAATAACAGGAGCTGCACCAGTACCAGTTCCGCCACCCATTCCGCATGTTACGAACACCATGTCAGCGCCTTTTAAAGCTTCTTCTATTTCTTTTTTAGATTCAACGGCAGCTTCTCTTCCAACCTCAGGTCTTCCACCTGCTCCAAGTCCTGCTGAAATCTTTGATCCAATTTGAATCTTAGTTTCTGCCTTTGAACAATTTAATACTTGTAAGTCAGTGTTAGCAACTATGAATTCTACACCTCTAACACCACATTCTATCATTCTGTTAACTGCGTTACCGCCGCCACCACCGACACCGATAACCTTAATTTTTGCTAATTGATCTACTGGTAAACCAAACATCTTATTTCCTCCTTAATTGTCAAAAAAGTAGCTGAAAAATCTTCCAAATACCGAATCGCTTCTTCCTATTCTAGTCTTACTATGAACTAAGCCATCCTCATCATAACTACTAAACATTGAATATTCTTTTCCCCTTAATTTTATCTTTTTAACGAAGTGCTTAATCGCACCTGATATAGTAATAAACCTTGCTTTTCTAATTCCTAAGGTATTTATCGTGTAAGTTTTGGCATTATTTCCAAAAACATCTTCTAAAACAAAGTTTAATCCTGGCATATCTGTTATACCACCTAATACCATTATATAACGAATTTGCTTATTTGTTAATACCTTTAATTCATTTTTAGCAACATTTAATATCTCTACCAAACGTTTATTAATAACTTTTGAAAGTTCATACTGGTTAATCCTAACTAATTTTCCATTAACGTCTCTAACTTCATAAGTCTCGTTTTTATTTGCGTACCTTGGATGTGCTATACCAAAGTTTTCCTTTGCTTTTCTAGCAGCTTTTTTAGTAGTGTAATAAATGTATGATATATCATCATCTATTATTTTGCTTCCTATTTTTAAAACCGAAGTATTGGTAATTATTCCCTTGTTAAACATAGATACAGTAGTAATCGTTTTTCCTATGTTTATAATCGCTGTCATGCCGCTTTCTAATTCTTCTGTTTTAACTTCTTCAAAGTCTGCAATCGGAGATAAAACAAGGTCAACTACCTCTACACCTGATTTTTCTACTACTTTAGCAAAAGATACAACAGAAGTCTTTGGAACACAAACCATCATCGCCCTTATTCCAAGCCTATCGCAAATCTTGTTTTTAGGATCTTTTAACGTTTCTATTTCTGAACCATTTTCATAAATAGTAAAGTCAATAGGAGTTACGGAAACTAATTCCATGTTAGGTAGTATGTCATTAACAACTGAGTTTTGAACTCTTAATATATCTTTTTCAGTAACCATTTTTTCTTCATTTACAATTGGTACGTTACCATGTACTAGCGTACATTCTGCATTATAAGCTGGTATTGTTATAACAGCTTTTTTAATAGGTATATTAATTCTTGATGAAATATCATCTAGTGCTAGTTTAAGTCTTTCTAAAACAAGCGATTCATCTACTATAACGCCCCTTTTTATTCCTTTAGATCTAACTGATGATACCGCAAGAGTTCTAAATTTCTTGTCATAATATTCACTAACTAATATTCTTATTGTATCAGTTCCAATATCAATACATGTGTATATTTTTTTCATAGGCTTCATACTCCCTTTTAAACTCTACCATATAAAAGTATTATACTATATAAACTAACTTTTTAAAAGTCAAAATTAAAAGAATTACTTAAGTATAATAATCCTTTTAATTAATAGATGAATACTCTTTTGCCTTAGTTTCTTTAGTTTTAATATTATATGAATATCTTATTATACCATCATCTTTATTTACGAATAGGTATATCAAAGTTTCACCTGACTTGTAAAATCCACTTAAAGACATATCTAAATATGAATTATCTTGTAATTTAGCATATTTAGCTAGCAAGCTTCCGTCAGTATTAACTATTTTTAAATAGTCATCCGTATCTTTTATAATTACATAATCATTTAAGATAAGCAAAACTTTTTTGTAGTTCTTGCTTTTTTTGACAAGTTTTCCTTCTTTTGTATAAATGCTAAATGATTCATCACTATTTCTAACAACTAAATTACCAGATTTGGTAGATGAAAACAAATCATACGAACCATCTAATACCTTATTAAAATCTCTATCATAAATTATGGCATTTCTTTCAATATCACCATAATCTTCAAAATAATATATTTCTTTTCCATTACCAAACGAGCCTAAATAAGCTTCGCTTTCTTTTATTTCTTTACCAGTATTATAGTTTACTACGTAAGTTTTTCCTTCACTTTCTTTTGCGGCGATAAAACAGTTATCAATTAAAGAAGATGAATTTGATGTAAATATGTTAGTATACTTAAAATCAGTCTTAAAAGAATTGCTTTTTAAAGAATAAAAAGCGTACATTCCGTTTATGTTCGATACTGAAAGACCATAATCTTTATTTTCGTATGACATAAAATCTATCGTGTTATATTCTGCATCTGGCATATCAAGTTTTAATGCTCTGTTAGTTTCGTAATTATATATAAGGTATCCATCATCTTTTATTATAACTTCATTTTTGTAATCGTTATATCCATACGTTTTACAAGATGAAACATCACATCTATAAGTTTCCATCATCTTGTATAAAGTATTTGTTTTATAAGACGTATCTTTATCATCTTTAATAAATACGGGGTAATTATTAGCATCACTTTTATATATTTCTATTTTAGATGCCTCACCGCTTGGAACATACCAATCATCTTGTTTTTTTAATTCAGAAGTTTTTTTCTTAACGCCCTTTTTAACATTAGAATTACTATTATAAAGTGAAAATAAATATATAATCGTAATAAATAAAATAATTAGAATTATAACTACTATTAATGTTTTATTATTAGACTTTTTTCTCATCATATACTCCTTATCTTAATTAAATATTATCATACAATTTTTTCTATGTAAAGAAAAGAAGATTACTTTACCTCAAAGTAATCTCCGTAATCTAAGTATAACGTTCCATTTTGTTTTCCTATGTTTTCAAGTATCGTATTATATTTATTTAATTTATTGAACTTATTAACCGTTAAATAAACACTATTACCATCATTCATATAAACATAATATCTATCACTATCTATATCGTTAGGATCATATTTTATTTCAGACATCTGACATATGATGTTTTTATTTAACTTATTCATTGCCCTTATAAATCTAGATTGTTTTTTAGCTGGAACTTCGTTTGTTAAAAATGGTGCACACACTTCCTTTTCATCTTTGCTTACCGAATCTATCATAACCTTTTCACCAGTATCTTTTTTTATGTACAAAACTTTCTTTTCCTTTACTTTTATTTTAACGGATAAGAAGCCCTTTGATACCTTAGCATCTTTTATATATGGATTTTCCTTTAATTTATTTTTAACAAGCATGCTTATAACACTAAAAAATGATGGATCATTATCTAAAGATGCTGCCTTTATTATTTCAGAGTCTGATAATATCTCGTTTCCAGTAACTTCTATACTTCTTATTGGAACATCTATAAATTTATAGCACGAAAAAGAAATTGCTCCAATAATTAAAAGCAATAAAATTAATCTACCAACTCTTAACCTTCTTTTTTTCTTCTTCGTCTTTTTCATAATTTACTCCCAGTTTACAAATTCTTGTTCTATTTTTAAATCTACACCTGTTTCATCTTTTACTTTATCATGTACGTAATATATTAAGTTTCTAACGTCTGATGCTGTTGCATCTTTTTTATTTACTATAAAATTAGCGTGCTTATCACTTACCATAGCACCTCCAATACAAAAACCTTTAAGACCACAATCTTCAACTAATCTTCCTGCAAAATCTCCTTCTGGATTTCTAAATACTGAGCCTGCTGACGGAAAAGAAAGAGGTTGAGTCATTAATCTTTTTTGTCTTCTTCTTTCCATCAAATCTTTAATTTCTTTTTTATCTCCATGCCTTAAAACAAGCGTAGCTTCTAAGCATATGTAGTTTGGATTTTGTTGCAAGAATGATGATCTATATTTGTAATTTAAATCTTTATTATATAATGTTTTAACCTTAAGTTCTGGCGTTAAAACTTTTATTTCTGACACTATGTATCCCATGTCTGATTTATAGGCTCCAGCATTCATAAATACTGCTCCTCCGATGCTTCCTGGTATACCTGATGCAAACTCAAGGCCAGTAAGTCCTTCTTTTTGTACTTTATAAGATAGTTTTACAAGACTTACGCCAGCACCCGCAACTACGGTAGTATCTTTTATTTTAACGTCATTAAAATTATCTAGTTTTATTATAACGCCATCATATCTTTTATCACTAAAGATAACGTTAGAACCAAAACCTAATACTTTGTGTTTTATTCCTTCTTTATTTAATTTATCTAAAAGAATAATTAATTTATCAGTGTTTTTAGGATACACAAAAAGACTTGCTACCCCCCCTACTTTATATGTGGTATTTTTCTCTAATTTAACGTCTTCTTTATATGAGCCAATGCTATTTTTCTTTATAAACGTAATTAAATCTTTCATTTTTTATCACCAACTAACTTTACTACTTCATCATATATTAATGATGCACTGTTTTTAACTTCAAACGATTTTAAATTTCTTTTTATGTTATTAGTATAAACTTTATCATTAAGAACTTTTTCTACCATTCTTAAAAGGGTATCACCTTCTAAGTCTTTTTCCTCTAAGATAAGAGCGGCATTAGAATTAACTAAGTCCATAGCATTTTTATATTGATGATTTTCCGTAACATAAGGACTAGGTATTAAAATTGATGGTACGTTAAGCGCTGATATTTCTGCTAAAGTAGATGCTCCCGCTCTTGAAACTAGGCAATCAGTTTTCTTTAAAAGAGATGTCATACCATCAATATAAGGAACTAATTTTATGTTTTTTGTATACTTATTTTTCTTATACTCATCAAAATAGTTTTTACCAGTTACAAACATAACTTCATAATCTTTATTATTAAAAAGAGTTAGCATGCCCTTCATTTTATCATTAATCGTCTTTGAACCAAGAGATCCCATAACTATTAAAACAAGTTTTTTATTATCTGATAAGCCAAATTCTTTTTTATCTGCCTCTTTAGATGATATAGCATTTTCACTACAAGGATTTCCTGTATATATAAACTTTTTATCATTCATTTTTTCTTCTAGACTTTTAAATGACACAAAAACTTTATCAGCGTATTTACTAGCAAATTTATTAGTTATTCCAAAAGATGAGTTTTGTTCATGAATGCAGCATTTAACACCTAGTTTATGAGCAGCATAAATAACAGGTGCTGAAACATATCCTCCAACTCCTATTACAACGTCTGGTTTAAATTTCTTTATTATTTTCTTACATTTAAATGTAGCATTTATAAACAAGAATGCACTTTTTATATTACGAAGGCTTAAGCTTCTTCTTAAACCTTCTATTTTTAAACCAATAAATTTAAATCCTGCCTTAGGCACTATATCTTTTTCCATCCTGTTTTTAGTACCAATGTATAATATTTCGGCATCTTTATTTCTTTCTTTAATTTTATTTGCAATTGCAAGTGCTGGATATATATGTCCTCCCGTACCACCTGCTGATATAATTACTCTCATATTCTTCACCTACTATTTCATTATATCATAATTATATGAGTTTAATAGATTAAAAAGAATTTTTTATAAACAAAAAAACAACAGTTCTGATAAAACTGTCGTCTTTTTAGTTTTGAAATGAAAAACCACTCTGAATTTAAGCAAACCTCAAATTCATTTTTAAATATTATCAGTATTTAATGTAGTATCTTATTTCAATGAGTTTTCTTTCTCATTTACAATTGTAAAGCCTAGAGTTAAATAAGATTAGCATAATTAGCCATTTTCACTACCTTAACAAACTCAAGATAGACTATAAAGGTTATTGATCGTTCATCATTAAGATGTTCCTTTAAACAGAGCACCTTACTGATGAATAATAACTTCATAGTACCTCTAGGATGATTTAATTATACACTAATTGTATGACTATTGTCAAGTATTTTTTTTATTTTTTGCTAATTTTCTCTATATCTTGATATATTTAGTATTATTCCAATTGATATAAGTGTAATAATTAAACTACTTCCTCCATACGAAAAAAACGGAAGTGTAACACCTGTTACAGGAACAAGACCTACTACAACTGCTAAATTTAAAAGGGTTTGAAAAGAAAGCTGGAATATAATTCCAAATGTTAAAAACTTTGCAAAATTATCTGGGGCTTTAATCGATATTTTTATACTTCTTAATATTATTATTAAAAACAAAAACGCAACCGAAATAATTCCAATTATCCCAAGCTCTTCTGATATTACTGAAAATATAAAATCCGTTTGTGGTTCTGGAAGATAAAAATGTTTTTGGATGGAATTGCCAAATCCCATTCCAAATAATCCACCTGGACCTATCGCATACAAAGACTGAATTGCCTGAAAACCAGTTCCTAAAGGGTCACTCCAAGGATTTAAAAACGATACTATCCTCTCCATTCTGTATGGTGCAATTACAATAAGAACGCACACCCCTACCATACCAAGCATTCCAATTTTAATAAAAAAAGAAAAATCTACGCCTGATATAAAAAGCATTGCAACAATTGTCATTACAAGAATAGTTCCTGTTCCAAAGTCTGGCTGAAGCATAATTAAAAAGAAAGATAACATCGTAACTATTAAAATGGGAAAAGCACCTTTCTTTACGCTTCTCATGTCTTTTGGATTATTATATATGTATTTACTAGTAAAAATGATTAAAGCAAGCTTCATAAATTCACTTGGCTGAATACCAAGACCTGCAACTCCAAACCAGCTTCTAGAACCATTTCTTACACTTCCGATTCCTGGCATTAAAACAAGAATAAGTAATATAAAACATATAAGTAAAATCATGTTTGATTTTTTAAGGTAATATTTATATGGCACTTTACTTACTATTATCATCAAGATTATTCCAATTATAAAAAATATACTTTGCATTAACACGTAATGAAACTTATCATTAAATTTATACTCTGCCCACACACTTGATGCAGAATATATCATAACTATCCCATATATGCATATTAAAAATACGGTAATTATAAGTGGAATATCTAGTTTTCTTTTCATAAGTAGGCATCACCTTTCTACTTAAGTTTATTTTATGAAAATAAAAAAAAGAACTACAAGTTCTCCTTAATATACTCTGTTAACACACCTAACATTTCGTATGCTATTGGTCTAAATGATGGAAATTTATTTGCTTGGTCTATTAGCGTTTCTTCTGCCTTTTTTAAAGGAACATAAACTAATTTAAAGTCGCCTTTTTCTTCATATGCAGTATAGTTTGTTTTTGATAAGTCAGGCTTTTTATTCGTGGTACAAATATAATATAAAATTATGTTGCATCTATTTTTACCCTTGTTAAAATAATTTTTAGATAGGTGTTTAATCATCATAAATGGTTCTAACTCTTCTTTTTCTATACTCATTCCAGTTTCTTCTTTTAGCTCTCTTATAAGTCCTTTAACTGGTTCTTCATCTTTTTCTAGGTGACCTCCTGGAAACTGATAATCATTGTATGAAAAACCTAAAAGAAGTTCTTTTTTGTCATTTACTATAATTGCTTTTACCCTTGTTACGTAATCATCTATTTCTTTATCTTTTAATTTATCTTCATTTAATATTAATTCTTTCATAGGTACGCCTCCTATCTTTAGCATATTAATATTAGCAAATAAATCTAAATATTTCAAATATTTTTAAATGTAATGTAAAGAAAAAGAAGCTTACAACCAAGCTCCATAAACAACTGCTAAAGTTCCTAATATTAAACCTACGATCCAAAATAACTTAACAATGTCTTGTTCTTTCCATCCTAATTTTTCAAAATTATGATGAAGTGGTGTCATTAAAAACAATTTTTTCTTAAGTACTAAAACCCAAAATACTTGCAAGATAACACTTAACGTTTCAATTACAAACACACCCATTATTACTGCAAATGTAAGTTCATGTCTTGTTAATATTGCAACCGATGCTAACACACCACCTATTGCAAGGGATCCGGTATCTCCCATAAACACTTTTGCAGGATAAGCATTATAAACTAAAAATCCTAGTATAGCGCCTGCTAATATAAAGCAAAAAATAGCTATATCTTGATACCCTAAAAGCCAAGTTGTTGACCAAGTTATAATTCCCATTACAAGTGTTGCAATAAAAGATAAACCACCAGCAAGTCCGTCTAGGCCATCTGTTATGTTAACTGCGTTAGATGATGCAACAAGCATAAATAATATAAAGAAGCCATATAACCATCCAACGTTAACTTTTAAGTTAAAAGCGTGAAACCAAAGTAATGGCTCAGAACCACTTTTCATGTAAATGAAGAAAAACACAACTGCTATTATTACTTGTCCAAGTAGTTTTTGAACATCTGTTAATCCTTCATTTTGTTTTTTTCTTATCTTCATAAAATCATCAATAAAACCTAACAAAGCGTACGCAACAAATACGAACAAAACTATGAGTAAATTACTATTAATACTAATTTTCTTAGTAAAATACATTATCATAATTGTTATAAAGGTTGGAATTATAAAGATTAATCCACCTACTGTTGGAATACCATTTTTCTTTTTATGAGTAGGTCCAACAAACACACTTATTCTTTGACTTACGTTTAATTTCTTTAATAAAGGTATCATAAAATAACCCATTATAACAGAAATTATAAAACCAATCATAAGTGCTAATAAAGATTTTGTTAAAACAAACATTTATTATTCACCTCTTCTTACCTAGTTAATTATACTATATATTTTTATTTTTTACACATTTTTTATACCAACTTGATTAAAACTTTACTATTTTTTATCCGTGCACTAAAACGTTAGTACCAACGCTTACTTCGCTATAAACTTCTTTTGCATCAGTATACTTCATATTTACACACCCATGACTTCCGTTTAAATAATCATCTTTATTAAACGTTTTTCTCCAAGATGCATCATGAAGTCCTTGCCCCTTATCAAATGGCATCCAAAATTCTACCCAAACCTTATAGTCAGGTCCAGTTAAATATCTATCTTTTTCTTTAGAGTATATTTTATGACATCCAAGGCGCGTATCATACTTACCCTTTTTACCGGTTACTACGTCTGCTTCTAACTTTACATCACCATCTTTATATAACCATAAAGTTTGGTCTGATATATCTACTTCAACGTACGGATTAGTTAACTTTTCTATGTATTTATGTGAAACATAACCATAAGTACCATCATATGATATGTAATCAAACGTACCATTGGTCTTCTCTTTTCTTAATTTACTAAATTTTGGTATAACTTTCAAAACCTCAGAAGATAAATCGGGCGCTTTTCTTAAGTTAAGATTAGCAAGTGCACATACATAACCCTCGTCTTCTATAAATGGTTCTTCCTTTTCTTCTGTGGTAGTCTCTGAAACGGGTGATTTGTAAGTTGTATATTGGCTAGTGGATGAATAGGCAGTACTATTTTGACTAGTATGATAAGTAGTGTCATTTTGGCTAGTATTATAATCTTTTAAGCCTTCACATCCCACAAAAGAAATAGTCATTTCTAAACCAAGTAAAATAGATAATAGTTTCTTATTTTTGAGTTTCATAATAATCCTCTTTCTTTAATTGTATAAGTAGTCTAAATCTTTTTTAGTAAATTGTCAATTACCAAGCATTAACCTTACCGTGCTACCCTCTTCTAGCCTTATATTAGCTTTAGGGCTTTGTGATATTACTTTATTTCCACTACCGCTATAAGTAACATTATATTTAGAAAGTGTTTTGACAGCTTCTTTTACGTCCATTCCAACAACGTTTTCTACCGTATAATACTTTTTATCATCCCAGTTATATTTCTTTTCAGAAGTAGTTTTTCTTCTTTTTATACCAAGTGCTTCAATTGAATCAGTTAATATTTGTTTTGCAACAGGAGCGGATACAACGCCACCATATTGAACTACTTTCTTAGGATTATTAATTGCAACATAAACTACTATCTTAGGATCATCTGCTGGTAAAAAGCCAATAAAAGATAATATATAATTTCCAACCATATATGCCCCGTCTTTTACTTTTTGTGCAGTACCTGTTTTACCTCCTACTCGGTATCCTTCAATGTATGCATTTCTACCACTACCATTTGAAACAACACTCTCTAGTGCTCTCCTTACGTTTTTAGAAGCCTCTTTTTTTATTACTTTCCTTATCTTAACAGGGGTATTTTCTTTTATTACGGAGTTTGTTTCTGGATCGTTTAGGCTCTTTACAATGTATGGTTTATAAAGCGTCCCACCATTTATAGCTGCTGAAACCGCCGTGATTTGCTGGATTGGCGTTACTGATACGCCTTGACCAAATGCCGTTGTAGCAAGTTCAACTGGACCTACTTTGTTTAAATTAAAGATAATGCCGGATGCTTCTCCGTTTAAATCAACGTTAGTTTTCTTACCAAAACCAAACTTATCTATGTATGAAAAAAGTTTATCCTTTCCAAGTCTGTTTCCAAGTTCTACAAATCCCGGATTGCACGAATTTTCAACAACTTGTAAAAACGTTTGCGCGCCATGTCCTCCTGCTTTCCAACACTTTATTTTAGCATTTGCTACCTTTACACTTCCAGAGTCATAAAATGTATCTTTATCAAGATCAACCAATCCTTCGTTTAAAGCCGCAGATAAAGTTATTATTTTGAAAGTCGAACCAGGTTCATAAGTTGCCCATATTGGAAGGTTTCTACTTAAAGTTTCTGCATCATAATTTTTATAGTTTGAAGCATCAAAGTTTGGTCTTGATGATATAGCAAGTATTTCGCCTGTATTTGGGTCCATTGCTATTGCAAGTGCTGTTTCAGGATTATATTTTGTAACTACGTTATCTAGTTCTCTTTCTACGCTTTCTTGAATTTTTTGATTTATGGTAAGCGTTATGTTAACTCCGTTTTGAGGCGCCTCATAAACTTGTGATAAATCAAGTTTATTTCCTTTTGCATCAGAATAATACTTAATAGCGCCGTACTTTCCGGTTAAATACTTATCATACTGAAGCTCTATCCCAGAAAGGCCTTGATTATCTATTCCAACAAAACCTAACGTATGTGATAATTCTTTACCATAAGGATAATTTCTCTTTGATTCTCTTACTAAATAAACACCATCATACTTTAATTTTTCTATTTCTTCTGCAACTTTATAATCTAATCTTCTCCCAAAAGGATGAACCCTATCAATTGATGCGTTTTTATAAACATGTTTTTTCATATCACTATAAGATACATTTAGGATTTCCGCTAATTTCTTAGTTACTTCTTCTTTATTTTTTATTTGATTAGGTATCAAAACAAGTGAAGTTGTGGTTATATTATCCGCAAGAACTATACCATTTCTATCATATATTTTTCCCCTGTCTGCTTCTAACGGAAGATTCCTACTCCACAAATCAGATGCTAAATTATTTAACTTATCATATTCAAATGCCTGAATATAAAATACTTTTAAAATTACAACTATAAATACTATAAACACACCTATTACGAATATTTTTATTTTATTGTCAACTTTCTTATTATTCATAGCTATCACCTGTAATAAGTATATGTTTAAACATTTTAAATATTTTGTAAGAAAAAAAGAAAAGCGATTGCTTTTTCTTTCACGTAAATTTTTATAATGTATTTTTTGATTAATTAGATTTTTCTTTCACCATTTTAGTAATTGAAATTGATATATATAAAGTAAATGTAACTATTATAATTAAAAACATAATAGCATATTTAAGATCGAGTTTTAAAAGGATTAAACTAACTATTAAATTAAACGTGAAATTAACAAGTTTCCTTATCAAGAAAAAGTACATTGATAATTTCTTGTGATGTTTTTCTGGTGATCTATTAAGTAGTAATGTTTTGCTATAATTTTGTGTTGGGTCTCTAAGTAGTAAAATAATTAAAAAACCAAGTGCAACTAAAATAATACCAACAAATCCATGTCTATATAAATCTCCAAATAAAATAAGTAATAAAGATATCAATAATGAAACATTTAAGATGATAGACATCTTATTTTTCAAAATTTTAAATATCTTTAAGAATAATAAGTTACCAATCACTCTAAAAAGTCTAGATAAAAATAGTATAAAACTAAAATATAACACGGTTTTATTATTGCTCAAAAATTCTTCCATATTAAACTGCATGATAAGTTTGGTATTTGTTTGAGCAACTTCAATTGACGAATATATAAGTCCATAAAAAATTAATACAAAAATAATTATCTTATTAATTTTAACTTTATAGACAGGATCTTCTTTCGCATCGTTATCACAGGTTAAGAAATTCATTAATATTACGTTTATAAAGGCACAAAATATTGCAATATACATTGGAAGATAATTGTTTAAATTAAATATAAAACCTGATATAAGTGCAATTAACATCGTGATAAATGAGTATATGAACGTTCCTTTTGATTCATAGCTAAAAAACTCATCTTCTCTTCCTAAATATTTTAAGTTTTTTCTTATTATTATATGATCCATGCTTTTAAAAAGAAAGGCTATTTGATAGACTATAAAACCAAATAATATGCCATTAAAACTTTTTAAAAAAGTAAATAAAAGACTTGCTACTAATAAAAGTATATTACCAATCTTTATGGATTTTAACGCACCTATTTTCCCAATTATTTTGTTTATCAAAAAATATCCAAAAAAGCAAACAATAACTGATAAAGACATAATTAAATTAATCTGCCCTGCATCTAGATGTTTTACTTTGGTTAAAAAAAGCGTATTAATAGCGGCCCAAAACATCAAATCATCAGAAAGTCCATAGTAAATAGGCCATATTTTACTACTTAGTTTTACTTTTTCTTTCATATTTATTACTCCTTACTTAAATTTAACAAAGTTAAATCCTAATTTTTTATACGTTCCATATGCTCTTGGTAAATTAAATATTCTTGATATTAAAAGGTTATATACTTCATCTATCATAATTATGGAAAATATGCTTACGCTAATTATTAAAAACGTTTTCTTATTACTTTTTTTAGCTAAATAAAAACAAAATGGTATTACCACGTACATTAAAAGAAGGCTTGAAAGTCCAAATACCAAAACGCTTCTTAAGCACACGAAGCCACCGATATTACCAAAATTTAATATTTCGTTATTATAGTCCCAGCATCTGTTACCACCCCTAATAATATCCATAAAATAACCTGAGAAAAACTCTAGTATTCCAGTTGATATCATACTTATTAAAAATACTAAATAAGGCTTCTTTCTTAGTTTAAATGTTAAGAAATAAATTAATCCTGCACCTATTGCATATATGTTTATCCAAGGCAAGAAGTTTCCACCACGCCAGTAAAACTTTACCATACCTCCATTAAAATAATAAAATATAAACTCATATAAAAATCCAAACACACCCGATATTGCAAAAATAAGACAAAATATTCCAATCCATCTTTCTTTGTCAAATGAAGGTTTCTTATTCAAATAATTCTTGTACCACTTTTTCATATACTACCTCTTACTATCTTTTTAATCTACTTTACTTTTCATAATTCCATAACCCAAGTTTACCATTTACGTAAACTGGATTTTCATATTTTTTTATATTTTCTAACTTCCAGGCATACATCTCTTCATGATTGCTTCTAGCATAAACGGTGCTATCTATCTTTCTTAGGTTGTTTTGAAATTCTTTTGTTACCAATATACAATCCGTAAGATAAGCCTCTCCAATTATTGCTCCAAGCTTAATATCTAAATTATATTTATCAAATCTTTTTAGCATATCTTTTTCTAATGACTTACCAGCATGAATAAGAATTTTTCCACGATACTTAGTTTTCCAACTTCTAAATTCATATTTTTTATGTTCATTTACAATTAAACTAGCCCACGGTTGTTTTACAGTAAGTGCTTTCATTTATCATCACCATTTCTATTATACAGTAAATTATTATTCTTTTAAAGCTAAAGAAGGATTCTTTTTGCTAGCTAAAAAAGACGGAATAACGCTTCCTAACATTATTAATAATACATTAATTAAAATAAGACTAACAGAATAACCAGCATTAAGCGTAATTTTTTGATTAATAATATCTAAGTTTCTTAAAATTATATTTCCTAAGAAAAGTAAAATGTTAGATATAAAAATTCCTATTACTCCAGAAGATGCTCCAGTTATAAGAACTTCTGATAAAAATATCATAGCAACTTCCTTTTTGCTAGCGCCAATACTCCTTAATATTCCAATTTCCTTTGTTCTATTATTAACTGACATATAAGTTATAATCCCTATCATTATAGACGTACAAATAAGTGAAATACTGCTAAATAAAATTAATACCACACTTATTATGTTTATCATTTGCTTAGATGCATCTATGGTTTCCTTTGAATAATTAATATAAGTTACCTTCTTACTTTCCTTTTTGTTTTTATTATATTTATTAATGTACTTTATAATTAAGTTTTTAGAGGTATAATCTTTAGGATAAATGTAAATTAAATCAGGTGTTTTATCGCCTCCTAATTTATTTTTAAGAACGCCTTCTGCCCTGTTTATGCCTTCTACCATAATATTATCATTTTTATTTATATCACTTATTATGTCACTATTTATATTTTTATCTATAACATCATCTGCTAAATTACTTAAATATGCTAAAGATGATTTTTCATTTGCTAAATCATTTTTATAACTTTCTTCCTCATCTTTAGTTAGCCTTATAATTCCAACTATTTTTAAAGCTACATTATTTTTTTCTTTGTAAACATTTTCAAAATTCTTATTTATAAAATAAACGTTATCTTTCTTAATATAAAAATCATCATTAAAAATAAGCTTCATTTTCTTTTTAAATATATCACTTACGTTTACATCACCATTAAATTTTAAAGCATCAAGTATGTTTTTATCTATTCTATTTTTTTGATCCGCAACTAACATAAGTTCATTTTTATTTTTAGGATAAGAGCCTGCTAAAAGAGTGTAATTCTTTTTTATGTACTTTATAGATGGCATTTGACTAAATTCTACGTTATCAAGCAAATTATAGTCTTCCGTTAAAATATTAAATTTTAAATTTCTACTATAATTTATATCGCATGAAAGTTTCGTTTTCATTTTGTTAATATATTTAACAAAATCATCATTAATGGGATTTATCTTACTTTCTTCTTTATAGTCATATGAATAAAGTTTATTTTTAGGTATTTTAGATTTATCACTTATTTTTGTTTTAACGCTTGGTATTATAATTGGAACAGACGATAGTACGTTTTTTTCATATGAATTCATTTCCTTTTTTAAACCATTTGAAACAGATATTATTAAAGCAACTAAAATAAGACCGATACTTGAAGCTAATGAAGTTAATAAAAATGATTTTCTTTTAGCTTTTATCGTTTTTATACTATAAAGTAATGCGTTTTTAATGCTTAAGTTCCTACCATTATTTTTCATATTAAAATATATTTTCTTTTTCTTTGATGGATTTGTATCACTTATAACGTGTCCTTTATCTAAATAAATAATTCTACTTGAATACTTTTTAGCAAGCACTTTGTTATGAGTTACCATTATAACTAATTTATTTTTGGATAATTTTTTTATAAGGTTCATTATCTCATAACCTGTTTTATAATCTAAAGCTCCAGTTGGTTCATCCGCTAATATAATATCAGGATTATTAATTAATGCTCTTGATATTGCAGCCCTTTGTTTTTGACCACCTGAAAGATCACATATCTTGCTATCTTTCTTATCCTTAAGCCCAACTTTATCAAGCATTTTTAAAACCCTTTTGTGTTTGTTTTTAGAATTAGTTAAAAGAAGAGGAAGCATAACGTTTTCATATACCGTTAAATGTTCTATTAAATTATAATTTTGAAATATAAACCCAACGTTATTTTTTCTATAATAATCAAGATTAGAATCATTATATTTATAAATATCTTTACCATTTATAAGTAGTTTACCACTAGTTTTACAATCTAAACCTCCTATTATATTTAATAGTGTAGATTTCCCTGCTCCGGAGCACCCTAATATAGATACAAATTCGTCCCTATTAAAAGTTAAATTAATATCATCTAATACAGCTTCATCACTTTGTTCATATATCTTTTTAATATTTTTAAGTGTTAACATAAATATTTCCTTTCATCATTATTTACATAACTAAGTTAATGTTGTATAATTTAATTAGTGAAAGAACCTAACAATAAAGGTTAGTTTGCTTTCCATTTGTTAGTATGGAAACAGCATATCCCCTTAACTATTTGGGTATATGCTGTTTCTTTTATATTTTAAATATTAGTAGTACTAATATTAATAGTAAAAGAAGAATAATTATCTTAAGAAATTTATTTTCTTTCTTCATAATTATCACCCCACTTTCTATTTAGAAAAAATAAAAAGTGAAAAGCACAACTACCCAAACTATTAGGTCCTCTCATATCTATAGTTAGACACTTTTTCAAAATACCCCCTAAAATTCTAAAAAAACTTAAAATTTCTTAAAAAAACAAAAAAATCAATTAGAATTATCCTAATTGATTTTTTATTTTACTAATAATGCTTATTTCTTCCAGAAATTAGCACCTATAAAATCATTCTTACGAATGATTTAGATATCAGACTTTGAGATTGTTATAACTGGGCGAAGACCATAGAGACCATCGAAGACGTCACCAACAAAGTAACCATCCAAGGACACACACCAAACGAGGCTATCGTAATCCGCGGACGCAGTCCAATAACCCTTACTATATACCCATGCTGGTGCAGATTTACATGTTTTTTCACTTTTGTTGCATCCTAAACCAATTAACTCTTCATAAGTTATTAATCTTGCATCTACACTTGTTTTTCCTAATGTATTTTTTAAATATGTTTTATAATTTTCTAATGGCGCATAAAGAAGTGAATTACTATCAAATACGTTTGCAGGACATTTAGTTCCATATTTACTTAGTAAATTACCTTCAGAATCCGTCCAGTAACCATAATTTTCATTTAAATTTTCTGCAAAAGCTAAATCATTTGCATTTTTATCTTGCCTATTTGTTTCAGTATTAACATTTTGTTTTGCTAAAGCATCTACTGTTGTGCCATTATCTTTTATTATATTAAAGCATTCATTTTCTAAGCAGAATTCTTCTCCTACTGCGTATGTTTTTTCATTGCCACCTTGACTTCCACTAGTAGCTTTTTCATCTGTTTGTACAAAGTTTAGTTTGTATGATAATGATATTGTGCTTGTTTGTTTAGGTAAATCTTCTTTAGTTAAGTCCTTTATAAACTCTATTGTTATTGTTATTTTTTTAGTTTCACCTTTTTCTAGGATATCTCCTTGTTTTATTTCATATCCATTTTGATCTGTTACTTTAAAGGTTAGATATCTTTGTTGTTCACTTGTTAGTACAGTTTTTTCTATATTATCTATTTTTGCATTTATTGTTCCTTTATTTACTAAGTCTACAGTATATACTATTTTATCTCCAGGTATTGATAAACTAACGTTCATACCTGTTATTTCTGCTGCTTTTGTCTCTTCTATTTTTGCTGCTCCTGTAGTTGTTGCATTACCTATTTTTATTGGACTAGATAAGTTTTCAAATCTAATTCCCCATTTTGCTGCATCTAAATATGCTGTACCATTTATATTTAGCGTGGTTGATAGGGCTGCAAACGCTACCGTCAAACCTGCAATTAACATAAATAAAATTGAAATTATTAAAAGCTTTACACTTCTTTCTTTTTCCATTTTGTTATTCTCCTTTTACTACTATTATCTTCCTTGTTTATAATACCATATACCCCCTACTGGGTGTCAAGCACCAAAAAAAGTGGAAAAATAAAACATAAGCTGCTATAATATGCCTAAGGGATGTGATTTGCTTGAAAAAAGTTGGTGTTATTGCTGAATACAATCCATTTCATAATGGACATTTGTATCATTTGAATAAGGTAAAAGAAATGTTTCCTGATAGTTTTCTTATACTAGTTTTAATAGGAAACTTTACACAGCGAGGTGAAATATCCGTAATAAATAAATGGGATAAAACCAAAATTGCACTTAATTATGGTTATGACTTAGTTGTTGAACTTCCATTTCTTTTTGCAACACAGTCAGCAAGTTTTTATGCTAAAGGTGCTGTTGAAATATTAGACAAATTAGATTGTGATTATTTAGTTTTTGGTTCTGAATTAAATGATGTTAAAACACTTGAAGACTTAGTTAACACAACTTATGAAAATAAAGATTATGAATCACTAGTCAAAAAATACGTTGATAAAGGAAATAATTATCCTCTTTCCTGCTCACTTGCTTTAAAGGATTTAACTGGCAAGTTAATAGATAAACCGAATGACGTTTTAGCGCTTGAATACGTAAGATGCATAAAACTTTTAAATAGTAAAATAAAACCTATAAGTATTAAAAGAACAAATGATTATCACGAGGAAGATATAAATAAAGAAATTACTAGTGCTACATCAATAAGACGTAATATTAAAAATATTAATAAAATTAAAAATACTATGCCAAGAAATTCCATAAGTTTTATTAATGATATTAATTATGATAAATATTTTGATTTAATTAAATATCAGATTATAAGTAGTGATAATTTAAGTGATTACTTAGACGTTGATGAAGGAATAGAAAATAAACTTAAAAAAGTAATAAATAGTTCTAATAATTTAAATGAATTAATTTTAAACGTCAAATCAAAAAGATACTCATATAATAAAATTCAAAGAATGCTTCTTCATATAGTTTGTAAAATTAAAAAAGAAGATAATAATCTAAGATTAAATTACATAAGAGTTCTTGGGATAAGTTCTTGTGGCAATAAAATACTAAAAGATGTAAAAAACAAAATAAATATTCCTATTATAACAAAGTATAAAAAGGAATACGATGATTTATTTTCGATTGATAAAAAAGCAAGTTTAATATACTCTATGCTGACAAACTATAACGTTAACGATGATTTTAAAAGTAGCATAAAAAAGATAAAATGACCTATTTCATTTTATCTTTTTATTTGTGGTAATTTTTCTTTTACATTTAATTCGTATTCTTCTTTAAACTCTTCTATATCACTAAAATGAGCTTTTATTTTGCTTTGAACTATTTCTCTTTGTTCTTTAAGATAATCTTTATTAACACATTCTTTATCTTTTTCCATTATTTTTTTTGCGGCATCAATTTCTTGTTCAGTTAGTTTTTCACATATTATATTTGTTTTTTTATTTGAAGAACAATCTGGCATCATGTATAAAAAATCATTTGAATTATAGGAAAAATAAATATAAGGATCCGAGTCAACATAAGTAGTAGATGTCTTATCATAAATATTATCATTTAATGTATCAAAAACCATTGTTCCTAAATCTTCTGAAACAACTACAGAATGATTTGGATTTTTAATGTCATATTTCTTTCCAGTTTCTCCCATAAAACAAGATAATGTATAAGCTTTTATGCCATAATTATTAAGTGAATCTTCAAAAAAAGGTGCCTCATGTCTACAAAGAGATTTTTTAAATAACATATCCCCTGCTAATAAATTATCTTTAGATAAATCTAAATAATAAGAATCTTTATTCTCGTTTATATATCTACTTACTTTATTATTATCTAATGATAAATATCCTTTATCATCTAAGTAATTGAATAAATAGTAACATTGTACTGAGTTTTCTAATCCTAACTTATCATACAACTTAGAAATATATTTAATAGCATCTTCATAAATATCATTAAGTTCATCTACAAACTCATCTCCACCTAATGATTCTCTATAATTTTCATATAATTCTTCATAATAAGCATCATCATTTAATGTATTATCTACCGTGCCAAAAGTTATGCTACTTATATCAAAATCATTATGTTTTTCTTTATATAACTTACTAATTGCTACTCCTGACGAACTAATAAGAGAAAGTGCTAAAGCAAAAGAAATTATTTTTTTTAGTGGCGATACATTTCTTTTACCATTCTTCTTTATATAACTAGAATCTACTTTCTCCGCGCTAAAATAGCTCTCCTTATTCTTAGACATACCAAATTCCCCTTTTCTTTGTGCAATTATTATATACATTTTTTTAAAAAAGTCAAATTTACAGGCAAAAAAAGAAGAAGTTAATATCTTCTTCCTATTTCTCTTTCTTTTTCAGAATCATCAGTAAAGCCAGATGACTTATTTTGTTTCATATCAGCCATATAGCCATAACAAACGGTAGATAATGTGTTTAAACTGCTTACTACTCCTTCTTTTGTCATACCAAGCATTTTTGATGCCATATCTAAATCATAATTAAAATTAGTAATAGTATAAAGCATATTTTGCATAATAGGATTAGTACTTAAATACATCATAAATGCTGCATTAGTTAGCAAAAGTTTTGACATAGAAGATAATTTTAACCTAGCATTATCATATAGTTGTTCTAAATTATCTACTGGCTTTTTATCATCTTTTTTCTTTACTGCTTTATTTATATTTTTTAATATATCTTGTAAATCCATCTTTACCTTTAGGGGATTAGTCTTTGTTAAAATTGCTATTTCAGCCAAACTCTTTTCTTTTTGACCAATACCAAAATACATTGAAACAATGCTTTTTTCTTCCAAAGATAATCCTGATAAAGCACTCATAAATTGTTCTTTAGTTATCTTATTTACCGTTAAAAATTTATCTAACTTAGACTGTTCTTTTTCCTTTTTATCATCTTTTTTAACCTTTTCATCTTTTTTCTTTAGCATACTTCCTACTATGCCATTAATTGTTTTATTTACGTCTTCCACCTTTATACCATATCTTTTTGACATTTCTTCTATCGAAAGTGAAAATAAACCAAGTCCAAAATAATCTCTAACCATTCTTCTATCATTCATATTAAGATTATTTAATTTCTTTATAAAATCTGACCTTGATATCTTATTTTTTAATAAAACTTCATTTAAACTTGTCTTAACATATTTTTTTTCTTCTTTTTTCTTTTCTTCTTTTTTCTTTTCTTCTTTTTTCTTTTCTTCTTTTTTATTCTCCTTTTTAGGATCTTCTTGTTTTTCTAAAGGCTCTTTTTCTTCTTTAATTATTTCTTTTAAAGCATCTTCTTTTTCATTTGTTTTTGATAATTCATCAATTACTTTATCAGTTGCAGTATCTATTATACCAATTACTTCTTTTTCATTCATATTTAGAGCTGATGCTATTTTTTTATTAGTTATTTTCTCGTTTAAAGATAAAGTAAGTGCAATTTTTTCATATGAAGAAAGAACAGTCATATCTTTTATAACATTAGTTATTTTTACATCGTTTTCTTTTGCGTAAGACATAAGCCTATTAGAAGATAATTCCTCTTCTTTTTGTTCTTTTATTTTGCCACTTTTTATCAAGTTAACTATTTTATTTTCTGCCTCTTCTATTAACTTTAATACCTCTTGTTCTTCCATTTTTAGTTTAACCATAATTTCGCTTGTAGAAACAGGTTTTGCTTTTAATCCATAATATAAAACTATAACACTTTTGCTTAGTGGATCAAGTAAGCTAGTAGCCTTTAAGAAGTCTTGCTTACTAATTTCATTATCACTTAAAAATTTATCTAACTTAGTTTGTTTTTGTTTTTCTTTTGGTTTTTCCTCTTTTTCCTTTTTCTTTGGTTTTTCTATCTTTTTATCAAGTGTTTTTTTGTTTAAAGAATCTTGTTTTATTTCAACTATTATCTCTTTCTTTTTTGATTTTTCTGCTTCTTTTTTTATTTCTTTTTTAGGTTCTTTTATTTTTGCAGCTTTAGGTTCTTCTTTTTTGTTTTTTTTATTTTCTTCTTTTTTTTCTTTATCTACCCCAACCTTTTTTTTATGAATTACACTCTTTTGCTTTCTTTTTTCATACGCCTTATTTACCTTAATAATAACGGTTAAGTTTTGAACAGCATTTTTAAACGCCTTATCTTTAGAAGGCTTTTTCTTTTCATTTAAGTTTTCTCCAAAAACTTCTTTTATTTGTTTTATTGAGTTATAGTCCATCTTAGTTAACATTTTATAAATAAATTCATTACTTAAAGATTTATCCTTACACATATATCTAATATAATCATAGAAATTGTATTCATAAGAATCCTTTGAAATTATGTTTCTTATAATAGATAAAATATCTGCTTCTTCTCTTTTTAAAAGCATATAGCTATAAAGTTTTATTAATATTTCATTTTGCACTTTATTATCAGAGTTTATCTCAAATGTTTTATCTCCCTTAATTCCAAATAGATTAATAAAAGTATCTTTTAAACTATAATCTAAGTTTGCTACCGCATTTAATATTTCCTCTAAAGAAAAAGTATCAAATAAATCATAAATCGTTCCAAACTCTAAGCACTTTTTTTCTTTTACTTTAGATAACATCATATATAAATAAAATTCTTCCAGTTTTTCTGGATCATCAATACTAAAATCTTGTGTTACCCTAGAATACGACTCAAAATAATTTTTTATCTCATCATCATTAAATAAATTTAGTATTGTTTTATCTGATAAATTAATCTGATTATTATTCCACTTTAAGTTTTCAAATATTAAATTTATATTTTCGTAATTGTTTATTGAATTTATTTCTACTTCATTTTTAAAGAGATTTAAATCTTCCCCGTAAGTATCTCTTAACACTTCATAAGATTTTATTGAAATAAAAAAAAGTGAAAAATAATATTTAATTTTACTATCAAATTCTGGTGCGTTAATATCATAATTCTTATAATTCATAATTAGTTCCTCTTACTTAATAAAATACCACAAAAAAAGGCAAAAGACTAGTCTTTTGCTTTAAATATAAGGCTGAAAATAAATCCAAATACGATTGCTGCTGTTATACCTGCCGATGTTAAGCTAAACATTCCACCTAAAAGGCCTAAAATTCCCTTGGTGTGTGCGGCATCTAGTGCACCATGAATAAGTGAATGACCAAAACTTGTTATTGGAACAAGGCTTCCCGCTCCAAACCATTTTATAAACTTATCATATAAACCAAATGAGTCTAAGAATGCTCCTATAACAACAAACATGCTAGTTATGTGTCCTGGAGTTAGTTTAGTATTATCTAAAATTATTTGTCCTATAAGACATACAACCCCACAGAATAAAAACGAATATAAATATATCATTTAACCACCTCAAGTTCTACTAAATGTGAAATAGAAGGAATAGATAATTTTTGGTTATTCATTGTAGGAGACATTAAAGCTCCTGTTGCAACTATTAGTACCCTATTTAGTTTTCCTTCTTTCATCTTACCTAAAATGTCTGTATAAAATACCAAAGGAAGACAAGCAGGTCCACTACCTCCTGCATTTACTTTTTCTTGTTTTTTTCTATCGTATATAATAGATGCTGCATCAACTAATTTATCTTTTAAATCTATGTCATAGGCTTCTATCATATATAAACTTAATATTTCTTTACCATACACCCCTAAATCACCAGTTAATATAAGATCATAATCACTAACCTTTGTTTTTGTATCAGTTAAGTGTTCAAATATTACTCTAGCTGCAGAAGGTGCCATAACAGAACCCATATCATATACGTCAGTTACACCTAAGTCAGTTGTAGTTCCAATTGATGCCGATGTAACTTTAATAGATGATTTTTCCTTACTTAAAATGTTACTTGCACATCCTGTTACGGTAAAAGTTGATCTTTTAGGTTTAGGACATCCATACTCAACCGGATTACGATACTGTCTTTCTGCGGTCATATTATGACAAGACGTATTACAAATTACATTATTAATATTCTTATTTTGAAGAAGACTTGATGCCATAATTATTTCTTCGCAAACAGAAGCACAAGCATTATAAACACCCATAAATGGTCTGTTAAACAAAACGGATGCATATGAATTAGGCGTTATTTGATTAAGTAAGTCTGCTCCTAGTATTACATCTATATCATCCATTTTCATGTTTGCTTTATTAAGAAGAATGTTTACCGAATCATTTATCATTTTTATCTCGGCTTGTTCAAAGGTTTTTTCTCCTAAATAATAATCATCATACGTTTTGTCATAAAGCTTTCCAAAATTTCCTTCTTTTTCATCTAGTCCCGCAACCGCTGATACTTCTTTTAAATAAACATTATTAAATTTTATTGTCATAATTAACCTCCAAAAAATAAGTATCTAACAATTCCAAATACGTACGCAGATAAAACTCCGTATAATATTACGCTACCTGTTAATTTAAATGCGTTAGACCCAATTCCAGTTACTAATCCTTCCTTTTTATAATCAATCATGCTTGATGTCATAGCATGTGCAAAGCCTGTTATCGGAACAATTAATCCTGCTCTTGCTTTAGAAACTAAGTTGTCAAAAAATCCCATTGCGGTTGATAGTGACGCTAAAAATATTAATATTACAATCATTATTGTTGTAGCATCTTTATGTGCTACATTAAAATTATTTTCCAAAATAGTTACTATTACCTGTCCTAAAAAACCAATTAAACCACCTGTTAAAAACGCAATAATTCCGTTTTTAGTCTTATTTTCTTCAGGAACTATTTTACTAGTTAATTCTTTATACCTTTCTTTATTCATTTGTATCACCAGTATTAGTATTTAAAAAAATTAAGTATTTATACATAAAAAAAACAAGGTGACATTTAAGATGTCATCTTGCTTTTCATTTTTTTTAAAACCTTTTTTTCCATTCTAGATACATAAACTTGATTTACGTCCATTATTTTGGCTACTTCACTTTGTGTTAAGTCTTTAAAGTATCTGTTTTCGACAAGCATTTTTTCTTCATCACTTAAATATGAAAAAGCCTCTTTTAAATCAAGTAACACATCTTTACTTAAAGTCTCTTTTTTTGGTGTAACATCAAGAAGAGTTATTGTTTTTCCTTCGTTATTTATCTCTTCATCTAAGCTTTTTGTTTGCCTGCAAGCATCAAGTGCACTTATTATTTTCTCTTCGGGAGCATCTAACATAAGTGCGATGTCACTAACTGTTGGAGCATATCCTCTTACCTTTATATGTTTATCAATGTATTCGTTTATTTTTCTTCCTAATCTTATCATGTCACGGCTTACTTTTATAGCCTTATTTTCTCTTACGTAAGAGCTTACTTCTCCAACAATGTACGGAAATGCATAAGTAGAAAATTTAACATCCCTTGCTTCGTCAAAATTTTTATATGCTTTCATTAATCCAATTACTCCAACTTGATGCAAGTCTTCTTTATCATTATAGCCTTGATATTTAGAACATACACTATAAATTAAGTTTCTATTTTCTTCTATTACGTCTTCTACACTTTGACATAAGGCTTGCATTTTTTATATCACGACCCTTTCAAAAACGTTTAGTTCATTTTCTAGATTAACTAGTGACTTTAATTCTTTTACCTCTCCACCAAATAAGAATAAATCACCATCAGTTTTTTTCATTATCTTCCTTAATGCCTTAATTTCTTTTACCCCTTCTTTTGTTATCTCCTCTAAATTATAAGTGTTTAATACTACGTACATAATCCCGGATGCTATAATCACCTCCTTAACGTCCTTTTTAAATATATCTATTGTAGAACTATTTAAAGCTCCATATAATCTTACAAATAAAACTCCTTTTCTAAATTCCATTAATACTTTAAGCACTTTTAAATCCTCCCAGCAATTATATTTAATCACTTATTTTAATTTTAAAAAAGTCTTTCGACACAACCTTACAAAATAAAAAAATCACTTATTTTAAAGTGATTAAATATTATTCTTTTTCTTTTAAAAATGGTATTATATCTTCTTTTTTTCTATAACCAAATACAACGTCATAAATGAAATTTATAAACGGCATTTTAACTCTTTTTTGTTTTATTAAACCATATATTGACTCTAATGTATATACGCCTTCCACTGTCGTTTGACTTAAGTATTCGTCAAGTTCTTTTTTTGATGCTCCACCACCTAGCATCTTACCAAACGTGTAATTTCTAGAAGACTTAGATGTACACGTTAATAAAATGTCTCCGAAGCCTGCGAATGACATGATAGTCTTCTCGTTTCCACCAAATTTTTTAATTAGTTTTCTAGTATCATTTATGCTTTCTGTTAAAAACATAGCCTTAGTAGATTCACTTGCATTTATACCATCTAACATTCCCGCTGCAAGTGCAATTACGTTTTTTAAAGTCCCACATAACTCAGTTCCTAAAAAGTCCTTATTAGGTCTTATTTTTAACGTATCAGATGATAACGCTTTAATAACCATATCCCTTGTTTTGTTATTCGTTGTTGCAAGTGAAAGTCCAACTAATTCATCATTTGCCATATCTTTAGCAAATGATGGTCCTGATATAGTTGCAAGTTTTTTAGTTTTTAATTTCTTTCTTACGATAGAACTTGCAAACATATATGTATCTTGCTCTATTCCTTTAGATGCAATTATTATGTGTTTATCCTTAATGTATGGTTTTATTCTATCACAAACGCTAGATAAAAACTTAGTTGCAACCGCAAGTACAACTATATCACTTCCATCTATCGCTTTTTCTATATTTTCCGTATAGATAAAGTTATTAGGCATCGTAACACCTTTTAAGGCTTTTTCATTTTTATGTGTTTTAGTTAAAACATCAATTTCCTCTTTTACCGCTGACCATATAATGATTTTATTTTTATTTTTGTTAAATCTTAGTGCAAGACCTAAAGCATAAGCTCCCGCTCCTAATATTGTTATATTCATAATTATCAACTCCTTATTATCAATTATATCATTAACATTTAAAATAATTTATTAATATTTATTATTTATACATTTATTTTACTTTTTCATTTATAACACTAGTTATTTCTTTCTTTTATACTATCTTTTTGAGTAACGTTACCGGTTAACATAGGAGATAAATTGCTATGCTTCCTCATGTTTTTAAAAACAGCCTTTTCATCATAATTAGCATAACAATACTTACACATGTGTTTGCACGTATTATATTCTCCAATATCTACCATACTTACGCAAGAACACTTTCCTCTAGCAGTCCACTTTTTAAATTTATCCTTTTTAGTTAAATCTTTAGCAATTTCTTTTGTAACACAATCTGAAACTAAAAATCCATATTCTTTTAAATTTCTTTTTTCTGCACAAGTTTGAACTGTCATATTATACTTTTTAGCACTCAAAGCAAAGTTTGTTCCTATTTTTTCATAGTCTTCATCAGCTAGCTTTTTTGCTCTTAAATAAGACATATTATATCTTACGTTTTGATACATATCTAAAAATGAAATGATTATTTTATTTACATATCCAGATAATAATTTACACATATTATCAAAGTTTTTTATGTGATAATCTACCGTATAATAATCATTTATAAATACCGGGTCATACCTAATTCATAATTTATCTTTTCCTATTTTTTCAGATAACTTCTTTATTGCATTTATTATTAATCCTTTAGGAGGTACATTTGGTTCAATATCTTTTTTATATGGTGTTAAAGTAACGTGAAATATAAAAGGAATCTTAATATCATCTAATTTATCTAATATAGGAATTGGATTTTTCGTACAAAAAACAATTGCATCTACATCCTTAAAATATATTTTACTAACCAAAGTTTTATAATATGGATTTCTAACTAAAACATAACCTTCTTTTAATCTATTCATAAACCAATTAGAATAAAATGCTACTATATCAGTTCTTCCACTTACGTTTAATATCATATAAAACACCTTCCTTAAGTATTATAACAAACTTTTTTACAAAGCCATCTTTTAAAACTATTATTTTTAATTATTTTAGTGTATAATCTTACGTGAGGTGATTACTATGAAAAGAAAAAATATAATAACATTTTTATTATCTTTTTTAATTACTAGTTTTATGATTATAGGAACAAGTTTTATAATGACTGGTGATTTTAAGATAATTAAAAAACATCCTTTAATTACGGTATTATCATTTATATTATTAGTTAAAATATTCTGGGAAATAATAAAATACTTATTTGATAGATTAGACAATAAAAAAGATGAAGAAAAAGATATAAAAAAAGGAAAACTAGGAAAGCTATTTGATAAACACCCATTTATATTTTCTATTTTATTTATAATTCTTTTATGGCTAGTTTACATAATTGCATTTTATCCAGCAATTATGTCTCCTGATCCTAGCTTTCAACTTTTACAGTATTTTAATATAAACAACAAATACTCAGACTACGTTGTATTAATAGATAAAAACGTAATTTTAACAAATCATCATCCCGTTGTTCATACAATAATACTTGGCTCTTTAGTTAAGCTTGGAATTAAATTATTTTCTTCTTTGAATGCCGGATTATTTATTTACAGCATTATTCAGACGATTATTTTAGCAAGTACTTTATCATACACTATTAAATTTATGAAGGATATAAACGTAAGCTTAAAGTATAGAAAAATTTGTTTACTTATCTATTCTTTAGTACCAGTATTTCCACTTTATGCAATGAGTCCTGTTAAAGATGTTATATTTGGATGTCTTATTATCGTTTATATAATTTCATTTTACAAATTAATAAACTTAAAAGGAAAACTAAAGATTAAAGATATTATAATGGAAATACTTTTAATCATACTAATAATATTATTTAGAAATAATGGATTTCATATAGTTTTACTTTCGCTTTTATTTTTACTTTTCTTAGGAAGACAAAACATATTTAAATACATTATAATCATTTGCATAACAATTACGTTTTATTATTCTTATAATAACGTTATATTACCACATTTTAAAATCACAAATGGAAGCATAAGAGAAGTTTTATCAGTTCCTTTTCAGCAGACTGCAAGATATGTAAAAGAATATAAAAAGGAAGTGACTAGTGATGAAAAAAAGGCAATCGATAAACTCTTAAATTATGATACTATAGCATCTAGGTATAACCCTGTTTTAGCAGATCCTGTTAAAAATGAGTTTAATAGATATTATACTGATAATGATTTAAAAAACTATTTTAAAGTATGGTTTACTCAATTAAAAAAACATCCTTTAGTATATGTAGAAGCTACTATAGCTAATACATATGGATATATCTATCCGGTTGAAACTAATTGGTATGTACATATTAATGGTAAAAAGATAATTAATAACTATGGTTTTGATTATCACTTTAATAAGAAATTAAGGCCTTTAAGAATGGTCTTAGGAGGCTTTGCAGTTATATTTCCATATATTCCATTTATTGGATTATTAATTAATATTGGATTTAACACATGGATTCTTCTATTTATGTTATCTTATTTATTTTACAGAAAAAAATACAAAGATATAATACTTCTTATACCATCATTTTTAATACTTTTAGTATGTTTTGTATCACCTGCTAACACATACTTTAGATACGCACTTCCAAACGTATTTGCCCTTCCTTTAATGCTTTTAATGTTTGATAAAATAATAAGTAAAAAAGATAAGTAAATCTAATTAATTTGCTTATCTTTTTTGTTTACATATATATTTAGGACTTTACTTGTTATTCCATCACCACAATTAGGATTAAAATGAGAATAAACCATATCTACTGCAAATAACAATATCAATATTAAACATATCGTACTTTTTAAATTAGGATTTATATTTTTATAAAGGTTATCAATTAGTGGTGCTAAACAATAAGTAAACGCACATCCTCCAAGACCAAATATAATAAGCCCTTCAAGGCATACTCTTCCGTCAATATTAAAGATATAGCCACTATAATCCCACCATTTCATATGTTTAAATACTTCTAAATACCATCCAGTAAAATATTCAACTATGCCACATAATATAAATGCCGTTATAAATAAAAGCCAAGGATTTTTTCTAAATGGTTTAAGTAAAACAAGAATTAATATACCACCTGTTCCATATATAGGAAGCCAAGGGCCAAACATGGTCCCACGATTTACAAATACTCCGTCACTTACTAAATGAAGCATAACTTCCCATATCCATCCTATAAATGAGAATGTAAAAAATAATAATATCAAAGAAGTTATACTATAGCGTCTATCAAAATCTAATCCTTTTAAAACACTTGGTGCTTTAAACCTTTTTTCTATTTTCTCTTCTGGGTAACATCCTAATGTTACTTTTCCGTCTAAAATCTCATCATTCAAAAGTTTTAATGCGCCTTTATTTTCTTTTTTGTATATTTTTCTAAGTGTCATATAAAACGAAGAATATATGCACTCTTTATACGCATCAAAGTATAATACATCACTTAATCCAACAGTTATAAAGCCTAATAAATACCAAGGTGTTAAGGTAAGTTCAAGTAAAAATAACTTAAACTTATATCCGTTCATCATGTCTTTAGATAACCTTATCGCATCTTTTGCTTTTATATCCGGGTTTTCTGCTAAAATATACGGAACTAAAAAGTATGAATAACGTTTAACAATTCCGCCTATAATAGTTAGATTCCATAAAGCTTGATATATATTTTTTAAAAGTAATGAAAAAGATAAATGAATCTGTCTTTTTACTCTGTATGCAAAAAACAAATTTTCTATCTTTGTATCTTCAAATTTATTTTTTTCTAAAAAATACCTTGCCTTACCTATTATGGTAGGATACTTTATTAAAATAATGTATAAGAAATATATTACTGAAAGTAAAGCCAAAATAGATATTAATTTATAATTTTTCTTAAAAATAACTTTGTTTATAGAATTTAAAAATCCTAGAAAAAATGACTTAGATTTAGTTAATTCGTTAACTAATAAATTAGTTAAATTCTTTGTATTTCCCTTAACTTCAGCTTTAGCATATCTTACATCTTTCTTGCCATTTTTTAATATATCATCTAATAAATCAGCGTTAGACTTACTTTTTTTATTTATTTTTTGAGTTTCCTTAACAACCCTACTATTTGCAGTACTTCTAGCAGACTGTGTTACATAAGAATACCCGCCGTTTATTATAAGAAGTGAAATAAAAGTTATGACAACGTTTCTAAAGAAATGTTTTTTTAACACTCTTTTAGCATTCTGTTTTATTTTCTTAAACTTCATTTTAAATACTCCTTTATTACTAATTAATATCCTCTATGAATATGATCTATTAACATTTTAATAAATATCCAAACAGAAAGTATTATTATAAATACTATTAAGACCATTCTAATTGTTTCGTTTTTTTCGTTTGAAAGTGCTAAAATTAAACTTGCATCTATTATTCCTATTATAAGTTCATGAAGCATCTTCTCTATTTTATCTACTTGCTTTGTAGAACCTGACATTTCAAATTTAATCTTATTATCTCCGTTATTTAAGGTTTTGAAAAACGTTAATACTTCGTTTGGTACCGAAACTAAACTTTTAGTATTTTTAACAATTTCTTTACCTGCTTTAACTATCTTTTCGCCATCTATTAAAGATGTTTTTTTATTTACTATATGATTTGTTAAAACACTTAATAAACTAAGGTTATTATTTAGATTTTTTAATGATGATTCCATAACCAAAATACCCCTAATTAGCATCGTAATATCTTTATCTAATACAAGGTTATTTTCCCTTAACATTTTAAACATATTAGAAGAAAACTTAGCAATGTCTATATCTTTTAAGTCTTGACTTGCAACTTCACTTAATATCATAGATACATCACCTTTTAATTTAGACATATCACACTCACCTGTTTTAGTGCACATTAAGACAAGAATTTTAGATAATTCATAGTAATCTTCTTCTATTATTTTTTCTATTGCATCATTTAATAGTTTCTTATTTTTTTCTTTTAAAGTTCCCATCATACCAAGATCAATAAAAACTATTTTATTATCTCTTACCATAATGTTATCAGGATGTGGATCAGCATGAAAGAATCCATCATCTAACGCCTGTTTAATATAATTGTCACTTAAAATATAACTTAAGTTTTCTAAGTTACACCCTTCTTTAATTAAAGCGTCTTTTTCATCTAAAGAAACACCTTTTACATATTCCATAACAAGCACCTTGTTTGTTGAAATATTACTATATACTTTAGGAGATGTTACATAATTATTATCATTTAATTTTTTGAATTTTATTAAGTGGTCTTTTTCTATATTAAAATTACTTTCTTCATATGCAGATGAAAGCATCTCATCAAGCGCTTTATTAAGGTCAATGATCTTTATTATTTTATTTAAATGTAATACCTTTATTGCTTTTTTCATTAATAAAACATCGTTTTGCATCTTTTCATAAACGTTCTTTTTGCAAACCTTTATTGCAACCGTATCCCCGTTTATTAAAGTACCCTTATAAACTTCCGAAATAGAGGCCGCTCCAATACATTCATCTACACTTTTAAATACCTTTTTATAATCGTCATATTCTTCTTTTAATATTTTCTCTAGTTCATCCCTTGGCATAACACCTGTGTTATTTCTAAGGTTTGATAGTGCAGCACAATATTCTTTAGGTATCAAATCTATTCTAGTTGATAGTATTTGTCCTATTTTTATAAATGTAGGTCCTAACTCAGCTAATATGTTGCATACTTTTGATGGAGAAATGCCACTTTTTAAATCATTTTTAAGTATTACTTTAGTTATTTCTTCAAGCCTTTTAACATCATTACTCTTCTTCATAATAATCCCTCTTATTCTGATAGTAATTATAACATTTATAAAACAAAAAGAAAAGAAAGCATTTAATAATTCTTGCTTTCTTAAGATTTCTTTTGCATAGATTTGTTTTCTTCAATCATTTCATCTAAAGCATCATCTATAAAATTATAAGCGTCATCTATAAGATTATTTCTTTTTAGAATTTTATATTCATCTCCAAAGTTTTTTTTAAACCAATCATTAAACCTTGAATCTTCTACTATCACCCGTCCATGCGCCATTACATCGGCACCTTTTACATCTCTTACAAACTTATAATTCAATTCTGGATCTTTACTTTCTATTATCACTTTTTCATGAGCCTTTATGTCCGCTCCTTCTACATCTTTTACAAAAAAATAATTCCACAATGCACATTTACTTTCTATTACCACTTTTCCATGCGCTTTTGCATCTGCTCCTTCTACATCTTTTGCAAACTTATAATTCAACCATGTATCTTTACTTTCTATTACCACTTTTCCATGCGCTTTTGCATCTGCTCCTTTTACATCTTTTGCAAAATTATAATTCCATTCTAGATTTTTGCTTTCTATTATCGCCTTTCCATGTGCTTTTACATCTGCTCCTACTACATCTTTCGCAAACATATAATTCCATTCTGGATCTTTACTTTCTATTACCACTTTTTCATGTGCTTTTACATCTGCACCTTTTATATTTTTAATAAAAACATATGATAACTCACCATTTTTTAACGAAAGTATCTTACTTTCATATCTTTTAATGATTTCTGTTTCTGAAACACCAAGTTTTTTCAGTTTTTTTAAATTTTCTTCTATTTGTTCTACTTCACTCATATTTACACCTTCTTTCTTCAATTAACATTTGATTTTTCATTTAAATCTTACACTAATCCTACTTTTTTAAAACCTCTTTTGCATAGATTTGTTTTCTTCGTTATTTTCCTTAATCATTTCATCTAAAGCATCATCTATAAAATTATAAACCTCATCTATATGATTATTTTCTTTTAGAATTTTATATTCATCTTCAAAGTCTTCTTTAAACCAATCATTAACCCTTGAATCTTTGCTTTCTATTATCACCCGTCCATGCGCCATTACATCGGCACCTTTTACATCTCTTGCAAAGTAATAATTCCATTCTGGTTCTTTGCTTTCTAACACTACTTTTTCATGAGCCTTTATATTCGCTCTTTTTATATAACGTGCAAAGTAATAATTCCAAATTGCATTTTTACTTTCTATTACTACTTTTTCATGAGCCTTTTTATCTGCTCCTTTTACATCACTTGCAAACATAAGATTCCATTTTGGTTCTTTGCTTTCTAACACTACTTTTTCATGAGCCTTTTTATCCGCTCCTTTTACATCTTTTGCAAAATTATAATTCCATTTTAGATTTTTGCTTTCTATTATCGCCTTTCCATGTGCTTTTACATCTGCTCCTTTTATATCTTTTGCAAAATTATAATTCCATTCTGGTTCTTTGCTTTCTATTACTGCTTTTCCATGAGCCTTTATATCCGCTCCTTTTACATCTTTTGCAAAAATATAATTCCATTCTAGATTTTTGCTTTCTATTATCGCCTTTCCATGTGCTTTTACATCTGCTCCTTTTATATCTTTT
>JABLTL010058387.1_pt1 | contig 47127 bp, 42 predicted proteins | sample 7160151 | NCBI WGS metagenome assembly JABLTL01 (sample SAMN14651223, study PRJNA627086) | human gut metagenome | isolation source: feces | host: Homo sapiens | reverse complement strand
TGTTGTTTGAGAGTGTAAAAGCAAAAAGCAGGGCAAGGACACCAACGATTGGTGCGAGATAGATCATGGTTTCCATAAGTCTCCTTTCTGTTTTGTATGGCAGAATTTTTTATTTTCTCTGCGTTCATGAGCAAGTAGCAAAGCGGATTGTGAATGTCCGATTTGTTCAGAGTAAAAGCCATACAAGAATAAATAACATTAGTAAGTTTGATATTGGTTTAAGATGTTAAGATAATGTGTTACGTTTTCTTCTGCGTTTCCCTTAAAAACAGCAGAGCCCGCAACCAGAACATTTGCTCCGGCTTCCAGGACAGTATGAATTGTAGAATCATTTACACCGCCATCGACCTGAATATCAATTGCTTTTCCGGTACTTAAAATCCGATTGCGAAGAGTTTGTATTTTTTCGGTCATTTCAGGAATATAGGTCTGCCCTCCAAAACCAGGATTGACTGTCATGAGAAGTACCATATCAAGGTCATTTAAAATATAATCTAAGACATTAAGCGGTGTTGCAGGATTTAATGCGACAGCAGCACGAATATTGTGTTTTTTGATTTGCTGTATGGCACTGTGAAGATGAGTACAGGCCTCAGAATGAATGGTAATGCTGTCTGCACCACATTTGGCAAATTCTTCGATGTAACGTTCTGGATTTTGAACCATTAAATGAACGTCAAAAAAGCAGTCATGTTCTTTTCGAATGGAGCGGATAACGGGCATCCCGAAAGAAATGCTTGGAACAAACATTCCATCCATTACGTCGATATGAAGATACTGTGCTCCGGCTTGTATTACACAATTAATATCTTCTCCGAGACGATTGAAATTAGCAGATAGAATAGATGGAGCTAAAATATTATTTCTTTGCATAGTTATCACCTCACTCTATTTGATTTCAGCGTCAGAATATCCATAATCTTCTTCAATTTTGCTGATTAGTCCAACTCGTCTTTCATGACGGCCACCAAGAAATTCAGAGTCAAAGAATGCATCGCAAATCATTTTAGCGAGTTCCTCACCGACAACGCGTGCGCCCATTGCAACAATCTGACAATTGTTATGTTCTGCAATCATTTTTGCAGTATAAGGTTCACTGCAGACTCCGGCACGAATTCCAGGGACTTTGTTAGCGGCAAGAGAAATACCTACACCCGTTCCGCATACAAGTACCCCCTTATCAATGTCTCCACGGCGGATTGCTTCGGCTACCGTTCGTCCGGGAACAGGATAATCCACCTTTTCCTCCGGACTGTATGCGCCATAATCGACACACTCAAATCCTCGTTCTCTTAGATGCTCGAGCAGGCAGTTTTTCAAGCCAATCGCAGCATGGTCACTTCCAAATCCAATTTTCATGATAAAAACCCTCCTTTTTTACTGATACATAATATTCAACATCCTACATAGTATCTTATAGTGAAAAAATACCATAAATATAAGAAATAGTCAATGGTTTTTAAGGGTTTTAAGGGCTTTTTGGGAGAACTTAAAAGTGTGAGAAAAAATAGAAAACCAATAATCATTGTATATTTTGTCGAAAAAAGAGCACAAAAATAGGTGTAAAGTCCTCTGGTTTTATTGCGGTTTTACCAAAAATATGGTATAGTATAGTTACGTTTTATACATACATAAAAAATAGAATAGTAGGAGTGGTTAAAAATGTATCAAGAAGAATATGAACGCTGGCTGGCAGCAGACCTTGAAGATGCGGATTTGAATCCGGAATTATCAAAAATTAAAGGAATCGATGAAGAAATCAAAGACCGTTTTGCTGTAGCATTAAAATTTGGAACTGCAGGACTTCGTGGTGTACTTGGAGCAGGAACAAACCGCATGAACATTTATGTGGTACGTCAGGCAACACAGGGTCTTGCAAACTGGGTAAAAACACAGGGCGGAAATCAGACTGTGGCAATCAGTTATGACAGTCGTTTAAAGAGTGACGTATTTGCAAAAAATGCAGCAGGTGTACTGGCTGCAAATGGAATTAAAGTCAGAATTTATGACGCTTTAATGCCGGTACCGGCACTTTCCTTTGCAACACGTTACTATGAATGTAACGCAGGTATTATGGTAACCGCTTCTCACAACCCGGCAAAATATAACGGATATAAAGCTTATGGTCCGGACGGATGCCAGATGACAGATGACGCAGCTGCAATTGTATATGAAGAGATTCAGAAAACAGATGTATTAACAGGTGCCAAATATATGTCCTTTGCAGAAGGTGTGGAAGAAGGACTGATTCGTTTTGTAGGAGATGACTGCAAAAAAGCGCTTTATGAAGCAATCGAATCTCGTCAGGTTCGTCCGGGTCTTTGCAAAACAGCAGGTCTTAAACTGGTTTACAGCCCATTAAACGGTTCCGGTCTTGTGCCGGTTACTCAGGTATTAAAAGATATCGGAATTACAGATATCACAATCGTTCCGGAACAGGAATATCCAAATGGATACTTCACAACCTGCAGTTATCCGAATCCGGAAATTTTTGCGGCTCTGGAATTAGGATTAAATCTGGCAAAAGAAACAGGTGCAGACTTAATGCTTGCAACTGACCCGGATGCAGACCGTGTTGGTATTGCAATGAAATGCCCGGATGGCTCCTATGAACTGGTAACAGGAAATGAAGTTGGTGTACTGCTTTTAGACTATATCTGCGCAGGTCGTATCGAAAAAGGCACAATGCCGAAGAATCCGGTAGCAGTAAAATCTATCGTTTCCACACCACTTGCGGATGCAGTAGCAGAGCATTACGGAGTAGAACTCAGAAGCGTACTGACAGGATTTAAATGGATTGGTGACCAGATTGCACAGCTTGAAGAAGCTGGTGAAGTAGACCGCTTTATCTTTGGATTTGAAGAGAGTTATGGATATCTTGCAGGACCGTATGTACGTGATAAAGATGCTGTAATCGGTTCTATGCTGATTTGTGAAATGGCTGCATACTACAGAAGTATCGGAAGTTCCTTAAAACAGAGAATGGAAGAAATCTACGCACAGTATGGTCGTTACTTAAATAAAGTAGACAGTTTTGAATTCCCGGGCTTGAGTGGAATGGACAAGATGTCTGCATTAATGCAGGGACTTCGTGACAAACCACTGACAGAAATTGCCGGACATCAGATTGTCAAAGTAACAGACTATACAAAACCGGAAGAAACAGGACTTCCATCTGCAAATGTTTTAATTTACAAACTTGATAACGGTGAAACTGTTGTTGTTCGTCCATCCGGAACAGAACCGAAGATTAAGATTTATTACACAACACTTGGAAAGAATCTGGAAGAAGCAGAGGCTGAGAAGGAGAAATTAGCTAAAGCGTTAGAACCAATTATGAAATAATATGAAGAAATCATACTGCGTCATATCTTGATTATTGTTGATGTGCCAAAAACTTAATAGATAAAAAATAAAACAGAGGTGTATTGCTTAAAAACGATACACCTCTGTTTTTTATTTCGTGAAATATTCCGGATATTGTTTCATAATTTCCGTTTTTTCTGTCTGATATCGGGTCAAATGTCGGGTCATAAAAATTTCTGCCATTTCAGCATCTTTTCGTTTTAATGCATATAAAATATCTTCGTGATCCGGAATCGTTGATTTCGCATATCCGGATTTTGCTGCAAGTGCACGAAGCCGGTCAAAGTGAACCATCTGTTCTTCTACAAAATGATAGGACCACATTTTGCCTGCACATTCAAAAATAAGACGATGAAATTCATTGTCGATTTCAAGAAAACGGTCTCCGTCTTTGGTAGTCTGGCAGGCTTTCTGCTGTTCAATGTTTTGTTTCAGTGCAAGCAGGTAGTCATCTGTAATAGACTCACAGGCAAGTTTGATAACTGCTGTTTCCATAACAAGACGTACAAAACGGGATTCTTCGACAATTGCATAATTAATTTTAGAAATATAACTTCCTCTTTGTGGAAGAATTTCGACAAGTCCAATACGGTTTAATTCGATTAAAGCTTCACGAATCGGGGTTCTTGAAAGGGAAAGGGCAGAAGAAAGTTCATTTTCACTGACTGCACTTCCGGGCTGAAGTTCAACGTGGATAATGTTATATAAAAGAACCCGCATGGCATAGGATCTTGCTGTTTCAGAAGAATTTCTGTTAAGTATTATCATATAAAATACCCTCTCTTTGCTAATAGTAGAAATGATACCCTAATTTCTAATTATACGCTATGAAACTGTTTTTTACCAGATGAAAATTAGAGTTTGTTATCCTTTTAACAACTTACATACTAGTATACTGAAAAGCAAGACTTAAAGTCAATGGTTTAAACTGAAAATAAAAAAACTTGTACAAAATACACAGAAAAATAAAAAAATATATAGTGAAAATGTGAATTGAAAAAATTTTGAGTTTATACTACCATACTAGTATACGAGAAAGAGATACACATAAACTGAAAACATAAAATAAAAAATCAAAATGATAAGGAGAATGTTTATTATGGAAATGACAATGCGTTGGTATGGAAAAGAGTATGATACAGTTACATTACAGCAGATTCGTCAGAGCTGTTATGTAAAAGGAATTATTTCCACACTGTATAACAAAATGCCGGGAGAAGTATGGGAATTGGATGAAATCCTTGCACTGAAAAAAGATGTTGAAGATGCAGGACTTTTCCTCGCAGGTATCGAAAGTGTTAACGTAAGTGATGCAATCAAAACCGGCGGTCCGGACAGAGACAAAGACATCGAAGCATACATCAAAACATTAGAGAACCTTGGTAAAGCAGATATTCACATGGTATGTTACAACTTCATGCCGGTATTTGACTGGACAAGAACAGAACTTGACCGTATGAGAGAAGATGGAACAACCGTTCTTGCATATAATCAGGATGTAATCGACAGCATGGATCCTGAAAAAATGTTCGACGCTATCAAAAACAATATGAACGGAACTGTAATGCCGGGTTGGGAACCGGAACGTATGGAAAAAGTAAAAGAGTTGTTTGAACTTTACAAAGATATTGATGAAGAAAAACTGTTTGAAAACCTGAAATACTTCCTGGAAGCAATCATGCCGGTTTGTGACAAATACGACATCAACATGGCAATTCATCCAGATGACCCATCATGGAGCGTATTCGGACTTCCACGTATCATTTCTTCTCAGGCAAAATTAAAACGTCTGATTGAAATGGTGCCAAATAAACACAACGGTGTTACATTCTGCATGGGTTCTTATGGAACAAACTTAAACAACGATTTAGTTGCAACTGTTAAGATGTTAAAAGGAAGAATTCATTTCGCGCACATCAGAAACCTTCGTTTCAATGATGGAATGAGAGATTTTGAAGAAAGTGCTCATTTAAGCTCTGACGGAACATTTGACATGCATGCAGTTATGAAAGCTTTATATGAAACAGGATTTGAAGGACCAATCCGTCCAGACCATGGAAGAATGATTTGGGGCGAAAAAGCAATGCCAGGATACGGTCTGTATGACAGAGCACTTGGTGCAGCTTACCTTTGCGGATTATGGGAAGCAATCGAAAAAGAAGCAAAAAGCGAAAATAAATAATTATAGTAAATAAGAATAGAAAGGTGAAAATGAAGATGAAGCTGACATTAGACGGTATTAAAGATAAGAAAAGCTGGGAAGCAGCAGGCGTTGTGCTTCCATCCTATGATATTGAAAAAGTAAAAGAAGAAACAAAGAAATCCCCAGCTTGGGTACATTTCGGAATCGGAAATATTTTCCGTATCTTCATTGGTGGAATCGCAGATACTTTAATTTCCAACGGAGCTATGGACAAAGGTATTACCTGCGTAGAGACATTTGACTTCGATGTAGTGGACAAAATCTACGCTCCTTATGACAATCTGGTTCTGGGTGTTACCTTAAAAGCAGACGGAAGTACAGATAAAAAAGTAATCGCTTCTTTAACAGAGGCAATCAAAGCACAGTCTAATGTAGAGGCTGAGTGGAATCGTTTAAAAGAAATCTTCCAGAATAAAGACCTTCAGATGATTTCCTTTACTATCACAGAAAAAGGTTATGCATTAAAAGGCGCAGATGGAACTTATTTCCCATTCATCCAGAGCGATATCGACAATGGTCCGGAAAAAGCAGGTTCTGCAATGGCTGTTGTATGCGCATTGCTTCATGAACGTTTCAAAGCAGGAAAAGCTCCGTTAGCTGTTGTTTCTATGGATAACTGCTCTCACAATGGAGAAAAGCTGAGAAATTCTATTCTTACAATGGCAGAAGAATGGAACAAAAAAGGATTCGTAGAAGATGAATTCGTAGCTTATATTTCTGATGAAGCACAGGTATCTTTCCCGTGGTCTATGATTGATAAAATCACACCAAGACCGGCAGAATCCGTATGCAAATCTTTAGAGGAACTTGGAATCGAAGAGATTGCACCGGTTATTACTTCTAAGAGAACTTATATTGCACCATTTGTAAATGCAGAAGGACCGCAGTATCTGGTAATTGAAGATCGTTTCCCGAATGGCAGACCGGCTCTTGAAAAAGCAGGTGTTTACATGACAGACCGTGACACTGTAAACAAAGTAGAACGTATGAAAGTTACAACCTGCTTAAATCCACTGCATACAGCACTGGCTACTTACGGATGTGTATTAGGATATACTTTAATTGCAGATGAAATGAAAGACGAACAGTTAAACAAACTGGTTCATGAAATCGGTCCTGTAGAAGGTATGCCGGTTGTTACAGACCCGGGAATCCTTTCACCGGCAGAGTTTGTAGACGAAGTTATCAATACTCGTATTCCGAACCCATTTATGCCTGATACTCCACAGCGTATTGCAACAGATACTTCTCAGAAAGTTGGAATCCGTTACGGAGAAACTATCAAATCTTATGTGGAAAAATACGGAGATGCAAAGAAATTAAAGGCAATCCCGCTGGCAATCGCTGGATGGTGCAGATATCTTCTTGGTCTTGATGACAATGGAGAAGCGTTTGAACTTTCCGCAGACCCAATGCTGGATGAATTAAAAGCAGAATTAAAAGGAATCGAATTTGGCAAACCGGAAAGCTACAACGGACAGCTTAAATCCATTCTTTCTAATGAAAACATCTTCGGAATTGACCTCTACAAAGCTGGTATCGGCGAACTGATTGAAGAAATCTTTGTAAAAGAGATTGCAGGTGTTGGTGCAGTAAGAGCAACATTAAAAGAATACTTAGCATAATTAAATTAATAGATTTAGCATAAAAAATCCCCCTGGGTTGTTTTTGGTAACAACCTCGGGGGATTTTTTACAGTTCACGTTTTAAAATTTCTTCTTTTCTGCTTAATATGTCTCCGTTTAAAATTTCATTTTCTACATTCTCAAATCCAAGACGGTCTACTGTCAGTGCAAAACGTTCTCCCGGTTTTCCGTTTTCGCGGAAGAATAAGATGGTCTTTTCAATGATATCCATTGCTTCTTCTTTGGAAGTAAAGACTTTATTTAAGGCACGACCCTGTGAAATCTGTTTTCCCCAGCGTCCGCCAATGTAAATTTTAAATCCGTAAGTACCATCTTTAATGCTGTCAAAATGGCAGTTTCCAACACAGCGACCACAGTGGATACAGACCTTTTTATCAATGTTTAAGACACCGTCAACAACTTTAGCGGCACCGGACGGACATACTGCTTCGATGGCACATTTTTTACAGCCTTTACAAAGAGCTTTATCAAAGTTTGGAACTCTCTGACCAATGATTCCAAGGTCATTTAAATCTGGTTTTACACAATTATTAGGACATCCGCCAACGGCAATTTTAAATTTATGAGGAAGTTTTACTTCATGATATCCCTCATAAAAACGTTTGTGAATTTCCTCGGAAATTGCGAAAGAATCTAACAGACCATAATGGCAGGTGGTTCCTTTACAGGATACGACAGGACGAACACGTGGACCGGTTCCGCCAACGGTTAAGCCTTCTTTTGCAAGATGAGCCTGAAATGCTTCTACTTTATCATAAGGGATGCCCTGAATTTCTACAGTCTGGCGGGTAGTGAAGGTAAGCACTCCATTTCCGAATTTTTCTGCGGCTTCTGTTAAACACTGAGCCTGAGCAGCAGAAATTTTTCCATTTACAGTGATAACCCGTGCAGAAAAGTTATCGGTTCCTTTGTTATTTAAGAAGCCAAGTCCTTTTAAACGTTTTTCTTCTTCTTTGCTGACAGTTAATGCTGACATTTTATTCCTCCTTGAGCTTTTTATGTACCAGTACAGCGTAAATATAGCAGCTGCTTAATATTCAATGTACCAGTTTTAATAACTATAATATAACACTTGTTGATGTATTTGAAAAATGATATTATTTTATAAAAATGATAGGTTTTACCTATAGATAAAAGGGAATGATAAAAACAATGACGATTCGATACCTTACGATTTTTTTGGCTGTTGCAGAGTATGGAACGATGAGTGCGGCGGCAAAACATCTTTATCTTTCACAGCCGACCGTCAGTCAGGCAATTCGTGAAATGGAACAGCATTATCATGGGCTGTTGTTTGAACGCCTTGGAAAGAAACTTTACTTGACAGAGCGTGGAAAACTATTACTTTCTCATGCCAGAGATTTGGTCAGTCAGTTTGAACAGTTAGAGGAACTAATGCTAAGTCAGGGACAAAATGAGCGATTTCAGCTAGGAACGACTTTAACAGTGGGAACTTGCCTTGCGCCAACTTTGATTGGAGAATTAGAGGAGACCTTGCCGGGACTTGAGGTGTATTCTTTTGTCAGCAATACACATGAAATTGAAGAGAAATTATTGAAATCTGAACTCGATGCGGCAGTCGTGGAAGGAGAAATTCAGTCGCCGGATTTGGTTGTGATTCCGATTATTGAGGACTGTCTGGTACTTGGATGCGGAAGCCGGCATCCATTTTTTGAAAAAATTCAAATTTCAAATTCAGAATTAAATGATCAGTGCTTTGCAATGCGTGAGCAGGGAAGCGGGACAAGACAGCTTTTTGAGGACTATGTGAAACGGCATCACATTTCAATCAAGGTAACGTGGGAGGCAAATTGTCCACGTACGATTATCAATGCAGTGATTTGGAATAAAGTGCTTTCTGTTATGTCGCTTCGTCTTTTAACACATGAGCTGGCACATGAAAAAATTCGGGTGTTTTATGATGAAAAACAGGAATGGAACCGCAAATTTAAGTTGGTGTATCATAAAAATAAATTTCTGACACCTGCGATTTATGAATTGGAAAAAATTTTATATCAGCATAAAGAAATGAAATTACCGAAAGAGTATGGGATTCTGGCTCATGAGTGAGCTGGAATCCTGTATTTTTGTTTGGGAAAGAATATATATATAAAATTTTTACATATATATTGACAATACGATGTTCTGGCACTATACTATATATAAAATTTATATATATAAATATTTTACATATTAAAAAAGGAGATGATTGCATGTATTTTCCGGTTTCTGCTTTATTGATTGAATATCTGATTCTGACAATTGTGGAAACTCAGGACTCTTATGGATACGAAATCAGTCAGACAATTAAACTGGTGGCGGATATTAAGGAATCAACGCTTTATCCGATTTTGAAAAAACTTGAAAAGGCAGGATTTCTTACCACGTATTCACAGGAGTTTCAGGGAAGAAAACGAAAGTATTATTCGATTACCGAAAGTGGAAAAGAGCAAATCGAATATCTTAGCCATGAGTGGATTGCCTATTGCGATACAATTGACGGAATTATAGAGGGGAGGATTCGAAGTTGAGTAAAGAAGAGTATTTAAAACAGTTACAAAAATATTTGAAAAAACTTTCTTCGCAGGATTATGAAGATGCGATGGAGTATTTCACAGAATATTTTGAAGAGACAGACGAAGAGGGCGCAAAGGAGTTAATGAACGAACTTGGCACTCCAAAAGAAGCAGCAAGAGACTTGATTTCTAATCTTCTGGATAGAAAGTTAGAGGAGCAGGAGCAGGTGTCGGAATCCGAAACAACCAAAAAGTCATCGAAATGGAGTCTCTTTTGGATAGCCTGCCTTGCAATTTGTGCGGCACCGATTGGTGCACCGCTTGCAATTGCTTTCCTTGCAGTCGTATTATCATTGGTAATTTGTCTTGGAGTCATAGTACTATGTATTTTTATTTTTGCATTTTGTTTCTTTTTAGTCGGAGCAAAACTATTTATCCGGGGAATTTTAGCAATTCCGTTTTCCGTACCAGGATTTGCAATCATAAGTGGAAGCGGACTTTTCGTGGTTGGTCTTGGAATACTTAGCATTATTCTTGGTGTTGCGCTTGCAAAAGGGATTGGATTATTATTCGTGAAATTGGCAAAATGGGTTTCAGGACGTTCAAAGAGATTTAGAAAAGGAGGAAGGATTCATGAAAAGATGGATTAAAAATTGTCTTGCAGCAGGTGCGGGATGCGTTGTGGCAGGAGCACTTCTCTTTGCAGTTGGATTTTTGAACGGAGGAAAAAATTATGTGCTTGCCGCTGATTTAAACCAATGGAAAGGTTCGGCAACAAAAGAAGATTCAACTTATGGATTAGAAAAAACAAAGATAGATGATTATAGCACATTAAACGTGGATCTTTCTTCTTTAAACTTGCAGATTGTATCTTCTGATGATGATTCGTATTATATCAGTTATACGACTTCAGATTCAAAGGAAAAAGAACCGGTTTCTTATGATGTGAAAAATAAAATTCTTACGCTTAAAGAAGATTCAGACTCCAATTCTTATACACATATAGATATTGGATTTCTTACAGCATTCCTGTCAAAAGACAAAGACTTTACGACGGATGAAAATGTTGTAACATTATATGTTCCGGAGAATGCAAAATTTCAAAATGCAACGCTAAATAGTGCTTTGGGTAATATTTTGCTGAATCATGTCTGCTTTGAAAGTGGAACAGTTTCATCAGGTGATGGAGATATTTTTATTAAGAACAGCACATTAAAAGAGGTTGCTGTTTCAGCTTCTTTAGGTGATGTGAAAACTTATGATTCTAAGATAAGAGCTTGTAACTTTGAACTTTCCGATGGTGATTTCGTTGCAAAAGATAGTGAGTTTACTGGTGAAAATTCCATTTCCAGCAGCTTGGGAGATATCGATATTGAAGCAAAAAAAGAACAGCTTTTAGCACTTGGATTTGATGCATCTACAAGTCTTGGCGATATTGAGGTACCGGATTTTCTTGAAGGAAAGCTTCATGAAGAAGATGTGGATGAAAGCAGTTATCAAAGAAGTGGAAAAGATGGCAATCTGAAATTACAGGCATATGACGGAGATATTGTGATTAAATTGAATAAGTAGTCAAAGAATCAGGTAGGAATTTTCCTACCTGATTTTTTGATTTTTTCTCCATTGTATTGCAATTTTTTGTATAGTATACTGATAAAGAGAAGTAAAAAAAGACGGGAGATGGAGATAAAAATGAAACAAAATAAATATGAAATTGATATGTGCAATGGCTCGATTATGGACAAATTGATTTCATTTTCTCTTCCACTTATGCTTTCCGGAATCTTACAGTTGATGTTCAATGCGGTGGATATTGTTGTGGTAGGAAGGTTTAGTGGAAGTTCCGCCCTTGCGGCGGTCGGTTCAACGACGGCATTGATTAATGTGTTTACGAATTTATTTATTGGAGTATCACTTGGGGCAAATGTGTTGGCTGCACGTTTTTATGCCTCAGGGCGACAAAAAGAAATGTCAGAAACAGTACATACTTCGATATTGTTGGCGTTGATTAGTGGAATTGCAATGGCGATAGTCGGACTGCTTTTTTCAAGGTGGGCGCTGGAACTGATGGGGACACCGGCGGATGTCATAGACCAGTCGAGTCTGTATATGAAAATCTATTTCTTAGGTATGCCATTTTTCATGCTTTATAACTATGGAGCAGCTATTTTAAGAGCTGTTGGAGATACCAAACGTCCGTTGATGTTTTTGATTATTTCAGGGGTTACCAATGCAATTCTTAACATGATTTTAGTCATTGTATTCGACATGGGAGTGGCAGGTGTTGCGATTGCGACAGTGATTTCACAGCTGATTTCCTGCGTTTTAGTGCTGTGGTGCCTTTATAAAACAGAAGGAAGTTATCAGCTTCGTTTTTCAAAATTAAGAATGAAAAAAGAGTATCTGAAACAGATTTTTCAGGTTGGAATTCCTGCAGGGGTGCAAAGTACGGTCATTAATTTTTCCAATGCACTTTTGCAGTCTTCCGTAAACTCATTTGGTTCAACAGCGATGGCCGGATATACGGCGGCAAATAATATTCTGGGATTTTTATATGCGTCAATCAATGCGGTGACACAGGCGTGTATGAGTTTTACAAGTCAGAATTATGGTGTAAATAAGCCAAAACGAATGGACCGAGTGATGATAGACTGTATTATTTTAAGTGTAGGTGTTTCACTTGTACTGGGATGTGGTTCCTATGCATTTGGTGGTGAAATCTTAAAGATTTATACAGAAGATCCGGAAGTTATTCGCTGTGGTCTGGAAATTTTAGCACTGACTACGGTGACATACTTTTTGTGTGGAGTGATGGATTTATTTCCGGGTGCGCTTCGAGGAATGGGAGCTTCGGCAGTGCCAATGATTTTATCGATTATCGGAACAGTTGGAACAAGAATTGTGTGGATTTTTGGAGTTTTCCCGGCTCATCGTTCCTTAAAGATTTTATTTGTGTCGTATCCGGCGTCTTGGACATTGACGATTTTGATGCAGGCAGTTTGCTTCTATTTTGTAAGAAAAAAGGTACATCGGGAATTAAAACAACAAAGTTAAACAGATAAAACAGAAAGGAAGAAAAAAATGAAATTAACAATGCTTGGAACAGGAAATGCACTGGTAACAGAGGTTTATAATACCTGTTTTGTGATAGAAAATGAAAACCAATATCTGCTGGTTGATGGCGGCGGCGGAAGTGAAATTTTAAAACGCTTAAAAGACGCTAAGATTTCTATTGCAGATATTCACCATATCTTTGTGACCCATAAACACATCGACCACATTTTGGGAATTGTATGGATGACTCGTATTATCTGCCAAAATATGCAGAAAGGTGCTTATGAAGGCGATGCATATATTTACGGACATGAGGAAGTAATTTCTTTAATTCAGGAACTTTCAGAGAAACTGCTTCAGAAAAAGCAGACTGATTTTATCGGAAAACGAGTGCATCTGGTGGTGGTTACAGATGGAGAAGAAAAAGAAATCATTGGAAAGAAAGTGACGTTCTTTGATATTCATTCCACAAAAGCAAAACAGTTTGGTTTCTGCATGGAATTAGAAGAAGGACAGAAACTGACCTGCTGTGGAGATGAACCTTACTGTGACTGGGAAGAAAAATATGCAAAGGGAAGTAAATGGCTGCTTCATGAAGCATTTTGTCTGTATGGACAGAGGGAAACCTTCCATCCGTATGAAAAAAATCATTCTACCGTAAAAGATGCCTGTGAGCTGGCAGAAAAATTAGGGGTGGAAAATCTGATTTTATATCATACCGAAGATAAAAATATCAAAGAGAGAAAGGTACTTTATACCGAAGAAGGAAAAGCCTATTATCATGGAAATCTCTATGTGCCGGATGATATGGAAGCGTTTGAATTATAATAAATGAGGACATTATGTATAAAATATTAATCGTAGAAGACGATGTTGTAATTGCAGATGGGCTAAAAACACACTTTGAAAAATGGGATTATAAGGTGGAGTGTGTGACAGATTTTAAAAATGTGATGGATACGTTTTTAAAATTTGAGCCACAGCTTGTGCTTTTAGATTTGGTTCTGCCATTTTTCAATGGATTTCACTGGTGTCAGGAAATCAGAAAAGTATCGAAGGTGCCGGTTCTGTTCATTTCTTCGGCTAACGAGAGCATGAATATTGTAATGGCAATGAACATGGGTGGAGATGAATTTATTGAAAAACCGTTTGATTTAAATGTGGTGACGGCAAAAGTACAGGCAGTGCTCAGACGGACGTATGAATTTCAGGGCAGTGTCGATGTGATGCAATGGCATGGGGCATATTTAAATCTTGCTGATGCAACAATTGAGTATGAGCAGAATAAAATGGAATTAACAAAAAATGAATTTCGTCTGTTTCAGATGCTGTTAGAACATGCCGGGAAGATTGTATCAAGGGATGCACTGATTACAAGACTTTGGGAAAGTGACGAATTTATCGATGATAATACATTGACCGTCAATATGACAAGGCTTCGTAAAAAACTGGAACAAATTGGTCTAAAAGAAGTGATTCAGACCAAAAAAGGAATCGGATATATGGTGGCAAAATGAGAATATTTGCAGGATTTTTAAAAGAGCGGGCAAGGGAAATTTTGCTTTATATAATAACGCTGGCACTTTTGAAATTTGTATTTTTCCTCTATAATCTTCCATCTGATGCGTTGAATTATGGTTTTTTGCTGGTTCTTGTACTGGCTGGAATTTTATTTTTCATTGATTTTTGCGAGTTTTATAAGAGGCATAAAGAGCTTGTTTTAGTAGAGAAAAATATGCAGGATGCGCTTCTGGATTTGCCGGAACCGGATACTTTAATTGAAAATGATTATCAGGATTTGCTTGATAAATTAGAAGAAATCCGAAGAAAATTAAAATCCGAAGAATTGATTTTCAGACAGGAAATGCAGGATTATTATGGGATGTGGGTGCACCAGATTAAGACACCAATATCTGCAATGCGGATGCTGTTACAAACGATGGAAGAGGAGTATCCAGAAGAGAAAAAACTACGGGAATTAAAGGCAGAATTATTTCGGATTGAACAGTATGTGGAAATGGTGCTGACCTATCTTAGAATGGAAGATATGGCTTCGGATTTGAAATTTGAGCATTATCCGCTTGATGATTTAATTCGGGCAAGTATTCGCAAATATTCCCAGATGTTTATCTTAAAAAAGATTCGGTTAGAATATCAGGCGGTGAATCAGAATGTAATTACAGATAAAAAATGGCTGTGTTTCGTAATCGAACAGATTTTATCGAATGCGTTAAAATACACCGAAAAAGGTGGAACGATTCAGATTTTTACAAAACAGGAATCCAATCAGTTATGGCTTGTGATTGAGGATAATGGAATTGGAATCTGGGAAGAAGATTTGCCACGAGTATTTGAGCGGGGATTTACCGGATATAACGGCAGGGCAGATAAAAAATCCACCGGAATCGGGCTGTATCTTTGTAAGAAAGTGATGAGACGGTTACGGCATCAGATTCGGATAGAATCCAAAGTGGGTGTGGGAACACAGGTGTTTTTGGGACTGGCAAGAGAAGAACTGCATCCGGAATAGAAAAATAAGAAATAAAGATATATCACAGGGGAATTTTCAGTGAGAGAGAAAAGAGACAAGTACAGGGGCTGATGAAAAAGCCACTGCATTTGTCTCTTTTTAGGTTTTAGAGATTCTAATGACTGTTATTCTTTAAAGTAAAGTGGTGCAATTTCCTGACCGTTAGAGGTCAATTTGGTCGCAATATTAACTCCATTTTCTGTATAATATTCGATTTCAACAGAAACACAGGAACAAATAAAATGATTGCTTGCAGGATAAACGTCACTGATTTCTGTTTGAATTTGTTCTGCATTTGAAATATCAAAAGCAGTTTGGCGTTCTTCGCCCTCTCCAGGATAAGTTCTTGCTCCTGGATTTTCTAAATCTACATACATCGTAGTGCCATCTACGGATAAAACATAAGCCTGTACTGTTTGAAGTGGATTATTTTGGTTTTCTTCAACGGGGTCGGTTTGGGTTGTATCGTCGGCAGTTTCAATATTGACTGGCTGATTTTCCTGCTCTGATTCTAATGTTGTATTGGAGTTATCGTAAGTTTCTGTATTGGCAATATTGCCGGAATTATTCAATGATTCTGCAGCGGAAGGAGCAGTGGAATCATTATTGTTTACGGTATTATTGGTTTCTGAAGAATCAATAGAATCAGTGGATTCTGGCGCTGTCGTGGACTCAGAAGTATTTTTGTCTTTCGATACGGAGCTTTTTGGTGTATCCTCCTGTGTATGGTTGACAGTGGAAGTTTTTGTGTTGTCGGTTTCAGACACTTGAACCGTTTTATCTTTTGAAGAAGAAATTTTCTTAGATAGAGGGTATCCAATACATAATAAAGATATACAACATAAGGTAAGTAGAACGATGCGCTTTTTCATAAAAATCCCCCTTTTGGATGTTTATTTTCTATAAATTTATTATACTAATTTGGTGATGTATGGTCAAATTAAAAAAGTATTGATCTATTTTAATGTGTATGACAAAATTATGAAGAATAAAAAATTTAGTTTTACAGTGAAATTTTAACCTTACAACAATGTAAGATTCAAAGAGAAAATGTAACCTGATTCAATGGTAATACATTTTCTCTTTTTTTATAATAAGCATTGTAAGGTAAAGAAATAAAGACGAACAAAACAAGAGAGGATGAGAAAAAATGGCATTACTGGATGTAAAGAATGTGAAGAAAATATATACCACCCGATTTGGAAAGAATCAGGTAGAAGCACTAAAAAATGTAACGTTTTCCGTGGAAGAGGGAGAATATGTAGCGATTATGGGTGAGTCCGGTTCTGGAAAAACGACGCTGTTAAATATTTTAGCAGCACTGGACAAGCCGACGCAGGGAAAAATTTATTTAAAAGGAAGTGATTTGGGAGGGCTTCGTGAGAAAGAAATCTCAGCCTTTCGCAGAGAAAATTTGGGATTTGTTTTTCAGGATTTTAATTTGTTAGATACGTTTTCTTTGAAAGATAATATTTTTCTTCCACTGGTGCTTTCTGGAAAGAAGTATCAGGAAATGGAAAGACGGCTTGCTACGATAGCAGAGAAACTTGGAATTACAATGTTGTTGGAAAAATATCCCTATGAAGTATCTGGCGGACAGAAACAGAGAGCTGCGATTGCACGTGCGTTAATCACAAAACCGCAGTTGATTTTAGCGGATGAACCCTCGGGAGCATTGGATTCTAAGGCAGCAGACAGCCTGATGCATTTATTTCATACAATTAACATGGATGGTCAGACGATCGTCATGGTAACGCACAGCGTGAAAGCAGCGAGCAGTGCAAGTCGAGTGTTATTTATCAAAGATGGTGAAGTCTTTCATCAGCTGTATCGTGGAAATATGACAAATGAAGAGATGTACCATAAGATTTCGGCAACGCTTACGGTACTTACAACAGGGGGTGAAATACATTGAGACTCTATCTTCGTCTGGCAGTAACGAACTTAAAAAATAATCGCAGAACTTACGTGCCCTATATGCTAACTGCGATTTTAAGTATTATGATGTTTTTTATGATTGATACTTTGGGCAGAATAAAAGAAATCGCAGGAGAAGGAACGATGCAGGTCTGCCTTCAGTATGCAGTCGGAATTATGGTGATTTTCTCCGTTATCTTTTTATTTTATACAAACAGCTTTTTAATTAAGCGAAGAAAAAAAGAAATCGGTGTCTATAACATTCTTGGAATGGGAAAATTTCACATTGCAAAAATGATGGGAATTGAAAGTCTGTTGATTGGCGGTATCAGCATTTTAGGTGGAATTGGACTGGGCAGTCTGTTTAATCGCTTGATGTATCTGCTGTTTTTAAAAATTCTGCATCGAAATGCAAGCTTAAACATTGCATTTTCAAAGCCGGCATTAGTGGATACTCTTGTGGTATTTGGTGCAATCTTTTTACTGACTTATTTCTATAATATCATTCAGATTCGTCTGTCTAATCCGGTGGAACTTCTTCATGGAGGAAATGCAGGAGAACGAGAACCAAAGACAAAATGGCTGATGGCACTGTTTGGAGTGGCAACCCTCTCGGCAGGATATTATCTGGCGCTTACCACAAAAGACCCGCTTGCGGCACTTGGAGTGTTTTTTGTAGCGGCAATTCTTGTCATTATTGGAACGTATGCGCTGTTTACCGCAGGAAGCATTGCATTTTTGAAATTGCTTCGCAGAAATAAGAGATATTATTACAAGGCAAATCATTTTACGGCAGTTTCGGGAATGATTTATCGAATGAAACAAAACGCAGTCGGACTTGCAAATATCTGTATTTTAAGTACGATGGTGCTTGTACTAATTTCCATGACAGTATCCTTATATATGGGAATGAATGATATTCTTTCCGTAAGATTTCCAAGTCCGGCAAAGGTTGAGATTCTTTCAACAAATGAAGAGACGGAACAACAGGTAAGACAGATAATAAAGGATGAAGCAGAAAAAGCAGGTGTGACAGAAACTTCTGAGATTACCTATCATGGGGCAGTTCTTATGGCAGAATCAAAAGGAACTTCCTTTACCTTAAGACCGGCATCTGATTTTTCCGTTTTTGGAATTTGTGGGATGACTTTAATTCCGGTGGATGAATATAATCAGATGGAACACCAGAATGTTTCTTTAAATGAAGATGAGGCATTATTATATTGCACAGATAGAACTTATGGTGCATCTCAGATTACGATAAATGGAACAACTTATCAAATCCAGAAAGAATTAAAAACGCTGAAAGCAGAACCCAAAAATAAAGCCGGTACTTATGGAACATTTTATGTGATTCTTCCAAAGCTGGAACAGATACGCCAGTTTTCCGAAGCGACAAAAGAACTGGCATTAAAAAATGGACAGGAAGAAGAATCTGCAAAAGCGATGACAGATGTTTCTTATTCGATTGGATTTGATTTAAAAGGTGATAAAAAATCCTGCAAACAAGCCTTAGAAGCAATGCAGATAAAATTCGGAGAAAATACTAACATTAATTTTGAAAGCCGGATTTTAAGTGAAAAGTCTTTCTATAGTTTGTATGGTTCATTCTTCTTTATTGGAATCTATCTTGGAATGATGTTTGTGATTGCAACGGTGTTGATTATTTATTACAAACAGATTTCAGAAGGCTATGACGATAAAGAACGCTTTAAGATTATGCAGAAAGTGGGAATGAGCAAACGAGAAGTCAAACGTGCAATCCACAGCCAGGTATTAAGTGTGTTCTTTTTGCCACTTGGCGTTGCAATCTTGCATGTGGCAGTTGCATTTCCTGTTATGACTAAACTGCTGGCGGTGCTGAATCTGGCAAATGAAACGCTGTTTGCAGAATGTACGGCTGTGAGTGTGGTGGTGTTTGCGGTGTTCTATGCGATTGTGTATGGGGTGACTGCGAAAGAGTATTATCGAATTGTGAATTGAGGTTAAAAAGAGACGAGTACAGGTGGAATCAAAAGCCATTTGTACCCGTCTTTTTGTGTTTGCTTAGTAATCATTGCAATACGTAAAATAAAGTTTTAATATGGTGAAGGATGGCTTGAAAATTAAGGTTTGTTAAGAAAATAGTTAAGATGATTTGTAAGATTTAAATATTAAAATTTGAATTGTTCAGATAAAGAATTAAAAATATATCAGGAAAGAAGGAGATATTTTATTTATGAAACTCAAATATTTTATGACAATCCCTCTGGGATATTTGATTTTATTTTTTTCACAACGCTTTGGTCTTTATGAAACCCGGTATGATATGCCTGTTTTATTAGAGGAATTTATTTATGTGAGTCTGGATATTTTTGCGGTATTATTTTTTGTATATTTATACAATAAGTATGTTTTGAAAGAGCAATGGTCAGATATTTATGTATGCAGGCCGGCTCCAAGTGTGAAATGGACAATAATTGCACTTCTATTATCAACAGGGGTTTTATGTTGCTGCATTTTTTTGACAAAGGGAACTTTTGCAAAGGGAGATTTTTCAAGAGAATCTGTAATAGGAGCAGTGAGTAATACAATACTTTCTGGTGGACCACGTGCTGGCATAACTGAAGAAGTGGTATTTCGAGGATTAATCTTTAGCTCACTGAAAAAGGCATGGGGTTCTAAACGTGCAGTAATCGGCTCGGCGTTTTTATTTGCATTAATGCATTTGGTGAATATAGATACCTCTAATTTGTATAATGTAATTTCGCTACTTGTAGCAATTACGATTATTGGAATTGCGTTTGCTTTAATTGTTCTGGAAACGGGTTCTATCTGGTCAGGGGTTGTGTTTCATGGTGTTTATAATATTATCTCTGGAGACCTTGATATTCTTCATGTATCTGTAAATCAGGGATTTCCGGCATTTTGGACATATACACCGGTTAGAGAGTATCGCTGGATTACAGGTATTATAGGCTCGGATGACATAGAAACTGGACTTCCTGCAATGATAGGATTTATAATCGTGATTATAATTGCATTGAAATCAATGGAAAAGAAAAAAAGCTAAATGAATAAATTGATTGTGAGGTTTCTATGAATATTCAAAATATTTTAGTGATAGAAGATGACCCTGATATTCGAGAAGGAGTTCGTATTTTAATGGAAGGAGAAAACTTTCATGTTGAGGAAGCAGTAGATGGATTTGAAGGTTTAAGAAAATTAAGTGCAGATATTCATCTGGTAATCCTTGATGTAATGATGCCGGGAATTTCTGGGTATAAAACTTGTGAGGAAATTCGAAAGAAAAGTAATATTCCGGTTTTGTTTTTGACTGCAAAAGATAAGGAATCTGATAAGCTTCTAGGATTGATGTCTGGAGGAGATGATTATCTTGTAAAACCTTTTTCTTATGCAGAATTGCTTGCAAGAGTAAAAGCACTTTTGCGCAGACATCTGATATATGATAAAGCCGGAGTAGAAAAGCAGGAACAAGAAGAAACAGAAGAATGGATTGAATGGAAAAATATTCGTATTAATATGCGGACCAATATTGTGTATTTAAACGGAAGGGAAATCAGTCTGACGGAAATAGAATATAAAATTTTACTACTTCTGATGAAAAATTCTGGAAAGATATTTTCTGTTCAGAATCTGTATGAAAGTGTATGGGATGTACCATATCTGTATACATCTGGAAATACAGTGATGGTACATATCAGGCGGTTAAGGAAAAAAATAGAACAAGACCCTCAAAATCCGAAGAGAATTGTATCGGTATGGGGAAAGGGGTATCGTTTTGAAAAAAATGGTTAAGAAAAATCTGACTTCGAAAATGCTATATCGTATGATGAAAGACCTGATAATTGGTGTAGTAGCTTTTTTGATATTAAGTGGAGGTGCAACCTCTATGTTTCAGGAGTATTTACTTTCAAGTGGGCATTTCTCTAAGCTGGAACAGAAAAAAGTTGAAGAATTTCAGGAATATATTGATGAAAATCAATTAAAAATTACAGATAGTAAAAAAATCCGAAGTTGGATAAAAAAGAAAAATGTTCGAGAATTTATCATATCAAAGGGAACAAAGATTTATTTTGATAATCGATACGAAGAAGATATTTTTCCGGGCTCGATTAAAAATAATACATTTAATTATCTTTATTCAATAAATTTTGTAGATGGACAGGCAAATCTATATGTTTATGATGGATTTGCAGATAAATATTATGATATGATTTCCGGTGCATCTATTTTTGTCAGTATTGTAATTTGTATTTTGATTTTTGGAAGCGAACTTCAAGATGAAATTAAAAATATTCAATATTTGGAACAAAAAGTTAAGAAAATAGGAAGTGGAGAATTGGGCGAAAAAGTTTCAATTGACGGTCAGGATGAAATCTGCCAGCTTGCTGTTGGGATTGATACTATGAGAAATCAGCTATTAGAACAAAAGAAAACACAGGAGAAAATGAAAGAAGCTCAGGATGCACTGGTTCTGGGAATGGCACATGATATGAGAACTCCTCTTACGGGTTTATTTTCTTATCTTGAAATTATAAAAAAAATGGAAAAAGAAGGAAAACCTGCGGGAGAATATGCCTCCAAAGCATTTGATAAGGCGGAACAGTTACGCTCTGTTTCTGACCAGCTATTTGAATATTTTCTTGTAAGTAATGAGACAAATATGGAATTGGAAGAACCGGAAATAGCAAAAAGTGCGTTTGAAGATTATTTATCGGAATTTTGTGCATTTCTTGAGTGTAATAACTTTAAAATAGATGTTGAAGATGTTTACTGGCATCCGGTTAAAGTTCGGATTAATACAAATTATTTTGGTAGAATTATGAATAACTTAATATCAAATGTAGAAAAATATGCGATGAGGGATAAGCCGGTTTACTTGAAAATAATTTACACTCCTGCACATATAGGGCTTGAATTTCAAAATGAGATTATTAAACCGAATCCCTATGTAAAAGGAACAGGCATTGGTCTAAAGAATATTGACCTCATGATGAAACAAATGAATGGATATGCAGAAGCAAGAATTTCAGAAAATACCTATCGGATGAGATTATGTTTTCCGGTAGTTAAAAAATAGTGGTTGACTTTTTATCTGAATTGTGATATAAATAACCTTAGTCATAGTGTGTTACTGAGTAAGCAGGCATTAACTGTGCATAAATATTTTTTTGAGATATTTGTGTAGGGTTAGTGCCTTTTTTTATTCCATAAAAAAATTTTGTGGAAAACAGCCGGCTAAAAAAGACTTGCCTATATAAGAACTCAAAAACGGATATACTAAAAAAAAGAAAAGAGGAGAAAATTATGAAAGACAAGATTTTTGGGATTTTGCAGAGAGTTGGACGTTCTTTTATGCTTCCAATCGCAATCCTTCCGGTAGCCGGTCTGTTACTGGGACTTGGTGGTTCTTTTACAAATGAGACCATGTTAAAAGCATATGGCTTATTAAATGTAATGGGACCTGGCACCATAATCAATCAGGTTTTACAGATTATGAATGCCGCAGGAAATATTATTTTTACGAACCTTCCGATTATATTTGCAATGGGAGTTGCAATCGGAATGGCAAAGAAAGAAAAAGAAGTTGCCGCACTTTCAGCGGTAATCGCATTTTTTATCATGCATGCATCTATTGGAGCATTAATTGATATTAATGGCGGAGCAGAATCTATGCTTTCCGGTGCAACTACAGATGTATGTGGAATCACTTCCTTACAGATGGGTGTATTTGGAGGTATTATTGTCGGACTTGGTGTTGCAGCGCTTCACAATCGTTTTTATAAAATTGAGCTGCCTCAGGTATTATCCTTCTTTGGAGGAACCAGATTTGTGCCGATTATTTCAGGTCTTGTCTATGTAGTAGTTGGTATTGCAATGTTTTTCGTATGGCCGACCATTCAGGCCGGAATTTACGCCGTTGGAGATTTAGTACTTCGTTCCGGTTATGCCGGTACCTGGGTCTATGGATTTATGGAACGTCTCTTAATTCCATTTGGTCTTCATCATGTATTTTATCTTCCGTTCTGGCAGACAGCAGTTGGTGGTACCTTAGAAGTAGGCGGACAGATGATAGAAGGTGCTCAGAATATCTTCTTTGCACAGTTATCTGATCCGAGTGTAGAACATTTTGCGGTATCTGCTACAAGATTTATGTCAGGTAAGTTCCCACTTATGATTTTTGGTCTTCCGGGAGCTGCATTTGCCATGTATCGTACTGCAAAACCGGAAAAAAGAAAAGCGGTAGAAGGTCTGCTTTTATCTGCAGCCTTAACTTCTATGCTGACAGGTATTACAGAGCCACTTGAATTTACATTCTTGTTCGTAGCACCATTATTATACGGAGTTCACTGTGTATTTGCCGGACTTGCTTATATGCTGATGCATATCTTAAAAGTCGGAGTAGGAATGACATTCTCCGGTGGATTTATTGATTTATTCTTATTTGGTATTTTACAGGGAAATAAAAAGACAAATTGGATTTGGATTGTAGTTGTCGGAGTGGTATACTTTATTGTTTACTATGTGCTGTTTAGTTTCCTGATTAAAAAATTAGATTTAAAAACTCCGGGTAGAGATGATGTAGAAGAAGTAAAACTTTACACAAGAGCAGATGTCAATGCCAGAAAAGAAGGAGAAAAAAGTGCATCTGCAGAGGACCAGGTTTCTGAAGGAATCTTAAGAGGTCTTGGTGGTAAGAAAAATATTTCAGACGTAGATTGTTGTGCAACCAGACTTCGTTGTACCGTGCATAAATCAGAGCTGGTAAATGATACAATTTTAAAAGCAACGGGAGCATCCGGTGTGGTGCATAAAGGAAATGGTGTGCAGATTATCTACGGACCAAAAGTTACTGTAATTAAATCAAACTTTGAAGATTATCTGGAAACAGCTCCGGATGAAGAACTTCATACAATGGAAGAAACAGCCGATTCAAAAATAGAAGAGAAAACAGAAGAAAAACAGACTGGAAAAGTAAAAGAAACGATTATCGTTTCCAGCCCGATTACCGGAATTGCAGATGACCTGGCAAATGCTCCGGATGATGCATTCGCAGGAAAAATGATGGGAGACGGAGCGGTGGTAACACCGACAAATCCTGTAGTTGTTGCTCCGGAAGATGGAGAAATTGCTTTTGTTTTTGATACAAAGCATGCAATCGGATTTATGAGTGACAGCGGACTTTCCATGTTGCTGCATATCGGAATTGATACCGTAAAACTGGATGGAAAAGGATTTACCTGCTTTGTAGAAAATGGACAGAAAGTGAAGAAAGGTGATAAATTGCTGGAACTTGATCTGGAGTATCTTAAAGCCAATGCGCCTTCTTTATGTTCTCCGATTCTGTGTACAGAATTAGAGGATAATCAGAAAGTCAGATTGCTTGCAAGCGGAGAAATCAAAGCGGGAGAACCGTTATATGCAATTGATATTTATGAAGCATAAAAAAATAAGAAAATAAAAAATAAAAGGAGAAATTACCATGAAAGAATTTACTTACACAATTAAAGATGAACAGGGAATTCACGCAAGACCGGCAAGTATTCTTGCAAAAGAGGCAAAGAAATATGAAAGTTCCATTACAATCAGCAAAGGGGAAAAAACAGTGGATGTGACAAGACTGATGGCAGTTATGGGACTTTGTGTAAAATGCGGACAGGATGTTCGAGTAGAAATTGATGGTGCTGACGAAGAGGCAGCATTTGAAGGAATGAAAGCATTTTTCGAAGAAAACTTATAAAAATATTTTTCAAGGAAAATCTATAAAAAAATGGCGGTCAGATTTTTATCTGGCCGTTTTTAAGAGAGGAAATGAAAATGGAACGTGAATATAGAGGAAAGTCCGTGTATAGAGGTCTGACAATCGGACCGATTGCGGTATTAAAAAAGAATGATGTTCAGGTAAAACGTGAAAAAATCGAGGATGCTAAGCTGGAAATAGAACGGGTAAAACAGGCAGTTGCAGATTCCCAGGCACAGTTACAGCATTTATATGATAAAGCAGTAAAAGAAGTCGGAGAAGCAAGTGCAGCAATTTTTGAAGTGCATCAGATGATGTTGGAAGACGAAGATTATCAGGATGCAATTCAGAATATGATACAGACAGAGTTGGTAAATGCAGAGTATGCGGTTGCAGTGACCGGTGATAATTTTGCGGAAATTTTTGCAAGCATGGATGATGAATACATGCAGGCAAGATCAGCAGACGTAAAAGATATTTCGAATCGTCTGGTTCAAAATTTAAGAGGAGATGTTTCTGTTGATTTAAGTGAAATGGAGCCATCCATCATTGTTGCAGATGACCTTTCACCGAGCGAAACCGTACAGATGGATAAAGAAAAAATTCTTGGATTTGTGACTGTTCATGGTTCTACGAATTCCCATACGGCAATTCTTGCAAGAATGATGAATATTCCGGCATTGATTGGTGTTCCGGTTGATTTAGAAGAGTTAAAAACCGGAATGGAGGCAGTAGTAGATGGATTTGAAGGACTTTTTACCGTTGAACCTGGAAAAGAAGTAAAACAAAAAACAGAAGAAAAGATGCATGAAGAAGCAGAAAAATTAAAACTGCTGCAGGAATTAAAAGGAAAAGAAACCGTAACAGCAGACGGAAAGAAAGTGCATCTTTATGCAAATATCGGAAGTGTAGGCGACATTGCCAGTGTACTGGAAAATGATGCCGAAGGAATCGGTTTATTCAGAAGTGAATTCTTATATCTTGGAAAAACAGATTTTCCAACAGAAGAAGAGCAGTTTAATGCCTATAAGCAGGCATTGCAGTTGATGGCAGGCAAAAAAGTCATTATCCGTACCCTTGATATTGGAGCAGACAAACAGGTAGATTATTTTAATCTTGGAAAAGAAGAAAATCCGGCACTTGGTTATCGTGCAATCCGTATCTGTTTAAAACAGCCGGAGATTTTCAAAACCCAGCTTCGTGCACTGCTGCGTGCAGCAGTTTATGGCAATCTGTCCGTTATGTATCCAATGATTACTTCTACAGAAGAAGTAGAGCAGATTTTTGCGATTGTGGAAGAAGTAAAACAGGAGCTGGATGCAGCAGAAATTCCGTATAAAGTACCGGAACAGGGAGTAATGATTGAAACTCCGGCGGCTGTTATGATTAGTGAAGACCTGGCACAGATGGTAGATTTCTTCAGTATTGGGACGAATGATTTGACTCAGTATACGCTGGCAATTGACCGTCAGAACGAGAAATTGGATGATTTCTATAATGCACATCATAAGGCAATCCTTATGATGATTCGAATGGTAGTGGAAAATGCTCATAAATATGGAAAATGGGCTGGGATCTGTGGAGAGTTAGGTGCAGATTTGGAACTTACCGATGAATTTATGAAGATGGGAGTCGATGAACTCTCTGTTGCTCCGGGTATGATTTTAAAACTGAGAAAAAAAATTTGTGAGTTCTCAAAAAACTGAAATTTCAGTGGGAAAATGACAGGAAATATGCTAAAGTAGAGATAGAAAGTTGGGGTCAAAAAGGCTTTAGAAAAAAACGGGGGAATCCTGGGAAAAGGTGGGAGAACGGTGTATCGTATTTGCAAAGTTTTAAATCATAATGGTGTGATTGCGCTTGATATGAAGGATAATAAAGAATATGTGTTGCTCGGAAAAGGAGTCGGGTTCGGAAAAAAAGTAGGAGAACGACTGGAACAACCAGAAGAGTGTACTGTTTATTCGTTGCAGGAAACTTCATCAAGAGGAGCAGCCTCTGAACTGGCAAGAAGCATAGAGCCTGAATATCTGGAAATGGCAAATCAGATTTTAAATCTGGCAAGAGAGCAGTTTGGAACAATTGATCAGAGCATTTTGTTTCCGATGGCAGATCATATCGAGTTTGCAGTAAAACGAATGCAAAAGGGAGAACAGATTTCAAATCCTTTAACCCAGGATATTAAGACGTTATTCTATGGAGAATTTAAAGTCGCGCTGACACTAAAAGAGCGTTTAAAAAAAGAAAAAGGAATTAATGTGCAGGATGATGAGATTGGATATGTCGCACTGCATATTCATTCGGCGCTTGAAAAAGAGTCCGTTGCGGTTTCCATGCAGATGGCAAGAGCAGTAAGAGAGTGCATTTCGTTGATTGAAGCACAGAGAAAAATCCATATTGATGTAATGTCTTTGAGTTATAACCGTTTGATGAATCATGTAAAATTCATGGTTGCACGGGCATTAAATAAAGAGTCACTAAAAGTAAATATGAATGATTATGTGGAGCATAATTTTCCACAGTCTTATGAACTTGCAAGAATTGTCTGTGACCATTTGAGTAAGGCTCTTCGGGTTCAGCTTGAAGAAATCGAAATTGGATATCTTGCGATGCATATTGAGAGAGTGAGTATGGAGTAATAATACACATGTAATAAAAAGAAGACGAGTACGGTAGTTGAAATCGCTGAGACTCGTCTTCTTTTTTTGTCCATTGACAGCTTAAGCCCAACCCCTTTATAATTAACTTAAATTTAAGTAGATGAAAAAGATTAAAAGAATAGATGAGGTGAAAAAGATGGGAAAAGTCAGGCTGGCAGACATTGCGAAAAAAGTGGGCGTCAGCACGGTTACGGTTCATAATGCGCTTGCCGGAAATAAAGGTGTCAGTGAAGAACTGCGTGAAAAGATTCAAAGTGTGGCAAGTGAGATGGGCTATCAGATTTTGTCAGAACGAAAACAGGAAGCAAGAGAGGCAGCAGGAGAAGCAAGTTATACAGTTGGTGTGCTTATTGCAGAAAATTATCTTGCACAGTACGAAACATTTTATTGGAAAATGTATCAGGAACTTGCGGTAGCTGCAACAGAAAAACGCTGTTTTGCAGCAGTTGAAATCTTAAGAAAAGAAGATGAAAGAAATACTTTAAAACTTCCGGCATGTGTGGAAGGAAATAAAGTGGACGGACTGATTGTTCTTGGAAAAATTAATAAAGAATACATTGTAAAGCTGACAGAAACAGCAAGGATTCCGGTGGTATTTCTGGATTATTATGATAAAGACTTTGCAAAGGATGCAGTCGTTATCGATAATTTTTATGGAACATATCTGTTGACAGAATTCATGTTTGCACAGGGAATTGAAGAACTTGGCTTTGTCGGCTCGATTTATTCAACAAGCAGTATTATGGATCGTTATTGTGGATTCTTAAAATCCATGATGAGTCATAAAAAAGAAGTAAAACAGCAGTGGCTCATTGAAGACAGGGATGAACTGGGACAGATGGGATTTAAACTTCCAAAGAGACTGCCGAAAGGCTTTGTCTGTAACTGTGACCTTGCAGCGTATATGCTGATTGATAAGCTGACAGAAAGAGGGTATAAAGTTCCGGAGGATGTTTCCGTTGTCGGGTTTAATAATTACCTCTATCCAGAACTTGCGGACAGAGAGATTACAACTTATGAAGTAAATACGAAGGCGATGACAAAAGTGGCGTTAGAAAAGGTGTTAAAACAGATTAAAAATCCAAAACGTGGACATGGAATGGACATTGTATCTGGACACATGGTGATTAAGAAGAGTGTAAAGCTTAAAAAATAAACAGATTCAAATGGATATTCGAAATAAGCTTTGATACTTGTTCAAAACCGAATAACGGTTTGTGCGGATAAATGTAAATTTATTGCGCAGGTTAAAGGAAAGCTAGAGGCATCGGGTGTAAGAAAGATTCCGAGAGTACAGAAGACAAGAAATGGGGGATGGACATGAATGAAGAATTTGTAATCAAGAAAGGCGTGCTGGTAGAATATAATGGGACAGATGAAGTTGTGACTGTTCCAGAAGGCGTGCGCGTAATTGGAGAGAGCGTATTTCAACCAAATTTTGAAATAGATGGTGAGGAAGAAAGATTAAAAAAAGTTATCATTCCGGAAACAGTGTGGGCAATTGATAAGCATGCATTTTTTCTTTGCTATGGGTTGAAGGAAGTAGAATTGCCGTCCAGTCTTGAAGTGATTGGGGAAGGTGCGTTTGACTCCTGCGATTTAAAACAGATTAATTTACCAAATGGATTGATAAGTATTGAGGAGCGTGCATTTGGGGGTAATGCGTCATTGAAACAGGTAATTATTCCGCCTAGTGTGAAAAGACTTGATCCTAGGGCGTTTGGATGTCTAATAGAGCACATCCTTGTTCCAGAGCATCTACGGGAGCCGATAGAAAAAAAGAAGGAATGGGACGAATATAATGCTTCGAAGGAGAATACTAAACGGGAACACGAATGGTATGACAATATTGAGTGGTACGACGCAAAACAGAAAGTAGAGACGCTGCCAGAAACCAAACCGAATTATGAGAATGGGTTCTGGATTGAGGATGATAGATTAATTGAGCACGGCGGATATACTGATGAGGCTATAGTCGTTCCAGAGGGGGTGCGCGTTATAGGAAAAAGAGCGTTCCGAGGGGATATTTTTTATGATAATATGGATATGTCTAGTTGGGAGTGGCTGAAAGAAGTAAAACTGCCTGCAGGAGTGGAAGTAATTGAGACAGAAGCGTTTTATCGCTGCTATGCACTAGAGAAGATAGAATTGCCAGAGGGACTGAAGATAATTGATAGAGAGGCATTTTACTATTGTGAATCGCTTGATGAGATTGTGATTCCACTAAGTATGAGAGTTTTTGGAAAAAGAGCTTTCAAGACTTCCTGGGTAAATAGGGTAATCATACCGGAATATTTGGAGGACACAGCTATCTATTACTCTTGTTTTGGCAGTAGGGCTGGCGAGGTGATTACATACAGTGAAACACCGCAGTTTTCCATCGAGGAAGATGGTACACTGGTTGGATATGATGGACCAGGCGGTGAGGTCATTATTCCAGATGGGGTGGTACGGGTAGAAAAAGAATTTTTACTTAGCAGGCGTCCGGCAGTACGGCGTCTGGTATTGCCTGACACAGTCACAAGTATTGGAAAACGGTCGTTTTCGTCGCTTGCATTGAAAGAATTGACAATTCCTTCCAGTGTGTCAGAGATTGGAGAGGAGGCCTTTGGGAAGTGTGAAAAACTGAAAGCTCTGCACATTTCCGAAGGGGTGATACATATTGAGGCGGGTGCTTTTAAGGAGTGCAGTGCACTGGAAGAAGTTACAATCCCAGCCAGTGTTACAACACTTGGAGATGAAATATTCGCTGGCTGTGTAAGTTTGAAGCATATTCGTATTCCATCGCATCTGAAGAAGCAGGTCAAGGAGTTAGAAAATATGTTTAGCGGATGCTCTGCTTTAATGCCGAACTGCATTGAGTGGTATGGCAAGGATATTTATACAAAGGTTGTAAACAAGGTAAGAGGTTGGCTCAAATGAGTCAGCCTTTTATTTTTTTGGTTAAAAAATAATTTAAGCTAATTATTAAGTTTAATTTAAGCGAAAAACACACAGAAACATAGGGGATATTACCAAAAAACCACACTTGAATTAATTAAAAATTAACAAAATGTCATTTTGAGCCTTGAACTACCCCAACCGACTAACGTCGGATGGGGTAGTTCAAGGAGAAAATATTATTACGCTAAAGGAATATCGTTATCCAATCCGCTTGTGGCAGACGGAGCTTCCGGGAGGACTGATAGACCCGGGGGAAACAGCAGAGCAGGCAGCAGTACGTGAGTTATAGGGTTGGCAGTCTGGGCAAGATGGATGAGCCGGTAGAAAAATAAAATTTTGAAGAAAGTCATAAAAACGTAAAATGAAATTTTGAAGAAAGTCATAAAATACGAGATTAAAATATTGAATAAAGTCATAAAATATGAGATTAAAATCTTGAAGAAAAGTACATCCTATACTATAATGTTCTTATATTCAGGGGGTGTATTTATGTATTTTGAGAGAAAAGCATATAACAAATTATTGGAGTGGAAAAAGCTTTATTCAGATAAATATGCGGCGTTGCTTGAAGGTGCAAGACGTGTTGGAAAATCAACAATTGCAGAGAACTTTGCTAAAAATGAATATAAGTCTTATATATTAATTGATTTTTCAAAAGCAACGAAAAATATAAGAGACTGTTTTGAAGATATAGGAAATCTGGATTTGTTTTTTTTAAGACTTCAGGCAGAAACAGGGGTAACATTATATAAAAAAGAATCATTAATTATTTTTGATGAAGTACAGCTTTTTCCTAAGGCAAGGCAGGCAATCAAACATCTTGTATTTGATGGAAGATATAGTTATCTGGAGACAGGTTCTTTAATTTCAATCAAGAAAAATGTAAAAGATATTTTAATTCCATCGGAAGAGATGAAAATACAAGTATATCCGATGGATTATGAAGAGTTTTGCAATGCTACGGGTAACAGTTATGAACTTTTAAAACAGATATATGGTACAGGAGCAACGATTGGACAGGCTACAAATCGTAAATTAATGAGAGATTTGAGAATCTATATGGCTGTGGGCGGTATGCCACAAGCAGTGGAAGCGTATATAGAAGGCAGAAATTTTTCTGAAATAGATATGGTGAAGAGACAGATTATTTCTCTGTATGAGGAAGATTTTAAAAAGATTGATGCATCCGGAAGAATATCGGCGCTTTATCATTCGATTCCAGCCCAATTAGCAAAAGATTCTAAAAAATATAGGATTACAACGGCGATAGGTAAGAAAAGTAATACAAAAGCAGAAGAATTGTTATATGAATTAATAGATTCAAAAACAGTGTTACCATGTTATAATTCAACAAATCCAAGAGTCAGTCTTGCGGATACAAAGGACTTTGATAGTTATAAATTGTATCTTTCCGATACAGGATTGTTTATTACATTAATGTTTATTGACCGTCCTGTGACAGAAAATACGATATATGCAAAAATGCTTTCCGATAAATTACCGGCAAATTTAGGATACCTTTATGAAAATTTGATTGCACAGATGATTACAGCAGAGGGAAGAGAGCTTTATTATCATACATGGAAAAAAGCTTCCAGTACACATTATTATGAAGTTGATTTTCTGATTTCTGAGGGGAGTAAAATAAATGCTTTTGAAATTAAGTCCTCTGGTTCAGGAAAACATGAGTCGATAAATGCATTTTATAAAAAATTCTCCTCAAACATACACAATATTTATTTATTATCGCAAAAGGATGTTGGAAAAGAAGCGGATTTACTGTTTAAACCATTTTATTTAATGCCATTTTTAATTTGACTTTTAAGAAAAGTATATTAGAGATTAAATTTAAGCAGGGGCAAGTTTTGTCCCTGCTTATTTGTCTCAATCTTTGATAGAAATAAACGCTCTGCGAGAATCATGCGCCAAGTTTCACTGCGCTCGACTTGAATGTATATTCAAAAACTCCTGAATGTATGGCAATGCTGCCCCAATAGAAATATTATGTTTTGGCATTTTGCTAATCTGAATAAAATCGGATTCTTCTTCAAACGGAGTCATTTCATTTATAAGTTCATGTAAGATCTGGATATCCTGCTTTGTCAGATAAGGGGTAATATATCCGCCAAGGATAAAGTCGGTATCATAAATCAGATGGAGCATATTAATTGCTCTTGCAAGTTCAGCCAGATAGCTGTTCCAGCGTTTTTCCGCTTCTTTATCACCGTTTTTCTTCTTTTTAAAAAATTCGTCTAAGGATTCTTCTCCAAGAAGTGCACTCAAAGAACAAAGAGTCTCCATACAGCCATGTTTTCCACAGTAGCATAATTTTCCATCTTTCTCCATCTGAATATGTTCAATCGTAGAGCTGTGTCCATGTTTTCCTTCCAGTAGTTTGCCTTTTGAGATAATCGAAGCACCAAGATGCTTGCTTAAAGAAAGATAAAAGGCGTCGCTTAATTCAGGTGAAACCCATAATTCAGAAATTGCTGCGCTGTCTGCGTCGTGAATAAACGAACATGGATAAGGCAGATACTTTGTAAATGCATCAATTGTAAGACCGGTGCAGGAAAGAATTTTTCCGTAAATAATAGTCCGGTGGTCGGGAGAAACCAGAGCCTGCATTGCAAATCCGATTCCAAGCAGTTGTTCTTCTTTGAAATGCAGAGAATCTTTAAATTCAAGAATCCGATTGGAAACTTCATGATAGTAGGCATCGGTATTTTCATAAGAAATAGAAAATGCAAGCCGTTCTATTTTTTGTCCATATAAATTTACTGCGTTGATTTTCACTTCATTTCTTAAAATTTCTACTCCAATTCCCACACGATAATCGGAAACAATAGAATAGGCAGTTGCTTTTCTGCCAACGTATTCGGTATCAATCTGCCCGCTTTTTTCAATCAGTCCATCTTCTTCTAAAGAAGAGAGATTCGTTGTAACGGTTGGACGGCTTAAATGCAGATGGTAGGTGATATCAAGCTGTGAAACACCTGGATTCTTATAGATATATTGATAAATCAGATTACGGTTGCTTTCTTTAATCTGGTTTGGGGTGATACTTTTCTTCATAAATAAAAACCTCACTTAATTTGTAAAATTCCTTTACAGAATCCAATTATATCATGAAATGAAATGGCTCACATTGGAAGAAGTGCACAATTTTTGACGAAAATTCTTAGAAGTTATTACAGATTGACGAAATAAATTTTTGAGATTAAAATGTAAATATAATTTGATAAATGATTTTACAAAATTAATTTCAAAAATAATTGAAAAAAGAAAAGGAGAATTGTTATGGGAATTATTGAAAAAATGAGACTGGACGGAAAAAAAGGTTTTGTAACAGGAGCAGCAAGAGGAATCGGAAAATGCACAGCAAGAGCATTTGCAGAGGCAGGAGCAGATGTTGCAATTGTTGATCTTGACATTGAAGAAGCAAAGAAAACTGCACAGGAACTGCAGGAATTAACTGGAAGAAAAGTTATTGCAATTCAGACAGACTGTACAAACAAAGAACAAGTTGATGCAATGGTAAAACAGGTTGTGGAAGAACTGGGTGGTTTGGATTTCTGCCACAATAATGCAGGAATCTGCATTAATGCTCCGGCAGAAGAGATGACTTATGAACAGTGGTTAAAAGTTATCAACATCAACTTAAATGGAATTTTCTTAACAGATATTGCAGCAGGAAAATACATGCTTGAAAATGGCGGTGGTTCTATTATTAATACCGCTTCCATGTCTGCTCATATCGTAAATGTTCCACAGCCACAGTGTGCATACAATGCTTCAAAAGCCGGAGTGATTCAGTTAACAAAATCCCTGGCGATTGAATGGGCAAAACGAGGCGTGCGTGTAAACTGCATCAGCCCAGGATATATCGGAACAGAACTGACACTGAATTCTCCGACACTGATTCCATTAATTGAGAAGTGGAATGAAATGGCACCGCTTGGAAGAATGGGAAAACCAGAAGAATTAGAGTCCATCTGTGTTTATCTTGCAGGTGATACAAGCACCTTTACGACAGGTTCTGATTTCGTCGTAGATGGAGCCTTTACCTGTTTCTAAAGCAGACATAAGAGGGCAGATATAAGATAGATAAAAGCTTGAAACGAGCCGGAAAGTGAGAGGAAAAATGGAAAAGAAGAGGATGATTGAACAGGGAAAAACAGCACTTGGAATTGAGCTGGGTTCTACAAGAATCAAAGCAGTTTTAATTGATTTAAAAGGAACGGTGCTTGCTGTTGGAATCCATGACTGGGAAAATTCGTTTGTTGATAATATCTGGACTTACAGTCTGGAAGAAATTCACGCAGGAGTCAGAGACTGTTACCGCTCTTTAAAAGAAGTGGTAAAAGAAGTTTATGGAATCACGTTAAAGAAAGTCGGGGCAATCGGTGTCAGTGCAATGATGCATGGGTATATGGCACTGGATAAAGATGGAAACCAGATTGCACCATTTCAGACATGGAGAAATACCAACACACAAAAATCTGCGGATGAACTGACCGAGCTGTTTTCCTTCAATATTCCTCTTCGATGGAGTGTGGCACATTTGTACCAGCGGATTCTGGATGGGGAAGAACACGTAAAAAATCTGGATTATGTGTCAACCTTAAGTGCTTATATTCATTTGAAACTGACCGGTAAAAAAGTAATCGGCATAGGGGACGCTGCCGGAATGTTTCCAATTGATTCCGATACGCATGACTATGATGCAAAAATGGTGAAAAAATTTGATACGCTCATCGAAAAATACAATTATAACTGGAAATTAAGAGACATTTTTCCAAAGGTGCTGGTAGCCGGAGAACAGGCAGGTATATTAACCAAAGAAGGTGCCGAATTTCTTGATTCTGATGGAGACTTAGAAGCAGGAATTCCGATGTGTCCACCGGAAGGCGATGCTGGAACCGGAATGACCGCAACCAATTCAGTTGCGCCAAGAACCGGAAACGTCTCTGCCGGAACAAGTACCTTTGCAATGATTGTACTTGAAAAACGGCTTAGCAAAGTGTATCGGGAAATCGACATGGTAACGACACCGACTGGATTTCCATGTGCGATGTCACATGCAAATAATGGAACTTCGGATTTAAATGCGTGGGTTGGGTTATTTGCAGAATTTTCCAGATTAATGGAATATGAGACAAGCACGGGAGAATTATTTCAAAAGTTATATACAAATTCGTTAAATGGAGATGCGGATTGTGGTGGATTGCTTGCCTACGGATATTATTCTGGAGAAAATATTACGATGATAAATGAAGGACGGCTGGCATTTTTAAGAACACCGGAGAGCAGATTTAATCTTGCAAATTTCATGAAAGTACACCTTTATACTTCACTTGGAGCTGTGAAGATTGGACTCAATATTCTGATGGAAGATGAAAAAGTAAAAGTAGAACGGATTATGGGGCATGGAGGATTTTTCAAAACCGAAGGAGTCGGACAACGATATCTTGCAGGAGCAGTCGGTGTACCGGTTACCGTAATGGATACCGCAAGTGAAGGCGGAGCCTGGGGAATTGCACTTTTGGCAGGATACATGATAGACCGACAGGAAGGTGAAAAACTGGAAGATTATCTGGAAACAAAAATTTTTAAAGAATTGTCCGGAAAAATAATTGAACCATATCCGGAAGATGTAGCAGGATTTGATGAATTTATGAAACATTACAAAGTGGGGCTTGAGATTGAGAAAACTGCGATTAACTGTATGAATTGGTAAGAAAAGGAGAAGGAGAAGTATGAAAAAATGGGGAAAACGAATTGGATACGGCATTGGAGACTTAGGCTGTAATCTGGTTTTCAGTACGATGGCTTCGTATTTAATGGTGTTTTATACCGATGTATTTGGAATCACAGCGGCAGCCGCCGGAACCATGATGTTAGTAACAAAATTTATCGATGCACTGACAGATACCGGAATGGGTCTGATTGTAGACCGTACGCATACAAGATGGGGACAGGGACGTCCATATTTTGCGATTGGCGCAATTCCATTTGCAGTCTTTACATTTATGACGTTCTATATTCCGAGCTTCAGCAGTGGTGGGAAATTAATCTGGGCATATATCACGTACTGCCTCCTCTGTACTGCATATACCGTAGTAAATATTCCATTGAACACGATTGTTCCGAGACTGACTTCAGATATACATGAAAGAGATATTTTAGTTTCTACAAGAATTGTCTGTGCAATGGCTGGTACTGCAATCGTAATGTCTATTACAGCACCACTTGTAAAGGTTTTTGGAAATGGAAATGAAGCAAAAGGCTATCTTATAACAATGACGGTATATGGAATTGCAGCAATGTTGATTTTCTTTGTTACTTTTGCAAGCACAAAAGAAGTAGTTGCACCGACCGTTAGCGATGAAAAGAAATCTTTAAAAGATACCTTTAAAGGACTCACCGGACAGGCATGGATTTTATTCTTCTTGAATCTGTTTTATTTTTCACTCTATGTCGTAAGAAGCACAACTGTTATTTACTATTTTAAATATAATCTTGGAAGAAGCGACTGGCTTTCTCTTGTAGGAATTCTTGGTATTCTTTCTGGACTTCCGATGCTTCTTGTACTTCCGTTACTGGAGAAAAAATTCAGTAAAAAAAATCTAATGTTTTTCAGTGTAGTACTGTATATCGCAGGTGATTTACTCATCTATGTTGGAAGAAACTCTGCGGTCTGTCTGCTTGCTGGTCTGGTAATTACAGGACTTGGAATTTATGGAATCTTTGGAGTGACATTTGCAATGCAGCCAGATGTAATCGACTATTCCGAATACAAAAAGAACTCAAGTGTAGCCGGATTGATTGCAGCTTTACAGGGATTCTTTGTAAAAGGTGGAATGGGACTGACCAGCTTTATCATCGGTGCATTTTTAAAGAATGGCGGATATGTGGCAAATGCCCAGCAGACTTCAAAAGCGCTCTCTTATATCGAAATCTGTTTTATCTGGATTCCGGTTGTATTATGTGTTGCAATTGCAGGACTGACTTATTTCTATAAATTAGACGGCATCCGTGGAGATATGACAGAAGAACTGGAAAGCAGAAGAGAAAAAATGATTCGCAAAAATGTTGTAGTAGCAGAATAAAAATAATAAAGGAAGATGGCAGGTGCGACAGATTATCATATCAGTTGCACCTGCTATTTGGGTTCAAGGTAAAAATAGCATCAAAAACTTGTATTTTCAAGATAAGGGTGTATAATAAAATTGTTATAAAAAGCGGGGTGCTTGCATAAGCAGGCTGAGAGTAAGCGGATGCTTTAACCCGGAACCTGATTTGGGTAATGCCAACGTAGGGAGATAATGAATCACAGATATGTGTTTTAGATGCAGGAATCTTTCGTTGGGTTCCTGCATTTTTAAAATACATTGAAAGATTCAAGGCATAACAGCGGCGGATTGGGGGCACCACCTTTTGTCGCTCTATAAAATTAATGCAAAGAACAAGGAGGAAAAAATGATGTACACAGCATTAACAATTGCTGGAAGTGATTCCAGTGGAGGCGCCGGCATTCAGGCAGATATTAAGACAATGACCGCAAATCGCGTGTATGCGATGAGTGCGATTACGGCGTTGACTGCTCAGAATACAACTGGCGTAACAGATATTATGGAGGTAACACCAAAATTTTTGGCAGAGCAGCTTGATAGTATTTTTACAGATATTTATCCGGATGCGATTAAGACAGGAATGGTTTCTTCAAGTGAGCTGATTGAAACCATTGCAGAAAAACTGACTGAGTATCACGCAAAAAATATTGTAGTGGATCCTGTTATGATTGCAACAAGTGGGGCAAGACTGATTAGTGAAGATGCCATCAGTGTATTGAAAAGTAAATTGTTGCCGCTTGCAACCGTAATTACTCCGAATATTCCGGAAGCGGAAGTGCTCTCTGGAATGGAAATTAAAACAGAGGCGGATATGGAAAAGGCAGCAGAGCTTATTTGTGGGAAATTCGATTGTGCAGTTTTATTGAAAGGCGGACATCAGTTAAATGATGCCAACGACCTGCTTTTTCAAAAAGGAAAAGAGCCGGTATGGTTTCATGGAAAGAGAATTGATAATTCCAACACACACGGAACCGGCTGTACCCTTTCTTCAGCGATTGCGTCAAATCTTGCAAAGGGAAGAGATTTGGAAACTTCCGTAAAATATGCAAAAAATTATATTTCCGGTGCGCTTGCCGCTATGCTTGACCTTGGAAAAGGAAGCGGACCGATGAATCATGCATTTGCAATTGAAGGGGAATATGAGAGATGAGTGAAAAAAGAACTTCCGTTTTTTCAAACGGACTGATTTGGTTTGGTGCAGGGGTATCTTTAGCTGAAATCCTGACCGGTACTTATTTTGCACCACTTGGTTTTGGAAAAGCAATGGCAGCAATTTTACTGGGACATCTGATTGGCGGACTTATGATGTTTGCAGCGGGAATGATTGGTGCAAAAGAACGAAAAAGTGCCATGGAAACAGTAAAAATGAGTTTTGGTGAAAGGGGAAGCCTTTTATTTGCCATCTTAAATGTCTTACAGCTTGTGGGTTGGACTGCAATTATGATTTATGACGGTGCACTTGCAGCAGATGGTGTGCTACATACCGGCATTTGGATTTGGGCGATTATTATCGGTGTTCTGATTATTGTATGGATTCTGATTGGGATTACAAATCTTGGTAAGTTAAATACTGTTGCAATGACTGCACTTTTTATCTTATCATTGGTACTTTTTAAAGTTATCTTTTTTGGAAATGGAAGCATGCCGGCAATTGTATATGATGGAAGTCTGACATTTGGAGCCGCAGTAGAGCTTGCGGTAGCAATGCCGCTTTCCTGGCTGCCACTGATCAGTGACTATACAAGAGAAGCAGAAAAACCGTTTGCAGCGACATTTGCAAGTGTAGTTGTTTATAGTCTGGTCAGCATTTTTATGTATATGATTGGTATGGGAGCAGCTATTTTTACCGGTGAATATGACATTGCACAGATTATGTTAAAAACAGGATTTGGTATTGTGGGACTTTTAATTATTGTATTTTCCACAGTTACAACTACCTTTTTGGATGCTTATTCCGCAGGAGTTTCGAGTGTATCTATTTCTTCTAAAATTCAGGAAAAATGGGCGGCAATTGTCGTTACGGTAATTGGAACAATTGCCGCAATTGTGTATCCGATGGATAACATTACAAATTTCTTATATCTGATTGGTTCTGTGTTTGCACCGATGATTGCAGTGCAGATTGCAGATTACTTTATGTTAAAGAAAGCAGATGCCCGGAAATCTGCATTTCAGTGGAGAAATCTGGCTGTGTGGCTTGTTGGTTTTGTGATTTACCGTTTGCTGATGCAGGTAGATACACCAGTGGGAAATACATTACCGGATATGGTGATTACAGTTGTGCTTTGTGTAGTTGTAGAGAAAATTGCAGAAGCAGTGAAAAGCAAGTAGAATAAAAATAGAATCAAGATAGAACAAAAACCTTATTGAGTTTAAAAAAACGGAAGCTCAATAAGGTTTTTTGAAAAGAATCATGTAAGTGTCAAACGTATCATTGCTGACGACGGTATTCTCGTGGCGTCATATGAAATTCTCTTTTAAAGAGTCGATTAAAATATGAAAGATTATCAAAGCCGGAAGAGACTGCAATCGTCAAAACGGAATCATCGGTCGAAACTAAAAGTTTTGCCGCCATGCTCATTCGATAATGATTGAGATACTGGGTAAATCCCATATTCATATGTGTTTTAAAAAACTTCATGAAATGAGATTTGCTGTAATGAATGAGATTTGCCATATCTTCAATGTTTAAAGGCTCGTTGTAATGTTCTTCGACATATTTTAAAATGGTTTTCAGTTTATCCATATGTTTTTGGTGAGACTGAGAAGGCTGTTTTAGTGTCTGCTGATTGGAAACGAGAAAGAACATAAGCTGGAAGAGCCAGCCTTTGACTGCAAGCTGATAGCCTTTTGGTCTGGAATCGCAGAGATTATCGATTTTTCGGATGCATCCGGAAAGAGATTCATAAGCAGGGGCATCTGGAGTGAGAAAGGTCTGAATGGTAGCAGGATTTTCCATAAGAGGAAGAATGAAATTTGTTCCGCACAAATCCGGTTCACCACAAAGAAGCATAGATGGATGAAAGAGAATGTTCTCATATTCCATCCGTGCTTCTTTTTTTTGCCTGATGGAATGGAGTTGTCCGGGAAGCACAAAGACAATATCTCCGGCTTTTACTTCACGGGTAATAAAGTCTACGGAGATGATTCCACTGCCTTTCTGGATGACAATTAATTCCATTTCATTGTGCCAGTGAATGGGAACATGTGTAAAGTCCATAGGGATACAGCAAAGGTAAGTATTATAAGGAAATTCGAGAGAAGTATGAGATTTTGACTCATGGTAATTTTGGTATTCTGTGAGGTTCATGAACAAATTCCTCCATTTTTATACAAAATTTGTAAATTATATTTTAATAGTATTGTATTATAAATAGAGAGTATTTTGCAAGAAATAATTGAAAAACCATAGTAAAATGCAGATAAGAAACACGACAGGATAACAGGAAAATAGAATTTAGAGCAAGATAAAGAAAGAAAATGATGGAGGATTTTTTTATGATGAAAATTCAGGAATTATTAGAAACAAAACTTGGAAAAACAGTCAAAGAAGCATCTAATGCAGAAGTGTATTATGCACTGTTACATGTTGTTCAGAACATGGCGAAGGATAAAGAAGTACCGGTAAAGAAGAAAAAAATTTATTATATTTCAGCAGAATTTTTAATTGGTAAATTATTATCCAATAACATGATTAACCTTGGTATTTATGATGATGTGAAAAAAATGCTTGCAGAAAATGGAAAAGATATCTGCGAAATTGAAGAAATCGAGCCGGAACCATCTCTTGGAAATGGTGGGCTGGGACGTCTGGCTGCTTGCTTCCTTGATTCTATTGCAACATTAGGATTAAGCGGAGATGGAGTTGGATTAAATTATCATCTTGGATTATTTAAACAGGAATTTAAAAATGAATTACAAAATGCAGTTCCAAATCCATGGATTGAAAAAGAAAGCTGGCTGACAAAAACGGAAGTAAGCTATCCTGTAACGTTTGGAAATCTGACTGTAAATTCCAGAATGTATGATATTGAAGTAACCGGATACAACAATCAGAGCAATAAACTTCATTTATTTGACTTAGAATCTGTAGATGACAGCATTGTAAAAGAAGGAATTGATTTTGATAAAGAAGAAATCGAAAAGAACCTTACACTGTTCTTATACCCGGATGACAGTGATGATGCAGGTCGTCTGCTGCGTATTTATCAGCAGTATTTCATGGTAAGTAATGGTGCACAGTTAATCCTGGATGAATGTGTGGCACGTGGTTCAAATCTGCATGATCTGTATGAATATGCGGTTATCCAGATTAATGATACTCATCCGACTATGGTCATTCCGGAATTAATTCGTTTGTTGGTTGCACGTGGAATCCAGATGGATGAAGCAATTGAGATTGTAACCAAAACCTGTGCTTACACAAACCATACCATTCTTGCAGAAGCACTTGAAAAATGGCCGATGGAATATTTAAAGAAAGTTGTTCCTCAGTTGGTTCCGATTATCGAAATTTTAGATGATAAAGTAAGAAGAAAATTTGATGATGAAAGTGTTGTAATCATTGATAAAAATGATGTGGTACACATGGCACACATTGATATTCATTACGGTTTCAGTGTAAATGGTGTAGCGTCTCTGCATACAGAAATCTTAAAAGATACAGAGCTAAATGCATTTTATAAGATTTATCCGGAAAAATTCAATAATAAAACAAATGGAATTACATTCCGCAGATGGCTGATTCACTGCAATCCGGAACTGACTGCTCTGCTTGATGAATTAATCGGAACCGGATACAGAGAAAATGCAGAAGAACTGGAAAAACTCCTGGCTTACAAAGATGATGATGCAGTCATTGAAAAATTACTGAGTGTAAAAGGAGACAATAAAAAAGCACTCTGCGATTACTTAAAACAGACTCAAAATGTAGAATTGAATCCGGAATCTATTTTTGATATTCAGATTAAACGTCTGCATGAGTACAAACGTCAGCAGATGAACGCATTATATGTGATTCATAAATATAAAGAAATCAAGGCGGGTAAGAAACCATCTACTCCAATCACAGTTATTTTTGGAGCAAAGGCAGCACCGGCTTATGTGATTGCAAAAGATATCATTCACCTGATTTTGTGTTTACAGGAATTAATCAACAATGACCCTGAAGTGAGTCCATACTTAAAGGTTGTTATGATTGAAAACTACAATGTCACAAAAGCAGAAAAACTGATTCCGGCATGTGATATTTCAGAACAGATTTCTCTGGCTTCTAAAGAGGCAAGTGGAACAGGAAACATGAAGTTCATGTTAAATGGTGCGCTGACTCTCGGTACAGAAGATGGTGCAAACGTAGAAATCCATGAACTGGTAGGTGATGACAATATCTTCGTATTTGGAGCTTCCAGTGAAGAAGTAATCAAACACTATGAAAATGCAGACTACGTTTCTAAAGACTTCTACGAAAAAGATGAGACAATCAAAGAAGCAGTAGACTTTATTACTTCTAAAGAACTGCTTGCAATCGGTCATGAAGAAAACTTAACCAGACTTCAGAATGAACTGTTAAATAAAGACTGGTTTATGACACTCTTAGACTTCAAGGCTTATACCAAAAAGAAAGAAGAAGCCTTAGAAGCTTATGAAGATAGAAAAACATGGGCGAAGAAGATGATTGTAAATATCGCAAAGGCAGGATATTTCTCATCTGACCGTACAATTGCAGAATATAATAACGATATCTGGCATGCGTAAATAAAAATAAATAAAAAAGAAGCTTTTGGAAAACTCTAAATTTTCCGAAAGCTTTTTTTGTTTACTTGACAAAAACTGTCTGCCCATCCTATGATAAGAAAAATAAAAGATTTGAGGGGACGAGAAAATGGATTTAATTGCCGGTCTGCCTCAACATATAGCGATGGCAACGAATAAAATGTCGTCAACATGTGGAACGGCACTTGCAACGCTAAGGTTTATTAAAAATAAACTGGTAAATTTTAAACTGGAACATTTTCAAATGATATGACAACCTTTCAGGGAAAAGATGACGTATTGACATTATTGGTTCATTATAGAAGGAATTGGAGAAAAAACAACAGCAAGCCATACCTGTTCTTTTGGTTCTGCAAATAACAGCTATGCTTTTCGTCTGATGAAATTATTGAAGAAAGCAGAAATTAATTTTATTTCCTGTCCGACAGAAAATATTTATTTGCAAGGACGTCAGGATACCTATCCAAAACGAAGAGGACTAACCCGGGTAAAAGAATTAAATGATGCAAAGATTAACGTCTGCTTTGCTCAGGACTCAATGTCAGACCCATGGTATCCGCTTGGAAATGGAAATATGATGATGATTCTGGACCATGGAATTCATATTTGTCAGATGATGTCTTTTGAAGAGATTGATAATGCGTTGGATTTGATTACTGTAAACGGTGCAAAAACAATGCATCTTCAAGATGATTATGGTTTAGAAGAAGGAAAACCGGCAAACTTTATTGTATTAGAAGCAAAATCCGAATTTGATGCGGTGTGTGAACGGGCCGGAATTTTAGCTTCTGTCCGAGATGGAGAGTATCTTTTAAAGAAAGCGCCACAGGTGATACAGACGAATATTGAAATTTTAAAATAAGATATCAATTTTCCTTTTTACCCCAACCGATTCCCTTTGTTATCGGTTGGGGAATTTTACTTTTACGACTTTCGTTCTACTTGACAAGAAGCTGTGCCCCACTCTATGATAGGAGAAAGGAAAACAAAAGACTTGAGGGGACAAAAGAAAATGAATGTAACAGATATCATACTCACACCAAAAGTGTTTCTAATTGTATGCCCGCTTTTATTTTTGGCAGGACTTATTGATGCGATTGGCGGAGGGGGAGGATTAATTTCACTTCCGGCGTATTTAATCGCCGGTCTGCCTCCACACACAGCGGTAGCAACAAATAAAATGTCGTCAACATGTGGAACGACACTTGCGACGATAAGGTTTATTAAAAATAAACTGGTAAATTTTAAACTGGCAGTGCCATCTGTGATTTTTGCAATTATTGGTTCTTCAATTGGAGCACATCTTTCTTTAATTGTACCAAGTAAGGTAATGATGTATGTTTTAATTATTATACTTCCGATAACTGCGTTTTTTGTTTTAAATAAAAAATTGTTCCCGGATAGAGAAGGGGAAGAGGTAACCTTAGATAAAAAAACTTATCTGACAGCGACAATTGCAGCGTTTGTAATTGGAGGTTATGATGGATTTTACGGACCAGGAACGGGAACTTTTTTAATTATTGCATTTACGGTATTTGCAAAGCTGGGAATCAAAAAAGCAAATGCGCAGGCAAAAGTAATCAATCTGACAACGAATATTACCTCACTGGTTATCTTCTTATTAAATGGACAGGTTTTGATTCCTCTTGGACTTGCAGCGGCGGCCTGTAACATGGTTGGCGGCTACTTAGGTGCTGGAATGGTAATGAAAAATGGTTCAAAGATTGTAAGACCGAGTATTCTTCTGGTGTTGTTTTTATTATTTTTAAAGATAATTGGAGTTTATTGACATTAACGTCAATGTGATAGGGATAAATTTGGAAAGGATAAAATAGATGATTCGCAGACATATTATTTTTTATGGACACGTTCAAGGTGTCGGGTTTCGATATTATTGTGTGCATAAGGCAAGACAGCTTGGATTAACCGGATGGGTGGAAAATAAATACGATGGAACAGTTGAGGCAGAAATACAGGGCTTAGAAGAGCAGATTGATGAGCTGATTCAGTATTTAAATTCGCAGACGTATATTCTAATCACAAATATGGATATCAAAAAGCTTCCGGTTGAAAGAGAGCATGATTTTGTAAGGAAGGGGTATTAAGTATGGTAGAAATCAAAAAAGGTGAGGTTATGATTCGCTCGATGCAGGAAAAAGACAGAGCAGAGGTCTTAAAAATGATGCAGATCTTTTATGCATCGGATGTGGTCATTCATAAAGCGGATGACGAAACATTACAGAAAGATATTTCGGACTGCGTTGGAGACTGCCCATACGTGGATGGATATGTGTTTGAAATCGAAGGTGAGCTTGCGGGATATGGCATCGCCGCAACCGGATATTCAACCGAATTTGGCGGGGTCTGTATCTGGCTGGAAGATTTGTATATGAAGCCAGAATACAGAGGGCACGGAATCGGAAGAAAATTTTTTGAGGTAGTAGAAGAAATCTATACAGATGCAGTACGATTCCGTCTGGAAGTAGAAAAAGAAAATGCAGGTGCGGTTGCGCTATATCAGAGATTAGGATATAACTTTTGCACTTATGATGAAATGAGTAAAGAAATTTAATTAAGGGAGAGATGGATCATGAAAATTGTATTTCTGGATGCAAAAACAATTGGAGAGGATATTGATTTATCTGCTTATGATGCGCTTGGAGAAGTGGTGAAATATGGATTTTCCACATCAGAAGAAGTGCCGGAGCGTGTAAAAGATGCAGATGTGTTAGTAATTAATAAGATTGAGATTAATGAGCAGACGATTGGAACAGCAAAAAATTTAAAGTTAGTTTGCGTAACAGCTACCGGAACAAACAATCTGGATAAGGAATATCTTGAAAAACGTGGAATTGCATGGAGAAATGTAGCCGGATATTCGACAGAGTCGGTTACCCAGCATACCTTTGCGCTGTTATTTTATTTACTGGAAAAAATGCGTTATTATGATGAGTATGTCAAAACGGAAAAATATGTAAATGATACGATTTTCACTCATTTTGCAGAGCATTTTAATGAAATCAGCGGAAAAACCTGGGGAATTATCGGGCTTGGAACGATCGGAAGACGGGTTGCTGATATTGCGAAAGCATTTGGTGCACATGTGGTTTATTATTCGGCTTCCGGAAGAAGCGCACAGGAAGGATATGAACAGGTAGATTTTGATACTCTGCTTTCTAAATCCGATATTGTTTCTGTTCATGCTCCGTTAAATGAATATACAAAAGATTTGATGAATAAAGAAGCATTTGCAAAGATGAAAAAGACAGCGATTTTCTTAAATTTAGGACGTGGACCGATTGTGGTAGAACAGGATTTGTGTGAAGCTCTGGAGAACGGAGAAATTGCGGCAGCAGGTCTTGATGTGTTATGTGAAGAACCGATGAGTGAAATGAATCCATTGGTAAAAATAAAAGACAGCAGGAAGCTTATCATTACTCCGCATATTGCATGGGCAAGTGTGGAAGCGAGAACCAGACTGATGCAGATTATTGTGGGACAGATTAAAGAGTTTTTTGCACTTTAACCAAATTAAGTAAGTCCCCTGCTTCAATAATTGCGAAAAGCAATAAGCAGGGGTGGGGACTTGCTTGTATCAGGAGGGGGGCAAGCCCCTTCTGATAAGCTGCGTAGCAGCTATTTG
>JABLTL010072823.1_pt1 | contig 47228 bp, 34 predicted proteins | sample 7160151 | NCBI WGS metagenome assembly JABLTL01 (sample SAMN14651223, study PRJNA627086) | human gut metagenome | isolation source: feces | host: Homo sapiens | reverse complement strand
TATTGATAAAAGCATAATGCGGTATGTGTGTTATTAGTTGTTGCTGCGGTTATGTAACTTACTAAATTATCTATGCAAACGTATTTCGCCAAGGGTACGCGTTACGGGCCAATAGCGAAGTGAGCATGCAATGCTCACAAAATCCGTCAATTCCGTCATCTCCGTGGTGCTAAAGCACATTGCACAAGCAAAAAAATCCGTGCAATCGGTGCGATCCGTGAGTATAATATCAGAACGGGGTAACCGGACAGCAATAAAAGCTGATAGAAAACGCAGGCACTAATGGGGGCGACGCGTCCCGCGTCGGTTTTATAAGCAACCTTGTCCGGCGCGATAGTGAAAAGGGAAATATGCCGTCAACCCGCTACAGCGTTAACTGGTCACCATAAACATAGGTGGCATCGCGCCATTCGACAAATGGCTGTTCGCAAAGCAACGGATAGTGCTTGACAGGATGGCCATCGTGCGCGAATTCTACGACCTCGCGGTGCAACGTTTGCCCCGTGGGCAACACGACTCTGGAATATGCTATCAATCGTGACATGACGTGTGCGGTATGTATCTACACAAAATGCGGCTTACGCTCATTGGCCGTGTCGGACCGCATAAGGCTGTCGCGCAAGCGGCGTTGGAAATTGACGGGACGGCGTGGTACAGAATCACCATGCGCCGGGGTGCTGGTGGCTCGTTCCACCTGCTGACCACGTACACGGTACATGCGCAGGTTCGACAGCGACACAATGCGGGCACGGTTGTCCCATGGGGCGCACTGGTATGCAAACAGATCGATGCTCGTTACCTTGCCCTTGCCTATGGTGGTTTGCATCTGCTGGCTGCCACTCATAAACACAAACTGCTGCATGGTGGTCACCGAATCGCCAGCATAGTGTATGGTGGCATACATCATGACGCGGTGCTCGCCTTCATGATAGAACCACTCGGCATTGAACATCAGCACCAGACGGTCGCCACTTTTTATAGCCGTATCGGCACGCTGGGTGTAAACGAAACGGTTTACGCCTTGAGAGTTGAGCAAAATGCTTGACGGGCCTTGCCACACGTTCAGCGTGTCGCCACTTGCCGTTTGCAAGCCTGGCAGCAGCGCGTTGTTTGTAACATCGACACTGCCGCCCATACGCTCTGACAAGCGGGCGTATATTTTGCCAAGCTTGTCGGCATGGCGCTCATACCATATCATGGACTTGTCGAAATCGGATTGGGTGATGCCATATTTCATGAACACCGCTTCCTGATAGAGCCGGGTGTAATAAGCTATGCTGTCACCTGGCATTTGCTGTGCCATAGCTTGTGCCATGTGGTAGTCGTAGAGCACATCTTCCATCTTGCCAGCGCCAAGCACGCCATCGGGGGGACCTGGCTTGCACGACATGAGGCAGAGTGCCGATATTAAGAGCAGAATTATTGAACGTAAACGTAAGAACTTCGTCATATAAGTACTATATGCGGAAAGATGGGGGCTGTCTACTTTTTAAGCAGCCCCATGTTTGATATATACTTGTGATAGAACAACACGAGTGCTACGGCGCCACAACTGATTGAGGCATCGGCAAAATTGAATATGGCGCCAAAGAAGGTGTCGCCACCGAACAAGGGCACCCAGTCGGGCCATGTGAACAACGGGAAGTAGAACATGTCGACTACCTTGCCCGACAAGAAACTGCCATAACCCTGGCCAAAGGGAACTAACTGGGCGGGTAAATAGGGGGTGCTTTCGGTGAATATCAATCCATAGAACATGTTGTCGATGATGTTGCCCGCAGCGCCGGCTATTATCATGGCCACACACACTATCAGGCCATAGGGTGCCTTGCGCTGTATTAACCGCGACAGCAGCACACAAAAGAGACCTATTGCTACCACGCGGAACAACGCCAAGAACATGGTGCCCACGAACTGCATGCCAAAGGCCATGCCACGATTTTCGGTAAAAAGGATATGGAACCAATCACGCGCTACAACATAGTCCTCGTGCAGCATGAAGGTGGTTTTGATGTCAAACTTTATGAGTTGGTCTATCACAATGACTCCCAACACAATAAGTATGGCCAATATGGTACGACGCATAGAGTTTGTTGAATGTAAAGATGCTGACATTTGATAATAGGGGCAGATTATTCTGGCTTTAATTCTGTTAGTAACTCAAGCTTCGGGGTTAACTTGAACGGGCCGTAGGCACAATGACTTCCATAGCCCAAGGCAGCGCGTTGGGTTTTCAGCAAGAGGGAATGCCCCCCCCTCAAGCACCAAACGCTACCTGTAATGGGGGCGACGCGTCTCGCGTCGGGAAAAGAGGCTGCTATTATTTAGTAGAGTTCGTATTTTTCTCCTTTCTCTATCCCGACGCGGGACGCGTCGCCCCCATTAGTGCTTGCGATTATTTGCTGTGCGTTTCTGGCAACTTAAAATGTCCCAAAAACGATCTCGCTTTTAATGCCAAGGCATACCTGCTTATCAGCGTGCTTGTTTTGCCTCGATGCTAAGTGTGGCATGAGGTACTGCACGCAAACGTTCCTTGGGTATGAGTTTGCCCGTTACACGGCAGATGCCGTAGGTTTTGTTTTCAATACGCACAAGGGCTGCTTGCAATGCTTGGATAAACTTTTGCTGACGTGCTGCCATGGTGGTTAGCTCCTCCTTGGTTTGCGTCATAGAGCCCTCCTCGAGTATTTTGTAGGTTGGCATGGTGTCGTCCACATCATTGCCATTTTTATTGCTGAGCGTATCCATCATTTGCTGATAGTCGCGTTTGGCCAACTCAAGTTTGCTGAGGATTATTTGCTTGAACTCTTCAAGTTCCTCGTCTGAATAACGTTTCTTTTCCGTCATGGTTATTAGGGTGTTAGATGGCTATGCAGACTGGCATTCTGTCAAACGGCTCACGCAATGTGTACCCTTGCATGCTGCTCAGTTGCCGCCATTATTATTAAAAAACGCAATGGGCAAATAGGCAACCACACTGCCAGACGGCTCACGTTGTGGTCGCTTATTTGCTCATTACCAACAGTTCTGATTATCGCGTAATGCTCATTTTGGCCTTGAAGTCTTCAAAGTCAAACTCTGCGGCATCACCGGGCAACGTGTCAGCTACCTCAATGCTGTCGGCAAGCACTTGCGATGCGATATATTCATTGAAAGCCTCAACCGCTGCAGCAAGCTGTGCCTGGTTTTCTATCACCACACGTATGCGGTCGGTGATTTCGAAACCGCTCTCCTTGCGGTAGGTTTGAATGCGCTTTACTATTTCGCGTGCCAAACCTTCGTTGCGAAGTTCGGGGGTGAGTTCAAGGTCAAGTGCCACAGTGAGTGCGCCCTCGTTGGCCACTGTCCAGCCGGGCATGTCCTCGCTGATTATTTCCACATCGGCACGCTCTATCTCAACCGGCTGTCCTTCGACTGTGACTGAGAGTTTGCCTTCGCTGTCGAGTTTGTTGATGTCGTCCTGACCAAGTGCCGTAACCACGGCATTGACGGCCTTCATCAGTTTGCCAAACTTCTTGCCCATTACGCGGAAGTTGCACTTTACTTTCTTTTCCAGCATATTGGCATCGGCATAGCGCAGTTCCTTTACATTGACTTCGTCAAGAATGAGCTGGCTGACAGCTGCCAAGTCTTCACGCAACTGATTGTCGGTTACGGGAATTGATATGCACTGCAGGGGCTGGCGTACGATGACGTGCTCTTTTTTACGCAACGACAGAGTCATTGATGACACTTTCTGAGCCAGTTCCATGCGGCGCTCAAGTGCCTTGTCTATGCAAGCCTCGTCAGCCTTGGGGAATGTGGCGAGATGCACACTCTCAGCAGCACCCTTGACGCCTGCCGTGAGATCGCTATAAAGGCGGTCGGCATAGAAGGGGGCGATAGGAGCCATCAACTTGGCCACGGTGAGCAAACAGGTGTAGAGTGTTTGATAAGCACTCAGCTTGTCGGTGTTCATGCCACCACCCCAGAAGCGCTTGCGGCTCAAACGCACATGCCAGTTTGACAAGTTGTCGATGACAAATGTCTGTATCAAACGGCCGGCCTTGGTGGGTTCGTAGTCTTCGTAGTCAGCAGTCACCTCGCTGATAAGCGTGTTGAGTTCTGACAAGATCCAACGGTCTATCTCGGGACGCTCATTCATTGGCACTTGCGGTGCTGCGGGGTCGAAGTTGTCGACATTGGCATACATGGCAAAGAACGAATAAGTCTGATAGAGCTTGCCGAAGAATGTGCGGGCAACTTCCTGCACGCCCTCTTCGTCGAACTTGAGATTGTCCCAAGGCGAAGAATTGGTTATCATGTACCAACGCAAGGGGTCGGAACCGTACTTTTTGATTGCGCCAAATGGCTCAACGGCATTGCCAAGACGTTTCGACATCTTGTTGCCATTCTTGTCGAGCACCAAGCCATTGCTTATTACTGCCTTGAATGCCACGCTGTCGAACACCATTGTGGCAATGGCATGCAATGTGAAGAACCAACCACGTGTTTGGTCTACGCCCTCGGCTATGAAATCGGCGGGGTAGACGGTGCGGCTGTCGAGCAGTTCCTTGTTTTCAAACGGATAGTGGATTTGCGCGTAAGGCATTGAACCTGAGTCGAACCATACGTCTATCAAATCGCTCTCACGCTTCATGGGTTTGCCCGAAGGTGACACCAATATGATATTGTCAACGTAAGGACGGTGCAAATCTATGCGGTGATAGTTGTCGGCTGAATAGTCGCCCGGAACAAAGCCTTTGTCCTTCAACGGATTTGAGGTCATGAAACCTGCAGCCACACTCTTTTCAATCTCGGCATTGAGTTGCTCGAGCGAACTGATGCATATTTCCTCGCGTGTCTCGGCATTGCGCCAAATAGGCAACGGGGTGCCCCAATAACGCGAACGGCTCAAGTTCCAGTCGTTAAGGTTTTCAAGCCATTTGCCAAAACGGCCCGAACCTGTGCTGGCGGGTTTCCAATGAATGCCATTGTTCAACTCCATCATGCGCTCCTTAAGGGCTGAGCTGCGAATGAACCAGCTGTCGAGCGGATAATAGAGGATAGGTTTGTCTGTGCGCCAACAATGCGGATAGTTGTGCACATGTTTCTCAATTTTGAATGCCTCACCAGCCTGTTTCATTTCCAGGCAAATGACGATATTCAAGTCCTCTGCTTTGGCGGCAGCCTTTTCGTCATATTTTCCGTCCTTGTTAAATTCGGGAGCGTAAGCATTCTTCACATAATCGCCGGCATGATGGCTGTAAGCCTCAACGTCTACGCACTTGGCTACAAAGTTGTCGCACAACTCGTCGAGCACATAGTACTTGCCGGTAAGATCTACCATCGGACGTGTTTCGCCCGCCTTGTTTATCAAGAAGAGTGAAGGTATGCCGGCGGCCTTGGCCACCTTGGCATCGTCGGCACCGAAGGTTGGTGCTATGTGCACAATGCCTGTACCATCTTCGGTTGTCACATAGTCGCCCGGAATAACACGGAAGGCTTCTTCGGCAAGTTCAACAAACTTGTCGATGCCTGAAGTAAAGCACTTGTCGGGGTGGGCAGCAGCATAAGCGCTAACCCATGCGGGTGAATTGTCTTCAACCTTCTCGGTGGGTTTAACCCAAGGCATCAACTGCTTGTAGTGCATGCCCACGAGTTCTGAGCCCTTCCACTCGCCCACAATGCGGTAAGGTATCACCTTGTCGCCGTGTTTGTAAGCGTCAAAGTCGGCATTCTCGCCCTCGGACTTGAAATAAGCTGCCACACGCGCCTTGGCCACAACTGCGGTCATGGGCTCGCCATTGTAGGGGTTGAATGTTTCAACTGCCACATAGTCAATGTTCGGGCCAACGCACAATGCGGTGTTCGAAGGCAGAGTCCAGGGCGTTGTTGTCCAAGCCAAGAAGTATGGCTTGCCGAACTTCGTCATCTCGGGTTTAGGATCGAGAATGGCGAACTGCGCCGTAACGGTAGTATCCTTTACATCGCGGTAGCAGCCCGGCTGGTTAAGCTCGTGCGAACTCAATCCCGTACCTGCGGCAGGCGAGTAAGGCTGTATGGTATAGCCTTTGTACAGCAAGCCCTTTTTATAGAGTTGGCCGAGGAGCCACCACAAGGTTTCGATATACGAGTTTTCGTATGTGATATACGGGTGTTCCATATCCACCCAATAACCCATCAGGTGACTGAGGTCTGTCCACTCTTGTGTGAACTTCATCACATTCTGACGGCAACGGGCATTATAATCCTCAATAGAAATAGTTTTACCGATATCCTCCTTGGTTATACCCAGTTCTTTTTCTACTCCAAGTTCAACAGGCAGACCATGTGTATCCCAACCAGCCTTGCGCTTTACTTGAAAGCCTTGCATAGTTTTGTAGCGGCAGAACACGTCCTTAATGGTACGTGCCATCACATGATGAATACCGGGGTGTCCATTGGCAGAAGGAGGACCTTCAAAGAATACAAAAGAAGGACAACCTTCGCGTTCATTCATGCTCTTGTGGAACAAGTCCTGCTTGTCCCACTCATTGAGCACCTCTTCATTAACCTTGTATAAGTTAAGTCCGTTACGTTCGGTAAATTTCATATTTCTTGTATTGTTTCTTTCTTATTTTAGTCTGCAAAGATAGTGCAAGGTGAGCGCAATACAAAACGAAAGTCTCAAAACTTTCGTTTTTATTGCCGAACCGAAGCCTATCTTGGGCGATAGCCAAAGGGCAAGGTGAGCGCGGTTATTCCGTGCCACCAGTTTTCGGCCCCACCCAAAGAACATAAGCTGCAAGGCCTACTGCACAGAGTGCAAAATCGACAGTAAAATTATCTGACACACCACAAGCACTGAACAAAAAGCCCAGGGAAAAAGCCATACGCCATGTCAGAATATAGGTGTTCTGTGCCGTGCCACGCTGACAATGTTGCGCCGATACGACCCAATCCATAAGGTGACGCGACGACACCGCCCCTACGCCAAAGCCGAGCAAGCCATAAGCCACGCTGACAACGGCGAAAGAATTGACAGGCAACATGCACAATGCCAACATTATAAGCAAATAGGCAAACGACACAATGCCGCGTTGCCCCATACGGCGCCTTACGAACAGCTGCACCAAAAAGGCTGCCAACACGCCAAGAGCCATGCACAGACAGGGCCACGCATTCAACATCAAACCGGCCATGCGTCCGAACACCCATGGCGCAGCGAACATGGTCAGCCCCAAGTGCATCGAACTGGGCAAGAAGAAGCGGTCGAACGTTACCAACGGCACCTTGACCGGAGCCTTGACCGGCACTGTGGTTTGTGCTACCAGCAAAAAAGCCAAAGCACAAGGCACAAGCGTCCACCAAAAGGCCAAGTCGACTGTCATGACCTGCAACAACACGTAGCCCAAGAACAGTCCCAAGGGAATACCCAAACGACCGGCCCAACCATAAATAATGTCACCACGGTTACGCTGTTTCGACTGCAATATATCGTTGACCAAAGTCGTACCGAGGGCCGTCTGTGCCACGCCAAAAGCCATTCCTTGCAACAGTTGCAATGCCACAATGCTTTCGAGGTTATGCACGCAAAACATATAGCCAAGCAATGTCACTACGGGACCTGCCACCAATGCCGCCTTCAAAAACACTTCCTTACGGGAACGCCGTTCCATCAGGTGTGCACCAAACGGACCAGGAATTACCATGCCCACAGCAAAAGCCAGCACAGCATACCCCGTCCACGCGGGTGTACCACCCAAATTTTCGACCAGGACAGCAAGCAACGGCACTGTGGCGAATATAAAAATATGCAAGAACCAGTTGGCTACGCACATATTGATAAAGCGCGAACTCGACAACCGGTTGTGAACTTGTGTACTCATCATTTCAACACCAGATGCGGCACCCGCCCAATGATGTGCAATCAAAGGACGTTCCGCCATAAGCGTTTGTTTTAATAGCTTTCGTTAGCATTCGGAAAGTCGCCCGTCTTCACATCTGCCACATACGCTCCAATAGCGTCTGTCATAATGGTGTGCAAATCGGCGTAACGACGCAAGAATTTTGGCGAGAAACCATTGTTCTTGCCCAACATATCGTCCACTACAAGCACTTGTCCGTCGGCCGGTCCAGCACCAATACCTATGATGGGGATATCTACGCTTTCGACAGCTTTTTGGCAGAGTGCGGCGGGAATTTTCTCCAGCACCACGGCACAGCAGCCCACCTCAGCCAAGAGTTTCACGTCCGACAGCAGCTTTTCGGCCTCAGCATCTTCCTTGGCACGCACGGCGTAGGTGCCAAATTTATTGATGCTTTGTGGTGTCAGACCCAGATGTCCAACAACAGGAATGCCTGCATCGAGTATGCGTTTTACGCCCTCTATTATCTCGACACCGCCCTCAAGTTTCACGGCATCACAACCCGTTTCTTTCATTATGCGTATGGCGTTTCGCACGGCTTCCTTTTCGTCAATTTGATAGGTGCCGAAAGGCATGTCGCACACCACGAGCGCACGTTTTACCGCACGCGCCACCGATCGGGCATGATAAATCATTTGGTCGAGCGTAATGGGGAGCGTGGTCATGTTGCCAGCCATCACGTTAGAGGCGCTGTCGCCTATCAATATCATATCTACACCGGCCTCGTCCACAATCTTAGCGGTTGTAAAGTCGTACGAAGTGAGCATGGCAATTTTCTTGCCCTCTGCTTTCATTTCCTTCAAACGATGCGTCGTCACCTTGCGCGTATCGTCAACTAAATATCCTGGCATTATTATTTATTATTTAATAAGTTGCACATCTGTACAACGGTTATTTCAGTAAAATCATTTATCACCTTGTCGCACAACGGCTCTATCACCTTTGCGCTATTCGTTGTAGTCAGCCCTACCACCAGCGCACCGCTGTTGCGACCAGCCTGCAAGCCACTAATAGAGTCCTCAAACACTACTGCATTTTGTGCGTCTCCACCCAAAGCCTTTGCAGCATCAATGTAGCAATCGGGAGCGGGCTTTGAGCGCCGCGCGTCCTCTGCGGTAAATATGCGGTCGAACAGCTCCGGCAATTCGGGGTGACACTTGAACAGGCACTGCATCTTTTTATTATCAGAGCTTGTAACAACTGCCACAGGAATTTTGGCCTCACGCAATGCTCTGACAAAAGTCACCGCACCTTTTATATATGGAAAGTCCATTTCGCGTTCAAACTGCCACAACTCTTCTATCACCTGCTGCCGCTTTTCTGCATCATTGGGGTAATATTCGCCAACGATTTGCTTGAGCGTGTGTCCTTTGATACGTGCTGCAAAATCCTCCGTTTCGGGAAAATCACGTTTGCCTACTTTTTCCCAAAACAACGTGTACTGCCCTTCCGTGTCAACAATCACGCCGTCCAGGTCAAATAGGGCGATGGTCTGCATTCTCGTCATAGTTGTTTAGTTTTGTATGCGTGGCAAGCGTCATATCTTGTCACGCTGCAAAGTTACGTATTCTTTCTGAGCTATACACAAAAGGCACTGTTTATCTTATTCGCACACAGACGCTCGCCTGGGGTACTCACCTATATTTTAACGGTGCCACACGTGCAGTTTCTATATCCACACACCAAGCCCGGCCAACACCACTAAGGGATTTTGGCCGGGCTCTTTTCTGTTATGTTGTGCCCCAAGGCTGTTTTTAATATTCTCTTTCGCCAAAGATGGCGGTACCCACACGCACAAGCGTTGCGCCCTCGTCCATGGCCACATCATAGTCGTGCGACATGCCCCACGAACGCTCACAAAAGTGCGGGTCGTCAGCAAAGAAACGCTGTTTCAACTCGTCAAAATACACGCGGGCTTGATGAAACTCGCTCCGCACCTGCACCATGTCGGGCGTGTTCGAAGCCATACACATCAAACCGGCTATCTGCACGTTTTTCAATGCGCGCCACGCCCCATCTTCAAGCAAGGCTGTGCAGGCCTCGGGCGTAAAGCCATACTTGCTCTCTTCCTGCGCTATGTGCAATTCGAGCAAACAGGGTATCACGCGGTTATGCTTAGCCGCCTGCTTGTTTATTTCGGCCAGCAGTTTGTAGCTGTCCACAGCATGTATGAGCGAGATGTATGGCGCAATATATTTCACCTTGTTAGGCTGCAGATGACCAATAAAATGCCATTGTATGTCGGCCGGCAAAGCCTCGTGTTTGGCCTGCAGTTCCTGTACGCGGCTCTCGCCAAATATGCGTTGGCCCTGGTCATAAGCCTCCTTGATGAGTGCCGCCGGGTGGAATTTTGACACGGCTACAAGTTCTACGCCTTGCTTTACCGTAGCCCTTACTTCGTTAAGATGTATCATAGCCTCAAAATAATAGATTTTCTACTTATTTACCCGTTAACTTGTCAACTCATTACCCTACGCCACGCCTAAGAGCGGCTTTAATATCCGGCAGTGTTGTTGTCAAGCCTCATACTCGGGCTTGTCCTCACCAGCCTTTTTGTGGTGTACAACGTAGTGGAATATGTCCATAATAGCCGTTTCAGTAACCGAGGCTATGGTGTAGTCCATCATCGAGCCTTTCATACCCTCGTCAAGGCGCTTGATCGAATCGCGCAAATCGGCAGCCTGCACAAGCACATTCTGCGAGGTTTTCTTCTCCTTGCCACTCTTTTCGTCGAGTGTGATAAAGAGCAGTTTGGCACGGAAAAACTTGTCGGCGCTGTCATCGCCAGGTGCCTCAAACAGTTCGGCATAGTGGGCGCGCTTGATGTCGCTCACCTCAAAGGCACCGGTCATAAATGGGGTTATCTCTTCTATAATGCGTGCTTCAGCTTCGGTAAAGTTCAAGGCGTCTACCAAATAAGGCTCTGTTACCTTCTTTACAAGACCATTTTCCATAGTCTTTTCATACTTTACCTTACACTCAAACCATTCGTTGTTCATTGTTAGTCGTATTGTTTTATTGTTCTACTTGCACCAAACGGACGTTTTACACTAACGCATCTTGCATGCCGTTCTATATCTGTCGATATCACATATTGCATACCGACGGGATAAGTGCGCCCGCTTAGCGGACGGCAAAATTATAAATTTATTTTCACCTGACCCTTGCCACGCGTAAATTTTCCGTAGCTTATGGCATGGTGCGGACAGATATGGTAGCAACGCAAACAATGCGTGCATTTGCCGGCATGCCATTGCGGCAAACCGTCTACCCCCATACGCATATTGCCCAACGGACAACGGCGCACACAGGCACCACATTGGCTGCAGACACTGGCATCTACGCTGAAGCGGCGGTCGCTTATCAGCAACTTGTTAAAGAGCAGGCGCAACACATAACTTTTCAGCCAAGGCCATGCTCCACGCAGCATTTCACGCTCGTCAAACGGTGCCCGGCTGGCCACACACGCTGCCACATGTGCCATACGCTGGCCAAAGGCGCGGTCCTTACGTTGTTGCACGTCAGAACTGTCCACATCGAACCCCGGCAAACATACATAGGTATTGCGCATCTGTACCACATAAACGGCATCGAGCTGCCACCCCACACGCCTCAGCGCCTTGCGCAATAACACGTCGGCATACCCCATGTCGTCACCGCAGGTCAGCACAGCATAAACGTACTTGTGCCTGACGCCACGCGGCAATGACTTGACAAACTGCTCTACAAACACGGGCAGGCCCCAAGCATAGACGGGTAGCACAAAGCCCACCACCGCATCGTCACACACCGGGACATCTACCGCCACACTACTCATGTCGGCCAACTTCGTCGAAGTGCTTTGAGCCAACTGGGCTGCCACTTTGTACGAATTGCCAGTACCCGAAAAATAATAAATCATTTGACGAACTGCTTTACAAAGACAAAATGCTTGTCAAAGACCTCTGCCGCCTCTGGCACAGGACGGTCAAACAAGCCAAATATTGTGCTGCCGCTGCCACTCATGGCTGCATACTGTGCCCCCATGTCGTAAAGTGTTTGTTTGATGGCTGCCAATTCCGGGTGATTGGGAAAGACCGATGCCTCAAAGTCGTTCACCACCAGACGTCGCCACTCCGTCACCGGCTGGGCGATGGCATCAATTAGCGGATAGTCGGCCGGCTTGGGCACTACCTGTGCATAAGCCTCCTTGGTCGACACAAACACATCGGGCTTTACCAACACGATGTGTTTGCCCTTGAGCGAAAGCGAAATTGGCTGCAACCTGTCGCCTATGCCCGTGGCATAAGCTGGCCGGCACTTTACAAAGAAAGCGCAATCGGCTCCAAAACTGGCCATTCGCTGCTCCATTTCGGCCTCTGACATACCAAGTTCAAAGGTTTCGTTCAGCCCTGTCATCATTATGGCGGCATCACTGCTGCCCCCGCCAAGTCCGGCTCCCATCGGTATGTGCTTGTAAAGATAGATGTCCAAGGGCGGCAGGTCAAACTCCTTTTTGAGCGACATATACACCTTTACCACCAAATTGTCGGAGGCGTCACCTGCCACAGGCACACCGCCCGTGGCCAGCGTGTAAGGCGCTGTAACGTCGTCTGAAATCTTAAATTCAAGATTGTCACGCAACGGCACAGGATAAAACACGGTTTCAAGATCATGATAACCGTCGGCACGACGGGCCACCACATTCAAACCAATATTTATTTTGCACGGTGGCAACAAGAGTGTACGCTTGTCTGTTTGCATATTTAAGTTGGTGTTCAAATGTGGGTGGCTCTAACAATTCTGAAACAGGGATTTGTGCACTATCATAGTGCGCAAATCACATTTCAGAATGGCAGAACTCTAAAAACAGAATTTTTAGAACCACCCACTTGTCTTACCCCCGTTGGCGGTCTGAGCCGAACGGGGCAACAAGTTGAATTGTAAAAAAGTTGATATACTGTAGAAGCAAGCACAACGCTAACCTGACAATCTATGAAGCCGCGCCACGCCAAAGCAGACTGCCAAATGTCCGGCACTAGTGCCTTTTTTGACAAACCGCAAACAAAGTTAATGCTTTTCCTTTACTTGAACGTCGTGCGCCTAAATCTTTGAACCTCAAAACACAAAAATAAAACATATTTCACACAAAAAGCACAAAAAGGCAGTAAATGCCTTGGCACTTCGGAGGGCATTACTTATCTTTGCAAGAGCTATTTGCTCCAACTGAACAAGAGCACATGGCACAAACAACACTACAATATGGGATTATTTTCAAAATTATTCAAACATAAGGAACAGCCCAACGAAACAGGTTGGCGCGTGGGCGGCATGGAAGATTTCATGATGCTCATTCGCGTTTATTATCAAGCTGTCATGGCGGCTAACCTTGGCATCAGCAACCTCTCTGCACTGCCCGACCTCAGAGTGTTCAAGCAGACACTCCACGTACAAACCGTCAACAACAAGTTGGGCTTGGGCGAAAAGAACAAATGCCGCAAAATGCTGATGGAAATTTACGGCATCGAAGACTTCTTCTTCAAAGAAATTGACCGAAGCATCAAGCGCCACTGCCGCAATGTGAACGATGTGCGCAACTATCTGTTCCTCTTCCAGGGCTTTTCACAAGAGCTGATGATGCTCATGGGCAACATCATGAAGTGGAAGTTCCGCCTGCCAAGCATGTTCCAGCAGGCACTGCGCAACCTCACTGCCAAGGCCATCAACGAAGTCCTGACCAAAGACACATGGAAGGACGAAGGTGTGCGGAAGGCGTGCATCGCCGTACGACGCTACCAACAGCAACTGGGCTATAGCGCCGAATGGATGACCACCTACGTATACAACGTGGTAATACTGGCCAAAAAAGAGCCTAAACCAAGCGACAAGGACGAGAAGTAAGCGTGTCACACCCGCACCAATCCCCCCCCACCCCTCTCAACCGTTCAAAGCATAAATAATGACTAACGAACAAGAAATAGCACTTCGAAACTTTGAAGCACGCGTGCGCCAACTCATGATGGCGTATCAAGACGAGCGACAAAAAAACGCCGACTTGCAAGCGAAGCTCGAAGCGTGCCAGCAACAACTTGCTGGCGCGGAGCAGACTATTGACGGTTTGAAAAAGGACTATGACACGCTGAAAACGGCACGCATGATTGAGGTGAGCGGCGACGATGTGAAAGAGTCGAGAGCCAAAATAGCACGACTCATACGCGAAGTGGACAAGTGTATTGCATTGTTAGACGTTTAGACACTCGTATTATGGAGAACAACAACGAAAAAATGGTCATACAGCTGCTCATCGGCAAGCAAGCTTTCCCTATTACCATCAAACGTGACCAAGAGGAAATTTACCGACGGGCCTCACAACTCATCAACGAGAAACTCGGACGCTACGAGCAATCTTACCCTCATCTCGGATACGAAAAATACACCTCTGTCGCATTACTCGACTTTGCCGTACAGGTGCTGCAATTACAGGCACAACAAGACCAATCGCCCTACGAAAACACCGTAACAAGGCTGACGCAAGAACTTGAAGAGCTATTGGCAAAAAAATAGCGCACACCACGGGCAAACCTGCTTGCCCACCACCAAGCGCCACAACTGCCACACCTTGCACCCTTACGCTTATTTATAAAAATGACAATTAACGACGTAGCCCGGGGGTCGGACAAAATATGCCGGGCGCACCATTAACACTCTATATAAATACAAATGTACGAAGCAATACTTATCGTCATCGGTCTGGTGATCGGTGGCAGTGCTGGATATAGTTTTTTCCGTTATGTACTGAAAAAGAAATATCTGCGCATGATCGAAACAGCCAACAAGGAGGCTGACGTCATTAAGGAGAAAAAACTCCTCGAAGTAAAAGAAAAGTTCCTCAACAAAAAGGCTGAACTTGAAAAAGAGGTGCAGCAGCGCAACCAACGCATACTGCAAGTTGAGAACAAACTCAAGCAACGCGAAATCGGACTGAACCAGCGCCAAGAGGAACTGGGACGCCGCAAGCAGGAGCTCGACAACACGCACAACCGACTCAACACACAGCAGCAGGCTCTGAACCGCAAAGAGGAGGAACTTGAAAAATTGCAACTCAAGGAGCGCGAAAAGCTTGAAGAGCTGAGCGGACTCTCGGCAGACGAGGCCAAGAAACGATTGGTTGACTCGCTCAAGGACGAAGCACGAAGCAACGCGCAAAGCTACATCAACGACATCATGGACGATGCCAAACTCACCGCCAACAAGGAGGCAAAGCGCATCGTGATACAAACCATACAACGCGTGGCCACCGAAACTGCCATCGAAAACAGTGTGACGGTGTTCCACATCGACAACGACGAGGTGAAAGGCCGCATCATCGGTCGCGAAGGACGCAACATTCGCGCACTCGAGGCTGCCACTGGCGTTGAAATCGTTGTTGACGACACACCCGAGGCCATTGTCATCAGTGCATTCGACCCCGTGCGCCGCGAAATCTGCCGATTGGCACTCCACCAGCTCATTGCCGACGGACGCATACACCCGGCACGCATTGAGGAGGTCGTGGCCAAAGTTAAGAAACAGGTTGAGGACGAGGTTATCGAAACGGGTAAACGCACTGCCATCGACCTCGGCATACACGGCCTGCACCCCGAACTGGTACGCATCATTGGTAAAATGAAATACCGCTCGTCATACGGCCAGAACTTGTTGCAACACGCACGCGAAACGGCTAACCTTTGCTCCGTTATGGCAGCAGAACTCGGCCTCAACCCCAAAAAGGCCAAACGTGCCGGCTTGCTGCACGATATAGGCAAGGTGCCCGACGAGGAGAGCGAACTGCCACACGCACTTTATGGCGCCAAGCTGGCTGAAAAGTATAAAGAGAAGCCCGAAATTGTAAATGCCATCGGCGCTCACCACGACGAAATGGAAATGACCACCCTGCTTGCACCCATCGTACAGGTGTGTGATGCCATCAGCGGTGCACGCCCAGGTGCACGTCGCGAAATTGCCGAAGCCTACATCAAGCGCCTCAACGACCTTGAACAAATTGCTTCAAGCTACGAGGGCGTAACCAAAACATACGCCATACAGGCTGGCCGCGAACTGCGCGTGATTGTTGGCGCAGACAAAATTGACGACAAACAAATCGAAAAGCTCAGTGCCGACATCGCACGTCGCATTCAAGACGAAATGACCTACCCCGGACAGGTGAAAATTACCGTCATTCGCGAAACACGCTCTGTAAGCTACGCCAAATAACAAACTGGCTATACAACATCTTGCAATATGCTAATGTGCTAATATGCTAATGTGGCTGCGCCTTATGCGTAAAGGTCGCCCAGCGTATTAGCACATTTACGTATTAACCCATTTGCAACGTTAAGCACGCATATCAACACACACGAACACACAACCATGAAACAGCGTTCACCATGGGGTTGGATCCCCACGCTCTATACAGCCGAAGGCATACCCTACGTCATCGTCATGTCGGTAGCCACCGTCATGTACGAACGCATGGGACTGACCAACGCCCAAATTGCACTCTACACCTCATGGCTCTATCTGCCATGGGTTATCAAACCATTTTGGAGCCCCATCGTAGACCTCCTGCGCAACAAACGGTGGTGGATTGTCATCATGCAGTTAATTATTGGAGCGGCCCTGGGCGGCCTGGCTTTCAGCATGCAGCTGCCATATTTCCTGCAATGCTCGCTCGCCATGTTGTGGCTCATGGCATTTAGCAGTGCCACACACGACATAGCAGCCGATGGCTTTTACTTGCTCGCACTATCGCCCAAAGAGCAAGCTTTCTTTGTCGGCATCCGCTCCACCTTCTACCGCATAGCAAGCATTGTTGGACAAGGATTGCTCATCATGATTGCCGGCACACTTGAGTCGCACTACCGCCCCGCACAGGCGTGGAGCATCACATTTACACTCACCGCAGTGGCTTTTCTGCTGCTGTTCCTTTACCATTGGCGTTACTTACCACGCCCCGCAGCCGACGTAACGAGCAAGCAAGTAGACTGGCACAATGTAACAACCAACTTTATCGATACATTTGTCAGCTTCTTCCGCAAACCACAGATTGTCGTGGGGTTGCTGTTCATCTTGCTATACCGACTACCCGAAGCCCTGCTCGTCAAGATATGCCCGTTATTCATGCTTGGCAAGCCCAACGATGGCGGATTGGGCCTCAGCACTGGCGAACTCGGCTGGGTGCAAGGCACCGTCGGGGTTATCGGACTGACCCTTGGCGGCATATTGGGCGGCTGGGCTGCCGAACGCGGAGGACTGAAACGCTGGCTCTGGCCCATGGTGTTAAGCATCACACTGCCCGATGCTGTCTACATCGTGCTGGCCTATTTCCAACCCGACAACCTCACTTTCGTGAGCGTGTGCACCTTTATCGAACAATTTGGCTACGGGTTCGGATTTACCGCCTACATGCTCTACCTGATGTATTTTTCGCGAGGCAAATCATCGACGGCCCACTACGCATTTTGCACCGGCTTCATGGCCCTTGGCATGATGTTGCCAGGCATGGTGGCTGGCTATCTGCAAGAGGCCGTTGGCTACCTCAACTTCTTTATCATCACCATGGTGCTTTGCACCCTCACCTTTATAGTGGCTTCGCTCATAAAAATAGACAAAGATTTTGACGAAAGCAACGAAGAAGAAATCGCTGTGAAGAACTAAGCACCAAACGCTGCCACTAAACGCTACCACCAAACGCAAGCACTAATGGGGGACGCGTCCCGCGTCGAGCACCAAGGCATAGGCTCACAGACAGGCGAGTAACAAGCGCTGTCTGTGAGCCTTTATTTATAGTGTATAAACATTTATTGCTACCCGGTAAAACCATTCTGATATTATGCTCACGGATCACACCGATTGCACGGATTTTTTTGCTCATGCAACGTGCTTTAGCACCACGGAGATGACGGACATTACGGATTTTGTGAGCATTGCATGCTCACTTCGCCATTGGCCCGTAACGTACCCGTGGCGAAATACGTTAGCACAGATGATGTAGTAAGGGACCTTGTCGCAGCAACGAGCTAATAGCGAAGTGAGCATGCAATGCTCACAAAATCCGTCAAATCCGTCATCTCCGTGGTGCTAAAGCACTTAGCACGAGCAAAAAAATCCGTGCAATCGGTGCGATCCGTGAGCTTAATATCAGAATAGTTTTACCGGACAATTCCCTTTGCCAGAATGGCAAACAAGTTGAGATAATAACAAAGATGATATTTGAACTTTGTTATATAGAAGCAGTATTTATTTATAGTGTATAAACATTGCATTTTCCCGCGAAACGAGGCTGCTGAAAAAACCGACGCGGGACGCGTCGCCCCCATTAGAGCTAGCGTTTGGTGGTAGCGCTTGGTGCTTGATCCGTTCGCATGTTTACGTTTCACCGGACTACCATAAAAACAACTTTTGCCGTTTTGTCTGCACTCTGCACTTTTTATATGCACTGCGCTGATATTCAACAGTTTAAGCAGTGTAGACACCATCTACACGCGTCTGCACTTTCTATACACGCATCTGCACTTCTCTACACGCATCTGCACTCTCTCTACACACCACAAAAAGAACGAAATGCCTTTTGCATCGACTACACCATTTTACGGTCACGGCAGACAACCATGCCTGTTACGGGAGGCCGAATTTTCGGTTGCTCCTACTCTAAAGTCGCCCTCCCTATACAACCGCAAACAAATGCTATCACCGCATTTACGACACAGCCCTGACAAGCAGTGTATTACGTGCCAATGGCTACTACACGCCGCAAAGTGGAAAATAGTGCAGTGCAGACAATAGTGTAGACAAAGTGCACACGTGTCTACACTACCAAAAGCTCTGGTTTTCATTACATTACATCAAAAAGTGCAGAGTGCAGACAAATTTGCATTAATCCCCTATGGGGCAACTACGCCACATCATGATGCACGAGAGTCGATATTATTTTATCCGATTTTTTTGCCCCCCTCAGTTGCAAGTAATAAAAGAAAGTCGTAAATTTGCGTGCAATTAAAATCCCGACTTAGTATGACATCTGATTTTATTGCTGACAAAATCGTGATGGACGGTCTCACGTTTGACGACGTCCTTTTAGTTCCCGCTTATTCTGACGTGCTCCCACGCACCGTGTCGCTTGCGACAAAATTCTCACGCAACATCGACCTGCAGATACCCTTCGTTACAGCTGCGATGGATACTGTAACAGAGTCGACCATGGCCATTGCCATTGCACGCGAGGGTGGTATCGGTGTTATTCATAAAAACATGAGCATCGAGGATCAAGCACGCCAGGTGGCTATCGTAAAACGTGCCGAAAATGGTATGATTTACGACCCTGTGACCATCAAGCGCTACAAAACAGTGAAGGACGCACTCGACTTGATGAGCGAATATCACATTGGCGGTATTCCCGTCGTTGACGACGAAATGCACCTCGTGGGTATCGTTACAAACCGTGACTTGCGTTTTGAGCGCCAACTCGACAAGCGCATTGACGAGGTAATGACCAAAGAAAACCTCGTTACCACCACACAACAGACCGACTTGCTCTCTGCTGCACAGATTTTGCAAGAAAATAAAATCGAGAAACTCCCCGTTGTGGACAAGGACGGCCACCTTGTAGGACTTATCACCTACAAGGACATTACCAAGGCTAAGGACAAACCCATGGCTTGCAAGGACGCCAAAGGCCGCTTGCGCGTGGCAGCTGGTGTGGGCGTTACTGCCGACACTATGGAGCGTATGGAAGCCCTTATCCATGCCGGAGCTGACGCCATCGTAATTGACACAGCACATGGTCATTCTAAATTCGTTATCGAAAAGCTGAAGGAGGCTAAGTCTAGCTTTACAGGTGTTGACATCGTTGTGGGCAATGTGGCCACTGGCGATGCTGCCCGCATGTTGGTTGACGCTGGTGCCGACGCCATCAAGGTGGGTATCGGTCCGGGCTCTATCTGCACCACCCGTGTGGTAGCTGGTGTGGGTGTGCCACAGCTGTCTGCCGTTTACGATGTAGCTTGTGCGCTTAAAGGTACAGGTGTGCCCTTGATTGCCGATGGCGGTTTGCGCTATTCGGGCGATGTAGTGAAGGCATTGGCTGCCGGTGGCTACTGCGTGATGATAGGTTCGCTCGTGGCTGGTACTGAGGAGAGCCCAGGCGAAACCATCATTTTCAATGGTCGTAAGTTCAAGACCTACCGCGGCATGGGTTCGCTCGAGGCTATGGAGAATGGCTCGAAGGACCGCTACTTCCAGGGCAACGTGAAGGAAGTAAAGAAACTTGTGCCAGAGGGTATTGCCGGCCGTGTGCCTTACAAGGGATCTGTACAGGAGGTTATCTACCAGATGGTAGGTGGTCTGCGCTCGGGCATGGGCTACTGCGGTGCCGCAACAATCGAAAAGCTGCACGATGCCAAGTTTACACGCATCACAGGTGCCGGTGTGCTCGAAAGCCATCCACACGACATCACTATCACCAGCGAGGCTCCTAACTACAGCCGTCCTGGCGAATAAGCATTTATTCATTGACACATGATAATGGCCAAAGGCATGAGGCCCTGGCCTGCTGAGAGTTTAGAAGTTAAAAAGTTGACAGACGCGTTTACTACAAAGCACGGCAAAAGGCTTTTCAACTTCTAAACTTTTCGGCTTAAATAACGAACGTTTCTGCATGAAAAAAACAGTTCTATTTTCTACCCTCTTCGCCCTGGCCCTGACCGCTGGGGCGCAGTCGGCTGCAGACCCCGTACTGATGGTTATCAACGGCAAGCCTGTAACAAAGAGCGAATTTGAATACTCCTTCCACAAGAATGGCAATGTGCAAGATGCCGTTGAGCAAAAATCGGTGCAGGAGTATGTGCCCATGTTTATCAATTACAAGCTGAAAGTGGCTGCTGCCGAGGCTGCACACCTTGACACGCTGTCGAGCTACAAAAAGGAGTTTCTGACATACCGCGACATGCAGCTCACGCCCTTCATGGTGGACAGCTTCTTTACCGACTCTATAGCACGTGTGGTTTATGCCAACACCGAGAAACAACTCGGTGGCAAGGATTTGATACAGACGTCGCACATACTCATACGTCTGGGCCAAAAGGCTACCGAGGCCGAAAAGGCTGCTGCCAAGTTGAAGGCGGACTCTATTTACAACGCCATTGTCAATGGCGCCGACTTTGCTGAAATGGCTAAAAAGTATTCAGCTGACCCAGGCAGTGCTGCCAAGGGCGGCCAACTGCCTATGGTGGGACCCGGCCAGTTTGTAAAGGAATTTGAAGATGCGGCCTATGCTCTGAAACAAGGCGAAATGTCGAAGCCCGTATTGTCGGCCTTTGGCTACCACATCATCAAAATGGACGAGCGCAAGCCGCTTGACCCCTACGAAAAGCTGAAGGGTGACATCATGGCCATGCTCAAACGACAGAACATTGATGAAGCATCGGCTGAATACCGCATCAAGAAACTGGTTGCGGCATCGAATGGCAAACTTACGCGCGAGGAGGTGCTCGACAGCGTGATGAATGCCAACATCGGCCACAACGATGCGCTGCGCTACCTCATACAGGAGTATCACGATGGATTGCTGCTTTACGAAGTAAGCAAGCGACAAGTGTGGGACGTGGCTGCTGCCGACACCAAGGGACTCGAAACGTGGTATAAAACGCACAAAGCTGACTACGCATGGAAGGCTCCAAAATTCAAAGGCTTTATCTATCACTGCAAAAACGCCAAGGATGCCAAGGCGGTGAACAAAATGCTGAAGAAGTATGGTGCCGGAGAGTGGCGCAAACAGCTCAAGCAACAGTTTAACAAGGACTCTATCACCGTGTCGGTGAGTGGCCCCTACCTCTGCTCACAAGGCGAAAATTCTGTAATTGACGCCTACGCCTTTAAGGGCGGCAACAATGTGAAACAGCCCAAGGGATTTACCATGACCGGGGTGAGCGGCAAGGTGATGAAACAGCCTAAATCGTATATTGACGTGAAGGCTCAGGTGACAAGCGACTACCAGGCCGAATGCGAAAGGCTGTGGGTGGAAAAGTTGCGCAAGCAGTTTACCTTCACTGTTAACGAAGATGTGCTGAAAACCGTAAAATAAGCTATGATTAAAAAACTTTGGGGGGCTGCTTTGCTGGCTCTATCGCCAATGCTTGGCTTTGCACAAACCAACATTGTAGACGAAATTATATGGGTTGTGGGCAATGAGCCTATCTTGTTGTCCGACGTGGAGGAGACTCGCATCTCGTCCGAAGCATACGGCCAGCCGGTTGACAACCCTTATTGCACCATACCCGAACAAATTGCTGTTAACAAGCTGTTTGTACACCAAGCCGAACTGGACAGTGTGACGGTGAGCGAATCGGACGTGATACGTGCCGTCGACAACCGCATCAACGAGAGCATTCAAGCCTTTGGCTCACGCGAGGCTCTGGAACAGATGTACGGACGCTCGGTGTCGCAAATGCGCGAGAACCTTAAAAAGCAGTATCGCGAGCAGATGATGGCTGACGAAGTGCGCCAAAAACTCACTACCGATGTGAAAGCCACACCAGCCGAGGTGCGCGAATACTTCAAGAATGTGCCCAACGACAGTCTGCCTTTCATACCAACGCAGGTTGAGGTGCAAATTATCACCTCGGTGCCCGAAGTGCCTCGTGCTGAGGTGGAACGCATCGAAAACAAACTGCGCGAATATGCACGCCGCGTCAACAGCGGCGAGGCGGACTTTTCGACCCTTGCCAAATTCTACTCCGAAGATGGCTCTGCACGCAATGGCGGCGAATTGGGATATATGGGACGCAACCAACTCGTGCCTGAATTTGCCAACGTGGCTTTTACACTTAACGACCCCAAAAAGGTGTCGAAAATAGTGCGCAGCGAATATGGCTACCATATCATTCAGCTGATTGATAAGAAAGGCGACAAGATTAACGTACGCCACATTCTGCTCAAGCCTCACATTGACGATAGCGAAATTGAAAAGGGCATAGCACGCCTCGACTCCATTGCCAACGACATTCGTGCCAACAAGTTTACGTTTGACGCAGCAGCATTAGCTTTGTCTGACGACAAAGACACACGCAACAATCATGGCCTCATGGCCAATGTTGACCAGCAAAACGGCACAGTGAGCTCACGCTTTGAAATGCAAGACTTGCCCGCCGATGTGGCCAAGGTGGTTGACACACTTAGTGTGGGACAGATTTCGCGTGCCTTCCGCATGACCAATGACAAGGGCCAGGAGGTATGCGCTGTTGTGATGCTCAAAAACCGCATTGAGGGACACCCTGCCAACATGACAGAGGACTTTCAGACACTGCGCGACGTGGTTGTGAACAAACGCAAGGAGGAGAAGATTGAACAGTGGATTAAGGACAAAATCAAAACGACTTACGTGCGCATCAGCCCCGACTGGCGTAACTGCAAATTCCACTATGAAGGTTGGGTGAAGTAATTTACCGAACAACGTACCTAAATAATGAGAGCCTGCATTTGACTACACACAATGCAGGCTCTCATACTCATTGAACAAGTGAACAATAAATTAGTATGAAACGCAAACAGCTCATAATTAGCGCTATTACGCTCTGCATCGAAAGCATCGTGTTCTGCTTGATATTCTATGCAATCTACAATTTAGGGGGCTTTCTATTCGACATTCCCTATTTGCCCGTGCAGACTCTACCTATTTGTTTCTTGATTTACATCATACTCAATATAGCCCGGCACATTTTCATACAACGTAAATAAACACGGCGTGGCATTTGCAGCGCCTCATTCTACTATTTACAACACATAAATGGCACGCCTTAAATATATACAACACTAAATGCCAGTGTATAAGCCACACGACTTTGATATCGCGACTTATACACTGGCATTTAGTGTTACTACACCTACGGTGTGGTGCGTACTTGTGTCTACAAATATTATTTATTCGGCAAGGTAAGCAGCCACGTTCTTCTCTATACGGGCAAGTACGTCGCCAGTCTCTTCAGGAACGAACTTTTCACCTGTAATGTGCTCGTAAAGTTCGATGTAGCGGGCAGAAATGCTGTTGACAATCTCGTCGGTCATTTCGGGCACTTGCTGGCCTTCTTTTCCCTGGAAACCATTGTCCATCAACCATTCACGTACAAACTCCTTTGAGAGCTGCTTTTGAGGCTCACCTGCGGCGAAACGCTGCTCATAGCCTTCTGAATAGAAATAGCGTGAAGAGTCGGGCGTGTGAATTTCGTCCATCAAATAGATAGTGCCATTGTGCTTGCCAAACTCATACTTGGTGTCGACCAAAATAAGGCCGCGCTTGGCTGCAATTTCGGTACCACGCTCAAAGAGTGCAAGGGTGTACTTTTCGAGCACAGCATATTCTTCGGGAGTGGCAAGGCCACGTGCCAAGATTTCTTCCTTTGAAATATCGGCGTCATGTTCACCAATCTCGGCCTTTGTTGTAGGCGTAATGATGGGTTGAGGGAACTTTTGGTTTTCCTTCATACCCTCGGGCAGTTTCACACCGCAGATTTCGCGCACACCGCTTTTGTAAGCACGCCATGCACTGCCACAGAGGTAGCCACGTACAATCATCTCAACGGGAAATCCCTCGCACATCACACCAACCGTTACCATGGGGTCGGGGGTGGCCAACTTCCAGTTAGGACAGATGTCGATTGTGGCATCGAGGAATTTGGCAGCAATTTGGTTGAGCACTTGTCCCTTGAAAGGAATGCCCTTGGGCAAGATTACATCAAATGCCGAGATACGGTCAGTTGCCACCATGGCCAAACGGTCGCCAAGGTTGTAAACATCACGCACCTTGCCATGATAAACACTCTTTTGTCCTTGAAAATGGAAATCAGTTTTTGTTAAAGCAGACATTGTTATTTGGTATTTTGAGCAAAGCTTCAGGCACAGGCCTTTGTCCCTGCCAATGTTTGTAATTATCCGAATTTATGAGTCGTTGTTCACTATCAGCTGGCATGAATTGCGCAGCGTTTGCTTCAGTAGTTTTGGCCTCATCACGTACGCAACCCGTTACGCCCGTTCTTCTACCTTAAAGTATGGTAACAAACAGCGTGTCGAGGCATATCGACTAATGCTGGACGTGAGCGTATGGATTAACTTGAATACCTGCATGAAACACAAAAAGGCAACAGGAGGAGCGCCATTTGCCGCATGGCATTTATATCACCATCACATTGTGCTCCAACTACTACCTTCCCGTATCATTATGATATTTTGCTTTCGTTTTCTCGCTGCTCGCGCAGTTGCTTTACACGATCGTCCTCACGCTTGTATGCCTCGACTATACGTGTCACAAGTTTATGGCGAATGATATCCTTCTGCGTCATTTCAACAAAAGCTATGCCATCAACTCCCTGCAATATACGCTGGGCCTCGACAAGACCGCTTTTTTGCGACAACGGCAAGTCTATCTGCGTGCGGTCACCCGTCACGATCATTTTGGTATTCCAGCCCATACGGGTCAGGAACATCTTTATCTGTGCCGAGGTGGTGTTTTGCGCCTCGTCAAGTATCACCACTGCATCATTAAGCGTGCGGCCACGCATAAAGGCCAACGGCGCTATCTGAATGACATTGGTGTCCATGTACTCCTGCAGTTTGGCTGCCGGAATCATCTCTTGCAACGCGTCATACAAGGGCTGCAAGTAGGGGTCAATCTTGTCCTTCATGTCACCCGGCAAGAAACCAAGTTTCTCACCAGCCTCAACAGCGGGACGGCTTAATATGATTTTCTTTACCGCCTTGCTCTTCAAAGCGCGCACAGCCAAGGCTATGGCGGTATAGGTTTTTCCCGAACCTGCCGGCCCAACGGCAAAAATCATGTCACATTTGTCGTAGGCTTCAACCAATTTGCGCTGATTTTCAGAGCGCGGCGTGATGGGCTTGCCACCCGTGCTGTACACTATTACGTCTTGCGACGTTTCGGCATTGGTTGTATGCCCTTTTACTATATTGAGTATATCCTCCTCTGCCAGACGGTTGAATTTGGCACAATGCTTTTCAAGCTTTTGAAACACATCTTCAAAATCAGCCATATCCTCTTCACCACCCATTACACGCACCACATTGTCGCGCGCCATAATACGTAATTTCGGACACAAGGCACGCAACATCTTTATGTTCACGTTGTTTGCCCCATAAAATATGACGGGGTCGGCCTCCTCAAGTATGAAATGCTTCTCTATCATGAAAAAGTTTGTACCAGCCCATTTATAGGACTGCCTTTATTATTTCAGTTTTATTTATCTGCAAAATTAAAAAATACCACCGAAATGCGCTAACTTTGTGAACGCATTTTCGCGCAAACTTTACATTTCAAAGCAAGTAACACCTTTATGAAGAACTTTTACAAACCGCGTCGCATACATTTCATCGTGGGTTTCGGCATTATATTCATCACGCTTGGCATACTTAAATGCACACACCCTGAGTGGCGGTTGCCACGACTGGCCAATAACGACAATGACAAAAGCGAAATCAAATCGCACACCCCCGACAGCATAGAGTTGCAAGCTGCCAAAGTTGACAAACTGTTGCTCACCGTGCGCAACAAGCCCATTCTGCTACGCAAAGACGGTAGTCGTGTCAAAAACCGCGTGACAAGTGTGCCGCGATTTGAGACCTCCTTTCCCGACCTGAATGATGTGCAACTGGCTACTGCCAAGCGCCTTGGCATTCCGCAAATCCAAAACCGCGAGGAAGCACACAAGCACATGCAGGAGTTGGTCTACATTGCCGACAATCCTTTTTACCATGTGCAACGTCTGCACCAATCTATCCCCTACCTTGTACCACGGGCAGCTCGACTGCTCAATGTAATAGCAAGGGCCTTCAACGACTCGTTGGCCACAAAGGGCTACCCTCCACACAAACTGCTCATCACATCGGTGCTACGCACAAAGGAGGACGTGCAAAAACTACGCAACTTTAATCAAAACGCATCAGAAAACTCGTGCCACCAATTTGGCACGACATTCGATGTGTCGTACAACCGCTTTTTGGAAATTCAGCCCGATGGCAAATGCGAAATGCGTTGGGTGACGGTTTATAAATCTATCCTTGCCGAGGTGCTCAACGATATGCGCGAAATGGGAGTATGCTATGTAAAATACGAAAAGAACCAATCGTGCTTTCACATCACAGCACGATGAAGCCCAATATTATCACCATATTTATCACCGTATTTGTATACCTTTTTTGCTTTGTTGTAAATAACGCAGATAAATATTCGTAATAATCAAAGTTTTGCGTTAACTTTGCATGAGATATCCACTTGCTGGAAGCCCAATGGGTAAGCGGGTGGGTGTTGACTTTATGGAAATGGGCGTTTACTTAGCGCCTGTCTTTGACATGTCGTAACTTCGCAACTTACAGTAATCGTCAAAGGACGGTGGCAACCAGTAAATGCTCACGGTTAGGTATATTATGCCCTGCCGTGATTTGTCGTATATGTACTCTTATTGTATATATACGGCTGCTCACGTATGGGATTAATATATACCATGCGTGGGCTTTCAGCGTTGTCCGTCTCGACGATTAGGGCAATGCGAAGGCCTCGACATGTGGGATGGGCAAAGGCGAATCCCACGCTTTATTTTTATAGAGTTGAGTTACTCTTTAATAATTATCGTCGGATATTGGGGTTCTATCCACATCAGAAAAGATAGAACAGAAATGTATAAAATAACATGGGATAAGGAAACGGGAGGAGTGCAGCTCCACTCTCGCATTGTGGATGGTACATTGGGTATCTCCCCTCGTCCTGTGTTCTTTGAGGAGCTGGACTTGTTGGGACTGGACAAGTTGGGTTGGACTTATCCTCATGCTGAAGAACCTATAATGTGGGCTGTCAACAAGCAGTATTGGTATCGTGGAGTGAGGCTCTTCGATGCCAAGGGAGCTAATATTTACACCAAGCCGACATTAGAAATGCAGCCGGGTATAGAGCCGATGTCGTTGGAGCCTGTTGACGTAAAAAAAATGCTGCAGCGCACATCTGAATTGATGTTTGTATTAGAGAATGAAGCCATAGAGTTTATCCGTGACACTTATCTGGCATATGCCAAAGCCAATAAAACCTATGCCAAGGCTGATGCCAACAAGCTCGATTTTGAGTCAATGGCAGAGCATGTGGAGAAGAAAAGCAAACAGCGTATGGCTGTAGTAAAACAGGACTGCGACTCTTTTGACATCATGCCGTTTGCCACGGCAGAAAAAGAAGGTAAGCGTGTGTTGCTTTCTACTAAGATAGACCGTTTTATCGCAAGTTTCTCGGGCGGCAAAGATTCGCAAGTGGTGCTCGACCTATGTACACGTGCCATTCCTCCTACAGATTTTGAGGTGATATATAGCGATACGGGCTATGAACTTCCTCCTTCTCTCACGCTTTACAAAGATGTGGAAGCGTACTATAAAAAGAAGTTTCCTTCACTCCGCTTTCTTACGGCTCGCAACCACGAGTCGGTACTTAACTATTGGGACAAGATTGGTACTCCAAGTGACAATCACCGTTGGTGCTGCTCGGTAATGAAGACGGCACCGCTTTATAGGAAACTAATGGAAGGGACAGATAAAAGACAGAAATTCTTAGCTTTCGAAGGTGTAAGGGCTGAAGAGTCTGTAAGTCGAAGTGAATATAGTAGAATAGGAAAAGGAGTTAAACATAAATTTGTTGTAAATGCGCGTCCTATATTAAATTGGAGCACCACGGAAGTTTTTCTGTATTTACTAGAGCATGAATTACACATAAATACAGCTTATCGCGTGGGGAAACCAAGGGTTGGGTGTATCCTATGTCCATTTGGTTCTCCTTGGGATGATATGATTGTAAACAACTGCTACTCCAATGATCTTAGACCCTTTTTACAAAAGATAGAAAGTACTGCAAAAGCAAGGAGGATACCCAACCGAGCTGAGTACATATCTGAAAGGAAATGGAAATTAAGAGGAAGTGGAAAATTTACTGACTCCAACATATCTATTTCTTTTACTTCAGATCTGAGCAGATGGCAAGCAATTGTAAAAAATGCAGAGAAGGACTTGTTTACTTGGTTGCCTGTCATTGGCAAATACACTATAAGAGAAAAGCATGATGCGATCATTGGTGAGTTAGAGTTTAAGAAAGAGATCTACGCTTTTGAAGTGCTTTTTGCAAAGGATAGGCATAACTTTAAGTTTGTATTATATGATGACAACAACATACAACTAAGGTTTTACTTGAGACGGGTCATAAATAAATCAGTTTATTGTATTAATTGTGAAGCATGTGAATTAGAATGTCCTACGGGCGCATTGTCTGTTTATCCTAATATAAGCATAGACCGAGAAAAGTGCACACATTGCTGCAAATGCTTAGAGTATCACAATGTCGGTTGTATTGTGGCAGACTCAATGATAAAGCCAACAACTATAAATTTTTCGAATATGAAAATCTCAAAATATGGTACATTTGGTATCCATCAGGAATGGGTTGACCAATATCTAACAGATCCAAGCTCTTTTTGGAATGATAACTTTCTTGGAGTTAAACAGATCCCAAGTTTTAAGGCATGGTTGAAAGATTCTGAAATTGTCGATGACAAAGTGAAGTTGACACCTTTTGGAGAATTGTGTGTAGAGGTAAATAAAGAGAATTCCACACTTCTATGGGAACTTATTTATATCAATTTGGTCTATAACAGCCCATTGGTGAAGTGGTACTCGTCTGCTGTAAACTTTAATTCAGAGACAAGCAGAAAGGATTTGGACAGATTGGCTATTGAATATTTCCAGCAGACATTCAAAAAGACAACAATAACTTATGCAGTTCAAGCATTGCTGCAAACTTTCAAATATTCACCTATTGGTGAGGAACTTTTACAGTTCGTATGTCAAGATGCTAAAGGCTCTTCTTTTCAAAGGATACCTTATAACGATTTAAGTCCGGAGGCCGTTGCTTATTCTTTATATAAATATGCACAACAAAAAGGCATAAAAATGCTTAGAGTCTCTGATTTATATCGTCCAGAAGAAGGTGGAGTATTTCAGGAATTTGGTATTAACAAAACTGAGCTACAAAAGAAATTAAGGTTCTTGTCTTCCGATAAGAATAGAGTATTGGTAGCAGAACTTTCAATGGGATTAGACCACATAACCCTTCGTGATGATCTTGACAGTCTAACAGCAATCAAGTCTCTGCTTCAATAATAAAAAGTGTTAGCAATTTAACAATCATACGCTTATGGCGACTAAGTATGACGATATAATAAAACTTCGCGGTGGTAAAGCCGCTTATGACATAGCTGAAGAAAAGAAGGGTGAATGGGTATCATTCATTCCCAATGAGCAGTTCAACAATGTATTGCGCACGGTGGTAAAAAGTGTGCGCGGTAATGACATAGACAACCACAAGAGTTTTTGGATAAACGGTACATACGGCACAGGCAAGAGCCATGCCGTAGCAGTTATCAGTCACCTGCTGGGTGATGCTGTAGAAGATATACGCGATTGGGTGGACTACGAGTATAAGGACGCAAAGTTTGCCACACTCCGTCAAGGCATTTATTCACTTCGCGAGACGAAGCGTTTACTCACAGTCAATGTGTATGGATTGGGGGCAATGACACACCCAGGCGATCTTGCCTTAGTGTTGCAAAAAGCGGTGACGGAAACGCTTCGCAAGCATAAAATTGAAATAGCGGTGCCGACGGATTATGAAAACTATATAGAACAGATCCGCCAGAACCCTGAGATTTGGAACCATCTGATAGACACCCATGTAGCTCTTTCATCTGTAGTATCCGACAGTGATCAATTAGCAGAATGTTTGAGTATGGGCGACCTTGGCATATTCCACCGCGTAAGCGATACGCTGCGTGAGGCACAACTCGACATACGCCTTAACAACAACAATATAAAGCAATGGCTTTGTGAGGTGCAAGACCGTCTGACTGAGTTGGGAACGTATAACGGTTTGCTGATTGTTTGGGACGAGTTTACCGATGTGATGACCGATGCCATTGGTGTACCCGTACTGAAGCAATTGCAGGAAGTGGCTCAGAAATTCATGAACGAGGACAGCAACTCCTATCTGTTCCTTATCTCCCACCCGTCTGCATTCAACGGCATTGACTCTGAACAATTGAAGCAGACCGATGGACGCTATCACCGCATGAAGTATAACATGGAGTCGGTGTCGGCATTCAAGATTATGTCGCGCAAGTTTGAAATCATTGATGAGAAGCGCCATGCCCAGATGTGCCAGCAGTTCTATATGATGAATCCGCAACTGCTTGACATCTTTACAGCCACCAGCAACGACCAGCAGTCCACCCGTGAAGACCTCTTTAACCTCTATCCCCTGCATCCAGGCACAGCTAACCTTGCCACACACTACGCTACTGTGGTAGGCTCATCGAGCCGAAGCGTGTTCGAGTTTTTGGGGCAAAACGATTCCATACGAGAGTTCCTTGACAGCGAAGATATTTTCTTGAATCGTGACACCATCACAGCAGACTATCTTTGGGACTATGTATTGAAGGTATTCCAAGATGATGTGACCAACTATGGAGCTGTGACCGAACGTTACAACTCTTACAAACTGCAGGTGGCAAATGAGGGGGATGCTTATTTCGCTGTGTTTAAAGGAATATTGTTGCTTAATGCTTTCAATAATGTGTCGGGAGAGAACAACAACGGACTTGTAACACCGTCAGAAGAAAATATACATGCTCTCTTTGCTGGAACACGTTATGATGGTGAGGTAGACACAGTACTGCAGTGGTTCAATGAGCAAGGCATTATACAACGTGCGCCAGGCGGATTGTACTCAGTACAGTTCTCTGCTCTGCCTTCAGGTGAGATAGAAGAAAAGGAAACAGAGATGCGCAATGTGCAGTATCGCTTTACGGAGCAGATACTTAATTTCTCAGATGCAGCCAGTACGGCTTTTGAGAAAAAGATGATGCAGAAAGTGATACGCCCATATGGATACAAGTTTTTCTCCGACCATCAGAACGAAGCCGTACTCAGAAGCCAAATTAAGAATGCGCGAAAGGATACCAAAACTAGCGCCCTGTTCTTCGCCCTGCTCATGGCACGAAATAATACAGAACTTGCGGTATTGCGCAGTTTTGCAGAGAAATGTGCCGAAGACGAGAACGACAAAGACCTGAAGAATATTGTGTATCTTGTGTTTGACGAGGTGTTCACCGATGCTAAATATGAGCAGTTTATAGAATATCAAGCCAACTATGCATGTGCCAGCAGCCATGGCTTCCTCGATCAGCAGAAAGTACACCGCGACCATGCGGTGTCGATGGTAAAAGAGTGGATGGACAGCGTGCAGCGTGGCAATGCCATTGTGTATATAAATGGTGAAGAAAAACAACCCATTTCCGTTAAGCATCTTTCAAGCATTGTCAACAGTATAATATCTCCGACCATATTTCCATATGGTCCGGATGCTTGTGAATTGTTGCGCCAGAAAACACCATCCACATTCTGGCGTCAGCAGAACTCAAAAGAGATTGTGCGTACGTTCATTTTTGCAACGTCAAAAGAAGAACTTACAACCATAACCGCGCAGATGCGCCCTATACAATATCTTATACAGGAGTGTCTGAACGACAACATGGAGTGGAAGGACGATGTGCCAGAGAACCATCCGTTCAAGGTTGTATATGACAAGGTGCAGAGTATCATCAAGTATGCAGACAAGAGTCTTCCATTCAACTTTGATGACAAGTTTTCTGTTTTGCAGAAGCCCCCATACGGCTTATACGGTAGTTTTGCTCCAATGGCAATGATGGCTTTTGCCCTGAAGCCTTGGGCAAACAAAATATTCGACATGCAGGGCAAGCCACGCGACAAGAATGCATTGATTGACGATATAGTGTGGCTGTTCAAGGTGTGGGATGACAAGAAATCGAACAGTAAGCTGAACTTCAAGTTCCAGACTCCCGAGGAAGGCAAACTGTGTAAAGACCTCATATCACTTTTCAAACTGAACAACAAGAACAATGACTATTCGGATGTGACCAGTCTGAAAGATGCCCGCTATGCCATTACGTCAGAGTTTCTTGGCAAGAAAGGATATCCGCTGTGGACGGTGAAATACGCCTCGGAAGCTGCTTTTGCCAGTTTGCCAGTCATGCTGAACATTACAGATGAAGAGCGCAGACTGATAGACAATATCGTCACCATCTGTATGGAACGTGACCTGCGGAATCCAGCGTTGGTAAAGGATACTATAGATCTCATCTCTGAACTGAGGTTCGAGATGAAGAACATCCTCAATGTGAATGCAGCCTTTTCTGATGGCTTTAAGAATTATCTGATGCAGCTTGACTTCATCAACATACAAGAAGATGAAGTGGATGACGTGAAGCACTTCATCGAGCAAAATCTACAATCAACAGTAGGTTATTGGACTGAAGAAGAGGTGGAGAAGAAGGCATTACAATGGAATTCTGCAAGAAGTTCATCTGCAAATGGTCAGCAAAAAACAAATGGCGGTTGGCATCAAAGCAACGACATAGTTTCCGAACCGCCTGCCAATAATACTGTACAAACATCCTATACGGATCCTAACGCATTGGAGGAGAAGCGCGAGCAGGCAAAAAGACTCATAGCAAGCATTGTTTCCCTTGATGATGCCAAGTCTCTGCTGAACCGACTGTGTGACGAATGTGGAGAGTGGTTGTTGGACAAGATTAACGATTAAGTCTATGTATAAGGAGTTTGGCTCATTGGAAGACCTCTGTCATGAAATAGAGGTCGACAAACATTGGACGGGAGCGGAGAGCAGTCTCCGCAACCGCTATCCAATACGTTTTGTGTTGTTTGAAAATTTTGGCGACTTTGACGATTTCGTGCAAGTATGCCAAGACCATAACGTATATGTGCAAAGCATAGATAAATGGTTGAGAGACGGACAGGACGACAAACTTATCACATATTCGCAACTTGCCGCATTATTCGAGGCTTACATTAAAAGTCTGCCTGCAAACGATTTCGTTATTGCGCCATTTTCGGAGATAACAAGATTCTATGACAATACACATTACGCTGAGTTTGATTCGTTGCTGAAGACAATACGTCTTATCCAATCGCCAGAAGAAGCCCAGCGTGGTCACCAGCGTATATATGTGCCTGTCATCGGTATGCAGAACAAGGTGAGCAAATTCAAGGACGATCCAAATATCCATATATGGGAATATCGCTCTGGGGCAGAGTATGACAACTATCAGCTGATTCTTACAAAGGGAACTACATACGGTGTGAAAGGACTTGAAGAACATTATACGCTGTGTGAAGATCTGCGCCATTGGATTGCCCTTTGGAAAAATGTGGGTGCTAAGATAAAGTCGCAGATTATATGTACATCAAAGTGCATTTTCGCAAACAGTAATAATGCCCAGCCAGACAATGCCTTCAAGTATATGGTTTGCAACAATGCGTTTGAATTCTTAACCAAGGGACTCCGTATTGATTTTGGCAAATTGAATGCAAGAGAAGAAGATATGCCGTATTGGGAAGGACTAGCTTCCAATATTGATGTTGCAGATTTTGATTTTGACACTTTTGTTAATCAGCGGTTCAATACATCAAGTTTGAATGAAGAGAATGCCTTTGTGCAGATATGGTTTGAATATCGAGATGAGTTTTCGCGCTGGCTGCTGAAAACTTATTTTGTATGGAAAACAGATGAACGCAATTATCTCATTAGGGCTTTGGAGAATGTTGCCTCTTTGGGCTCGTCTGATTTGTTCTCACAAATAGCTACCCAAATCTTTGAAGAGCCTCTTGACGAGACCAGTATTAGCCAACGTTTGGCTCTGCTTAGAGAAGCAAAAAGACAGCATGTGCAGATAACGAGTTTGGCAGAACAAAAGGTTAAGGCAAAGTTGTCGGCAATGGCTGCTGACCCAGAACGTGGACCTTTGTTTGCGATGAAATATATGTCGCCACTCACTTTGTCGGAACAATGCTTGATGGCGGAATGGGTAGGTCAAGGAAGGATAGAAAAGGACTATATAAAGATTCTTTTCCCTGAATTGTATGCCTATTTGTTGCCATCAAGTGTTCAAACAGAGAAAGACAATGGTTGGATAAATGAATATTTTCAGGAATATTGTCTTTCAAAAGTGAGGAATAGTCAAACCGAAAACCTGGTAAACAAGCTCAAGGAACTTAATGACTCACAAGTCAGTTTTGAGACATGGCGCAATGGTTTTAAGACTGTAAAGACATTCATGCACAACAGACAGGATATTGACATTTACTATTGGATAGACGGGCTTGGTGTTGACTGGATTCCATTCATAACCCAAGTCATTGAAAAACATAAGGCAGATGGGGTGTTCTTGAATGAAATTTATGTTGCAGCTTCAGAATTGCCTACAGTCACTTCCGTAAATAAGACGAAGTTGGATGAGATGGCAGATGGCAGATTGGAGAAAATCGGAGATGTAGACAAGTTTGCACATACACAGAAAAAATATCCTGCATACCTTATAGAGGAGTTACGAATTGTAGAAAATGCCATTTCGAAAGTCCTTTCGCTGTATAATGGCAAGAAGATTGCATTTGTCTCTGATCATGGAATCAGCTATATGGCACAATTCGGAGCAGGACTTAATCTTGCAGGCGTGGAGACAGATCATGCTGGACGTTGTGGACATTGGCTCAAAGGGTCTGCTCCGACAGACAATAACTATCTTGTATTGGACGATGGCCTGACGCTTTGCTCATTGAATAATAACTCTCTTTCCGCCAAAACGCCAATGGGTCAGGGTGCTCATGGGGGTGCAACACCAGAAGAGGTTCTCGTACCTATCATAATCGTTTCCAACCAAAAGAATGCAAATGTATATTCTGTAAAATTGCAGTCAAACGAGATAGTGGCAAGTAACCCTGTGGTGAAATATGCAATAAAGGGACTAGGTAGCATAGATACGCCATTTGTGACATATAATGGCGCGGATTATAGGCTTCATCGTATTGATGGATATGTATACGAAAGTGAACGGCTGAATCTCGTTAATACTTCGACAAGAATTACCTTGCGTATAGGAGATTTTAAGCAAATAGACGATCTTAGTATCAATACAGGTGTTCAAGAAGATGATTTATTCGGATTTTAATTATGCAAGAAACTATTACACAAAAGATTCGAGAGCAGTTCGCCTCGATGGCAATATATAAAGACCCTGCATCAACTAACAGCTTGTTTGCCGGGCGAAACCTGCCGTCCTTTGTAAAAGATTTTATTCTAAAGCGGTTTATCAATGGGGCTGGAATTGTCAATCGTACCGAGTTGACGAGTTTCCTTGATATGGTTATACCGCAAAAACAAACGGAAGTAAAAGATCGCTTGGCTTCAGGTGAGGAACTGACTTTGCTCACTCGCTTTATTATTTACATAGACTTGGTGAAAGGTGTGCGTAGATTTGGCATTCCAGATCTTGGCATTAAGATAAACGAGGGCCAAATACCTGAATATGTTTACAAAAGTCATCAAGGAGAGCTTGTTGATGGCGAAAAATGGGGAATAATTAAGCTTTCCGTGCTGCCTGATGAAGACGGGAAAAAGAACCATGTTGAGATGGTTGACTACAAACCATTCAAGCCCTACCGAAGTGTTGATCTTGACTATCTGCGAAATGCTCGTGCTGCATTCTCAACGAAGGAATGGATAAATGTTTTGCTATCTTCTATGGAATATGAAGCAGATGGATTTGACACAATGACACAGAAAATGGAGTTCTTGACACGCCTCCTTATCTTTGTTGAGCCTCGTTTGAATGTGATAGAACTCGCTCCTAAAGGAACTGGTAAGTCTTTTGTGTTTGGAAACCTCTCAAAATATGGTTGGCTTGTAAGTGGAGGTAAGGTTACACGCGCCAAATTGTTTTATGATAAGACAAAACAACAAAACGGCATTATCAAGAACCATGATTTTACTGCCTTTGATGAGATACAAACCATTATTTTTCAGGAACCAGCAGAAATTCAGGCTGCTTTGAAGTCCTATTTGGAAAGTGGTAAAACTACCATAGACAACAATGAATTCAGTTCAGAGTGTGGGCTTATGATAATGGGCAATATACCTCTTAACGAACAGCGACGCCCTTTGAACTACCGATACTTTGATTCTTTGCCACAGTCATTCCGCGAATCTGCTTTACTTGACCGTTTCCATTGTTTTATTGAGGGGTGGCACTTGCCTCGTATCAACAAAGGAATTATATACAAGGGGTGGACATTAAATGTAGAGTACTTCTCTGAAATACTGCATTCACTTCGCACACAAAATGTGTATGGGCTATTATTTGATGAGTTAGTAGCATGTGACAAGAATGCTGATACACGAGATTTCAATGCTGTTAAGCGTATAGCAGTAGCATACATGAAGCTATTGTTTCCTCATTGGACTCATGTTAATGATGTAAACTTTGATGATTTTGACACTTACTGCCTACAACCGGCTATTCGTCGTCGTGGTATTATAAAGGAACAATGTCATTTCATTGATGTAGAATTTAAGACTGTTATGCCTAACTTTTGGATAAAGAAATAATTGAATACCTTTAGCAAAAGCCTATCAGAATTTACTCCCCTCATAGGCTTTTGCTAAAGGTTGTATTTCTACATATATGTAAAAGGTTTCTTAAATACCAAACTTTACATTGTACTTTACAGATAACTCTATTCGCCTTCATCATCTGCACATTATCATACGCCAAGAATATCGCCTATAATTACAGAAACAACAAGGAAGGAAACAAGCCATACAGATAACCAAAAATTGGTAAGAGTGCAGTAAGCATTAAGGAGGTTGGAACACACATGCGTTCCAACCTCCTTTTATTATTCTACCTTGAAGCAATACTCACTAATCAAAGAAAGCTTCAGGGTTATTATTGTTCTTCTTTGATTTTCTCTCCTTCTTCTCCTTCTTTGTAGCAGATTGTGCACTGCCTTGAGAGGAAGATACCGATGATGCTGCACTGTTGTTATGCGCACCGTTGTTATGCGCATTGCCTTCTTTATGGGTTGCTGCATTCTCGTTATGCGACTCTGCTGCATCGGCACCAGCCTCATGACCTTCGCTATGACCTTCGCCGCCCAACAAGTTTTCATCATCATATTCTTCGTTTACCGAAAGCGAGTCGTTCGACAGCGAGTCGTTCTTTGCAGCCGGAGCGTTATAAACAGCCTCATAAGTTGAAGGTGCCACATCAGACGGGGGCATGCCATACTTACGCTGATATTTGCCGCGAAGCGAGGCATCGTCCATCACACTGCGGAAGAATTGGGCCACAATGGGCAATGCTGTACGGCTGCCCTGTCCCAAAGCGCCCGTTCGGAAGTGTATGCTACGATATTCGCCACCAACCCAAGCGCCAGCCACAAGACTCGGTGTCACGCCCACAAACCAGGCATCAGAGTGATTGTTTGACGTACCTGTTTTACCACCCATATCCAGTTGGTTTGAGAATGGGCCGAGATACATACCTGCACCCAGAGTCTGCGATGTACCGCCAGCGTCGCGCACACCAGCCTCCAACAGTTTCTGCATATAGAAAGCGGCAGTTTGTGGCAGGGCGCGGGTGCCCTCCTCTTGCTTAGCCTCGAATATGGTGTTTCCGTCAGCATCAACAATCTTTGTCACCATCACCGGTTCCTGATGAATACCATCGTCCGCTATGGTACCATAAGCATTAACCAATTCGAAAAGGTTCACGTCATTAGAGCCCAAAGCCAACGACGGATTGTCATCAAGCGGTGACTTGATGCCCATATCCTGTGCTGTTTGAATCACATTAGATATGCCAACCTCCTGACCAAGTTTTACTGCTATGGTGTTAACACTGCGCGCAAAAGCCGAGCGCAGTGGCATTTCAGCGTTTGAAAAACGGCCATTGGCATTATGCGGTTGCCAATAAACGCTATCGTGCTTAAACTTGTCATACACACGCATACGTATGTATTCGTCCTTGCGCGTATCGGCCGGTGTCAAACCCTGTTTCATTGCGGTAGCATACACAAAGAGTTTGAACGTTGAACCTGGTTGTCGCATAGAGCGCACCTTGTCGTATTTCCACGTCTTAAAATCGATGTCGCCCACATAAGCTCTCACATAACCCGTTTCAGGTTCCATTGCCACGAAACCCGTGTGCATGAATTTCACCATATACTTCAGCGAGTCGACGGTTGACATGGTCTTGTGCACCGGTCCGTCATAGCTGTACAAAGTCACATCATGGGGCTTGTTCAGGTAATAATCTACCGAGTCGGGGTTATTGGGGAACCTTGCCTGCAACATTTTATAGGTATCAGTCTTGCGCACCTTGTCCTCAATAAATCCGGGTATCACTTGTCCCTTTTCGTCACACCAAGGGTCGCCCACACCACGCCAGTGTGCATCAAAATTGCGTTGCACCACCTTCATTTGGTCGTGCACAGCCTTCTCAGCATACTGTTGCATACGCGAGTCGAGCGTTGTATATATCTTCAAGCCATCAGAGTACACATCGAGGTCGGGAAAATTCTTCTCCATATAATCCTTCAATGCTTCGCGGAAATAGAGAGCCTGTCCATCGTAAGCATTCTCTACGCTAAACTTCAAGTCGATAGGCTTATTCTGCAATCTTTCGAGTGTCTGCTTATCAGCAATATACACATCGCCAAAGCGTTCCGACAGCATGGCACGATGCGAATACATGTTGCTGAGCACCGTGTTACGACGCTTCTTTGAGTTTTCAGGATTTATTTTCGGATTGTATGCCGATGTAGCCTTGAGCAGTCCAACAAGCACAGCAGCCTCCTCGGGTTTCAAATCGAGCGGTGTTGTGCTGAAATAAGTTTTGGCAGCGGTTTTGATACCGAAAGCATTCGAGCCAAAATCAACCGTATTGGCATACATCTCGAGTATCTGCTTCTTATCGCAGAACATTTCTATCAAGCGCGCAATGATAATCTCCTTGCTCTTCATTATCACAATGCGCAGTCCGGGCACCTTGCCGAGCAAGCCCGTTGAATATTGCGTGCGCACACGAAACATATTCTTCACCAACTGCTGCGTGATGGTAGAGGCACCACGGGCATGGCCATGAGTGGCATCTTTTGCCGCAGCAAACATACCACGATAGTCTATGCCATGATGTTGAAAGAAGCGTTCGTCCTCAGTCGACACCAAAGCTTCGAAGAAAGCCGGACTGATTGAGTCGTAAGGCACTGGCGAGCGGTTTTCATTGAAATATTTGCCGAGCAACTTGCCATCAGCACTATATATTTCAGAGGCTGCTGCCGTTTTAGGGTTTATAATATCTTCAATCGAAGGCGACTTGCCAAACAGCCAGAACAAATTGAAGTATACGGCGAAACAATAAAAAATGACAAAAGCAAAGAACGACCAAATGGCTGTAATAGTCTTATACCACCAGGGGCGACCTTTATATTGTCCTTTATACCAGTTCCAACCGTTGCGCACACCTCGTCCCAACTTGTACAAGGACTGTGCCACTTTACTGATAATATTGCTACTCATTGTAGTAAATTTGTGTGTATTTGTTTTACATTGCCACTGTATTGACAAGGCTACATTTTGTTTCAGTCCCAATCACGGCAATGCCTAATATGCTGCAAAGTTAATGTAATGCTAACGGAAGGCAAAAATTATGCGATAAAAAAATATTAAGCACAAGGCCGACGCCGTACGATAACGACCATCTTCCTGCCCCACCCCACGCTGCCAACCTCCTGCCAACCATCGCGCAGTTACAACTCGAGCCACCTCACACCGGCGTCCTTCTTAAACCAAGTAAGTTGCTTTTTGGCATAGACACGCGAGTTGCGACGGATTTTGTCGAGTGCAAAGTCGAGTGTCCATTCGCCATCAAGATATTTGAACAACTCCTTATAGCCCACCGTGTTGAGCGAGTTACACTGCCGGTAGGGCAACACGCGGCGCACCTCGTCAAGCAGCCCCTCCTCCATCATCAAGTCCACACGTCGGTTGATACGGTCAAACAATTCGGTGCGCGGCCTGTTCAAAGCTATTTTCTCTATATCAAATGGGCGCTGCACCTGTTTGCGCACCCGGAACGAGGTAAAAGTGCGTCCCGTCATATAGCATATTTCGAGCGCATGCACCACGCGTTTGGGGTTGCGCTTGTCACAAATGTCATAATATTCGGGGTCGAGCAAGCGCAGTTCGGCCACCAAAGGTTCGAGCCCCTCCTGCTCATAGCGTGTCTTGAGCAAGGCGCGTGTCTCATCGTCCACCGTGGGTATGTCGTCTATGCCATTACACACCGCATCGATGTACATCATCGACCCTCCGGCCATCACCAGCGTGTCATGCTCTGCAAACAATTTGGTGAGCAACGCCATGGCATCTTGCTCATACTGCGCTGCACTGTAATAGTCCTCAAGTCCGAGTGTGCCCACAAAGTAATGCTTAACACGGGCCTGTTCCTCAGCAGTAGGTGCAGCAGTGCCTATGGGTATGTCGCGATATATCTGCCGCGAGTCAGCATTGAGTATGGGGCAGCCATACTGCTCTGCCAGTTGCAGGGCATAAGCCGTCTTGCCCACCCCCGTCGGACCGATTATTACCTTTAGTGTCTTGTTCAAAATAGCACGTTATTAAATGTCGTTAGCGAATAACAAACAACTGATGTCCTTCACCGGCATGACACATCTGGTCATTCCCCTTTGACGGACATCAGTTCTTTCGTATTCTTTTATAACTTAATTGAAGTTTCGGATTTAGGAAGGCGGGCTGAAAACCTGGGTGTTCAAAACGCTACCTCTAATGGGGGCGACGCGTCTCGCGTCGGGAAAAGATGCAGCTATTATTTAGCAAAGTTTGTATCTTTCCTTTTCATTATCCCGACGCGGGACGCGTCGCCCCCATTAGTGCTAGCGTTTGGTGCTCGCGTTTTTTTGCAGCGCGTTTCTAACAACTCAAAATGCCCAAATTCGACGTCGCTTTTGAAGCCGATTTTGAACGCCCGAGCTTTCAGCCCACTCTTGCTGAATTCAAAAATTCAACAACTTAGTCAGCAATTACGCGTACGGGGCGCCTTCAGATATTTCGAAGCCGTCCAAATCTATTTCATCATCATTGAACGAGGCACCACCAAATATGGCATCATCTGCATAATCATCGTCAGCGGCCGAAGCCCCCTTATTCTTTTTGGCAGTTATAGCCGTCACGGGGTCATCGTCCATACCCTCAATCTGCTGGGGTGCATTGCCCTTCGAGCGTACAATCTCAGCCTTGTCAAGATGTTCACCAGGTATGAGTTCCTTCACATCGAGGTAGAAACTGCGGTTGTTGAATGGGTCGAACACAAACTCCAGACGCTGTTCCTCGTCCTCTATCAACTCCGACAGCCGTGTGCTGTCCATCACATAGATGTCCTCATCTGAGTCGCCAAGGCCCATATCCTCACGTGTTACCTGCTCGCCGCGTTCCCATTCGTCGTTGCACAAATAGAACGAAGTCATTTGGTCATCGGGGTAGCCACACGATTCGAGTATTATTTTATTCAAGTCAAGGAAGCTCGCCTCGCTGTCGATTTTCACCTCGCGAACAAAGCCGTCCACCTCCTCGCATATAAATTTTATTCTGTATACCATATTATTAAGTCGGTGTTTGTAAGTAGGCTGGGTGGTTCTAATAATTCTGAAATAGGGATTTGTACGTTATCGGAAGTGTATTTTTGAAAGTTTGTGAGGGAGCATAGCGGGCTATGTGACCGAACAAAACTTCAAAAAGACACTTTCGAGAGCGTGCAAATCACATTTCAGAATAGCAGAACTCTAAAAACAGAATTTTTAGAACCACCCTTATTTGATAATACCACGCTTTGACGACGTTACAAAGTCAAGGATATACTCAATTTCCGGACTCATTGGCACCGTTTCGCGTATTTCCTGCAAACACTCTTCACGCAGTTTGCCGCGCTGATAAAGCAAGCGGTAAGTGTTGTGTATATTTTCAATCAGCTCACGGCTGAAACCACGACGGCGCAAGCCCACCAAGTTCAAACCACAGTAAGCCACCGGCTCACGGGCTGCCATGCAGTAAGGCGGTATGTCCTGGCTGGTGCGTGTACCGCCACCCACCATCACATAACTGCCCACATGGCAGAACTGGTGTATCAGCACACAGGCCGAAATGATGGCAAAGTCGTCTATCACCACCTCACCGGCTATTTTGGTAGTATTGCCAATGATGCAACCATTTCCCACCACAGCATCGTGTGCCACATGCATACCCTCCATCAGCAAGTTGTTGGAGCCTACCACAGTCTTACCTTTTGCGGCAGTACCACGGTTAATTGTCACATTCTCGCGAATGGTGTTGTTGTCGCCCACCTCGGCGGTAGTTTCCTCACCCTTAAACTTGAGGTCTTGTGGAATGGCACCTATCACGGCACCCGGAAAAATGCGGTTGCCATCGCCAATGCGCGCACCCGACAGCAGCGTAACACTGTTCATCAGATGGTTATTTTTGCCTATAACCACATTCTTGTCGATGTAACAAAACGGACCAATCTCACAACCCTCGCCTATCACAGCTTCGGGGTGTATGTATGCTAACGGACTTATCATATTTAATCTTTATATGCATGAGAGCCTTACAAGCTCTTACTTATTCTTAACTATCTGAGCCGTAAAGGTGGCCTCCATCACCACTGTTTCGCCCACAAAGGCAAAACCGTGCATTGTAGAAATGCCGTGGCGTATTGGCGCCATCAGCTCTACCTTGAACAGGAGCGTATCGCCCGGCACCACCTTCTTGCGGAATTTTACATCGTCTATGCGCAGGAAGTAAGTGCTCCACCGCTCGGGTTCCTCAATAGAGTTGAGCACGAGCAAGCCACCTGCCTGGGCCATAGCCTCAATTTGCAACACGCCGGGCATGACAGGCTCCTGCGGGAAGTGACCTTGGAAGAAGGCTTCGTTCGATGTCACATTCTTTACAGCCACAATAAAGTTTGAGCCAGTTTCTACCACCTTGTCCACCAACTGCATGGGGTAGCGGTGCGGCAACAACTCGCGTATGCGGTTAACGTCCATCAGCGGCTCTTCATTGGGGTCGTAGTTTGGCGCCTGTATTTCGTGCTGACGGATTTCGCGACGCATTTGGCGCGCAAATTTATTGTTGATGGTGTGTCCTGGACGTGTGGCAATAATCCTGCCCTTTATCGGACGGCCTATAAGGGCCATGTCACCTATGATGTCGAGCAACTTGTGGCGTGCCGGTTCGTTCTGCCATACCAAGGCACGGTCCTGCACATAGCCAAGTTTTGTAGCGTCTCGATGCTCCACGTGCAAGTGGTCGGCCAAGCGGTCGAGCGCCTCTTGCGATATTTGTTTCTCGTATATAACGATGGCATTGTCCAAGTCGCCGCCCTTGATAAGGCCGGCCTTGAGCAGAGGTTCAATTTCGCGTACAAACACAAATGTACGTGCCGAGGCTATTTCTGTTTCAAAATTGGCCATGTCGTCAAGGGTCGCAAACTGACTGTTGATAAACTGCGACTCAAACGATATCATGGTAGTGATCGAGAACTGGTCGTCGGGCAGTATGATAATAGACGAGCCGGTCTCCTCATCGCGGAATTCGATCTTCTTCTTTATCACATAAAAGTCCTTGGGAGCATTCTGTTCCACCACACCCACACGCTTGATGTTTTCAACGTAAAGTATAGAACTACCATCAAGGATAGGGAACTCCGGACCATTCACCTGTATCAAGCAGTTGTCAATACCCATGGCATAAAGTGCAGCCATGGCATGCTCAATGGTGCTGCATCGGGCTTCGCCCTTTGCCACCACTGTGCCGCGCGAGGTGTCTACCACATTCTCGGCTATGGCCTCAATTATGGGTTCGCCCTCAAGATCTATGCGTTGTATTTTATAGCCATGATTCTCAGGGGCGGGATTAAATGTCACCGTCAAACTGAGTCCGGTGTGCAGTCCCTTGCCATAGAGCGAGAAACTGCCGGCCAATGTTTGCTGTTTTAACATAATGTTATATGATGTGGACAATTACAAGCAACTGTCCTCTGTTTTGTATGGATAATATGATTTGATTCTCGAAATTGAGCAGCACATACCGTGCAAATGCCAAAGCGCCCCAGGGCCGAGACTCAACTTACTTTGCCTCTGCGCCACCAAGTGCATTTTACGCACGCTATTTTGCCTTCAGCGCCTGTATTTCCTTTTTGAGCGCCTCTATTTCCTGACGCATTTCGGGCAGATATTTGAACACCACGCTCGAGCGCATGAAGTTCTTGGCATCGATTGCCGGACTGCCCTGTATTGTCACATGGCCCTTGCGTATGCTGCCTGCTATGCCTGCCTGGGCGCCACAAAGCACACGGTCACCTATCACAGCGTGGCCCACTATGCCTACCTGTCCGCCAAACATACACCATTCACCAATCTTGGTAGAACCTGCCACACCCACCTGGGCCGACATCACAGTATTGGCGCCTACCTCGCAGTTGTGTGCCACCTGCACGAGGTTGTCAAGCTTAACGCCCTTGCGCACAATGGTCGAGCCCATGGTTGAACGGTCAACACAAGTGTTGGCACCTATTTCTACATCGTCCTCAATGGTAACAATACCTATTTGAGGAATTTTCTCATAGCCATCGGCAGCAGGAGCAAAACCAAAACCATCGGCACCTATCACACAACCTGAATGCAGCGTCACACGGTTGCCAATTTTACAATCGTGATATACCGACACGTTGGGATAGAACAAGCAATCGTCGCCCACTGTGGCACGTTCCTCTATCACCACGCCGGCATATATTTGACAGCCCTTGCCCACAACGGCGTGTTCACCTACATAAGCAAACGGGCCCACATAACTGCCCTCGCCCACCGTAGCCGTTTCAGCCACACAGGCCAAGGGGTGAATGCCGGTGCGCTTCTGCATGGTCGACTGATAGAGCGTAAGCAAACGGGCTATGGCCTCATAGGCATTCTCCACACGTATCAGTGTGGTGTGCACCTCGTGTTCTGGCTTAAAATCCTTATTTACGAGCACAATACTCGACTGGGTGTCGTAAAGGTAGTGTGCATAATGCGGGTTAGCAAGGAAAGATATGGCACCTTTCACGCCTTCCTCTATTTTGGCAAAGGTTTTTACAGAGGCGTTTTCATCACCTTCAACTGTACCGCCAAGATACTCGGCTATTTGCTTTGCAGAAAATTCCATGTATAGTGATTGCTTTTCTTGTTTGTAAAGAGTGGTCTCCACCCTCATTAGCGGGTGGACGACGCGCAATATCTTTTTATTTTCGTTGTCTAAAGGCTTTGGCCTTGGTATGTCTTTGTGCGTCAATTATTTGACAACAACATCGTTTGCAACAGTTTACAAATCGTAATACGTTGGTTTTCAGTACATTTACTTCAAACATACGACTTATAGACTATATTTACCCGTATTATCAAAGACATAGGTTTATGCAAATATCGCAAAAATATTCGATATAAGCCCCTACACCTATGGTTTTTTACACGAATGCGCAGTTTTGTACAGGTTTGTAGGGGTTTGTACTGTTTGCCATTACTAAACTATGGCCTATCAAGGCTGTCTGTTTGAGGATGACGCTATGTCAATGACAGATTTACATGGCAATAAGCAGAACACTCACCTACCCTTACATACAATATCTTGTAAAACTGTCTGCACTCTGCACTTTTCCTTATAATAGCGTTGATACAGAGCACTTTACAGCGTGTAGATAACGCCAAAATTTGTATACACACCGCTTAATTTGTCTGCACAGGCTGCTGTATCAGACATCGCACTCTGAGGGTTTTGTTATGGGGACAAGACTTTTCTGTTGCTCCGACAGAAAAGTCTCGCCCCCATAACTGTTGTTACGCTGTGGCAAATCTGATGCGTGCAGACGGTAGTGCAGACAAATAATGATGGTGTCTACACGCTTTTATATGTTGATTATCAACTGTTTATGTTGTAAAAGTGCAGAGTGTAGCGAGTTTGTGTGCACGGACTAATATGCTAATGCGAGAATATGCTAATATGTTAATGTGGTAATATGCGAATGAACTGACGCCTTAGCATTACCACTTGTAACACTACGGCGTCAGCCCTTATGTTCTTGAGGTCACGCAGACGTTAGTCCGTGGCCTTCAGCCGCGAAGCGGTCTTATGTCCTTATGTCCTTTTGTTCTTATGTTCCCCGCGTTAGCGGCCAAGGCGAGCGATGCCCGCAGATATACAGATATGCAAACAGAACTAACGCCGTAGCGTGGCTTGGCAGCCGCTAACGCGGT
>JABLTL010063810.1_pt1 | contig 47360 bp, 53 predicted proteins | sample 7160151 | NCBI WGS metagenome assembly JABLTL01 (sample SAMN14651223, study PRJNA627086) | human gut metagenome | isolation source: feces | host: Homo sapiens | reverse complement strand
GTGAAGTCCTTTGTCACCCGTCAGGATGATAAGTTCCGTCAGGCATACGGAGTCAATGTAGAGTCGCATCCAAGAAAGTGCATCATTGTTGGAAGCACCAACTCCGAGGGCGGATTCTTACGTGACGTGACAGGAAACAGAAGATTCTGGCCCGTGCATGTGTCGGGGACAGGAAAACACCATCCGTGGGAGCTTGACTGTGTTGACCAGATTTGGGCAGAAGCAATCCATCTGTATAACGAAGGCGAGGAGCTGTTCTTAAAAGGTGCAGAGGCAGAGGAAGCATATAAGATGCAGCAGGAGGCAATGGAGTCGGATGACCGTGAGGGCATCGTGCAGGACTATCTTGACAGACTGCTGCCGGATAACTGGGCATCAATGGATATTTACCAGAGAAGAGCATTCCTTGGCGGAGGAGAGTTCGAAACGGTCGGTATCAAGGGAACGGTCATGCGTGAGCGTGTGTGCATCATGGAAATCTGGGTGGAGTGCTTCGGCAAGGAACGCCAGAACTTAAAGAAGGCGGATTCCTATGAGATCGAGGGTATCTTAAACAAGATCGGGGGATGGAAGAAGTATGATTCCAATACCACAGGCAAGACCAAAGTCCCCCTTTACGGAGTGCAGAAGACTTTTGTGCGGATGGATGAGAAACCAGAGGAAACCCGTTAGGCGGTTTCCGAGATTTCCCAGATGCAGATGGGCAACGGTAGTCGGAAACCGTGCTGACACCTTGGAAAATAAGGGGTTGCGGTTCTTAGTTTCCCAGTTTCCCATTAAATCCAGTTGAGAATTAAAAATAAAGATAAAAAGAGCAATTCATGTATATATGCGCGTATAGGAGTTAAAGGCATATGGCAACCGCAATCGGCAAAGGAGGTATCTGGTTTTGCTAGAAAGTACAGTAGAGAGACATTTGAGAGAAGAAGCAAAAAAGCGGAAAGGCATGGCACTGAAGTTCGTATCACCCGGTATGAATGGAGTGCCTGACCGCATCGTCCTGATGCCGGACGGGAAAATGGCATTCGTGGAATTGAAAGCACCGGGGAAGAAGCCGAGACCGCTTCAGCTAAAGAGAAAGAGGATGCTTGAGAGGTTAGGTTTTCCCGTTTATGTAGTTGATAATATCGAACAGATCGGAGGTATCCTTGATGAAATACAAAGCACATGATTATCAGCAGTATGCAACAGATTTTATAATCGAACATCCCGTGAGCTGCCTGATCCTTGACATGGGACTTGGCAAAACGGTCATCACGCTTACAGCATTGTGGCTTCTGCTGTTTGACTATTTTGAAGTAAGGCGGATCTTGGTGATAGCACCGAAGCGTGTGGCAGAAACCACATGGCCGGCGGAGATAAAAAAGTGGGAGCATCTTTACGGCATGACATTTGCCGTGGCAATGGGAACTGCAGAGCAGAGAAAGGAAGCACTTTTGTCAGGAGCCGATGTGACGATCATCGGAAGGGACAATGTTTCATGGATGACAAAAAATATATTTTTTGATTTTGACATGGTCATCATTGATGAACTGTCGAGCTTCAAGTCCCCGAAGGCACAGAGGTTCAAAGACCTGAAAAAAGTAAGGCCGATGGCAAAACGTGTGGTCGGGCTTACGGGAACACCGGGAAACCTCATGGACTTATGGGCAGAGATCGGAATCCTTGATATGGGGCAGAGGCTTGGAAGATATATCGGCGGCTACCGTGACAGGTTCTTTCTGCCGGATAAGCGGAATCGTGAGATCATTTTTTCCTATAAGCCGAGGGAAGGGGCAGAAGAAAAAATATATGAACTGATCTCTGACATCAGCATTTCCATGAAAGCCGTGGATTATCTTGATATGCCGGAATGCGTAAGCAACCGTGTGTCCGTTTCCATGTCGGAATCCGAACAGGAGCTTTATGACAGGATGGCAGATGAAATGATCCTCGAATACGGAGAAGGACAGGACATCGATGCGGTAAATGCAGCAGCCTTAAGCAACAAGCTCCAACAGATGGCAAATGGTGCAGTCTATGATGAATCCGGCAATGTCCGTAACATCCATGACAGGAAACTGGATGCTCTGGAAGACCTGATCGAATCGGCAAACGGGAAACCGCTTCTGGTTGCATATTGGTTCAAGCATGACAGGGAGCGGATATTGAAACGGTTTCCGGCAAGGGATATCAATACCAAGAAGGATATCGAGGGCTGGAATGACGGAAAAATCCCGGTGGCACTGATCCATCCGGCATCGGCAGGACACGGACTGAATCTTCAGGAAGGCGGCTCGACCATCGTATGGTTTTCACTTACATGGTCCCTTGAACTGTATCAGCAGTTAAATGCCAGACTTTACAGACAGGGGCAGAAACACACGGTTGTCATAGAGCATCTGGTGACAGAAGGAACAGTCGATGAAGATATCCTCCGGGCAATCGAGAAAAAGGATACTACACAGAATGCAATGATAGAAGCAGTAAAGGCAAGGATTGGAGGTATGACGGATGACGGCAGAAGTAATGATGAAGGAATATAAGAACATGAAAAAGGAACTGACCGTGACTGAGTTCCAGCTCCGTCAGTTTCAGGGAGTGAGCGAACAGGACATGATCGATTCCATGCTTTACTCCCATCAGGAAGGGGAAATGGTGCAGACGAGCACTCTTTCCGATAAGACGGCAAACATAGCGATCAAGTATAAGGAAGCACTGGAACGGGAGAATGACGAGTGGTACGATTTCCTTTTCCACAGATATATGTTCCTGAAGGAAGAACTGGATTTTTTCGAGCATACAGTGAACGGACTGGATGAAAGACATAGAAGCATTATCACGGATCTTCTGGATGAGGATATGACATGGGATATCATGATGGAAAGATACCATGTGAGCCATACGATGATCGGGAAATACAGGAAAGCAGCATTGAAGGAACTGGATAAACAATATGAACTAAGGGACAGACAGGTGGAAGCATTTGTCCTCGGATAGGAGGTTTTTATGTGTAAGCGTGGAGATATTTATTATGTGGATTTTGGAGAGAAGGCCGGAAGTGAACAGGGCGGTATTCGTCCGGCACTGGTGGTAAGTAATAATAAGGCAAATAAGTATTCACCTGTGGTTACGGTCATTCCGCTGTCGGCAAGGGTGTGGAAAAAGAAGTATCTCCCGACCCATGTGCAGATCCCACTGAAGAAAAGCAGCGGTCTGAATAAACCGAGCATGGCACTGGCGGAACAGGTGGAAACCCTTGATAAAACAAGGCTCGGAGAAAGAATCGGGGAAGTGCTGGATGACATGGTCATGGACCAGATTACAGTGGCACTCCAGATACAGATAGGCGCATATGCAGAGTACAATTAAGGCAGTCAGACGGCTGTCTTTTTTGTTTGCGTTATGGTAATATTAATATATAAAAGCACATTGAAACTAATCAGATTTGAATTCGAAAAGGAGGATGGTTATGACTTTTTATGATTCACATGGCAAAGCAATAGCGTATTTACATGATGACGGAATTCATATTTATCTTTTTAATGGAAGACCAGTAGCATATTTATATGGTGATGCCGTTTACGGATTTAATGGTCATCAATTTGGCTGGTTTGAAGATGGTTGGATTAGGGATTTAAATGGCTGCTGCGTTTTCTTTACGGAAAATGCAACTGGCTCTGGACCAGTAAAACCAGTTAAATGTGTAAAGCCAGTCAAAGGAGCTAAATATGCGAAGCCAGCTAAATGTGCCAAGTATGCCAAACAGGCCAAGGCTGCGAAATCATTATCTTGGTCCAGATTATCTGGAAATCAGTTTTTTGAACAATAGATAAGAACGGCAATTGTGTTGACATAGAAGAATAGCAGGGGGTATTGGTGATGGAAGAAGTACAACAGAAGAATCCAGAAGAGATAGAGAATGATAAGAAGGGATTTGTTAAGTGGGTTAAAGAACATAAAGACCAGCTTGCTTTAGCGGGGGTGAGTGTTGCAGCAGTTATTGCAGTGATACTTGGACTGAAGAATAAGGATAGTATTACAAATGTATGGCTGACTTTAAAAGATGAAATCGAAAAAGGCAAACCGCTATCAGCTAAATGGTATGAAAAAGCTGACTTAGAAGAGCTTAAGGATGTAAGAGATTCTGTTCAGAAGGCATATCTGAATCCAAAACTTAGTATGGAAACCAGAGGTCATTTGTGGGATCTACTTCCAGTAATTGATAATGCAATTGGTAAGCGGGAGTGGGCAGGAAAAGAGTATGGATTTCCTGTAAAGAGCGAGAATGGCTGGCATCTGTCGAGTGATTAAAGGAATAGGTGCACTAGAGGTTTACTAAAGGTGCACTAATGGTTTACTGACTTTTTAATTTGTATCTGCTATGATTAAGATGGCAAAAAAGAAAGGGAGCGGAAACGCTCCTTTTTATGTTGCCGTAAGGCGGTGTCTTTTCAATCCTTTCACACCGCCCGTGTACATAGAAGGGAGGAATGGCAGATGCCGATGAAACCAAAGAAGCCGTGCAGACACCCCGGATGCCCAAAGCTGACAGACGGACTGTACTGTGAGGAGCATGAAGCACTGCACCGTGGTGACAGGGCGAGCAGCAGCAAGCGTGGTTACAACAGGCAGTGGCAGAAGGCAAGGGCAAGATACCTGAAGGCACATCCTTTGTGTGTTCAGTGCTTAAAGGAAGGCCATGCAGTGACAGCAACTGTGGTCGATCATATCAGACCGCACCGTGGCGATCCCGTCCTGTTCTGGGACGAGAAGAACTGGCAGAGCCTTTGCAAGCCTTGTCATGATAAAAAGACATGGAACGAAGATAACAATCCTGAGTATCGGTTCTGACGGCAGACCGTGGGGGTATCTAAATCTCTACAGTCTGAACCGCTGAAGACCGATGGCCCCCTTTGCGTGAATTTTCGCAGAATTAAACAGGGGGGATATAAAAAGGGTATGATAATTTTCGCAGAATGTACTTAAAACACGGCAAAAAGGGGTATTTCCTTTTGCCAGAAAATCAGGGAAAACGCATTATTTAAGGCTGGAAAACAGTGTAAAAACATTGTTTTTCCGGTCTTTTTTTGTGTGCCGGAAGGAGAGTGGAAAGGATGACTGACACACAGGCAAAGCAAATCAACGAGATGCGGATGAAGGGGATGGGCTATAAAGCCATCGGAATGGCAATCGGACTATCCCGTGACATCGTAAGGAATTACTGCAAGAGGCACAACCTTGCCGGATATGCCACGGTGGTTTCAAAAAATATGAAACTCATGGTGGACGGTAAAGAGGTGTGCCACTTCTGCGGTAATCCGATCACGCAGCCGAAGACTGGCAGACCGAGAAGGTTCTGTTGCGAAAAATGCAGAAGGGAATGGTGGAAGGCACACCCAGAAGCAGTGAGGAAAAGTGAGAAGGCTTCTTACACGCTTGTATGTGAGCAGTGTGGGAAGCCTTTCATTTCCTATGGAAACAAGAACAGAAAATACTGTGGCCGTGAATGTTATTTCCGGCACAGGTTTTTAGCAGAGGAGGATATGGAAGATGCAGTTTCAGAGTTATAAAATAGCAGACCTTATCCCGGCTTCCTATAATCCAAGGAAGAAATTAAAACCAGGTGATAAGGAGTATGAAAAAATCAAGAATTCCATTAGGGAGTTCGGTTATGTCGAGCCGATCATCATCAACTCAGACATGACCATTATCGGAGGACACCAGAGGGCCACGGTCCTTGCAGACCTCGGATACACGGAAGTGGAATGTATCGTGGTCGATATCGACAAGAACAAGGAGAAGGCACTTAATGTAGCGCTTAATAAAATTACAGGTGAATGGAATAAGGAACTTCTGGCCGACCTCATCAAAGACCTTGAGGATTCAGAATTTGATGTCAGCATCACGGGTTTTGAACCGCCAGAGATCGAACAGCTTTTTAATTCTGTGCATGATAAGAAGATCATGGAAGATGACTTCGATGTGGAAGCGGAGCTTGCAAAGCCAATCGTGGCAAAGACAGGTGATGTATGGCTGCTAGGAAAGCACCGTGTTATCTGCGGTGATTCCATTCTGCCGGAAACCTACGATAAGCTGATGGATGGACAAAAAGCAAATCTTGTCCTGACTGACCCGCCATACAATGTAAATGTTGAGGAGACAGCCGGCAAGATCAAAAATGACAACATGCCGGATGAGGATTTCTATAAGTTCCTGTTTGCTGCATTTGTAAATATGGAGCAGTCGATGGAACAGGATGCATCCATTTATGTATTCCATGCAGATACGGAAGGGCTGAATTTCAGAAAGGCATTCAAGGATGCAGGTTTTTATCTTTCCGGGTGCTGCATCTGGAAGAAGAACGCACTGGTTCTTGGAAGAAGCCCGTACCAGTGGCAGCATGAGCCGTGTCTGTTCGGATGGAAGAAAGGCGGGAAGCACCAGTGGTATTCCGACAGGAAGCAGACCACCATCTGGGAATATGACCGTCCGAAGGCGAGCAAGGATCATCCGACCATGAAGCCAGTGGCGCTTATGGCATATCCGATCCAGAACTCATGCATGAGCAACTGCATCGTGCTTGATCCGTTCCTTGGTTCTGGCTCTACGCTGATCGCCTGTGAGCAGACACACCGTATCTGTTACGGCATCGAACTGGATGAGAAGTTTGTGGATGTGATCGTAAACCGCTACATTGAACAGTGCGGTTCGGATGCGGATGTATTTGTCATCCGTGACGATATGAAAATTTCATATCAGCAATTATGCAAGGTAGGACAGTATAATGAGATAGATAGCCTTTCTTGATGTATGTTCCGGCATTGGCGGCTTCAAGCTCGGTTATGAAACTGCTGGACATAAATGCATCGGATCTCAGCAGCACTTATGGAAAATGCAGTTATTACAACAGTTATTTAAGCGGTTGCGATGTTGCTTCCGGAGTCCAGAAACGGACAGTACATTTTCTTTTGGAAAGTACCATTATCTGCTTGACTATACGGGCATTCAGAGTGATATATGGTATTACCAAAAGGAAAGGAGACCAGCAGAATGGAAATTATTACAAATGCTGAAAACAGGAAAGAATTAGTAAAAGCCTTATCCGGATATTTCGGACAGAGATCAGAATATCTTGGACCGCCATCCTTTGCATACCGCATCGGAAACATCAAGGTGGACAGGGACGCAAAGATCATATTTGAAGATGATAGCATGGAAGACGAGGTGAGAAGGGTGCTTTTCCAGAATGACGTGGCAGAAGAGATACAGGAAACACAGATGGAAGAACCGGAAGCAGAGATCAAAATACCGATCGGCAGCATGACACCACAGGGCATCATCAACCTGATAAACATGATGCATTCCAAACAGTACCTTATCAACAGGGCAGTCGGAAGGGAGTGCATTTCCATAGCAGACAGCCTTATAAATGCCCTTGCCGAAAGTACCTTCGAAGATACGGAGACGGCAGCAGGGTTCATTACGGAACAGGGCGGATGCAGCGGTGTTACCTTTGCAGACGGGAACATTGAGTTCACGGGATTTCCGCATACCGATGACATGATGGAATACTGCAGACTTGCATCGGCAATGGTAAAGAAAGCATCGGAACAGAAACGTGTGAATCCGAAACAGACCATTGAAGAGAATGAAAAATATTACATGAGGGCATGGCTGGTATCCATAGGATTTGGCGGGAGCGAAGGAAAGGAAACAAGATCCTTCTTCCTTAAGGGGCTGAAAGGCCATACGGCATTCCGTACCCCGGAAGATGCGGAAAAGTGGAAAGCCAACCGCAGGGCAGAAAGGGGGTCAACGGTATGTTCGGAGTAAGCAGACAGACACTTGAGAGACTGAGGAAGGAATATCCTGTAGGAACCAGGGTGGAGCTTATCCGCCTTGATGACCCCTACCGGAAGATCCCGTCAGGAACCACCGGAACCGTGGAATATGTGGATGATGCAGGACAGCTCCATACGGTATGGGACGGACACGGGTCACTGGCGATGATCTATGGAGTGGATGAATGGAGAAAGGTTAAAGACTGATGGATAAGATTGTGAAGGTCTGCTATGGTAAAGAAGAGACATGGGAATCGAAGAAAGCTGCGGAGCAGTTCTTCCTTCGAGCCATGATGGGATCTGATGGCAGCGAAAGGGAACGCTATACAAATATCTACATAAAACTGCAGATGGGGATGACCTTCTGCACAGATGAAGAATTTTAAAAGGGGATAATGAAGTGAAAGAAGTCAGAGGAAAGCTGATGGCATTGATGAAAAAGCATCAGATGGATATAACGGAGTTTTCGGAAAAATGTGGAATTAAGGAAGAACGGGTGGAACGGCTGCTTGGCGGCAGGGGAAAACCCAGCCATTTGGAGCGGATGTGTATCGCAGAAGCTTTTGGGATGACAGAGGAAGAGCTACAGGATATAGAACCGCTTTCGCAGACAGAGGTCCGGGAGGTGCAGACAGACGGCATTGAAAAAGTGATCGCAGAACGGCTGCAGGAGATCGTAAAGATTCATGGGATAGGAATTCCTGAACTTGCAGAACGGTGTGGTTTAAAAAGACAGAGAGCAAAGAAACTTATGAATGGTGAAGTTAAGATGAGCATTGCAGAGGCAGTCAGTATTGCCAATGAATTTCAGGTCTCTTTGGAATATCTGTTAGGAAGATATCCATATCCGCTGCCAGCACCACAGACAGAGGAAGAATGGATGGTATACGAAAAACTCGGGCAGATGGATGAAAATGAAGCTCAGAAATATCTAGAAATGATGATGCCGATGAAATAGGACTTGCCATAATTTACACAGGTTTCGGAACAGATCTTTGTGCAGTTTATGGGTGCGATATAACTGGATATATATGTGTTTTAGAGCGAATATGTACCTACCGAAAGGGAAGAAAACAAACGGAGGTACAAGCCATGAACGAAAGGATTGCAAAACAGATCGAGAAAATGAAGAAACAGACCATCGGGGTCGAGGTTGAGATGAACAACATCCGAAGGGATAAGGCTGCAGAACTTGCAGCAGCATTTTTCGGAACAGGAAGATTTGAAAACACGGCTTCCAGAAACGGATATTACACATGGTCAGCATGGGATGCAAACGGAAGGGAATGGAAATTCCAGAAGGATTGCAGCATTTCAGGACCGGATGATAAAAAATGCGAACTGGTCACACCGGTCCTTCACTACGAAGACATCGAACTTCTCCAGGAACTAATAAGAAAGCTCAGACACGCAGGAGCCAAGAGCGATGCCACAAGGGGATGCGGAGTCCACATCCACATCGGAGCAAACGGACACACACCGCAGACTTTACGAAACCTTGCAAACATCATGGCGGGACATGAGAATCTTTTAGCGGATGCCTTAAACCTCGACAGCTGGAGGATGAACCGCTACTGCAAAACGGTAGACCCAAGATTCCTTAAGGAACTTAATAAAAAGAAACCGAAAACGATGGCAGCCCTTGCAGACATCTGGTATACGGCAAACGGGGCAAGCTACGGAAGAGACCATCATTACAATGACAGCCGATACCATATGTTAAACTACCATGCTACTTTTACAAAAGGGACGGTCGAGTTCAGGCTTTTCCAATTTGATGCCCCGGCTGACGGAAAGCTGAACGGACTGCATGCGGGACAGCTGAAAAGCTACATCCAGCTCTGCCTTGCCTTAAGCCAGATGGCAAAGGAAGTAAGGACGGCAAGCCCGAAACCGCAGCAGACAGAAAATCCGAAATATGCAATGAGGACATGGCTTTTACGCCTCGGATTCATCGGGGATGAATTCAAGACCGCAAGGGACATCCTTACAAAGAGACTTGCAGGAGACACCGCTTTTAGAAGCGGAAGGGCAGCTTGAAGGGCACAGCCTCCTGCCACCTTGGAGCATTGACCGCCATGTGCGGTCTTAAGGTGGTAGAAGGGTGTTCCCTTCAGAAAGGATGGAGCATTATGGAGAAAAGATATTACATTGCTTATGGCAGCAACCTGAATTTACGGCAGATGAAAATGCGTTGTCCGACCGCAAAGGTCATGGGGACGGCAGTCATCAAGGATTACGAACTGCTTTTCAAGGGAAGTCTTACAGGGGCATACCTTACGATTGAGCCGAAGAAAGGCAGTGAGGTTCCCGTTGCGGTCTGGACTGTTACCGAAACAGATGAAAAGGCACTTGACCGTTATGAAGGATGCCCTGTTTTTTATTACAAAAAGGATATGGAACTGGATATCAGGGGAATACGGACGGGGAAAATGAGGAAAAGAAAATGCTTTGTGTATATCATGCACGAAGAGCGGAAAATCGGGATTCCTTCCCTTTCCTATGTAAGAACATGCCTTGAAGGTTATATCAGTTTCGGATTTGATGAGCATTATCTTTCCGAGGCACAGATCAGGGCGGTGAAGGAGGCAGGATATGAAGACTGAAACATTAAGAATAAGGATCTGCCCGAAATGCGGGGCAGGATACACACGGACACCTGCCCTTTCAAGGGAAGATAACCAGACGCTTATCTGTCCAGACTGTGGAACCCGTGAGGCACTTGCAAGCATGGGCGTGAGCAGGGAAGAACAGGAAGAAATTATAGAGACCATACACAGGTCAAACAGATAGCGGTTATGTAAAAAGGCTTCTTCGGGAGTCTTTTTTTGTTGCCATTTTTTTACAGGGAGGTGAGGACAGTGGCACAGAGAGGAAGAAAACCAAAGCCTACGGCAGTAAAGGTGCTTGAGGGCAATCCGGGCAAGAGAAGCCTTAATACGGGCGAACCAAAGCCGGAGAAAAAAGCCCCGCGCTGTCCGGCATGGCTTGAGGATGAGGCAAAGAAAGAATGGAGAAGGATGGCGAAACAGCTGGAGCATCTCGGCATCCTGACAGAAATAGATATGGCAGCATTCGCAGGATACTGTCAGGCATATGCGAGATGGAAAGAAGCAGAGGAGTTTATTACACAGCACGGGACCATCGTAAAGACCCCGAGCGGATACTGGCAGCAGGTACCGCAGGTATCCATCGCACAGACATATCTGAAGATCATGAATAAGTTCTGTGAGCAGTTCGGACTGACCCCGTCTGCAAGAAGCCGTATCTCCACGGACAGCGGGGAAGATAAGCAGAATGATGAAATGGAGCTTCTGCTTGTGAAAGGCGGTGCAGGATAATGTTTGATGAAGCAAAAGCAGATCATGCAGTCAATTTTATAAATTGCCTGAAACACACCAAAGGAAGGTGGAGGGGAGTTCCGTTTGAACTTCTCCCCTGGCAGGATGAGATCATCCGTACCCTTTATGGGACGGTAAAGGAAAACGGATACAGGCAATACAATACCTGCTACTGTGAGATACCGAAGAAAAACGGAAAATCGGAGCTGGCGGCTGCCATTGCACTGTATATGACATGCGGTGACGGTGAGTGGGGAGCAGAGGTCTACGGCTGTGCTTCCGACAGACAGCAGGCTTCCATCGTATTCGATGTTGCGGTGGATATGGTAGACCAGTGTCCGGCACTGAAGAAAAGGATCAAGCCCGTCATGTCCGTAAAAAGGCTTGTATATAAACCGACCAACAGCTTCTATCAGGTGCTGTCGGCAGAGGCGTACACCAAGCACGGTCTGAATGTTCATGCGGTCATCTTTGATGAGCTGCATGCACAGCCGAACCGGGAACTGTTCGATGTCATGACCAAAGGTTCTGGTGATGCCAGAACACAGCCATTGTTCTTCCTGATCACAACAGCCGGGACAGACAGGAATTCCGTGTGTTTTGAACAGCATCAGAAGGCTCTGGATATTATTGAAGGAAGAAAGATCGACCCGACTTTTTATCCGGTAATTTATGGGGCTTCTGATGAGGATGACTGGTCGAGTGAGGATGTGTGGTATAAGGCAAATCCGTCACTTGGATACACGATTGACATTGAGAAAGTGCAGAATGCCTATATCAGTGCAAAAGAGAATGCAGCAGAGGAGAATGTGTTCCGGCAGCTCCGCCTGAATCAGTGGGTGAAACAGAGCACCCGGTGGATGCAGATGGATAAGTGGGATGCCTGTTCCTTTGCAGTGAATGAAGAAGAGCTTCTCGGAAGGGAATGCTATGGCGGACTCGACCTTTCAAGTTCCACGGATATCACGGCATTCGTGCTTGTATTCCCGCCAAGGAATGATACCGAAAAGTATGTGATCCTTCCGTATTTCTGGATACCGGAGGATAACATGAGGCTGCGTGTACGAAGGGACCATGTTCCGTATGATGTCTGGGCAGCCGAAGGGTGTTTAAAGACTACAGAAGGAAATGTCATCCATTATGGATTCATAGAGCAGTTTATTGATGAACTTGGTACGAAGTTTCATATTAAGGAAATTGCCTTTGACCGATGGGGAGCAGTACAGATGGTGCAGAACCTTGAGGGCATGGGCTTTACCGTTGTCCCGTTCGGACAGGGATATAAGGATATGAGTCCACCGACCAAGGAACTGATGAAGCTGACACTGGAAGGACGGATCGCACATGGCGGTCATAAGGTGCTGCGGTGGATGATGGATAATGTGTTTGTCCGTCAGGATCCTGCAGGGAACATCAAAATGGATAAAGAAAAATCCACAGAGAAGATCGATGGGGCTGTTGCAACCGTTATGGCACTTGACCGTGCAATCAGAAACGAAGGTAGTGACGGAAGTGTATATGATGACAGAGGAATTATAGTATTTTAACAGCGGAGGTATCGTATGGGAATTAAGAGTTTATTTGGATTTGGACAGGCGAGGGATAAGCCTGTGGACAAGGCAGCAGATGCAGGATATTCATTTCTGTTCGGAAGAACAACAAGCGGAAAGCCTGTGAATGAAAGGACTGCAATGCAGACTACGGCAGTATATGCCTGTGTCAGAATTCTTGCGGAAGCAGTGGCATCTTTACCGCTTCATGTATATGAGTATCAGGATGACGGCGGCAAGAAGCTGGTGCATGATCATCCTTTATATTATCTGCTCCATGACGAGCCGAACCCGGAGATGACTTCATTTGTGTTCAGGGAAACACTGATGAGTCATCTTTTAATATGGGGAAATGCGTATGCCCAGATCATAAGGGACGGGACTGGAAGGGTGCTTGGGCTTTATCCGCTCCTTCCGGATAAGATGGATGTGCAGAGGGATGACCGTGGAAACATCTATTATGTGTATTCCAGAAACAGTGATGAAAACCCCATGTTCAAGGAATATGGAGATATCAGGCTGAAAGCTGAGGAGGTGCTTCATATCCCCGGACTGGGATTTGACGGGTTGATCGGATATTCCCCGATTGCAATGGCAAAGAACGCTGTCGGAATGACACTTGCCTGTGAAGAATACGGGGCGAGTTTCTTTGCAAACGGGGCAAATCCGGGAGGTGTTCTGGAGCATCCGGGAGTCCTGAAAGACCCGTCAAAGGTGAGGGAATCCTGGAACTCCGTATACCGTGGTGTGAATAACGCACACAAGATCGCAGTGCTTGAAGAAGGAATGAAGTACCAGCAGATAGGCATCCCACCGGAAGAAGCACAGTTCCTTGAGACAAGGAAATTCCAGATCAATGAGATCGCAAGGTTATACAGAATACCACCGCATATGATAGGTGACCTTGATAAATCGAGCTTTTCCAATATTGAGCAGCAGTCTTTGGAGTTCGTAAAATACACACTTGACCCGTGGGTGATCCGGTGGGAGCAGTCCTTACAGAGATCACTCCTTCTGCCGGGAGAGAAAGGAAAGTATTTTATCAAGCTGAATGTGGATGGCCTCCTCCGTGGGGATTACCAGTCAAGGATGAACGGCTATGCGGTCGGAAGGCAGAACGGGTGGTTTTCTGCCAATGACATCCGTGAGATGGAGAACATGAATCCGATCCCGGATGAAGAAGGAGGAAGCCTGTATCTTATTAACGGTGCTATGACAAAACTTGCAGATGCGGGTGCATTTGCTGGGAAGGATACCGGACAGACACAGGAAGAGAAAAAACTCCCTGCACAGGAAAACAGCAGAAAGAGAGGTAAACGATGAAGCGGAAGTTTTGGAACTGGATAAGGAATGAAGATGAGAGCGTGCCTGACATGGAAAGGACGCTCTTTTTAAATGGCATGATTTCGGATGAAACATGGTACGGGGACGAAGTCACCCCGCAGCTTTTCAAAGATGAACTGAATGCCGGAAATGGAAATATCACGGTGTGGATCAATTCACCGGGCGGTGATGTGTTTGCAGCAGCCCAGATCTATAACATGCTCCGTGATTATAAGGGAAGCGTGACGGTCAAGATTGACGGCATTGCAGCTTCGGCAGCATCCGTGATTGCTATGGCAGGAGATAAGGTCTGTGTATCCCCGGTGGCTATGATGATGATTCATAATCCTGCAACGATGGCAATGGGTGAGGCGAAGGATATGCAGAAAGCAATCGCCATGCTGAATGAGGTCAAGGAATCCATCCTGAATGCCTATGAATTCAAGACGGGGCTTACCCGTGCAAGGCTCTCGCACATGATGGATGACGAGACCTGGTTCAATGCAAAGAAGGCGGTGGAGCTTGGCTTTGCGGATAAGATCCTTTTTGATTCCGATGAGGATGAGAAAAAGAAAAAGCCGGATGATCCGGAAGAAAAGCCGGAGGAAGGCAGTGATGGAGAGAAAGGGGACGGAGAGGATGATAAGGACAAAAACGGGAAAAAGAAGCTCCCGTTCCAGCAGGATTCCATGATGTTTTCTACCAAGGCGATGAATGAATCGTTCCTTTCCAAGGTGTCTGATATGGATGCCATGATACCAGTCAACCAGTTGGAGAAGAGACTGAGTCTCTTAGCACATTAAGGAGGATATTGAACTATGAGTAAGATTTTAGAATTAAGAGAAAAGAGAGCGAAGGCGTGGGAAGCTGCAAAAGCATTCCTTGATGCAAAGAGAACACAGGAAGGTTTTGTTTCTGCTGAAGATGCAGCCACCTATGACAAGATGGAAGCGGATGTCGTAAATCTTGGAAAAGAGATCGAGAGACTGGAAAGACAGGCTGCCATTGATGCAGAGCTTGCAAAGGCAACAAGCACCCCGATCACCAATCAGCCGCATGCCGGAACTGGCGGGGAGACAAAAACAGGAAGGGCAACCGATGAGTACAGAAAAGCGTTCTGGAACGGTATGAGAAACAAGATGTCATACGAAGTACAGAACGCTCTTTCTATTGGTACGGATTCCGAGGGTGGATATCTTGTGCCGGATGAGTATGAAAGAACACTGGTGGAAGCCCTGAATGATGAAGTATTCTTCCGTAATCTGGCTACTGTTATCAAGACATCGAGCGGTGACCGTAAGATTCCAATCGTCACATCAAAGGGTGAGGCAGCATGGATCGATGAAGGAGGTCAGTGTACAGAATCCAATGACAGTTTTGGGCAGACAACTATTGGTGCTCATAAGCTGGCAACCATGATCAAGGTTTCAGATGAGCTTTTAAATGACAGCGTGTTTAATATCGAACAGTATATTTCCAGGGAGTTTGGAAGAAGGATCGGTGCAAAGGAAGAAGAAGCCTTTTTCATCGGTGACGGAGCAGGAAAACCTACAGGTATTTTCAACGCAACAGGCGGTGCTGAAACAGGAGTGACAGCTGCAAATACCACCATTACGTTTGATGATGTCATGGATCTTTACTATTCCCTTCGAGCTCCATACCGTAACAAGGCAGTATGGCTTCTGAATGATTCGACTGTTAAGGCAATCAGAAAACTGAAGGATGGAAACGGAAATTATATCTGGCAGCCATCTGTAAGGGAAGGAGAGCCGGACAGGATCTTGAACCGCCCTTACCGTACATCCATTTATGTGCCGGAGCTTGCAGCAGGAAAACGTGTGATGGCATTCGGTGATTACAGTTATTACTGGATCGCAGAACGCCAGGGCAGAAGTTTCAAGAGACTGAATGAGCTTTATGCTACAACGGGACAGGTTGGATTTCTCGCTTCCGAGCGTGTTGACGGCAAGCTGATCCTGTCTGAGGCAGTGAAAACACTCGATGTGAAAGCTGCCGGAAAGTAGGTGGGCTGAATGTTTGTAACGCTTGAGGAAGCCAAAGGGTATCTGAGGGTGGATTCATCAGACGAGGATAGTTTTATCCTCGATCTGATGGAAACTGCAAATGCTTTGATTAAAAATGTAACAAGACGGACTCCAGCGGTACTTAAAAAGCATGAAGCAGTTGTGCGGACAGCGGAATTGTATGTGATCGCTTACCTTTATGAGCACAGGGAGGAAGCCGACCATAAGGCCATGACGGAGACCGTGAAATATCTGCTCTTTGGCATACGGAAGGAGAAGTTTTAATGATCGAGTTGATGCGTGACCGGATCACGCTCCAGAAAAGTTCCGTGAAAACAGATAAGATCGGAAACCATACGGCAGTCTGGGAAGATGTGTATTCCTGTGCTGCTTATGCCAATAACCTGTCTGGAAAAGAATACTGGGCAGCAAAGCAGTTGAATGCCCAGTCTGAACTGGATTTTATTATCCGGTACTGCAGCGAGGTGGCAGCCCTGGACAGTGAGCATTACCGCATCAGGTTCCGTGGGGATCTTTATAATATTACGTTTATTGATAACGTGCAGTATAAAAATAAATCTGTCAGGATCCGTGCGGAACGGATCAAACGGTGAGGTGAATTGGAAATGGCAAAGAAGATCAAAGCGGATGCCCTTGCATCGGAAGTCATGAAGGAGCTGGACGATTATTCCAGTCTGACTACGGAAGTGATGAAAAAGGCGGTCAGGAATGCCGGAAAAACAGTCCGGGAGGAGATTGCGGACACAGCACCGAAAAAGACCGGAACTTATGGAAAAAGCTGGGCGGTCAAAAAGACCGGGGAAGACAGTAAGTCCCTGCAGGTGACGGTACATTCCAAAAACCGATACCAGATCGCTCATCTCCTGGAGCATGGACATGCAAAAAGGGGAGGCGGCCGGGTAGCAGCAAGACCGCATATTGCACCTGCAGAGGAGTCAGGAATCCGCCAGCTTGAGGAAGAAATCGAGAGGGGGATCCGGAATGGATGATCTGGTTAAGATGATGGAAGAAACAGGACTGCCATTTGCCTACGACCACTTTGAAGAGGGGGAAGCAGCAGAACCGCCGTTTGTGTGCTATCTTCTTCCGCAGAGTAATCATTTTTCTGCGGACGGAAAGGTGTATCTGAAGATTACGGAAGTCCATATCGAACTGTATACCGACTGTAAGGACTTGTCGGCAGAACAGAAAGTAGAAGCCGTGCTGGATAAGCAGGGTATTTTTTATGAGAAATCCGAGGTATGGATTGAAAGCGAGAAATTGTATGAAGTCCTGTATTCATTTGAGATGGAGGTTTAGACATGGGAAATAAAGTAAAATATAATCTGAAAAATGTCCATGCAGCAAAGCTGAAGGAAACAGTGAGCAGCAGCGGTGAGACAACATTTTCTTATGAAAATCCAAAGGCAATCCCCGGAGCAGTCAGTATCAGCCTGGATGCAGAAGGAGAATCCACACCGTTTTATGCAGATGGTATCGTATATTTCCGTTCCGTAACGAATAACGGATACAGCGGTGATCTGGAAATTGCACTGATTCCGGAGTGGTTCCGGACGGAGATCTTACAGGAGAAGCTGGATGGAAAAGGCGTGCTTGTGGAAAGTACAAACATCGGGGAAAGTGTAAAATTTGCCCTGTTATTTGAATTTGACGGGGATGTGAATAGTATCCGCCATGTGATGTATAACTGTACGGCATCCCGCCCATCCATCGAATCCGAAACAAAAGAAGATACGATCGAGCCGGGAACGGAGAAGCTGTCGCTGACGGCTGATCCGAGGAGCGACGGACTGGTAAAGAGCCGTACCGGAGATACCACGGATGCAGCGACATATGCGAACTGGTATAAGTCCGTATACATTCCGTCAGAAACAGAAGAAAGCAGTGCGAAAGGATAAGGTGAAAGGGTATGTTAAAAAGAGAAATTGAAATTTGTGGGAAAACGATCCCATTCCGGTCATCTGCGACCGTTCCGAGATTATACCGTGCAAAGTTCAAGAGGGATATTTTTAAGGATCTGTCGAAACTGGAAAAATCCTATAAGGGTAAGACCGAGGATGGGGATGAGTTCCAGATCGATGATTTAGAGATCTTTGAGAATGTTGCATATATCATGGCCTACCATGCGGATAACAGCATCCCGGCATCCATTGATGACTGGCTGGACCAGTTTGATATGTTTTCCATCTATGAGGTGCTGCCTCAGATCCTGGAACTGTGGGGTGATAACCTTGCAACAGAGGTGGCAGCAAAAAAAGGTCTGGCAGAAGTGAACGGGAAATGACAACACCGCTGTTCCTTCTGCGCAGCGTAGAGATTGGAATATCCATATCGGATCTGGATCTTCTGACGGTGGGGCTGGTGATCGACATGTGGACGGAAAAAGCAAATGATGGCGTGAAATATAATAAGATCGCCACGCAGGATGATTTTGATAAATTCTGATAGCAGCATCAGAAAAATCATGTTATTATGATATTGTATAATTTCTGTTTGAAAGAATACAGAAATTATTCTCCACTCCTGAGAAAATAATTATGCAGGGATAATCCTTGGAAAATATTCTATGGATTCAGCTTAGAAGGTGACAAAAGTGTCCGCTATCTTCTGCAGGTTATTTAATGGAATCAGGAAGAAAGGAGGATAACTATGGCTAAGAGAAAAGGAGTATCCGGTAAAACTCATACGAAACAGCAGCTTAATGATTATGCCAATCAGAATAATCCGAATAATAAGGCATGCCGGGCGAGAAGAACAAACGAAGGAAAAGCCCGAAAAACAGGGAATCACTTTGACCGGGATATGATTTATTATGAGCCGGATTTTGGCTTTGGCTGGTGTGATGACTAGGAATCTGAGAAAGGCAGGTATTTGTATGGGAAACTTTTTTTATGACCTGTTTAATGGAAAGACGGGCTATACAATATCGGATAGCATGGCAGTGGATGAAGATGGTGATCTTTTAATGAGGTTATCTGATCATACGGTTATGGATATGGATACAGGGGAAATTGGTTTTTTATCATCGGCAGGAAATCTGTTTGATGAGGAAGATGACTGGTAATGTAAACCTGATATGACGAATGGAAAAGCATCGCATTTGCGGTGCTTTTCCTATACTTAGAAAATTATGTTTTTATGAAAATGAGGCATCGATCATTTAGTTGTGATCGGTGCTTTTTTTCTGCCATAACGGGGGAGGTGTGTGCAGGTGGCAAGCAGGATTAAAGGAATCACGGTCGAGATCGGAGGAGATACCACTGGTCTTGACAAAGCCCTGAAAAATGTAAATGCAACGATCAGGACGACCCAGTCTTCGTTGAAGGATGTCAATAAGCTGTTGAAACTGGATCCGGCAAATACAGAACTGCTTGCACAGAAGCAGAAACTCTTAAAGGATGCCATTGGTTCTACCAAAGAAAAACTGGATGCTTTAAAAACAGCACAGGAACAGGCAAAGCAGCAGCTGGAGAACGGGGATCTGGGACAGGACAAATATGATGCCCTTCAGAGGGAGATCATCGAAACGGAACAGGAACTCCAAAAGCTGGCACAGGAAGCAGTCAATTCCAATGCTGCCCTTGCAAAAATCGAAGAGGTTGGTGGGAAGCTGGAGTCAGTCGGAAATAAGATATCCGGTGTCGGAACAAAAATGCTTCCCGTTACAGCGGCAGTTGCAGGTCTTGGTACGGCAGCCGTGAAGACTACGGCAGATTTTGATTCTTCCATGAGCCAGGTACAGGCCACAATGGGAATTACGGCTGATTCCATGTCAAAGGTGGATGGACAGTCAGTAAATACAATGGATACCCTGCGTACCCTGGCGAAGCAGATGGGAGAGAAAACAGCCTTTTCTGCAAGTGAGTGTGCACAGGCACTTAATTACCTTGCTTTGGCAGGTTATGATACACAGCAGATGTGTGATACGCTTCCAACGGTACTGAATCTGGCAGCTGCAGGAGATATTGATCTTGCATCTGCATCGGATATGGTAACGGATGCAATGTCAGCCCTTGGCATGCAGACGGATGAAGCCAATACAATGGTCGATCAGATGGCAAAAACAGCATCGACAACGAACACATCCGTGGCGCAACTTGGGGAAGGAATCCTTACCATTGGTGCAACTGCCAAATCCGTAAAAGGCGGTACGGCAGAATTAAATACGGCCCTTGGTATTCTGGCCAATAATGGTATCAAGGGAGCAGAGGGCGGTACACATCTTAGAAACGTGATCCTTGCATTACAGAGTCCGACCGATAAGGCAGCTGCCTGTATGGAGAGTCTCGGCCTTCAGGTTTATGATTCGCAGGGAAACATGCGGAGTCTGAACGATATCCTTTCTGACCTTAATAAGTCTATGGACGGCATGACCTCTGCAGAGAAGAATAATATCATCAGTACGATCTTTAATAAAACGGATCTGGCATCCGTAAATTCCCTGCTTGCAAATACCGGGGATACCTGGGACAGTCTTCAGAAGTCCATTACGGAATCCGGTGGTGCTGCACAGCAGATGGCAGATACACAGCTTGATAACCTGTCCGGTCAGATCACCATCTTAAAATCAGCGGTGGAAGGTCTGGCCATTTCTTTTGGAGAGGCGCTTATGCCTGTGATCCGGAGTCTTGTCTCCAAGATACAGGGATTTGTAGATAAGCTGAACAGCATGGATGAATCCCAGAGAAATCTGATCATCCGTGTTGCAGCGGTGGTTGCAGCCATCGGACCGTTCCTGATCATTCTTGGAAAAACGATCTCAACCGTAGGGACAGCGATGAAAGGCTTTTCTTCCCTTGCCAAAGGAATCGCAAGTCTTGGAGTAAAGATCGCAGGAAGCAGCGGTTCGGTAACCGGGCTTGCAAGTGCACTTGGGGCGGTAGCAGGACCTGTGCTGGCGGTTATTGCCGTGGTGGCCGTTTTAGTGGCTGCGTTTAAACATCTGTGGGATACCAACGAGGAATTCAGAAATGTCATGACAGCAATCTGGGAAGGTATTGTCAAGAAGGTACAGGCATTTGTTGAAGGGATCAAGGAAAGGCTGGCAGCCCTTAATATTGATTTTACTGCAGTGGTAAATACACTGAAAAAAATCTGGAATGGTTTCTGTGAACTTCTGGCACCTGTGTTTGAAGCAGCATTCAGTATCATTTCAACAGTTCTTGGTACAGTGCTTGATGTACTGACGGGACTGCTGGATGTGTTTATCGGACTTTTCACAGGAAACTGGGAGCAGATGTGGTCGGGGATCAAGGAGATATTCTCCGGCATCTGGAATGGGATCACTGGGATCTTTACGGCAGCATTGAATCTTATCCGTGGGATTGCGGATACAGTCCTTGGATGGTTTGGGACAAGCTGGAATGCAGTATGGACTTCTGTATCCACATTCTTTACAAATATCTGGAACGGGATCACGTCATTCTTTACCGGAGTATGGGAGACCATCAAGAATGTGGTACAGATAGGAATCCTGTTTATTGGTTCGCTTTTGGAAGCAGCATTTAATATCATTACACTGCCGTTCCGCTTTGTATGGGAGAACTGTAAGGAGACCATTATTTCCGTATGGAATACGATAAAAAGCACGGTTTCGACTGTGATCGATGCCGTGGCATCGGTGATCTCTACAGTCATGAATACCATAAAGACTGTGATCAGCACCGTCTGGGATGCAGTCAGTACAAAGATATCTACCGTGCTGAATGCCATTAAGTCAGTGGTAACCACGGTATTTAATGCAGTAAAAACGGTAGCAGTTACGGTGTGGAATGGAATCAAAACCGCAATCAGTGCGGTCGTTGACGGCATTAAAAGCAAGGTGTCTTCCGTATTTGAGGCTTTGAAGAATACACTTTCTTCTGTTTTTAATGGAATCAAATCGACAGCGGTATCTGTTTGGAACGGAATCAAGAGTGCAATCGTTACACCGATTGAGGCAGCACGGGATACTATTAAAGGAATCGTGGACAAGATCACGGGGTTCTTTAATAACATGCATTTGTCGCTTCCGCATATCAAGTTACCGCATTTCAGTATCAGTGGGAAATTGTCGCTTGCTCCGCCAAGTGTACCGCATCTGAATATCGATTGGTACAAGGAAGGCGGTATCATGACAGGACCGACCATCTTTGGCATGAACGGGTCGAGTCTTATGGCAGGAGGGGAAGCCGGAAAAGAAGCGGTTCTTCCACTGAAAGGCTTTTATGAACAGCTGGAAAATATCCTGACAAACAGGCTGAATACTTCGGCAATGGAGCAGTATCTGGCTGTGATAGCAGAAAACAGCGGAAAGGGCATCTATCTGGATGACGGAACGCTGATAGGAAAACTGGCACCCGGGATCAATCAGAAACTGGGCATGCAGAAATTTAAAGCAGAAAGGGGCATGGTCTGATGAGCGAATATACAACCGCAGGATTTGGGGCAACGATCAATGGAAAGCACACATGGAAAGATTATGGTCTTGTGATCGGCAATACGGATATCGTAAGTGAGCCATCCCCGAAAACTAATTATATCGAAGTGCCTGGAAGCAGTATCAGAATTGACCTTACGGAAACGCTGACAGGACAGGTGGAATATGAGTCCAGACAGCTTAAGTTTTCTTTAGGAAAAATGGAAAGGGAAGATTTGTGGCCGGTGTTTTACCGGACATTTCTGAAGGCATATCAGGGTAAAGAAGTACGGGTTGTTCTGGATCAGGAGCCGGATGTGTATTATCACGGACGTGCAGAAGTTTCGGGGTTTTCCAGAAATGGAAGGCTCGGTACATTTACCCTGACGGTAGATGCGGATGCGTATAAATACGAAATTAATGTGTCTAGCGAGGATTGGCTGTGGGACGTATTGAATTTTGAAACAGGGATCATCCGTGATTACCGTGGGATCAGTGTTTCTGGAAGCAGCAGTAAACTTCTGGAAGGAAGCGGCATTCCGGTTGTTCCTGCATTTCTTGTCAGCAACCTTGATGAAAGCGTTTCGAACTATATTACTTTTAATGGGACGCGGTACACTCTGCAGGAAGGTCGGAATCGCTTTGCGGATCTGATCATTCCGGCAGGAGGTGGAAGACTCTATTTTTACGGAAAATATACAGTAAATATTGAGTTCCGGGGAGGGAGTCTGTAAATGTATAAAGTGTTTTATGACGATCAGCTTTTGTATCTTCCGGGAGATCAGGAGCTGATCATTTTTAATACCAAGCTGGAACTGGCAGATAACAAATCCGGCTCATTTGAGTTTGATATCCCGGCAGTAAACCCGATGTATGACAAGATGAAAAAGCTGACTTCTGTCATCCGGGTAGAAAAAGATGGGGACAGTATTTTCTATGGACGCATCCTTAGTATGGAGAAGAACTTTTATAATACCCGGACAGTGGTGTGCGAAGGGGAACTTGCCTATCTTCTGGATTCGATACAGGAGCCGAAGGCATACCACGGCTATACTGTGAGGAGCTTCTTGAATACCCTGCTGGCTGTGCATAACAGGCAGACAACAATGGAAAAACGGCTTGCTGTCACATTTAACTCCAAATGTGCGGGGGAAAGCGGATCTTATGATAACCTTTCCCTTTACTATCAGTCGGGAAGTACCACATATGCTGTTTTTACGAAAAAAAAGGCGGATGATGTGGCTGGAAAAACATTTATTGTACCTGCCGGAGACTTTTATGTGTACTGGCATACGGACGCATCGGTTAATAAATATTATGGATTTTCCATAGACAGCGTAGAGTTCACAGCGGGAGTTCCGGACACAGCAGTTGTATCAGCACTCCCATCTTATACGGCAGTGGAAACAAAGAAAGTTTCTGATATGCAGAGTGCGCATAATCCGTATGATAACAGTTCCAATCTTTTGTGGCATTACACCCATACGTTCGACAGGAAAGACCTGTATCCAAAAATGTTTGTTACAGGGATGGTTACGGTGGAAGACAGCAATGACAGCATTTACCGCTATACAAATTGGGAAAACACGCTGGATGATATTCAGGATAAGCTGGTAGACAGGCTTGGAGGACATTTACGGATCCGGCATTCCGGCACGACTCGTTACCTGGATTATATCGCAGATTATGATAATACCAATACACAGGTCATTGAGTTTGGCAGTAACCTTCTTGATTATACAGAAAATGCGGATGCATCTGAAATTGCAACCAGAGTGATCCCGATTGGTAAACGATTGGAGGAAAGTTCGATCGAAGGGCTGGAAGAATATACCACGATCAGGAGTGTGAATAAGGATGTTCCGTATATTGAATCCACGGATGCCATAAAAGAATATGGCGTGGTGACAAGGACTGTAAGTTTTGAGGATGTCGGAGAGCCGGCCAATTTGAAGAAGAAAGCAGAGAAATATCTGTCAGATATTCAGTTTGAGAACCTGTCTTTGACCTGCAATGCCGTGGACCTGAACATGGTGGATGTGGATATCGAACGGATCAAACTGGGGGATTCCATCCGGGTCGTGTCAAAACCACACGGAATGGACCGGTATTTTCCGGTTACTGCACTTACCATTGACCTGCAGAATCCACAGAATAATACGGTAACGCTTGGAACAAGTGTAAAGGCAGGAATTTCAGAACGTACAACAAATCAGAACGATTCGCTTGTACAGAAGATCCAGTCACTGCCGCCACAGTCTGACACCCTGCGGATGGCGATAGAAAATGCAACAGCCCTGATCACGGCAGCAACCACGGGGCATGTGGTGACAAGACCGGAAGAGATCCTGATCATGGATACTGCAGATAAGGATACCGCAAAAAAGGTGTGGCGATGGAATTTAAATGGTCTGGGATATTCCAGTACGGGATATAATGGGACATTTGGAACAGCCATTACGATGGATGGAAAGATCGTAGGGAAATATATTGCTGCCAGAAGCATCTATGCAGATTCCTTTATTGCAGGAGAACTACAGACTGCATGGAATGGAATCACGGATTATATCCAGCTAAAGAACGGGGAACTGCAGGTATTTAATACTTCTGATCAGCTGGTGTCAAAGTTCAATTATAATGGGGAGCATTTTTACAGGGACGGCACTTATGTAGGTAAGATTGGAACTAACAAGTGGTCAAGCAATGCAGCACACAAAGGGCTGGTGTTTGATCTGGAATATACCGGAAAGTATATGGCATGGTGTTATCAGAAAACAAGCGGAGCTTCATCCTATACCACGATGCTGTGTTTTTCACAGGGAAACAGTATCTACACGGAACAGGGGCTGCATCTGGGCTGTGATTTTTATGGGGAGTGGAATACGCTCTACAACATTAAACTTTCGGGTGTTTCTTCTGGCGGATACAGTGCATTTACTGGAACAATCCCAATCATCATGAATATTACGGATAAAGGAAATGGGGCAATCAGCTGGACTTACAGTAAGCTTCAGGTAAAAAACGGCATCATAGTCGGATACTGGAATTAAGGAGGTATAAAGTGGAAAAAGAAATCGAACTGGAACTTCCCCGTGGGGAAAAGCCAAAGGAAGGAAAAACAGAAATGGCAGAAAAAACAGTGGAACTAATGTCTGGCTCACCGCTTGAAATGAAGCTGGAAGAAGTTTTAGGTAAGGTTACTGCTATGGAATCAGCTATGACAAAAATGACAGCATTGTTTGAGGGAGGTGCATTTGGTGGAAAAGCAGGAAAAGAATAAAACAGAACAGAATCCCATGCCTCTTGGTATGATTCTGGATCATGCAAGGGAGGACATGACAAAATCAGTGGTTGCACTGCAGCAGAAATACGGGCTTCCGGCAAGTCTTCTTGATGTGATTCTGACAGGCGTGCTGTCAGAAGTACGGGAAATGAAGTGTATGGAGTACAGGCAGCTGAAGGAGGGAGAAAAAGATGGCAAATGTCACAGCGTATCTGAATAAGATCCTGTCTGCGGTATATGGAAAAGATGTCAGGCAGAGTATTTATGATTCTATCAATGCAATCAATACACAGGTGGAAGGGTATGTATCTGCTGAGAAAAGCCGTGTGACAGCGGAAGCTAATAGAAATAGTGCTGAAAAAATCAGGGTATCAAACGAGAACGATAGGGAAGCCGCTGAAGAGGAACGTTTAACAAATGAAGCAGAAAGGCTGGAGATATATGATGATCTGTGCTCTCAGGTAGCTGATATGCTGGATGAACTGAAGAATGTGGCAGAGGGGAAAATTACATTTTCTGCGATTTATCCTGTGGGCAGCATTTATATGTCCGCGAATAATACCAGTCCGGCATCCTTGTTTGGAGGCACATGGCAGTCATGGGGAAGCGGACGTGTTCCGATTGGCGTAAACACATCGGATTCAGAATTCTCTACAGTGGAAAAAACAGGTGGAAGTAAGTATCTGCAGAGTCATACCCATACTTTTACCGGAACAGCGGTCACGGTGACAGGTGGGTCACATTCCCATACGCTTCCATATCCTGTTCCTTCAGAACCGGGTTATGATTACGAAGGAGAATCTTATAATGCTCCTTTTGGTACTTATAGCCCGCAGAGTGAACTGATAGAGGAGACAGATTCAGAAACCCACAGCCATACTTTTACGGCAAAAGGTACACTTAGTTCAACCGGAATAGGAAACGGTCAGAACCTCCCGCCTTATATCACCTGCTATATGTGGAAGCGTATTGCATAATTTTAGTAACTGGTATCTCTTCGGAGGTGCTTTTTTTATACCCAAAAATCAAAGGAGGAACTCATTATGAAGGAATTTTGGAACACGGTACAGTTTGTTTTTACAGCAGTAGGAGGATGGCTTGGATATTTCCTTGGCGGATGCGATGGCCTGATCTATGCACTGCTTGCATTCGTTGTGATCGATTATCTCACGGGAGTGATGTGTGCGGTCAGCGATAGGAAGTTATCCAGTGCAGTAGGTTTCCGTGGAATCTGCAGAAAGGTCCTGATCTTTCTGCTTGTCGGAATTGCAAACATCCTGGATGTGCAGGTGATCGGTACGGGCAGTGTGTTACGGACAGCGGTGGTCTTCTTCTATCTTTCCAATGAAGGCGTGAGCCTGTTGGAAAATGCATCGCATCTGGGACTTCCTGTGCCGGAAAAGATCAAGGAGGTTTTGGAGCAGCTCCATGACCGTTCAGAGAAAGGAGAATAACCGCTATGAATAACAAAGAATTTATCACAGCGGTTGCAGGATATGTGGACAAGTATGCTTCAGCGTATGGCATTCTTGTCCGTTCTTCTGTTATTGCACAGGCAATTTTGGAATCTGGCTGGGGGAAAAGTACCCTAGCTGCGAAATATCATAACTATTTTGGATTGAAATGCGGAACAAAGTGGAAGGGCGGTTCAGTCAATCTTTCAACTAAAGAAGAATACACACCCGGAACACTGACGTCAATCCGTGACAATTTCCGTACCTATTCTTCGATGGAAGAAGGAGTAAAGGGATATTTCGAATTTATCCAGCTTTCCAGATACCAGAACCTGAAAGGTATTACAGATCCAAGGAAGTACCTGGAAACCATCAGGGAAGACGGTTTTGCGACCAGTTCTGATTACGTGAAAAACTGTATGGCTCTGGTAGAGCAGTATGAGCTGAAAAAATATGACAATGCAAAGGAGCGAGAGACTATGGCAAAAACAGCAGCAATATTGATTGCACAGGCAAAGGCATGGGTCGGATGCCGTGAGGCAGACGGATCCCATAAAAAGATCATTGATACTTATAATGCACACAGACCATTGGCAAGAAATTATTCGGTAAAATATACCGATGCGTGGTGTGCCACGTTTGTATCAGCATGTGCCATTAAGACAGGCATGACGGATATTATCCCGACAGAGTGTGGATGCGGGCAGATGATCGCCCTGTTCCAGAAGCTTGGGGAATGGGACGAAAATGATGCAAGAGTTCCAAGACCGGGGGATATTGTTTTTTATGACTGGGATGATTCCGGTAAAGGTGATAACACCGGATGGCCGGATCATGTAGGAATTGTAGAAAAGGTATCCGGCAGTACGATTACGGTGATCGAAGGAAATAAAGGAAATGCAGTAGGGCGGAGAACCCTGCAGGTAAATGGAAAATATATCCGTGGATATGGAGTACCGAAATACAACAGTGGATCTTCACAGAATACTTCTTCTGGGAATGCCGGCGGGAGCAGCAGTTCTGGCGGTATCAATAAAACACCGAAATGGGTAGGGAAGGTTACGGCTTCATCCTTAAATGTCCGAAAATGGGCAGGAAAGGAATATGGCAGGATCAAATCTTATCCATATTTGTACAGAGGGAATCTGGTGGATGTCTGTGATACAGTAAAGGCGGCAGACGGAAAAGCGTGGTATTATATCCGTATTGCAGGAAAATACTATGGATTTGTTTCTTCGGATTATATCGTGAAGGCATAGGAATATGGCTGATGGTCAGTAATGGCTGTCGGCCGTATTTTTTTCAGTTTATGCCAAGGAAAGAAAGGTGAAAGGTATCCAAGAAAACACTTGCTATTATTGGCTTTCAGAGTGATATATAGACTACCAAAACGGAAGGAGGTATGGCTTGTGGAAATTCAGATCAGGGAAGGCAGCAGGGAGCAGAAGAGGAAATTAAAAGTCTGTGCATACTGCCGTGTATCGACAGATGCGGATGAACAGGAAAATTCATTGGAAAATCAGGTCAGGCATTATGAGACGGTCATAAAAGCCAATCCGGATTATGAATATGCCGGAGTTTACAGTGACTTTGCCATATCGGGATTTAAAGAAAAGAGACCCGGTCTGCAGAAGATGCTTGCCGATGCAGAAAAAGGTAAGATAGACCTTATATTAACAAAATCAGTATCACGTTTTGCAAGAAACACTTCAATCGTTCTGGAAGCTACACGAAAGCTGAAAGAACTGAATGTAGGTGTTTTTTTTGAACTTCAGAATATCAATACGCTGTCAGGGGAAGGGGAGCTGATGCTCACGATCCTTGCAGCATTCGCACAGGCAGAAAGTGAAAGCGGAAGCACTGGTGCAAAGATGGTTTACCAGCGAAAGTACGAGGCAGGAATTCCCGTACAGTACCTTGAGCGGTCTTTCGGTTATACAAAAGACGAGAGAGGAGTATTTGTTGCTGATGAAGCAGAGGCTGTATGGGTAAGAAAAATCTATGAGATGGCAGCAGAGGGATATACTCCCGCATCGATCAAACGATACCTGAATGAAAATGGGATAAAGACGGTAGGCGGTGTGCAGTGGGTAGACAGTACCGTGTTCCGCCTTCTTGAAAACGAGATTTACAAAGGCGATTACATCATGCACAAGCATTTCGTGAATGAAGAGAGAAAACTGGTTAGGAACAGGGGAGAAGTGGATGCATGGTACATTGAAGATGACCATGAAGCTATTGTTTCCCCGGAACTCTGGCAGAAAGCACAGGATGCATTGGCTGCAAAGAGGGATTATCTAGCGGAAGGCTCGGTGATAGAGGAGTTCACAGAAGAAAATTATCCTTACATGAACAAGATCTATTGTGCTAAATGCGGATATCCCCTTTACAAGAGGATCTACAGCAAAGGCAACAGACTTAACTGGGGATGCAGTGGGACAAAAAGATATGGAAAGACCTTCTGCGATGGCATTAATATCCCGGATGGTGTGCTCCGGAGTGCGTGGCATTTTAAAGAAAACACTTATATTGCGGAGAAAGCATCGGATAAGGGAGTGAAGGAATTTACCTATTTAAAAGAACAATCATGGAAAAGAAGGCATAAAAAGAAGCAGCCGCCAGCAATTCCAGAAAATACTGAAGCAGAGTATCCTTACAGAGAGAAGATCTTCTGTGCGTTATGCGGAAGCAGACTTGTAAGATATGTAAATCCCCAGAGTCATAAAGTCACATGGGTATGCAGCAGAAGAAAACGGAAAGGAAAAGATGCCTGTGATGGGACCAGGGTTCCGGACACCATCATAAAGGGATGGGGAGAGATCAAAAAAGATATTTATATTCAGAGAAAGGATGATAAGAATGGCAAGAAGCGTTACAGTTATACCAGCAAGAAGCCAGAAGGTGCGGACAGGGCATAAGGCGGTACAGGAAAAGAAGATAAGGGTGGCAGCCTACTGCCGTGTGTCAACAGACCAGGAAGACCAGCTCCATAGTTTTGAGGCACAGGTCGAGTATTATACAAAATATATCAATGAGCATGAGAATTATGAAATGGCCGGCATTTATGCAGATGAGGGGATCTCAGGTACAAATACAAAGAAAAGGGAACAGTTCAAAAAGATGATCGCAGACTGCGAGAAAGGTAAGATAGATCTTGTCATAACAAAATCCATCAGCCGTTTTGCGAGGAACACGCAGGACTGCCTGGCATATTCCAGAAAATTAAAGAACCTAGGGATCGGCATCATATTTGAGAAGGAAAATATCAACACACTGGATTCTACGGGCGAGCTTCTGTTTACCATCCTAAGCTCCCTTGCACAGGATGAATCAAGGAATATTTCAGAGAACTGTAAATGGGGCATCCGCACGAAATTCAAGAACGGTGAGATGCATCTTAACACTTTCAAGTTCCTCGGATATGATAAGGATGAGAACGGGAAGCTTGTCATCAATAAGGAACAGGCAAAGACAGTGAGAAGGATATACAGGGACTTCCTTATCGGAATCAATCCGGCACAGATCGCAAAGGAACTGACGGAAGAGAAAGTCCCGGGGTGTCTCGGGCAGACAAAGTGGTATCCAAGCACGGTAATAGGGATCTTAAAACAGGAAAAGCACATGGGTGACGCACTTCTGCAGAAGACCTATACGGCAGATTTCCTTACCAAGAGACAGGTCAAAAACAACGGTGAGATCGCACAGGTCTATGTAAAGGACAGCCATAAGGGGATCATAGATAAGCAGACATGGAATGCGGTACAGGAAGAATTTGACCGCAGGGAAAAGTTCATGCAAAGGCATGGCACGGATCGATACAGTTATGGTGCGGACTGCATGCCGTTCTGTGAGAAGGTGTTCTGTGGGGAATGCAAAAGCCTGTTCACAAGACATTCCTGGAAATCAAGGGGAATCATACAGTGGCAGTGCAAAAACCACAGGAAAGACGGAAAAGTGGTGTGCACGAATGCCTACGTTGATAATGCAGACCTTGAAAAGGGATTTGTAAAAGCATTCAATAAACTGGTCACGGACAGGGAGAAGTACATGGAAATATGGCAGCAGATGAAGTCAGATGGGACTCCCCTTGAAAAGATCAGGGCTGGGCAGATGATGGAAGCCGTGGGAAATGAACCGCTTACCAGATTCGTTCCGGAGATTGCACAGCTTGTCCTCTGTGAAGTGACAGTGCTTGGTGCAAAAAAATATGAGTTCTTCTTTCTGGAAGGCAGCCGGGTAAAGGTTTCCGTGTAGATCACCCGGAAACCCCACTTTCATGAAGCCCAAACAGCTCCATCTGGCTGCTTTCACTGTCCGTATCATCGGGTTCAGGAATCTCTGACTCTTCTTCCATGTTCTTTTTATGCGGTAGTTTGTGGGTATAAAGCTTATCCCAGGTAAGCGGATTCCGGCATTTTTTGTTGTAGTATATCAGTATGGCTTCCGCAAAACCAAGGGAACCGGAACGCCTGTCCTTTGCAGTGCGGGCGAGTTCCTTGATGGATATCCTCCCGAGCTTTTCCTTAAATATATCGTCTTTTATGGCATCACCATAGGCATTCAGAAAGCGAGCCAGTCCGTTCATCATGTTTGCACTGAAGGACTGGGATGCACCCTCCCAGGTGGCGGTAATGAGCCGGATGACATGGTCGAGCATGTGATAGCCATATTTATCGTGGATATTTTCAAGGGTTGCAACAGCACAGATACCGCCCGGAGTCGTGGTGGATGCAATGGTAAGATCATAGGATTCCACCAGATCACGGATGATGAGCTGCTTATCGTTGCCGGCCTCTATGTTTGCCATGAATATCTCGTAAGGCAGCAGGGGCTTTACATATTTCATCTGATTTGCGAAGATATCTGCTTCGTGTTCATATCCAAGGTCGTCATAGACCATGCACCATACAGGTGTCTCCCTGGATCCCGAAACGAGGGCAACGATCTCAATGGTGTGCTGTCCGTTGAATACATAGTTGATGCCATTCCTCCGGCTGACCTTCACAGGATTTATCTGGTATAAGTCGAAGTTAGCGGCAGCACGCTGGACATGGTGCTGTGAGAGGTTGCGTTGGTATTCCTGGTTGGATACGAGATTCCTGATGGGAATCTGTTCAAAGTGTACTTTTGGCACGAACTGCATCAGGTCAACGTCCTGTGTCATTTGTCCGGCTGTCTGTTCTTCTGTCATCTGAATCCTCCTCTTCAAGCTGCGAAAGCAGTCTGGTAATTTTTCTTGTAAGGTTTAACAGCTGCATCTTCACTTCACGCCTTGCGTTACCGGAGGTGGAAGGAAAATCTGTAAGTTCTATGGTTCTTGATATGGTTTTTGACCATGAAGGTATTGTAAATTTAAGGCTCTCAAGTTCTGCATCCGGGTCAGTAGCGGGCATCTGTTTAATTCCGGCTTCGGCACTTTCCTTTTCCCGTTTTATCCTTCTTGAATCCGGTTTTCCAGTGGGAAGCCTCTGCCACCGGAGTTCGTGCCGCAGCTGGGAGTATCCGATACGGTCTATAGATCCGCTGTCTAAGAGCCTTTTCAATCCATTGATATCCTCAATGGGAAGGCGGGAGAGTTCTATGATATTTTCATGGGACACACGGAGTTTTCCATTTAATATTTTTTCTGCAATTTCAGGGCTTTTCCGTTTCAGGTCATCGACTGCACGTGCGTAAATATCATATTTTGTCACGGTGGAAAAACCGAAATTAAATTCCGTGCCAATGATGGTGGCAATATCTGTCTTACGGACATATTTCTGTGATACCTGTCCGTCTGCATTCAGTCCCATGTCAGGATGTTTTTTCATAAATTCATCACTGGCAGTATTCATGTCTGCACGGAACAATCTTCCTATCAGGTATTTTTTATATTCTCCCGTAAGGTCTGTACGTTTGAGCTGTTCACGGCAGATAAAAGAAACGGCCTTATCACGGCTTTCGAATATGATATGCTGGATGTTGAAATGAATATCCCATTTCATACAGATCTTATATCGCAGATGACCGTCAAGTATGATATTGTTCCATACATATACAGGATCCAGACAACCGTGATCAAAGATGCTTTCTTCGAGTTCTTCCAGGTAGTTTTCTTTCCTTGGCTGTATCAGATCCTCAAATTCCGGATCGGTCTGAAGCTCTGGGACTGGTCTGTTATTCATACTGATTCCTCCGTTCGTGTCGTATCATCTACAAGCACGCATTCATTCATGGAAAAGCTGGCGAGACATTCTCTTGGATTCAGTGCACCGTAGATACGGTAGCTGCGGTTGCCCTCAAGGTGAATGCCAGTGTGTCGTAATGCCTGTAAAAGCTCTGTACTATATAATTCATAGCAGTAATGGCTGTCGGCTTTTCTGTAGCGTACACGATGGGCAAGGTAATCCTTTCGCACACTTTTCCGTATGGCGATCATGCTGTCCTGGGGATTCACAAGCAGCTGGATATACTCTGGGTCACCGAGCATATGGAGCGTGAGTTTGTGTATGCGTATCCTGTTTTTCTTCAAGTCAATGCATAGTACCGGCTTCAAAGAGGTTTCTCTGTTCATAGTGTTGCTCCTCCTTTTCTGGATGTTCTATTTTTTTCTCTTCCGGTTCAGCGGTAGTGTTTTCGGAGATGCCGAATACCGCATAACCATCAAACATATTAATTTGCAGGCTGCTCTGATGCTCCTCTACAGGTACACCGAACTGGTTCTGCCATTCTTCTGGGTAGCTTGGTGTACGGGATGCTTTTATCTTTCCGTCTTCTTTTTCCTCACGGACGAAGATCTCTGGCGTGGTGAGGTCAAAGACAAACAGCAGTTCATTGTCTGAGCGTATCAGCTTTCCGAGCAGTTTATAACGGTAGGATGAATTCCATCCCATAAGTGCCACAACTTTGGCAAAAAAAATACGGCATGTGATCTGTCTGGGAGAGCGTTTTGCTGTTGCGGAACACCAGCGGAAGGAATCTTTTTCATCTTCCTGGCATGGACGCACCGCAAGTTTCTTTTCGTCTGGGTTTACGAGTATCTGCACGAAATCCGTATCAGGCAGCTTTTTTATGCATGCGGTGTTTACGGATACCTTGCTGGAATTAAAAGTAAAGGACGGTTCGTAGGTATGGGCGAAGAACTCGCCGCGGACTACCTGATATCCGTCATAGCTGAAAGCATCATCCTCAGTTACGGGAATGGTGTTCTTTTCATCGTTTGTCTGTATGTTCATCTGTGTTCTCCTTCATATCTGACATGATCTGTTCAATGTTCCTTTCAATGTCATTTTTACTGGTGACCTGTATATCAGCGTCATTGTATGTTACCGGGGCATGAGAGGTATCGGGGTCTTTGTGTCCGCTAAACCCAGCAAGTTCTTCTGCCTGTGCGTGGCTGTAATAATTGCTGCCAAATGTGTCCGCCCAGTCAGGCGGATAGGCACGAATATTTCTCTGTTGGTTGTCCGTAAAAGGTTTTACGAAAGAATCAGCATCTGGTGTACCGATTACATCATTGGGAATGAATATCTCCGGTTCGGAAAGGTTGAAGAGAAGTACGGCGTCATTCCCACTGCCACGTTTTACCCCTGTGATGCGGTAACGGCAGTTATCATTCCAGCCGAGGAGGGAATAGAGCGTGGGAAGAAATGCAGTACCGCTGATCTCACGTGGAGAGTTTTTACTGTCTTTCTTTTTAGACCACTGCATGGCATTCCGGCAGTCTTTCCCCGCATTCCTTACGGCAAAGACCTGTTTCTTTGGATGTATGAGCAGTTCTACAAGCGTGCTGTCAAGCTTACGGACGGCAGGAGCGGAAAAGCGGATGTCTCCCTGGCCGAAGGTAACGGTTATACGATCCGTGCTGTCAAAAAACTGTGAGCGTGCGATCTCATATCCGCGCAGGTCAAATTCACCGGATTTTACTTCCACATGGCCGGAAGAGGTTGTGGAGTGCTCGGTACTGTCATAAACACTGGAAGAAGCGTTCATGTAATCTGCCTCCTTAAATCCCGCCCATCTGGGGTTTATGGATACAAAGCCTTTCAGGACTCCACCCGGAATGACTTTCAGCTGCGGAAGGATTCCTTTGTTTCCATACTTGGCATTACTGATCAGGCGTTGGACGGCAATAAAGTCATCCCTTGAAACGATGGCTTCATGATGGTCTCGCTTTCTGTATTGCGGACGGTTCTGCATATTCTTCTTTGATTTGTGGTTGAGGTAATTCGGAGTGTAGGTTTTATGTGCCAGGACATCACCGCAGTGTCTTTCGTTCTGCAGTATCTGAAGGATAGAACCTGGAGACCATACGGTGTTTCCCTTTTTAGTCTCACAGCCGAGTTCCGTCAGGGTATCAGCAATCTCTTGACAGGTGCATCCGTTTAAGTACATCATGAATATGAGTTTTACAATCTTGGCTTCCTCTTCATTGATAACAAGATTTCCGTCTTCGTCATGGTCATATCCCAGGAGTGTTGGTGTAAGGAAAATACCCCTGCGGAAACGCATCTCAATAGATGCATTCATGATCTCACTTTTGGTATGGCTTTCTTCCTGTGCAAGTGTTGCCATGAAGGAAAGTACCATCTCGCTTTTGGGGTCAAAGGTGTTGAGTCTTTCAGTTTCAAAGAAAACACCGACAGGATGGGGGAGTGCAAGAAGCTCCCTGACATAGCCGATGCAGTCCACAACGTTTCTTGCAAAACGTGATACGCTTTTTGTAACGATAAGGTCTATTTCACCTTTTTTGCAGTCTTCGATCATCTGCTTGAACTGGTCACGGTGCTGGAGGGAAGTTCCAGAGATACCTTCATCTGCATAAATCTGTACAAGCTTCCAGTTTGGACTTTTACTGATGACGTCATGGTAATGATTCTTCTGCAATTCATATGAAGATGTCTGTCTCGGATCATCCGTTGACACTCTTGCATATACTGCAACACGCTGTTCATTTTCTACTGCAAATATATCTTCCTGCGGAAGAGCCGGAATTACATCGAGTTCATCCGGATTGATTCCTTTATAACGTTCCCTTATCTTACTTTTCTGGTCAGCAACAGAGCCGACTTTTTGTTCGTTTTCGTTCATGACTTACCACCTTTATTTCTATGCTGGATTTTATTATAAAATTTTCATGCGGAAATAAAATAGACTATAAGGACATGCATATCCCTATAGTCTATTTCAAAGAAAAATTATTTGTGTGAAAATAGTGTGCCTTTATCTGCACATATCTTTTGAAGCAAGCTCCCAACCATTTTTGTGCATGGTTTCAAGGCTTATTTTTATGAGTTCATACACGAATCTTTTTTCGTTTTCTGAGCAGTCTTCCATGAGAATATCGATGTCTGTCTGGTAGGCTGCCGGATTATTCATCTGTACTCCGGCAAGCAGTTCATCTACGGTAATGCCGAGGGCATTTACGATCCGTATAATGGATTCCAGACTGGCTTTCCTTTTAGCGTTTTCGATGTGGCTTATGTAGGAGACGGAAAGGTCTGTTATTTCCGCAAGCTGTGCTTGTGAAAGATGATTCTGCTCCCTTACTTCCTTAATGCGGTATCCTATCTGTCTGTGGTTAACAGATGTCTGTGTTTGGTTCATAGATTGTACCTCCTGTTTTCTTTTTCTTACGCAAGGTAAATTATCTATCAAAGAGTGAAAAAAGGTTGCGTAATTTAATGAAGCATAGTGGAGTAATGGAGAAATAAGGTATAGAAAATGCGAAATATGTCGAACGATTTTTATTGATGGATTTTAATACGGATGGTATGCTTATAACTGAAACAAAACGAAATAAGAATGATAGAAATAAGGAAAATCAAGGTTCTGTCATGATACAAAACTGAACTGCATAAACCTGCTGTTCATATTTTTTACCCAGATACTCCATTATAATGGAGTAATTTACGCAAGAGATATGGTTCTAATAATTCTTCTGCTTTACGGTTACAATATGTATATCGTACAAGTAGAAGAGAGGTGTAATTTACTTGCGTACAGAGGAGTACATACCAAAGAGGGTAAAAGAATTATGCAGCAAGCATAAAGTCTCCAAATACAGACTTGCACAGCTCACGGATATGTCGCAGACAGCGTTGGCAAATATAATGAATAAGAAGAGCATACCTACAGTACCGACCTTGGAAAGAATCTGTGATGCATTCGGAATATCAATCGCACAGTTCTTTGCCGGAGATGGTATGCGGCCAGACCTGACGGATGAGCAAGGTGAATTATTGGAGATATGGGATGACTTAAGTGCGGAGGAACGAAGGATACTGATGAACTTCGTAAGGACGCTAAAAAAGTAGGGGAAGCGGTTGATTGTATCTGACAAGACTGGCTTCCCTTTTTCTATGCATTCTTGCAGCCCCAGAAAGTGAAGAGGATGTATATGAGAGTACAGGATGAGGAATTTAAAACGATAATTTATAATCTGATGAACGGACATTATGATCTGGATAAGTTTGTTTGTGAGGAAAGTAGCGTAGTAGAGGATGAATTTGCAGAAGGTAAATACTGTGAAAAACTTTACAGTGAAATGCTTACAGCCTATGGAAGGATATGCCAGAGACTGCATGAACCGTCCGGTGAGGACAGGGACGTGGAAATCATAATAAATAATCTGTTGGACATGGGAAGATACCAGAGCATGAAGATGTTCGATTACGGTGCATTTTTTGCAAAGAAAGAGAATACTCAATAAATGGATTATAAAAAGAAGTGTGGCTATGATGGGGGTAGTCACACTATTTTTTTACAAATTTTCAGGTATCCCCTGGGTACATATCCCCTAGGGGTTATCCCCCTAAGTAAAGGATGCCGATTGTTTCTTTATAATAAGAAGTTATGCCATCTATAATAGACAGGAAAAAACCCTAGACGGGGAAGAAGGCGCTGATCCTTGGAACCGGTGATATCGGAAGAAATATTGCCAACCGTCTGAAAGCTTTTGGCGTAAGCACAGCAGGTATTCACAGACAGAAATCATCTGATGGTGATACGGTCTGCGTTTCTGCTTCCAATACGGATTCTAGTCCGATCCGAAGCCGGGAATTCCCCGGGTTCGACCAATTGGACACGTCGGATCATTTGGACGATTATCTGCCGGAGGCGGATCTTGTGATCGGCTGCCTGCCGTGCACGCCGGATACCACTGGGCTTATGAGTCGTGTGCGTCTTGCGCTTATGAAGCCGGATGCCCTCTTCGTGAATGTGGGACGGGGCAATCTGGTGCGAAGCGCAGATCTGATTGACGCGCTGCAGGAGGGAGCATTGGGAGGCGCTATCCTGGATGTGTTCGAGACGGAGCCGCTGCCGGAGGATTCTCCCCTGTGGGATATGGAGAACGTGATGATTACGCCTCATATCTCAGGTCCCAGCTTCGGCGGGAACCAGCAGGTGCAGGATACCATCTGGGAGATCTGCATGGAGAATATGGAGCACTTTTTGAATCAGGAGCCGCTGCAGCATGTGGTGGATCTGGAAGCAGGCTATTAGAGAAATATGATAAACAAAGTTTTCAAGGGAAGAGCAGGAGAAAGAAAGCAGGCGCGGATTAATCTGTACGCCTGCTTTCTTCGTTCTTACTCTCATTCTGAATCGCTGTGTAATCGTAGCGCGGATAGAAATTATTCTTACCATACAGCTTGTAATACTGGATGAAGATGCGGTCCATGACCTTTGGAATCTGACTTTCCTCCGGCTCGAACAGGATGATCAAATACTGCATGGAACTGTATCGGGTACATATATCTACTTTGCGGATCTTCTCACGGATCGCCTGTTCCATACATTCCAACGCCTGCTCGATATTCTCGATATACGGAACGTGATCCGGAGCCGTCTCCAGAGTTACCATTACCAGATAGCAGTGGCAGAGGTGGCGATCCCACAGGTTGTTGATATATTCGAAAATACGGGCAAAATCCCGATAATCCAGATCCAGAGCGCCGTGGTACATGCCGCTTTCCTGCAGAGCTTTCGCGACAAGCGCCAGATCCTTCCCGGAGGATGGCTTCTTCATATACTCCTGTTCCATCTGCTGATAGAAGAAGAAACCTTCCTTTCCGTTCTGTTTCACATAGTAGAGTGCCTTATCCGCCTTGGAATAGCGATCTTCGAAAGAATCGCCCTTGCTGCACATACACAGACCGGCGGAAATGGAAGCACTGCGGATCTCAAGATCGTTCGCTTTGGCTGTGTGGAAACGGTCGAACAGCTTCTGAATCTCTTCTGCCGCGGAATCCTGGGATACGTCGGCAAGAAAGACAAGGAACTCGTCTCCGCCGAGACGGCAGACCACGCTGTCTTCAAAACATTCGGAAAGCAGATGGCCAAGCGTGCGCAATGCCCGGTCGCCGGCTTTATGACCATAAATATAGTTAATCTGCTTCAGATTATCCATATCCAGGAAGATCAGGCAACCGTTATGCTCCTGCAGAAGCTGAGCCGCCAGCCGCTCTCCGACATTGCGCAGGGGAAGACCGGTGAGCAGATCGAAGTTCTCCGCGTCCTCCTGGGAGCGCAGCGTGGACATCAGATCAGAGACAAATCGGCTGACCTCCAGCTCCATGCCGGGAATCGGAGAGAGACTTTCCACAGTGGGAGTATCCTCCAGCTTCAGCTCCCCATGATCCATCAGCTTCAGGAAGAGGTCCGTGAGTTTCGGATCGAACTGTGTACCGCGATTCTTTGCAATCTCTTCGCGGATGATGTTCTGCGGGAGCGGGGCGCGATAGATACGCCGGGAATTCATCGCATCATAACTGTCGGCAAGCGCCACAATCCGGGCGTGAATGGGAATTTCTTCTCCTTTCAGCCCATCCGGGTAACCTTTGCCGTCGTAGCGTTCGTGGTGACTTCTCGCGATCTCAGTTACATGGCGGATCAGGGAGATATTCTTCAGAATCTCGGCTCCGATCAGCGGATGCTGCTTGATAATTGCATACTCTTCCTCGGAGAGTTTAGACGGTTTGTTCAGAATTGTATCCGGAATTCCGACCTTGCCGATATCATGCAGATAGGCGGCCTGCTTGAGGTTCTGCACATCTTCGTCACTCCAGCCAAGTGCTTTTGCAAGGCGGGCAGAATATTCCGCAACACGGAGGGAATGTCCTTTTGTGTATTCATCCTTCGCCTCCAGCGTAGTGGAGAGCATCTGCATAATCTGCAGAGAAATTTTCTCCAACTGCTCCTGACTTTGACGAAACTTATCCTCTTGATGTGCCACTTCCAGTTCGTGGACATGCCGGATGGTGCGAATGATATTGATGAAAAGAAAAATCAGCGTCCCCACTCCGATAAAGATTCCGGAGATTGATACAATCATATACACAGATATTGATTCAATAGAGACGGCAGCGATGACAATGAAGAAGCCGAAGAGCAAGAGATGATCCTTCTCCATATAGCCATGGCGCGCATCCAGAAGGAATGTAACAAGCATCACAGCAAGTGTGATTATGAGAACGATATGCGCGATCGGCATCGTCTGGATATAGTCAGCAGTTCTGGTCAGCTGCAGCAGTGTACAGACAAAGAAATTAAGGATGGCGGCGAAGCCAAGCCGGTTGAAGATCGTCTTGTGGCGTCCGCACTGAACGCTGTTCACGTAGAGAAGAAGCGGCAGCGGAGCCAGAAGAATTAGCAGAAAGCATAGCGTTCCGAGAGCTGACTGGTTGGGAACCAGCAGCTGACGGATCTTGGATTCGCCGAGCATCCAGGCAGAGGATATCATAATGCACCAGCCAAGATATTCCATGTCAAAACGGGAATGATAGACGATTCCGAGAGCTACGCCGAAAAGTACAGTTACACAGCCGGCGAAAAACAGAAAGAAAGCAATCACTGTCTCCAGACCATGATCATGGTAGATCAGTCTCCAGATATCGGAGCGGTCGCCGTTGTAGATTGTATTTACAACGCCGGAGTAATTATTCGTGTAAGTGGTAAGCTCGATCACGAGTTCCTTCCCGGCATCCTGCGCGGATGTATCACAGAAGGCATAGCCGCTGGAAGAATTCTTTCGTATACTGTGGTCGGTTTGGGTGGAATATTCGGTGCGAAGCTTTCCGTCGATATAGAAGCGGATGTCCTGCAGGGAGGAGCGGATCGCAATCGCGGTGGCGTCATAATCCGAAGGAAACGTCGTCCGGATCGTCATGGTCTCGCCTGCCGGAAGTTCATAGCGGCCGGGAACGGAGATGGGTTCGATGCTTCCGTCAGCTTTCTCCCAGGTGAAACTGCCGGTAAAGATCATATCCTGCTCTGAGATTTGGGGCATGCTTTGATCCGATCCGAAAATCTGGGCAGCGAGAAACCAGAGAGTAACAGCAGCGATCAGCAAATAGAAGACAATCGGGGATTTCTCCCCGCCGGTATTTTTCTTACGGTTTGTATTCAAGGTTATAATCTCCCACAATGATTTTACAAAAGATAAAGGGAATGCCGGGGGCACTATTTGCTATTATAGCGTTGCTTTTTTTGAATTTCAATTTCCATTTGGGGAAAATTATCGATTCATTGCAAAAATTACAAGAATTAAAGATATTCCATCGCCAGAATCGCGATGCCAAGAATCACCAGAATCACACCGGTCGCCTGGTTCAGTAGCTTTGCCGGAGCCTTATTCGCAAGCACTGCAGCGATTCGCGCAAAGATCAGTGTGCTGATCACACACAGAATCAGAATCGTAAGATCCGGCATACCACCGATCGCAAAATGACTGGCGGCTCCGGTGAATGCCGTGAATGTCATGATAAACACACTTGTTCCCACTGCCGTCTTCAGCTCGTATCCCAACACAGAAGTCAGGATCAGAAGCATCATCATGCCGCCGCCGGCGCCGACAAAGCCGCAGATACACCCGATCACAATACCGCAAACCACAGACTGGACGAAGCGCTTCTTTGGATCGGCCGCTGCCATGGTCTCCTTTGTCGTCATCACCGGCTTCACGATAAACTTAATTCCCAGCAGCAGTGTCATAAAGGTAGAAAAACCGCCCATTGTATTGCTGGGAACAAAGCTGGCCGCATAACTGGAGATAAAGGTAAAGATCATAACTGTAACCATCATGACAAGTCCGTTCTTCACATCGAGATTCTTATTCTTCCCGTAGGTATACGCTGAAACTGCACTGGCAAGAACATCGCTGGCAAGCGCGATACCGATCGCCTGATACGGTTCCATATCAAGGAAAGCAATCAGCATAGGGCTGATCACAGCCGCTGCGCTCATTCCGGCAAAACCGGTGCCAAGGCCGGCTCCCAGGCCGGCAAAAAGACATACAAGAAAAGTAGTCATACTTATTCTAATTCTCCTTCCATTTTAATAATCTGCAGACGGATTTTATCCGAAAGTTTCTGGTACGTCAGCAGCTCTTCCGGTGTAAGCCCAGAATGAACTGCATCAAAAAAGTCTTTCTGTCTGCGCCGGCCATCCTCCACAACAGGTTTGCATGGTTCGGTCAGAATCAGGCGTTGAATGCGCCGGTCCTTCGGATCAGCCTCCCGGCGGAGATATCCGCGCTCCACCAGGTTCTCGATCATCACAGAAGCAATTCCTTTCTTGATTTTACGAATCTCACAGACATCTCTCGCTGTATTAAACTCCGGATTATTCCCGATAAAAAGAAGAATATCCAGTTCGTTTTGCTTCAGTTGGTATTTCTCACAGATCGGCACACAGTAAGATTCATAGATATGCAGAAATTTCTTACTGATAGTAAGAAACTCCGACGGGCTTATAGCATCCATACAATTCCTCCTTTGCAGATAAAACTCAATAAAGTCTAAAAATAGACTTTCTAAAAATGGATCTTACTCCACCTGCAGAAAAAAGTCAAGAAGAAACGCAGAATCTCTATTGACATGCTAGGAAAGGCGTTTTATAATTCGTACCAGACAAGTAGGAATTGGTAGCGGGATGAAGCGTAAGCGAAATCGAGCTGGGGCTCTGAATCGTTACCCAAAATGAAACAGACAAAAGAAACAGAAAAGAGGACATTCAATATGAAGAACGCAAGTCTGCTTGAAATCCAGGGTCTGCGTGTACGCGTGGAAGACAAAGAGATTCTTCACGGCGTAGATCTTACTGTAGGAAAAGATGAGACCCATGTACTGATGGGTCCGAACGGAACCGGCAAATCCACACTTGGCTATGCCATCACCGGCAACCCTGCCTATGAAATTACCGGCGGACAAATCCTGTTTGAGGGAGAAGATATTACAGCGCTTCCGGTAAATGAGCGTGCGCACAAGGGAATCTTTCTTTCCTTCCAGAATCCGCTGGAAGTTCCAGGTGTTACCTTAAGCGCCTTTATTCGCAGCGCGCTGGAGCAGAGGACCGGCAGTCGTCTTCGTCTGTGGGACTTTAAAAAGAAATTGAAGGAGACGATGGCTCTGTTGCATATGGACGAATCGTATGCGGAGCGTGATCTGAATGTCGGTTTCTCCGGCGGCGAGAAGAAGAAAGCCGAGATTCTGCAGATGCTGATGCTGGAGCCGAAGCTGGCCATCCTGGATGAGACCGATTCCGGCCTGGATGTCGATGCTGTCCGTATCGTATCCGAGGGCGTGCGTCTGTTCCGTGAGAGAACCCACGGTTCTCTGCTGATCATCACGCACTCCACCCGTATTCTGGAGGCACTTCATGTGGATGCTGCTCATGTCATGGAGGAAGGCGTGATCGTAAAGAACGGCGGCGCTGATCTGGTTGACGAGATCAATGAGAACGGATTCCAGGTGCTGCAGTCGGAATCCGAAGAAAGCGGGGAGAACGGCAATGGCTGATACGAAAGAAAAAAGCTACGTCGAGGATATCGACCGCAGCGTATATGATATCCGCGACGAGGAGCACGATGCCTACCGAATGCAGGAAGGCCTGACGCCCGCAATCGTGGATCAGCTTTCGAAGGAGAAGAACGATCCGGTATGGATGCAGCAGTTCCGTCTGCAGTCCCTGCAGGTTTATAACGAGATGCCGCTTCCCGACTGGGGCCCTTCTATTGAAGGACTCGATATCGACCACATCGCGACCTATGTTCGTCCGAACACGAAGATGCAGAATGACTGGAAGAATGTTCCGCAAGATATTAAGGACACGTTCGAGCGCCTTGGCATCCCGAAAGCGGAGCGCAAGTCCCTGGCCGGTGTCGGCGCGCAGTATGACTCCGAGCTGGTCTATCATAATGTTCGCGACGAGGTAGCCGCGGAGGGCGTTGTCTATACGGATATGGAGAGCGCGCTGAAGGGCGAGTACGCCGATATGGTTCACAAGTATTTTATGAAGCTTGTTACGCCGCATGACCATAAGTTCGCGGCACTGCACGGAGCAGTCTGGTCTGGCGGCTCTTTCGTATATGTTCCGAAGGGCGTTCATCTGTCGATTCCGCTGCAGTCGTATTTCCGCCTGAACGCGAAGGGAGCCGGTCAGTTCGAGCATACGCTGATCATTGTGGACGAGGGAGCCAGCCTTCATTTCATTGAGGGATGTTCCGCGCCCAAGTACAATGTAGCGAACCTGCACGCCGGCTGCGTGGAGCTGTTTGTAAAGAAGAATGCGCACCTGCGCTATTCGACCATCGAGAACTGGTCGAAGAATATGTATAATCTGAACACCAAGCGTGCTCTTGTGGAAGAAGGCGGCACCATCGAATGGGTATCCGGTTCTTTCGGTTCCCATGTGGGTTGTCTCTACCCGATGAGTATCTTAAAGGGCGACAATTCTCGTATGGAATTTACAGGCGTTACCTTCGCCGGAGCCGGTCAGAATCTGGACACCGGCGCCAAGGTTGTCCATGCCGGCAAGAATACCAGCTCCTATATGAATACCCGATCCATCAGCAAGAGCGGAGGGATCAGCACCTTCCGCAGCAGTGTAGTTGTGGAGAAGAATGCGTCCGGCGCGAAGTCTTCCGTATCCTGTCAGTCTCTGATGCTGGATTCGGAATCCCGCTCGGATACGATCCCTGCCATGGATATCCGCACGAAGGATGCCTCTATCGGACATGAAGCCAAGATCGGCAGCATCAGTGATGACGCGGTGTTCTACCTGATGAGCCGCGGCATGAGCGAGGAGGATGCCCGCGCGCTGATCGTCAGCGGTTTCGCCGACAATGTATCCAAGGAACTGCCTCTCGAATACGCCGTAGAAATGAACAACCTGATTCGGCTTGAGATGAAGGGAAGCATCGGCTGAGAAGGGAAAGGAGTAAGAACAAATGAAAGAAAATATCATCATCAATCAGCTCCCCACCCGGACCTGGAACCGGCTGGGGGTGAATGAAACCGCCCTGCTCTGGGACATTGCGGAAACCACCGATCTCGGCAGCGATACCGTAACCGCTCCGCAGGCGGAGCCTGTACGGTTCGATATTCAGGGAGAAGGCGCTTACAGTTGCCGGACCATTCAGATTGAAGCTCCGGCGAAGACTTCCGTCACGGTGTTTGAGATCTTTCATGCCGACCGGGCACTTGCGGTAGACACGAAGATTACTGCCGGGGAAAGCTCTGTTGTTCGTCTGGTTCAGATCTCGGATACAGAGGAAGGTTCCACGTTAAAGAATCATATGGAATCCGACTGCGAGGCAAATAGCCGGATCGAGCTGATCCAGATCATTGCCGGAAAGGGCGACTTCTATTCCGACAGCTACTGTGCGCTTCGCGGAGATGGATCTTCGCTGAAAGCGGATATCGGATATCTTGGCCGGAAGGAGCAGATCATCGACCTGAATCTTGCCGTTGATCAGTTCGGTAGGAAGACAGAGAGCGAGATCAATGCTTCCGGCGCATTAAAGGATTCCGCCCGCAAGATCTTCCGCGGGACGATCGACTTCAAGAAAGGCTCTGCCGGTTCTGTCGGTAATGAGCAGGAGACGGTTTTGATGCTCGGCGACGATGTATCCAACAAGACAGTTCCTCTGATCCTGTGCGCGGAGGAGAACGTTGTCGGTAACCACGGCGCTACTATTGGCAGCCTGGACGACGAGACGCTCTTTTATTTTGAAAGCCGCGGAATTGGCAAAGAAACAGCAGAGGACATTCTGGCGAGAGCTGCGCTGGAGCGCCTGGCGAGAGCTGCCGGTGATTCGGAGGCTCTTGCAATCGTAGAGAAGCAGCTGGGAGGAACAGAAAATGTATAATTACAAGAATGATTTTCCACTGCTGGCGAACAGTACCGTAGCCTATCTGGACAATGCCGCTACGGCGCAGCGCCCGCAGTGCGTCATCGATGCGGAGGATAATTTCTACCGAACCTGCAACGCCAATCCGATGCGCGGTCTTTACCCGCTGAGCATAGCTGCTACTGACGCCTATGAAGATGCCAGAGAAGCGGTTCGCGCTTTCCTGAACGCGAAGAGCACCTCAGAGATTATCTTTACAAGAAATACGACAGAAGGACTGAATCTGATTGCCTACAGTTATGGTTTGACGCAGGTTCATGCCGGCGATGAGGTGCTTGTCTCCATTATGGAGCATCACAGCAATCTTCTTCCCTGGCAGATGGTCTGCCGCCAGACAGGAGCGACGCTGCGTTTTATTGAGTGCCGCCCGGATGGAAGCGTGGATCTTGATGAGATTGCGGCACAGATTACAGATAAGACGAAGATTGTTGCCATGACGCAGGTATCTAACGTGCTCGGTCGGGAGAATCCAATCCGCGCAGTGGCAGATCTCGCGCACGCGAAGGGAGCTGTTATGGTCGTGGACGGTGCGCAGAGTACGCCGCATAAAGCAGTGGATGTTCAGGCGCTGGGCGCAGACTTCCTGGCCTTCTCCGGCCACAAGATCTTCGGTCCGATGGGAATCGGTGCGCTGTACGGCAGAAAGGAATTGCTGAAGAAGATGCCGCCTTTCCTGTCCGGAGGTGAGATGATCGAGTCAGTCACAAGAGAAGGAGCTGTCTTCGCAGAGCTTCCGCACAAGTTCGAGGCCGGTACGGTGAATGCTGCCGGAGCTGTCGGGCTACATGCCGCGATTAATTATCTGCAGAAGATCGGATATGAAGAGATGGAACGCCGTGAGACGGCGCTGGTTGCCCGCGCACTGGCCGGTATGAAGGAGATGCCTTATGTGCATGTGCTTGGTTCGGAACTGCCGGAGGAGCATACCGGTATTGTCGCGTTTGCGGTGGATGGCGTTCATCCGCATGATATC